>Ga0073934_10000864_pt1 | contig 79689 bp, 77 predicted proteins | sample LarsenN4metaG_FD_76834 | JGI IMG/M metagenome (GOLD analysis project Ga0073934, IMG submission 76834) | Hot spring sediment bacterial and archeal communities from British Columbia, Canada, to study Microbial Dark Matter (Phase II) - Larsen... ...
ACGGGTTGGTGGTGGTATCACAACGCCGATGGTGTCCCCGTCGTCGACGTCACGGAACGGACGCGGCATCAAACGGCGTCACTTGTGGGTCGAGCTTTGCGTAAGCTTCACCAACTCGACCCGGTTCAGGACCTACATCGAACACCTCGAGAGGAGCGGAGTAATTGGAACAACGCTCGTCGCGTCTGTCAACGCCTTACAACTCCGGTCCGAAACAGGGTCTACTCTATGATCGACGTCACTGAACAACTCGACCTGCGTTTTCAGTCGATGGCCGATCGACGCATTGTGCACCACGATCTCCATCCACAAAATATCCTGGTCGGAAAAGGCGGAATCGTCATTCTTGACTTTACCGAGGCGCGACTCTCTCACCCGCTCGTCGATGTTGCGACCAGCGTGATACAATGGGGCTTACAGGGTCGTGCACTCCGATGGCGATCAATCGCCGCCCAGCAACGACTCATCTGGAAGACCTACAAATCATTCGCACCCCGAGATGTTAGCCTCACCGATTTCCGATTCATCCAAAACCATGTCTGGCAACGAATCGGTTTGCAGCGACTTGTTGGTGCAATTCTTGAACACCGCCCGACCGCGCCAATCATCAACGACCTAAGCCGTTCATGCCCAAATCCCCTGTAAATAGGTACCAAGTCGTTCCCGGTGTCGCGGACCGTATCCGGGCGACACTCCGTGATCTTCGTTTGACCCCGATCGATCCGTCATATACGCCCGAGTCGGCGATGAAGCATCGGGCTAGATATTACATGACCCCAGTCCACACACCGCGTCGTACGGTGGTCTGGTTTAAGGCGACCCTCCAGCGGGACGCACATCTTCGTCGAGCGTTACGAGAAGAGATCCGGGTCCAAAAACTGTTCGTCCTGTATGAGCGTCGCGCTCACCCCTCATTCGACTCACCCTCGTACATCGCGCATGGTGATGATCGACGGAGTTTCTTGTGGCTCGTGCGGAGATATTGGGAAGGGATGTTCGCGGGAGACATGTCAGAATGGTATGGTTTTTCACCGGCCTTCTTCCGAGCTGTCAAACCGGCGGCGATGGCGAAGATTTTGGGTGATGTTCGTGGGATGAGCGCGTTCATGCGCCGACGAAACCCGCTGGAAAGCCATCAGCTCGGCTGGTATATGCTCGATTTCCATTACTATGAGCGCGAGTTCCTGCGACCGATGGTCCGAAACCATCCGGCGCCGGGGTGGGATCGTGGTCGGATCGATCAGGTCGCCGAATGCTTTCTGTCTGCTCGAAAATTCTTCAACACGAATGCGCGAGTCTTTACGCACGGCGATATGTACCCGACGAACATCATGATCCGCTCGACCGCGCGACGTCCGGTCGTCTTATTCGACTGGGAGTTGTCCCACCTGAATCTACCGACCTTTGATGCAGTGATGGTTTATCTTCATGCCTGGCGACAGCCGCGCTGGCAGCGCGCTTTCAAGGCGCACACGATTTCAGCGCTCGGTGATTCGCCAACAACGGACCGGGCGTGGCGTCTCGCGATGTTATCACTCACCATACGGCTGGCTGGATTTTGTTACATCCGGCTGCACCACCTCCAACCCGATCGGTACCCGACCTTGCGACGCACCGACCGTCCAATTTTAGAGCGCTGGTACCGATCCTTGCTCAACGAGATTGATCAGTCACTCATGTAGTCCATGCGCATTGCTTTCGTTGCCGCCGAATGTTCGCCACTCGTTAAGGTCGGTGGGTTAGCTGACGTTGTCGGCGCCCTCCCGAAGGCGTTGGTCGCTCGTGGGCACGATGTGCGGATCTTCATGCCATCGTATGAAGCTATCGACCGTCAACGGTTTCCGAGTCGACCGACCAATTGGCGCGCGACGGTGGTGTTCGATGGTCAACCGACGATCGTCACCGTCTATGAGACGGTACTCCCAAATAGCACGATCCCGATATATCAAGTGGTCTGGCCTGATGAGTTTCGTGGCGAGGTGTACCCGCTAGGTCAAGACTTCGAAACGTTGCAATCAGTGATACGAAGGTTTATGCGATTCTCGGTCGCGGTCGATGGCTTGTTGGGTACGAGTTCATGGAAACCCGACCGAGTTCATTGCCACGATTGGCACACCGGGATTTTACCCGCCCTATTGCGCGCCAGAAATTTCCCCGCCCCAACGACGTTCACGATCCACAATATCGATATTCAGGGGAAGTGGAACCCAACCGAGGCGCTGAGCTGGTTACCGGTTGATACAACGACGCCCCCCTGGTCGCTTCGAGACACAAAGGGTGACTTCAATATGTTGCAGATCGGAATTCATACCGCCACCCAGGTAAGCACGGTTAGCCCAACATATGCATCCGAGGTGGTGACCCATGAATACGGTGCCGGATTGGCGGAAGATTTGCGGGCGACGGGGGTGGTGGGAATCGTCAACGGTATCGACACAGATTCCTATAACCCGAGCACGGACCAGGCGCTATACGAAACCTATGATGTTGGTTCGGCGGTTGCCGGGAAAGCATCGAACAAAGCATCGCTTCAGCTGGAGCTTGGGCTTCCAGTTGATCCGTCCGCCCCTCTCTTCGTGAATGTCGGTCGACTTGTTGGTCAAAAAGGGATTGATCTGATCGTCCCGCTGATGGAGCGAATCGTTGCGGCTGGTGGCCAAGTCGCATTCTTGGGTTCCGGGTTCCCAGACATTCAGGGCGCGATTAAGGCCGCGGCGAATCGTCCTGGGGTCGCGGCTCGATTTGAATTCAATGCCGGCCTGGGTCGTCGGTTATATGCGGGTGGCGACTTTTTTTTGATGCCATCTCGCTTTGAACCGTGCGGCCTTGGGCAGTTGATCGCGATGCGCTATGGGACCATCCCCATCGTTCGCGATACGGGCGGACTGCATGACACGGTCCAAGATCTTGACGCTGATTCGGACCGGGGGGTTGGACTCCGATTTTCAGAGCCCACCGTCGAGGCGCTATGGACCACCATCGAGCGAGCATTCGCCCTGTACCGCGACCGCCAGCGAATGGCGCTCACCATCCAACGGTCGATGTCGACCGACTCGTCGTGGTATACTTCCGCTGATGCCTATATCCGCCTCTACGAACGACAAGCGACCGCCCGCCGGTGAATTAAAGAAGCCGGAAATCCGCGTTGATTATATTCATGATCGTCAGGTAATCATCGCCCCAAACCGCGGAAAGCGGCCGCACGATACCCAAACACCGACCGCCGTCGCACCGACCGGTCCGATTCACGATATTTTTAGTCCTGAAGAAATTGAAAAAATGCACGGTCGCGGCCTCCTTGAGGTTGGGGGAAAAAAGAATTGGCGTATTAAGGTTATCAAAAACCTCTTTCCTGTTTTAGGTCGCGACAATCCCAAGGCATACGGATATCAAGAAGTTGTAATCGAAACGCCCGAGTATGGAGTTGAGTTGGCTCAATTAGGTGAACAACATATTGCTGAGTTGTTGCGGGTTTACGGTCAGCGCGTCAAAGTCCTCCAAAAGGATAAGCGGATCAAATACATTCTCGTGTTCAAAAACAATGGGGGGCGGGCAGGGGCATCTTTAAATCATGCCCATTCGCAGATTTTCGCCTCCGAATATGTGCCGCCCCACATCATTACCCGTCGGCAGCGGGCCGAAGAATATCGGATCACCCACGGTTCGGATTATTATAGCGACCTGCTAATTCAAGAAGAGCGTGGGCCACGCTGGATCGCCTCCGGTGACTCCGTCTGTGCACTAACTCCGTATGCCTCCCTGTATAATTATGAGGCCTGGATCATGCCCTGGCGACGGGTCGATAATATTTCACAGCTTCGACCGAAAGAAATTCGTGAGATGGCCTCGTTGCTACGAAAAATTCTGGCCGCCCTATATCAGGAGGGTTTGCCATATAACTACTACCTCCATCAGGTCGTCGCCGATCAAAGCGAGCACATGTATCTCCGCATCGCGCCACGCCGAGATGTGTGGGCTGGGGTTGAGCTTGGGTCGCGCCTGGTGGTGAACACGGTCCCCCCGGAAGAGGCGGCTGAGTTCTACCGGACGAGCTTTAAGAAACGAGGCTGACTCGGTAAAAGCGACGCTTCCCGACCTCGATCACGAGACCATCACGGATTGTGACGGGTGTTTGCCAGTCCGTGATCGTTTTCCGATCGATCCGGACTCCGCCCTGTTCGATCAGGCGTCGGGCTGCGGACCGGCTCGCTACGATTTTTTGACTCACCAATAATTCCGGTAACTGGTGGGCGCCCGGCCGAAGCTCGATGGTCGGCATCACGGTCGGGGCCTTTTTTTGTTGGTGAACGCGAGAAAATCCATTGACCGCTTCATCGGCCGCGGATTGCCCATGATAGAGTGCAACAATATGTTTCGCCACAATCGACTTTATATCGCGGGGATTGGTGGTTTTTTTTCGCAGCTCAGCACGCCACTGTTTGACCGTGGTCTCGGTTTCGTTGGCGGCGAGTGAGGCGTAAGAAAGAATGAGTTTGTCGGGGATGGACATCGTCTTTCCGTACATCTCGCTCGGTTCATCGAGCAGGTCGATTGTGTTACCGACGCTCTTACTCATTTTTTGTTTTCCGTCCGTTCCGATCAGATAATCCAATAACATCACGTCTTGTGGTTCTTGTTGATAGGTCCGCTGAACATCGCGTCCAGCGAGAACGTTGTATGTTTGATCCTTCCCGCCTAACTCGAGATCGGCTTTGATGGCGACTGAATCATACCCCTGAAAAAGCGGGTACAGTAACTCGTGTGCACTCAGTGGTTGTCCCGTCTCGAGCCGCGCTGAAAACGTCTCGTGTGCGAGGAGTTGCTGGATCGAGGAGGTGGTGAGAAGTTTCACAACATCCGCCGCATGTAGTGCTCCGAGCCATTCGTTATTATATCGGACTTCTGTTTTCCGTAGATCTAAAATCTTTCCCACCTGTTCGAGATAGGTTTTAGCGTTGACCTTTACTTCAGCGGGTGTGAGGGCGGTCCGGGCGCGGTCACGTCCGGTCGGGTCCCCAATTTGCGCCGTAAAGTCCCCGATCACAAGCACCGCCTGATGGCCCGCCACCTGAAAAGCGCGGAGTTTTTGTAACACCACGGCGTGTCCAAGGTGAAGTCGGACCGCAGTCGGGTCGATCCCCAACTTCACTCGAAGTGGGCGGCCACGGCGAAGACGAGCCCGAAGATGTTCTTCGTCAACGATCTTGGTGACCCCGCGTGACAGCAGGTCCTGTGTATCCAGTGACTCTCCCATAGTCTTGAAATGATAGCAGGGATGTGGTATGGTGAGCAACGTTTATGCCTCTCTCCCGCCTACGCCGACAGGTTTCCGGACCACGGCCAGAGAAGAAGGGTCTAGCGAGCGCGGCGACGCACTGGTGGCGCCGTATTTTTCGTCGGCCCGGTTCAAAGGGTTGGTTTTCATGGCAAATGTTTGGGCGTATCGTCGGCATCGGTTTTGGTGTTGGGGCGATCAGTTTGATCATTTTCATCGCCTGGATTTCCCAGTCACTGCCCGACCCGAATAATCTTGGGAGTCGTTCGCTTGCCCAAAGCACGAAGATCTACGCGCGGGACGGAAAAACGATTCTGTATGACATCCACGGCGAAGAAAAAAGAACTGTGGTCGAGTTGGCGGATATTTCTCCAAGCGTGATCAACGCCACGATCGCGACCGAGGATCGTGAATTCTATTCTCATCAGGGTGTCTCTATCCGTGGCACTATTCGGTCGATTTGGAAAGATATTGTTCGAGGAAACCGCTCGCAAGGCGGATCAACAATCACTCAACAACTCGTCAAGAACGCGATTCTTACTCGGGAGAAGTCGATCATTCGTAAAGTGAAAGAGTGGGTGCTCGCCTACCAGATTGAACGCCGATTCTCGAAGGACGAGATCTTGAAATTATATTTCAACGAAATCCCGTATGGCGGTAACGCTTATGGAATCGAGGCTGCCGCCCGCATGTATTTTGGAAAATCGGCCAAGGATTTGGCGGTCTCTGAGGCCGCCATGTTGGTCGCGCTCGTTCGTGGTCCAACATATTATTCACCGACCGGAAATCATCGTGACGAGCTCGTCGCCAGAACGAAATTCGTGATCGATAATATGGTGTCGCTTGGAACGCTGAGCCAAGAAGTGGGTGAGGCGGAAAAAGGTGTTGATATCCTCGCCCGGGTTCAACCAATCCGCGACCCGATCGTGGCCCCGCATTTCACGCTGTACATCAAGGATTTGTTGGTCCAAAAATATGGCGAGCTCGAGGTTGAACGTGGTGGCCTACGGGTCATCACCACCCTCGACCCGAAGCTGCAAAAGATCGCTGAAGAAGAGGTCGCGGCCGGCGCCGAGAAGAATGATAAGCGGGGGGCCGATAATGCCGCGTTGACCGCGATCGATCCACGGACCGGCCAAATTTTAGCGATGGTCGGGTCCCGAGATTTCTTTGATGTCGAGCATGATGGGCAGTTTAATGTTGCAACTGCGGTTCGAAATCCTGGGTCGTCGTTCAAACCGATCATCTACCTCTCCGCCTTTACGCGCGGCTATACACCGAACACGGTCATCTTCGACTTAAAGACTGATTTTGGTCCGGACGGTTCAGGAAAAAATTTCATTCCAAACAACTACGACTTCCGCGAGCATGGTCCGCTCAAGATGCGACAGACCTTGGCCGGCTCATTGAACATCCCGGCGGTAAAAACACTCTACCTGGCAGGAATCCCATACACTCTCGATCTTGCCGAGCGTCTCGGATATTCAACGATTGATCGTGAGCGAGTCGGGTTAGCGCTGGCGATCGGTGGTGGTGGCGTCCGTCTCGTCGAACATGTTGGGGCTTTCGCTACCATCGCAAATGACGGGGTGCGTCACACCCCGACCGGGATATTACGAATTGAGGATCGGGGTGGAAAAATCCTTGAGGAGTACCAAGACGCTGGCGAAAAAGTGGTTGATGTGAACGCGGTCCGCGAACTCCAAGATGTGATGTCCGATAATGCCGCCCGATCGTATGTGTTCGGAGCACGCAACTCTTTAACCTTGCCGGATCGCCCCGTCGCAGCTAAAACCGGCACGACGAACGATTGGAAAGATGGTTGGACGATGGGTTTTACGCCGTCGCTCGCAGCGGGTGTTTGGGTCGGAAACAACGACAATACGGCTATGAACCGCGGGATGGACGGCGTTATTGTCGCGGCACCAATTTGGCAAGCTTTTATGCGACGTGCGACCACCGACACGAAGGTTGAGCGCTTTAAGAAAGCAAAGATCGTGGACGGAAAAAAGACCATGTTGAGTGGTCAACTCGCGAACGAAACCACGATTAAGGTCGATAAAGAAACCGGGCGAAAAATTCCCGACGAATGTCTGTCGTCGTGGCCCGCGGCATATGTGTCGACAGTGGTGGTAAAAGAGGTCCACACGATTCTTCATTACGTCGACCGGAAGGATCCGACCGGAACCATTCCAAAAAACCCGTCGGCTGATCCGATGTACACCCGTTGGGAAGAACCGGTCCAGCGGTGGGCAAAAAAGAATAAGTATGTTGCCAAGACACCGAAGGATGAGGATTGTGATCTACGGGTTTCGACCTCAACACCAGTGGTGAATATTACCTCCCCACTTAGCGGTCAAACAATTAAGACCGATTCGCTCCCAATGAACATTTCCGCGACCGGTTTCGGGTCTGGCCAAAAAGCAGTCTACACCGTAGATGGGATCACGGTTGCGACCATCGACGCCGCGCCGCTTTCGACGACACTAAATATCGGGTCGCTCGAAAACGGTTTTCATACCATCGGCGTGACCGTCACCGACGCGGCGGGGTCGACTGCCTCGGCCACTATTCAAATAAACACCTTGCTGCAGAATAAAACGACCCTCTATTTCGTTCAACCTTCTAGTAAGACCACCATCCCAGCCGCCGACTTTCCGTATGTGGTGCGCGTCTACGCGAGCGACCCGAAGGGCATCACCTCGGCCACGTTGTATCTTGATGGTAATCCGGTTCCGGTTGATCAGGTATCGTCACCAACCGACCCGACCATTTCCTTCTCTTGGGCCACCACACCGCCCGGCTCGTACAAGTTATATGTCGTCGTTAAAACGGGGTCGGGCAAGACCGTCGAGAGTGATCGGGTTTCGGTGACCGTTAAAGAGTAGCTCGGCAGCGTAGACTCGTCACTCGCGGCCCACCGTAGCGGCGACGAAGTGTGTCATTTACTTCTTGGAGTAGGCCGGGTTCTTGTTGTCGGATTTTCGCCTGGGCAGCGGGGTGTCGGGTATAAATAATGATCCGACCATGCTCAAATAAAACCGCCCGAGCATCTTGATCGAGTGGTGGGTGGTTTTTTAAGACATCATTCATCGCGCCGATCACGTGGACCGGGCCGGCGCCCCCTCGGTTCGCTCGTTGCGAAAGTGGGGCGGTGATGTGCTCCATAGGACGCTACTGCCGAATTGGCATGATGAGATAGACCGCGTCTTTGGTTGAGGTTGATCGTAATACGCCCGGGACCTGGGGGTCGCCGAACTCGAGTCGGATGTCGTTACCGGGTAAACTTTGCACCCCCTCAAGAAGGTAGCGGTTATTAAACACCACATCTTTCTCTGGACCCTCGACCGTCGCGGTCACGGTAGCTGTGTGGTGGCCTGTCTGAGCGCTAGCTGCTTTTAAAGTTAAGGTGTTGTCTGATCCGATATGAATCGCTAGATCGTGTACGCCCGGCTGTGAAAACAAACTAGCTGCTTTTATAGCGTGGACCAGCTCTTCTTTTGGGATAACCACAACGGTGTCGTTCTTTTTTGGAATAATTTGTTGGTAGTCCGGGTATTGTCCCTCAATCAGCCGGGTAATAAGCTCTGTTTCTCCGCATTGTATAAGCGCCTGTCGTTCGTCGATAGTGATTATAGTCTCGTTCGATTCGGTATCGAGGATGCGAAGAATTTCTTGGGCCGCCCTGAGGGGTATAATTGCTTTCGCTACTCCTGAAGGGGGTGTGGTTGGCTGTATAACGCGCTCTGAGAGACGATAAGAGTCTGTCGCGGCTAGTGTGATGCGCTCATCTTGAAAGAGGGCGTAGACTCCGCTAATTTCCGGGCGTGACTCGTCGTTCGCCGCCGAAAAAACGGTTTCCTGTAGCGCGGTTCGAAAAACCGATGTCGGTACGGTAGCTGATATTCCGTTATGGATTGTAGGTAGTATCGGAAACTCATCGGCAGAAAGACCTGTAATCGTTGAATCGGTGTTATCGCTCATGATCCGCAGGCCGTCAGGCGAGGCCTCGATAGTTAGTTTCTCGTTCGCTACCGCCGACACATATTCGGTGAGAAGACGGGAATTGGCCGTAAAGCGACCCGGCACCTCTACCTTTGCACGTACCGTGGTTGTGACCGCAACCTCAAGGTTTGTGGTCTGTAGTTTTACGCCCCCTCCATCAGCCACCAACAAAACGTTGTTTAAGATCGGAAGCGAAATATTTTTACTTGCGGCTCGTGATACGGCATGAAGCCCGCGTGCAAGGTTTTCTTTGGTGCAGATGAACTTCATACAACTAATATGTGGTTATCTAACGTAGTAGTAATAGTAAGGGGTGTGGGCGGCGTGGATAATTGCGTGAGCGCCCGCCGAGCAACACGCGTGTCGTGAGGAACGAGGGAAAAAACAGTGAACCATTACGGGAGAATAGGTGGAGAAGTTTTCTTGTTCTAATCGAGGGAGAATCTTTTCCTGAACCACCCACAATTCTCCCACCCCGCGCCACCATCTTTTCACCAGCGCGACAGTCGGTTGTCCGACGCTTATCCTCCGTATAGTCGCTGTTTAATAAGAGCTAGATCCTGTTTAGTTTTTTCGTCGCTCGTTATTTGATTCGTGATCTTTGTACAGGCGTGCATCGCGGTGGTATGATCGCGGCCACCCAATTCCTGACCGATCGCTGGGAACGATGAGTGAAGCTCTTCGCGTAGAACATACATAGCCATCTGACGTGGTTCAACCAGCTCCTTCTTACGACTTGTTCCGACAATATCTTCAAGGGAAACATCATAGAATTGAGCCACCGCAGCTACTACCTGCTTCGGGGTCACCCCGCCGCGCTTCTGGTTCTGTGATAATGCGCCCAACAGCGGGCGAACACTTTCAAGGGACGGCGTGGTTTGATTTAGGGAGTGGAAGGCAATAATCCTATTCAGCGCACCCTCGAGTTCACGGACATTACTTTGGACCATTGACGCGATCGCCTGAATAATTTCGTTCGATAGAGAATAGTTTTTTTCCCGACACTTTGCGCTCAAGATAGCAATCCGGGTTTCCAGGTCTGGTTGAGCAATGTCTGCGATCATCCCCCACTCAAAACGAGAGACGAGCCGCGCCTCAAGCGCTGCGATCGACTTCGGCGGGCGATCCGAGGTGACGACGATCTGCTTTTTTCCTTGGTGGAGGGTGTTAAAGGTATGAAAAAACTCTTCTTGGGTGCCCTCTTTCCCGGCTAAGAACTGAATATCGTCGATTAAGAGTGCATCAACGGTCCGATAGAAGTTTTTAAACTTCTCGCCATTGCCGTGGGACACGGCTTGTATGAATTCGTTCGTAAATCGTTCTGATGACACATACAAAACCTTCTTGTTCTTGTCTTTCGCCAGCATTTCATTCCCGATCGCTTGCATCAGGTGGGTTTTTCCGAGCCCGACCCCACCATATAAGAAAAGCGGGTTATATACCCCGCCCGGCTGATCAGCTACCGCCTTTGCGGCGGCATATGCCAACTCACTTCCCTTACCAACCACGAACGTATCAAACGTGTACTTGGGGTTCAGGTTGTTTTTTTCGCTAACATTAGCCGAAACAGCTGTCTGACGCAGTTCGGGATTTGGATGAACCACGGTGGCGGTCCCGCCATCGGTCCGCGGCTGGATATTTTTTGCCCTCGCTTCAACGCGATATTCAACAGTCGATATTGGCTGGCCAGCCGCATTTGTGAGCGCTTTTTGGATTGCTGGATGGTATTTCGTTTCGAGCCAGGCCTTTGTAAAACCATTTGGTACCCCAACCACAACCCGCCCACCTTCGACCGAGTGGACAAACGTGTTTTTAAACCAGGTCGTAAAATTCGCCTTACTTATGAGGAGTTCTAACTCACCGAGAGCAGACTGCCAAAGACGATCTTGATCCATAGTTTTATACAAGCAAAAGCCATAATACCATAATCCACAGCCCCTAAAAACGGCCAAAATTAGCCAAAAAGTTAATATACTGTGGATAACTTGAGGACTCTATACCCACCTGGGGAAACCTTTGACCAAAACGCTTACCCCTGCTACACTTCGCACGATTTATGCCGAAGCGAACATATCAACCAAAGAAGCGCCGCCGCGCCCGAGTCCACGGATACCGTCGTCGCAGCCAGTCCGCGACCGGCCGAAATGTTATTCGCCGTCGCCGAGCAAAGGGCCGAAAACGCGTAAGCATTTAAACATGCTCCCACGCGCGCACCGTCTCCGGCGAGCCCGGGATTTTGCTGCGCTTCGCCGTCGTTCGCAGGCGATTCGGCGCCCCGCCCTGACCATCCGCCTTGCACCGACACCAGATAGCCCAGGTCGGGTCGGATTCATTGTCGCCAAGACCATATCGAAGAAAGCGGTCGTGAGAAACCAGCTCCGCCGTCGCCTCCGGGCAATTGTTGCCACCCTTCCCCTTCCCCCACGATACGATATCATCATAATTACCCACCCCTCTGCCCGTGATCTCACCTCAGACCAACTCCGCCCCATTGTCACCGACGCCCTTCAGGCCGCGCTGGCCATCCCAACTCGCGGTCGCAGCCATTCGCGCCTACCAGCACACAATGTCGCCTGATCATGGATGGTTCCGGCGCTGGTACCCATATGGGGCGTGTAAGTTTCACCCCACCTGCTCGATGTATGCGGCAGATGCTATCCAAAAATACGGCCTCGTTCAGGGCGTTCGGCTCGCCGCCGCGCGCACTATTCGGTGTCACCCTTGGTCACTCGGCGGTTATGATCCAGTAAGGTAATCCTATGCTTCACGACTACATTTACGTCCCGATTTACAACGCCCTCCTGTGGCTCGTCCAGGTCTTGCCGGGGCATGACCTAGGATTGGCGATCATTCTGATCACCCTCGCGATACGATTGATCTTGTATTACCCATCACTCGCGTCAATCAAGTCGTCGCGGCAACTACAAAACCTGCAACCGAGACTGAAAGAGCTTCAGGCGCAGTATAAGAACGACAAAGAGGGTCTAGCGCGCGAACAAATGAAGCTATACAAGGAGAGCAAGGTCAATCCAGCCGCTTCGTGTTTACCGCTCATCGTGCAGCTCCTCATCTTCTTCCAGTTGTACCAAGTCTTCTTGAACGGATTAAAACTCACACCAGAGGGGTTCATCCAACCCGATCAATTGAAGGACCTGATGGGCGGCCTCCGAATATATTTCGAAGCGAACCCGATCAACGCGACGCTCTTCGGCTGGATCGATCTTTCGGCCACGAAGAATATCTTCCTCGCCCTCCTGACGGGTGCGACCCAGTTCTGGCAGACAAAAATGCTTGCCGCCCCGAAAGAACCAAAAACACCAGAGGCTCGCGACGAGGCGATGACGTCCGCCGTGAATCGATCAATGATGTACACCCTACCATTAGTGATGATGTGGATCACCTACACCCTACCCGCCGGACTCGGACTCTATTGGTCGGTGTCCTCGATCTTCGGGGTGGTGCAGCAATATATTTTCCTCCACACACACCCAATGAATAAAAAAACCACACCACCCGCAACGACCGCATGACGATCGAGTTACTCCATCTTCAAGTTCGGACCAGGTCGGGGCAGCCCCTCGGCGTCGTCACGGACGTGTCGGTCGACGCTGAAACACAAACAATTCGGCAGTATACGGTCCGTCGCCGCCGCCTTCTCACTGGCAGCACAAAAACACTTCTTATCGACCGACGGCAGGTGGTCGGTTTCGACGAGGACGGGATGATCGTCGAGGACGCGAGCGTGCCTGACGCGGCTCCGAGCGTTTCGCCCCAGCCGGCGACATAATCTGCCACCAGATACGGCGCCCCCGAGGATGTAACCCGATGGAGATCTTTGCGCAGTTACCCCAACGATAGGGTGGCAACTTTTCGGGCCACTCGATCAAGATGGCCGTGTTCGGATGGTGGAGCCACTCCTCTAAACCCAGCGCCGCCCACTCAAGATGAGCACGGACACGGTAGGCGTCGACATGGACCACTGTCATCGGACCGATCCGGTACGGGTGGACTAAGACATAGGTCGGACTTTGGGCGATTCGTCGATATCCGGCGGCCCGCAACATGCCCCGGATCATGGTCGACTTTCCGGCCCCGAGCGGACCAGAAAATAACCACACCCGCACGCCATGATGGGCCGTGAAAAGCGACGCCCCAGCCGAGGCTAATTCACGGGCCGACCTAGTAATTGACACCCCTGATGTGGCCTGGTAGGATGCGCTGTTCCGCTTAATACTTTTCACGTGATTGGCATTCCCTTTGAGGAAGCGCTCCACCTCGTTCGAGAACGGAGCGTCCCTCTCATCATCATACCACGCGAGCCATCGACCGACGCCTTGGCGGCCGGACTTGGACTCCTCCTGGGTCTCGAGCGAGCCGGTAAAACGGCCCATCTCGTTAGCCCTGATTTTCAACTCCCCGCTCACCAAGGTTTTTTACCAAAGAGTGACGCGGTTCGTTCCTCGTTAGCGAGTCTTCGCAGCTTTATTATTTCGGTGAACACAAAACAGGCGCCACTCGATTCGTTAAGTTATGATCTCGTCGGTGACCAACTCAGAGTCTACCTGACCCCAAAGAAAGGGTATTACGAACCGAAAGACGTCGTCACCTCGCCTGGCGCATTCGCATATGACCTCATCTTCGTGATTGGTATCCCCGACCTCGCGACCCTTGGTGATCTCTATACGACGAACGCCGAGTTTTTTGCCCAAACCCCGATTGTGGCGCTTGATACCCAGCCCGGACACGCTCGCTATGGTCACGTGAATCTGGTTGACATTGTTGCCTCATCGTTATCTGAAATCGTGTTCGAGGTGTTACAACGACTTAATCCCGAGGGACTCGATGAACATATTGCGACCAACCTTTTGTCCGGCATCATCTCGAACACGAAAGGATTCCAGTCCCAATCCGTTACGCCGCGATCACTTGCCGCCGCCTCCCACCTCATCACTGCTGGCGCCCGGCGCGAAGAAATCGTCCGCCACCTTTTCCAAACCAAAACCGTCACCACGCTCCAACTTTGGGGGCGCGCCCTGGCGAACATTAAGTCGACTCCGGAAGGTCGGATCATTTGGACGAGTCTCCGTCGGAGCGATCTTGAACAAACAAAAGCCGCCTCGACCGATGCGCTTGGTGTGCTCGACGAACTGATGGTTAACACCCCAAACACGGCCGTCGCCGTACTGTTTATGGAGAGTAATGGATCGGTTGAGGTTCATATCGTGACCACCACGAGTGCTACCATCACGTTTCCCGATGGCGTCACCCCCCAAACCACATCATACGCGGTCGGTACGTTATCGGGTGGATTAGCCGAAGTAAGTACGCGGGTCATTCAGCATCTGCAGAACAGTCTTCGTCCTAGCTGATAGAAGTCAGTAGTTCTGATATACTACCGCCATGACCGATCCCGCATCCGGGGCACCACACGTTGCGACCCCTGAAATCGAAACTGCATTCCAAAACAACATGGAACGGATCGCGTTGATCGAACGCGAACGACAGACCGAACAACAAGCCGCCGCCGCCGGACTCGGGTATATCAATCTCGTCGGTTTTCCAATTGGTCCAGAAACGATCTCGCTTATTCCAAGAGATGTAGCGATGGCGGCGAAGACGGTCTGTTTTTTGAAAGCCGGCGGCCAAATTCGCCTCGGCGTCGTCGATCTCACGAATCCCGAAATTCAGACACTCGTTGAAACGATCACGCGCGAGACTCGCGCCCACGTCGAAATCTATCTCGTCTCCGAACACTCCTTCCGGTCCGCGGTAAAAATGTACGACCGGCTGCCGAAAATCATTCCTCAAGCAGACGAACTCCACCTGACCGCCGAGGAGCTTGAAAGATTCCGCGCCGAGATCCACGATCTGCGGGAACTTGATGGGCGCCTACAACAAGCGACGATCACGGATACCTTCATCTTGCTGCTCGCGGCAGCGTTAGCGGCGAATGCCTCGGACATCCACATCGAAGCGGAATCAGATGCCGTTCGTGTTCGCTATCGACTGGACGGTGTCTTAACCCCGGTCGCCAGCCTCCCGACGGAACGCTGGCCGCGCATTGTCGCTCGGATCAAGCTGCTCGCCCACCTGAAGCTGAACATCACGACCGCCCCACAAGATGGCCGGATTTCGATCTTCATGACCAACGACAAGATCGACGTTCGTGTTTCGACTCTCCCGACCGCGTACGGAGAAAGCATCGTGTTGCGTCTACTGCGCTCGACGGCAACCGCGATCACCTTCAACGACCTTGGGCTCCGTGGCCGGGCGCACGAGAAGCTTGAAGCCGCCATCCGCGAACCGAACGGGATGGTCGTCATCACCGGGCCGACCGGATCAGGAAAAACGACCACCCTCTACGCAGCCATGCGCCAACTCAACTCCCCCGACACGAAAATCATCACCCTCGAAGATCCGATCGAATACAAACTCGAAGGCATCAATCAGAGTCAAGTCGACTGGGCTAAAGGGTATACCTTTGCTGCCGGACTACGTTCGATCCTTCGTCAGGACCCGGACATCATCATGGTCGGTGAAATTCGAGATCTCGAAACAGCCGAGACTTCGATCCAGGCCGCCCTCACTGGCCACCTCGTCCTTTCGACGATCCACACCAATGATGCTGCCGGCGCGGTTCCGCGGTTCTTGTCGATGGGGACGAAACCATACCTCCTCGCTCCAGCCCTGAACGCGGTCGTTGCCCAACGACTTGTTCGACGGATCTGTCCGGACTGCGTCGCTCCGACCACCGTTGACCCAGATACGGTGGCGCGGATAGCGGCAGTCCTGAAAACGATCCCGAGCGCCTCAGGTGAACAGCGACCGATGCCGGAACAATTATCGATGATGCGCGGCGCAGGCTGCTCAGCGTGTCACGGGACCGGGTACCGCGGCCGAATCGGCGTCTATGAAATCCTCGTCGTCGACGAAGAAGCGGAAAAACTGATTCTGACTGGCAGTGTCAGTGAATACCAGGTCCGCACCCTCGCCGAGCATCAGGGAATGCTCACCATGGTTCAGGACGGCGTCCTGAAAGCGCTCGATGGCTTAACGACAATCGACGAGGTCTTCCGCGTCGCGAAGTAAATTACTGTAGCGCTTGAAGCTCAGCCTCGGCTCGGGCGATCTTTTCTTCTTCGCCGGCAATAATGGTGGCTGGAGCATGGGCGCGGAATTTTTCATTCGCCAGCTTTGCTTTGATCGCCGCGACATACTGAGACAGGCGCTGCCCCTCTTTCTCGCGCCAACCATCGAAACGCGCGACCGCCTCGGCTGGGAATTGAAAGGTGACCGACTCAACCACGATCGGCCGCGTCTCACCGCTCACCGGGAGTCGTCGGACGACGCGCAAGCTGATCCCCGCTAAGGCCCCCCAGATCCGCGCCTCCTGATCATCGGCCACCACCTCGCCCACCCCAGCACCGAGTTGGGCGTGGAGTCGGAACACACGTAAACGGCTGACTATACTTTGATGTCGAGCGAACGACTTTATGAGCGACGCTGAATCTGCGGACCGCCGCTTCTTTTTTGGCCACGGTGCAACAAGGAGTAATTCTTCTGCTCCAAGTTCGCCCCAAATCCGTTCGGTAATGAACGGCATAAAGGGGTGGAGGAGCTTCATGGTGGTTCGGATGACTTCCATCAGCACGGCCGGATTCGGCTCAATTTTTGACCACTCTAAGTACCAGTCAGCTACGTCATGCCAGACAAAATCGTAGAGCGTCTGCCCCGCCGTCGAGAACTGATATTGTTCGATCGTGGTCGTGGTCTGATCGACGACGTCGGACATGCGGGCGAGTATCCAGCGATCAGCGACGGACGGTGTTTTTGGGGCCGGGTCGTGTTGATGCGCGATTGCGAAACGGGAAATGTTCCAGAGTTTATTCGCAAAATTCCGATACCCGGCGATCTTTTCTTCCGACATACGGAAATCCATCCCCGGCGCATTCCCGATCAAGAGACTTAGGCGAACTGCGTCCGTGCCATATTTCTCCTGCATCGGCAGCGGATCGATCCCCGTTCCTTTCGACTTCGACATCTTCTTTCCTTCAGCATCAAGGATAAGACCGTGGAGATAGATGGTCTTGAACGGGACCGTGCCCAGGAAATGCAGCGACAGCATCATCATTCGCGCCACCCAGAAGAATAATATATCCCAACCCGTCTCCATCACATCGGTCGGATGGAATCGCTTCAGGTCTTTCGTCTGACCGGGCCAACCGAGCGTCGAAAACGTCCAGAGTCCGGACGAAAACCACGTATCGAGCGTGTCCTCGTCCTGTCGCCAGCCAGCGCCTGGCGAGTCGATCGCGACCCGGACCTCCTCTTGGCCGTCGGTGGTCCGGTACCAGACCGGTAACCGATGGCCCCACCAGATCTGACGCGAGATGTTCCAGTCGCGAATGTTCTCGAGCCAATGGAAATACGTCTTTTCAAATCGTTCCGGCACGATCTTGGTCTGTCCTTTTTTTACGGCCGCAATCGCCTTGGCGGCGAGCGGCTTCATCGAGACGAACCACTGCAGGGAAATCATCGGCTCGATGATCGTCTTCGAGCGCGAACACATCGCAACCGAATGGACATAGTCCTCTTGTCGATCAAGAAGTGACAGAGCCTCAAAACGGGCGACGACGTCCCGCCGCGCTTCAGCGACCGTGCGTCCAGCGAGTGGCCCACCATTGGCGGTGATTCGTCCATCTTGGCCGATCACGGAAATCGCGGGGAGATGATGTGTCTGGCCAAGCTCCCAGTCGAGCGGGTCGTGTGCCGGGGTGACCTTCACCGCGCCAGTTCCGAACTCGCGCTCGATCCGTGGGTCAGCGATGATCGGAATGTCGCGGTCAACGATCGGGAGTCGGACGGTCTTCCCGATCAGCTCGCGATAACGTTGGTCGTCAGGATGGACCGCGACCGCCGTATCGCCAAGCATCGTCTCCGGGCGGGTGGTGGCGACCAAAATACTGCCACTCTCATCAGAGAGCGGATAGCGTAAATACCAAAGCGTCCCCGGTGTCTGCTGATGATCGACTTCGATATCCGAAATTCCGGTCTGACAATCCGGACACCAATGAATGATCCGTTCGCCGCGGTAAATAAGTCCCTCGCGATGGAGTCGCACGAAAGCGGTTTGAACGGCGCGACCCATACCATCGTCCATCGTGAATCGTTGCCGCGACCAATCTGCGGATGCGCCAAGCCGTTGGACCTGGTCGATGATGCGGGCACCATATTGCTCTTTCCAGGCCCACACGTGCTCCAAGAATTTTTCTCGCCCCATCGCGACCCGATCAATACCCTCTTTTTTTAAGGCGCGTTCGACCACGACCTGTGTCGCGATCGCGGCGTGGTCAGTACCCGGCACCCAAAGGGTGCGTCGACCACGCATCCGCTCAAAGCGGATCAGTAGGTCCTGGACCGTCATACCGAGCGCGTGACCAAGATGTAGCTCGCCGGTGATGTTCGGCGGGGGCATCGAGATGACAAATGGCTTACCGCGTCGGCCCGGGAGATTGTCTGGGTTAAAAAATCCTGACGCCAACCAGCGTTGATAGATTTCCTTTTCGACTTCGTTCGGTGAATAGGTTTTCGGTAGCTCGCTCATGGGACAAAACAGATCACTGATGAGTTCAGGACCCTTGCCGCGGGCGGCGTTCCAGGGCGGTACCACCTGATTTTCCCGTCGATCGACGGGACGCTCGTTCGTTGGCTCTACGTCCCGCTCAGGCGGGATTTCTGCCTCGCGCTCCCCTGGTGACATGATTCCAGGATCGTGGCGCTCTGAGCCAAGAATAGCCGAAAAATGACCCAGTCGTCAATGACCCCATTAATGTACTACGCTCACCGCCCGATTTTTCTTTCAACCCTGTTCGGCGGATTGACGAGCTCCCAATTCGGATCGCTCCGCAGCGTCGTCCAGGGCGTAAATTGATGTTTTGCCGCTCGGTAAGCACCGGTAATCGCGATCATGACGCCGTTATCGGTGCAGAGTGCCGGTGGCGCGCAATGAAGTGTTGTGTTCGGAAATTCTGCGTGAAGCATGTCCGCGAGACCAGCCCGTAGCACCTGATTCGCCGCCACCCCGCCGACCAGCAAGAATGACCCGACTTTCGTTCGACGTAGGGCGCGACGTGATTTTTCGATCAACGGCGCAATTGCAGCGGCTTGAAAACTTGCGGCGATGTCCGCGCGAAGCGACGGTGTCAATCGACGGTGGCGCAGGCTTTCGTATAAGACCGCCGTCTTCAGTCCAGCATAGGAAAAATCCAGGGACGTTTGACCGAGGAATGATCTTGGAAAATCGTACGCGCGATTATTTCCACTCTTGGCGAGGCGAGAAATTTCCGGGCCACCCGGGTACGGCAACCCGAGCAACTTTGCGGTCTTATCGAATGCCTCACCGACCGCATCATCGATCGTGCGTCCCAACAAGCGGTAACGCCCGATGCCGGTCACGGCGATCAGTTCAGTGTGACCACCCGACACAACGAGGGCGATGGCTGGGAGCTTCGGAAGTGGACGCGATCCCCAAGCGCTAAGGATGTGCCCCTCGATATGGTTCACCCGGACCACCGGCTTGCCGAGCGCGTAGGCCAATGATCGGGCCGCTTCAACCCCGACATGGAGCGCCGTGCTTAAGCCTGGCCCACCCGTGACGGAAATTGCATCGATCGATTTCCATCCACCTCGTACCCGTTGTACTGCGGCGGTGATGGTCGGTAAGATCGTGAGCGCGTGTTCGCGGGCGGCGACCTCGGGTACGACCCCACCAAATTTTCGGTGGATCAAGACCTGCGAGGCGGTGACGCTCACCTCGACTGCTGGCACCCCCCGTGCAAGACGGACGACCCCGACCGCCGTATCATCACAACTTGTTTCAATCCCGAGCACACGCATAGTCCACTCATACTACCATGCGTTTTCAGGTGCCCCAACCAACTCCTCAAATCGGGGTGGCTCATGTACACTAATCAATATGATCAATGGGCATCGCATTATCGCGGTCCTCCCAGCCTATAATGCTGAACGGACCCTGACCCAGACAGTCGCCGACATTGATCGGGCGATCGTGGACGAGGTCATCCTGGTTGATGATGCGAGTCGCGATCGAACGGTCGAAGTAGCAAAATTACTCGGACTCACGGTCATCGTTCACCCCCAGAACCGCGGGTATGGCGGGAACCAAAAATCATGTTATGCCGCCGCTGTCGCCGCTGGAGCGGATATCGTGGTGATGGTCCATCCTGACCATCAATATGATCCACATTATATCGATGCACTGACCAGGCCAATCGCCGAAGGACGAGCCGACGCAGTCTTTGGCTCACGGATGATCACACCCGGTGGTGCGCAGCGCGGCGGAATGCCGTACTGGAAGTATCTCGGAAACATCGTCCTCACCAAAATCGCAAACTTTGTTCTCGGGCTGCGACTAAGCGAGTACCACTCCGGATTTCGTGCCTACAGTCGCGAAGTATTGACGACGCTCGCGCTCGAGAAGAACTCTGATGACTTTATCTTTGATACCGAAATCATCGTTCAGTTGAAGCGGGCGAACTTTCGGATCACTGAAATACCGATCACGACCCGTTATTTTCCCGAAGCCTCGAGTATCGGTCTGCGGCGCAGTCTGATGTACGCCGCCGGAATCGGTCGGGTGCTGTGGCAATACGCGTGGTCTCGTCCAGCCGTCCAACCAGAAGAGGCACGACCATGATCGAGCGACGGGAGCGCTGGTGGTTGGTTGCCATCATGGTGTTGGCATCCATCCCGCGCCTGGTCGGGATCACCGACGATCGTTTGGGGTATGGGAGAGACGAAGTTATCTATGCGTATGACGGCTGGTCAATCGCCGAGACGGGGACAGATCATCGTCAAACCGGTCGACCGCCACTCTATCTTAAAGGCACGAGCGACCAATGGGACAATCGGACGAGCGTCCTCTACCCGTATCTGATTGCTGGCATCTCAAAGATCGTTGGATGGCCAGACGTATTAGCCGTTCGTCTCCCAGCAGTCATTGGCAGCCTTTTGGTCGTACTCTTTGTGTGGGCGGTGACACGGCAATTGTTTCCCAACCCAACAATCGCCCGATGGGCGGGAGCGTTCGCGGCATTGAACCCACTTGGCGCGCTCTACGCGCGAAACGCGCATGATGTAATTTTTCTCCCACTCTTTTCACTCGCGGTCGCGTGGGCAATTCTGTCGAGCCGCACTTCGCCACGTCGGTGGATTCTCGCCGGATTGTTCTTAGCGCTTGGAATGTATACCTACCAACCATTCAAGTTGGTCGGTCTTGGTGTGGCGCTTCTGACGACGTTGTATATATGGCCTTCACCACGTCAGGTGTGGCGCTGGATGATTGGTGGTGCGCTGACCTGCCTGATTGTCGCCGCCCCATTCCTGTATACCCAATTAACGAAATGGTCGACCGTCCAGAGTCAATTTTCAGGCATCAGCGTTATCGGGAAGGAACACGCGATTCCGGCCGTCATCAAAAACTTAAAGATCATCTTTTCCGGATCATACATTTACTCGGTTCGCCTTCACCTCATCTTCGTGCCATTTCTAGCCGGCCTCGCCGTTATTCTTGGGGGGCGCAGGTACCGTCGGCAAATCCTCTACATTGGCGGATGGTTTCTTCTCGGCCTGCTGCCCGTCCTCCTGACCAAGCCAACGGGAAGCTACCTTCACATTCACCACGCTCGCGCGCTCGGAACGCTCGGGACACTCGATGTTCTCGGTGCCCTAGGTCTCGTGCTCTTTTGGGAGCCAATAAAAAACGCCGCCCCTCCGATCCGGAACAGGGTCTTAGTGGTGTGCGGCTTGATCGGTCTAGCTAGCGTTATTATCACCTGGTCATGGTTCGTAGTCGACCAGCCATGGTTAAGTGATCGTCCATTTAATGGCATGAAAGAAGGACTGACATTTGTGTCCCAACCCGCGTTCGTCGACCGACCCGTTGTGGTCCAACAATATGGAACACAACTCTCAAGGTTCATTCTATGGCAAACGAAATTTTCCCCACGCCAATTTCAAACGGAAACAATTGGTTGGGGAGAATCACAAAACGGATTTCAAATCCCGATCATGTTTGGCCGATTTCGAATGTGTACGAAATGTGAATTTGTTCGCCCCGGCGAGCTTATGATCATTCAAGCCGCGAAAGCACCGCCCGGTGAAATACTCCATCGTTTTCGGGCGTACTTCGCCCAAGAGGAATGGGTTGTTATGCGTGCGACCGAGGGGGGCGAGTAAGACGCCGCCGTTTCTCAAGACCCTCCCGCACAAGATATTCAATCTGCCCGTTCAGGCTACGAAGCTCATCGTCGGCGAGTTTTTGCAGAGCACGAAACAGGTCGTGATCAATACGTAACAGAAACGTTCTTTGTTTTTTTTCAGCCATGGGATACAAACTATGAGTACAGCGTGCCAGTATTCACGACTGGCTGGGCATCACGATCGGACGTCAAGACCACGAGCAGGTTCGAGACCATGGCCGCTTTTCGTTCATCATCGAGCTTGACCTTACCGCCCGCTTCAAGCTTATCAAGCGCCATCTCGACCATGCTGACCGCCCCCTCGACGATTCGGGCCCGGGCAGCGATGATCGCATTCGCCTGCTGGCGGCGAAGCATCGCGCTCGCAATTTCTGGCGCATAGGCCAAGTGAGAAATTCGAGCCTCAACGACGGCCACGCCGGCTTTTTCAAGACGATTCTGAACCTCGCCCTTCATTTTTTCCGCGATCTCTTGCGTGTTCCCGCGGAGCGAGACGACCGTGTCGTCGTGAGCATCGTATGGATAAGACTGAGCGAGGTTGCGGACCGCCGCCTCGGACTGGACCTGAACATAGTTTTCGTACGACTCGACATTGAACGTCGCCTCAGCTGTTTCGACGACCTTCCAGACAACGATCGCTGCGATCTCGATTGGATTTCCATCCTTGTCGTTCACTTTCAGTTTCCCACTCTCAAAGTTCCGGACCTTGAGCGAGATTTTACGTTTAACCGAAATCGGATTGATCCACCAGAAACCAGGCTCCTTGACTGAACCGATATATGTTCCAAGAAATGTTGCGACCACCGCCTGGTTCGGCGTTAAGATCATATATCCACCAAGTCCAACCATGTTCGCGAGGGCGAGCATAATAAACACAATTCCCCACGGTGACGCCTCGAAAGCGGTCCAGAGCAATCCAGCAACCGTGACCACGGCAAATAACACCTGGACACCGATCGCGGTCCAGCCAGAGGCTCGATAGGCGGGTTTTTCGGTGATGGTTGGCTCCATAGACATGGGACATTATCAATAAGATATCATAATGATATCAAGAAAATCGAGCCTGTCAAGTCAGAATATCAAGAACGCGGATCGTTTCATCCGCGAAACCACTGTGTTCGGGGTGGGCGCTCAGAACGCTGTATCCCACCCCGTGATCGTGACCGCGCTTGGGTCGTTCGCCAGTACTTTTTCTCCATCAACGGTGACGGTTAGAGTGCGTCGGGTGGTCGTGTTGTTGGCATAGAGCACATACGGCTCGAACGTGAATGTACGAGTTATTTCTGTTGCCGCCATAGGCTCAGTTGATCCAGAAATACAATCGACGGTGAATATCATCGTCGCCTTTTGTGCTTGACCATCCACGTATCGTTCAACATCGCTCTTTCGACCGGATACCTCACAACTCCCAACGGTTTGGATCGGGTCGAACATGATGCTCGCGGTATTCACTGACCGAATCTCATGGGTCGAACTAAGGGTGGCTTCAATCTTGATGGTAAAACCAGACTGAGACTCTTCGCCGACAAAAAATCGATCTTGAGTAATATCTCCGGTTACCGCGGTAATCGTCGTGTATGCTTTTTTTGTTGGTTTTAGCTGATCAGCGGCGGTAGTGTCGTTCGTGGTGGTGGACGATATTTTTGCGCAACCAGCACCAATCAGCACGAGTCCGACGATGGAAATTCCCAAAAACCACTTCATTGAGGAATCATACCACAGTCTCATCAGGTGACCCCCACATGTAACACGCGGCTCTCGTGGTGACCCACGTATCGTGGAAAAAAGGCGAGGCACGGCTGTGGTCGCCTGCCAATGCAGACGTCTTTGCTAGTTTGATTCCCAGGACCAACACAAACCCCTCCTCTGAAGCGTTGGTCGCTCGAGAAATATTCTTTGGTAGCCCCACGGGGAATCCTTCTCCCCCGTCCCGAACCGTGGAGGGTTCGGGCCTCCTCTGAAGCCGGGCGCTCGCGCTTCATCCGCTACGCGGCGCGCGAGTCGCCTTCGATTCACTGTGTTGCTATGGCGAAGACGCCCGACCACAAGGGTCGGCCGCTTTCGCCATGGTAGCCCCACGGGGAATCGAACCCCGATTACCGGCTTGAAAAGCCGATGTCCTAACCATTAGACGATGAGGCCACGAGTTGTGTAAGTTCTTGGTCCGTTGGCGGCCGGGAAAAAGCCGATGTCCTGCTCTCCCGCTGAATTGCGGGAAACCATCCATCTCCTCAACCAAGTGATCTATGAGGCAAGGCTAGAGCGAGCGGAGGATACTGGAAACAATGGCTCGCGTCAAGGTTCTGCCTTGAGATTACGGGAAAAATATGGTATCGTCGACCCATGCCAAAGACCAAGACCGACGACGATCCATATTTCGAAAATCTCGCGGCCGCGACCGAAACAGCCAACGAAGGAACCTGGCTTGATAAGGATTATAGCGGCCAACTCGCGGTTGATGTCTTTGAGAACCCGACCGCGTTCGTGGTCCGGGCGGCGATCGCTGGTGTGACCGCCAACGACATCGATATTACAGTCAACGGTGACATGGTCACGATCAAAGGGATGCGTCAGGTGGAAGCCGAAACGGAAGGCGCCTTTCTCTACCAGGAATGTTACTGGGGTGGTTTTTCGCGAACCATCATTCTTCCCCTCCCCGTCAACGCGGAAGGTGTTAAAGCGACACTCAAGAATGGCATTCTCCGCGTGTTATTACCGAAGGCACCAGAACAGCGACCAGAGGTCGTACCAGTGGTCGATGAAGACGAATCTGATGAGTCATGATCGTTTCTATCGTCACAGTTCACCCCTCAATCGTCATCGTTTCATCTGAGCATGGCCAATTCGAACTCCCGCGCGCCAGCTTCCCGACCGAGCCAAAAGTCGGACAAGCCTGGAAGCTCATCCTCGGTCACGAAACCACCGACGAAGAGCGCCTCGCCGACCTCAACAACCTCCTCCCGAACGCCTAAGTTCTGGCGTTACGGTCCGATCGTCGCTTGGACGTTCGGATCCTTGCTCGTACTCGGTCTTGGGTTAACCGGCACTGCCTATGCGATGCAGTCTTCCGGTATCGCCCGCGGGGTCACGATCGGAGGTATTGATGTTGGTGGACTATCTTCTGGGGCCGCGCTCGAAAAAGTAAATACTGCCTGGCTTGCCTTTCAATCGGAATCACTGGTTTTTCGTGCGGACGAAAAAGACATTACCATCCCCGTCATCGGCACGAAAGCAGATGAAGACGTGGTTGTACCCGAGATCGTGTCACTCGATGCGGTTGGCTCGGTTAACGCTGCTGCTCGGTTCGGTCGTCGGGGTTCGATCTGGCAACAGCTTCGTGAACGCCTAAGCGCGTTTGTCGGACGACCACATGAATTCGCGAAGATCACGGTCGCGTCAGATGAACTTATAGAGCTCGTCGCAAGTGCCATCGATACGTCAGCCGCCGCGCCGGTCGATGCGGCAATCGAATTTGTCGAAGACCAGCCCCGCGTGACCGACAGTGCAACCGGGACCTCCTACGCAATTGAGTCGGCGATCCGAGCCATGACCCGCGAGGTGGGTCGGTTAGGCCACGGTCCGATCATTGTCACGCCGCGCGCTACCCAGCCAACATTCATCACCTCGAATGAGCTGCGTACAGTAGCTTCCCAAGGGGTGGCCGCAGTCGTCGCTCGTGCGCCGATCACGCTTAGTCTTGATGAACAGAAGTGGACGATCGACGATGTCGCGATCAAGACGTTGCTTGGGTTTCGCCAGACGACAGCTGATAAGGTCGCGGTCGGATTCGACGAGACGAAGACCGCCGCTTTCCTGAATACCATCCGAAAAGAGGTTGACCGCGAACCGCGTGAAGCACGATTTGAGATTGTTGCTGGAAAGGTCAAAGCGTTTTCCACCAGCGCCGTCGGACGAACCCTCGAAAACTCGAAGACTATCGCTGCCCTCAACGCCCTGCTCGACACTTCCGATAACAATGTTGGTCTCGTCGTCAGCGAACAAAAGCCGGTCTCGGAGTCAATCGGAACGAACGGACTCGGAATCGCTGAGCTCGTGGCTGAAGGGGTCACGGATTTTAAGGGCAGCCCGACCAATCGACGATACAACCTTTCATACGGCGCCCAGATCTTGAATGGATTACTCATCAAACCAGGCGAAACGTTTTCGCTCGTGACCGCGCTCGGGAAGATCGATGGGAAGAATGGATGGAAACCGGAACTGGTGATCAAGGGCGCGAAGATCACCCCTGAATATGGCGGCGGCCTGTGCCAAGTCGCGACGACGCTTTTCCGGGCCGCCCTGAATGCTGGCCTCCCGATCGTCGAGCGCAGGAATCACAGTCTTCGGATCAGTTACTACGAGCCGCCGATCGGACTTGATGCAACCATCTACGAACCAAAACCGGACCTCCGCTTCACGAATGATTATGGTTCACATCTATTAATCCAGACCGAAGTGGTCGGCACGCTGTTGAAGTTCCGATTCTATGGCACGAAGGATGGCCGGACCGTCGATTTGCCAGAACCAAAAGTCTACGACCGCGTCGGCATCCCAGCCACGAAGTATGTCGAAGTCGATGATCTGAAACCAGGCGAGAAGGAATGCCAGGTCGGTCATCCCGGCGCGAAAGCGACTGCGACGTATACCGTCACCTACGCTGATGGCAAACAAAACAAGCAGGTGTTTGAAAGCACCTATCGTGTCATGGCCCCGATCTGCCGGATCGGTCGTGCCGCACCGAAGACGACCAAGCCGAAACCAACGAACACAAATACGTCGACGAATACGAACACCACGACGAACACAAATACATCGTCGAACGTGAACGCGTCCGAATAAAACAACACCCCGGTCCTCACAGGAACCGGGGTAGGTACGAATCTTGTGGCTGGTGTTACCAGCCCGCCTTACCACCCCGCAGAAAGACGCGGGGCAGCCAATCCTCCACCTGATAGCTACCGTCGAGGTAGACGAGGCGGAAGACGCCGATGATCAGCGCCGGGAAGGCGATCATGAAGCCGAGGTAGCCCCAGCTGCTTCCGTTGACGACGATCGCGTGGAGCGAGTTGCTCCAGGCGATCATGGCGGTCAGCGTGAACGCGAGGACCAGGATCGGCAGGTTGGTCAGCCAGGCGAAGAAGAGACGAGTCCGACGACGACGATCACGGCGCTCCTCGGACTTGATCAGCTGCAGCTTGTGCGGCATGGCGTAGTCCTTCTGGGCGGTCATGGTCTTCAACTCCTTGTCGAAGATGGGGTCCATGGTGCGCCACGCATCGATGCGTGGCGGGAAGTCGGCGTACCAAAATGCCGACGAATCTGTGGGCAAGAAGACCGATCTATGGCGATCGTCAGGTCGAAACCCGACAATGCCGTGGAACGATCTCCGTGCTTGTCGTGCCCACAGGTTCGTCGGCACTAAATAGCGGTTCGGAGGTGAAACGAGCTAACGTCGGAGCCTATCATGGATTTACGAACTTGTCAAGGGCGGCTACGAAAAAGGTTGTTGCCTTAGCCAAAAAATGGTACTCTGTGGCCATGACCGTTGAAGACAAGGCCCGTCTCCTAACCACCAAAGCCGCCGGCGAGGATGGTGAATTAGATGTTTCACTCCGCCCGAAAACGCTCAAAGAATACGTTGGACAGCGACACATCAAAGAGAATCTGGCCGTCTTTATCGGCGCCGCCAAGAAACGAAAAGAACCGCTCGACCATGTTCTCCTCCACGGCGCCCCGGGATTAGGTAAAACAACGCTGGCGCATATCCTTGGGCATGAGGTTGGGTCCGATGTTCGGGTCACGTCTGGTCCAGCAATTGAACGCGCCGGCGATCTCGCGGCGATCCTGACCAATCTCGAAGCCGGCGACGTTTTATTCATTGATGAAATTCATCGCTTGAATCGGTCCGTCGAAGAAGTGCTCTATCCGGCGATGGAAGACTATAAACTTGATATCGTGATTGGCAAGGGTCCGTCCGCCCGCACAGTGCGACTCGATCTGCCGCGCTTTACGCTCGTCGGCGCGACGACGCGGCTCTCACTATTGTCCGGTCCGCTCCGTGATCGATTCGGTGTCACCTATCGTCTCGATTTTTATGAACCCGAAGAATTGGTGGAAATATTAAAACGATCGGCCGCGATTCTCCATGCCAAACTCGAAGCTGATGCGGCTGTCGCGATCGCCGCGCGGGCTCGGCGCACACCCCGGGTCGCGAATCGCCTTTTGAAGCGTGTCCGCGACTACGCGGATGTCCATGGTGACGGGACGATCACCGTCGCGATGGCCGAGGCGGCACTCAAAATCCTTGACATCGATCCGCTCGGCCTCGATCCGGTCGACCGTCGTATTCTGAAATACATCATCGAGAAGTTCGATGGCGGCCCAGTCGGGCTCGGTACGATCGGCGCGGCTGTCGCGGAAGAGACGGACACACTCGAAGATATTTATGAGCCGTTCCTTCTACAGATCGGTTTTCTGGCCCGTACCCCGCGCGGTCGAATGGCAACGCCAGCCGCGTATACTCACCTTGGCCTGACGCCACCCGCGAAACCAACGACGCTCCCGGTATGAACTTTCCCGGTGCAGTTATTCTTTGGATCGCCCTCGCATTATTAGCGGTCGGTCTCGGGTTCGCTGCGGCTCATGTCATCCAGGGGCTCCGATTTTCACACGGTGATCGGCGCATCCTCGTTGCGACCCTCGCCTACATCGTTGCCGTCACCGTCATCGTCGGACTTTCGATGATCCTCACCATGCGAGTCGATTGGAGTCGGGACGTGATAATCGGTGGAGACGAGCAACCAGTGACCCAGCAGATCAACGATCTATGACCGAACCGTATTCATTTCCTGGACAACAACCGGACGAAAAGATCGTCCTGGTCCTCCATCGGCACTGGCTGCCCTTCGTTGGCGAGGTCTTCCGCCTGACGATGTTAGCAGCAATACCAGCCGTCCTCCTCTGGGCCGGATTAAAACTCGCCGAACGATCGATCGATCAGACGGGTGTCGGCTTCGCGGCCATTGTTTTCGGGTTCGCGCTGTACTATCTCCTCCTCGTGACCATCTTGTATGGCTTTTGGCTCGACTACTACCTTGATGTCTTTGTGGTCACGAATAAGCGCCTCGTCGATATCGAACAGCGCGGCCTCCTTTCGCGTACGATCGCGGAACAGCCACTCTATCGCATCCAAGACGTGACGAGCGAGGTGAATGGGATGCTCGCCCACCTCTTTCGGTATGGGAATGTCTACGTCCAATCCGCCGGCGAGAAGGTACGATTCTACTTCGAACAAGTATCTCATCCCGAGCTTGTCGTGCGGACCATCCTGTCAATGACCGATGCTTCGGTCAGCGAGGCTCGGGCGAAACATAAGATCGTCGATCCGCGCACCGGCGTTTCAGTCTAGGATTGACAAAGACGGTAAAACCTGCTAGCGTCGGGCTAGTTTCAGGCACCCACAGAGGAGGTGACGAGATATGCCTGACGCACGTTTCACGTCCGACCGTCTGCGCTCGATCGAGCGACAGGTGGCTTCGATGCCGTTCGCGGAACCGAAACTCCTTCGGGCGGCGTGTACGCAGACCTTCGGCAATACCCCGCACGGGCTGAGCCAGCAAGGCCTGGCGATCGTCGGCGACGGGATCGTCAACGCGAGGATCGCCCAGTATCTTGGGGTGCATTGGCCCGATCGGGTCGACCTGTATCACCAGATCCGCGGGCATTATTACTCCAACGGGCACATGGCTGAGACCATGGTCGCGCTGGGACTCGACGAGCTACTGGAGTCGCATGATGACCACTCCGTCCACGCGATCGGCTCGCTCTACGAGGCCATCGTCGGCGCAATGTGGATGAACGACGGTGACCGCGGTCCGACCGCTTTCATCTGGCGAACGATTCTGCGTCCGATCGAGCAGGAACTGCGCACTGGTCGCCGTCCGCGGTACAATCCGCCGACCGAAGACGCGGTCCGAACACTCAAGATCACGACCATCCGGTCGTTCGGTGTTAGTGTGGTGTTTCATCCGCTCCACAACCACCATAACGGCCACAGTGATCGGAATTGCACCCGACTCGAAATTCCCGAACGGTATCACTGTTACGGGAGTGGCGAATCGTGTGCTGCTGCACACCAGAACGCTGCGAAAGAGGCGCTCAAGTACCTCAAGTCCAGATCCGAAACGCGACCCGGGATCGCTGAAATGCTCTCCGGGTAGCACGATGAACGTCCCACCGCCCGGCTCTCACGAGTCGGGCGGAATTTTATTTCAGTAATTCCGGATGGCCACCCAAAACAATCGCCGCATGGGCGATCGCCGCCCGGCTCAATGGCGACAACTCGATCAACGACTTCCCGGTTAGTGAGATCGAAATACGATGAAGCCACCGTTCCGCTCGAATGGGGCAGGTATCTTTAGACTGGATCAACTCATGACTGAAAGATTCGCTGTCTTTCACGATCTGCAAGAACGAGTCGCTGCCAAGCGCCGGAACCCGCAGCTCGAGCTCGGTAAAACCATCCTGGGTCAACAGCACGATCAACCGTGATCGTAAGTCCTGGTGCGGATGAAGCACATGAATCTGGTGTGACCAACCCATCAACTCAGGTACGATAACGAATTTGATGATACTGGTGTGACCAGAAATGCGATGGTGCGTAATCCAAAAGCGAGTCCGACGACAAGCGCGCCCGACCCCATGATGCCGAACAGCGAAGCCACCCACGATGCCCCAAGGGATTCGCTCGGCGGCAAGTTCACGGTTTCAAGTTGTGGTTTGTTTTCCATGGGGTAAGTCGAAAACGCGAGAAACGCGATTCCACCCAACGTGATGAGTATACCAGAAAAAACCGGATTCGTCAATCCGATGATCACCTGAACGATTGACCAGACAGATGAAAAATGGTACAGTCGGTGCGATTTTTTATGTCACTTGCCCGGTCCGTCGGTCGGAACACGGCCGTCCAATTCGTCGGCAAGATCCTCGGCACCCTGCTCGGTGTCGTGACCTTGGCGATCATGCAGCGACACCTTCAACTCGAAGGCTTCGGTGCCTACACGGCGGCGATGGCGTACGTCAGCTTCTTCTCGGTCGTTGCTGATCTTGGATTATATCTGATCCTGATCCGTGAGCTGAACAAGCCGGGCGCGGACACGAATCGGATCGTTGGTAATCTGCTCGGGATCCGTTGGACCTCGGCACTGATTGTCCTGGTCGGGAGTGCGGTCGTCGCCTGGGTCTTACCGTTCTACTCTCACGATGTCCGCGTCGCGATCCAAATCGGTGCGCTCGCCTTTATTGCGGTCGCCGGGTCACAACTGTTGGTCGCCGTCTTTCAAACGAAACAGAATACGCTCTGGGTGACCGTCGCCGAACTGAGTGGCCGTGTTGTGTTGTTGGGGTTAACGGTGGCAGTGACGGTCGCGGGTGGTGGCTTGAACGCGATCATGGCTGCGGTCGCGGCGGGGAGCATCATCAACTTACTCATTATTCTTATCACCGCGCGGCGTTACACGTCGCTCCGACCACGCTTCGAATGGGGATACTGGCGCGCGATCCTAATCGACACCTTACCAGTCTCTATTTCGATCGTCTTGAGCTTGATTTATTTCAAAGCCGATACGATTTTACTGAGCGTCTTTCGCGTGGGTGATGATGTGATCGGGTTGTATGGCTCAGCCTACAAGATCCTCGAGATTTTGATCACCTTCCCGGTCATCTTCGTCGGTCTGATTCTCCCTGCGCTCGGACAAGCATTCAGCGGCGATGATCGTCCGACGTTCATTCGGGTTTTCCAACGTGGTTTCGAGACGTTACTCCTCTTGGTGACGCCGATTTTGGTCGGTGGGATGGTTCTTGCCCGCGAAATCCTCGTAGCTATCGGGGATGTGACATATGCCCCAGCCGCTGGCATCCTTCGCTTACTCTTGATCGCGGTCGCGCTCTCGTTCTTGAACAGTCTCTCCGCGCACACCATCACGATCATCAACCGGCAGCGGCAGATGGTCTGGGGCTACCTCACGGTCGCGGTCATCGGTCTCGTGATCTATCTCATTTTGATTCCGCGATTAGCCGCGACCGGCGCCGCGATTGGTACGATTGTGACTGAAGCGCTGACGCCGCTGATCGGGTATTTCATCATCTTCCGTGTGATGCGATTTAATCTTGCCCTCGGAATCATTCCGAAAGTACTACTCGCCGCGGCGGCGATGACGGGGACGATTTTCGCACTCCGGGCGATCGATCCATGGCTTGCGCTTGTCGTCGGTACCCTTGTCTATGGCCTAGCTGCGCTCGCGCTGCGAGCCTTGCCTTGGTCGATGGTGCGTGACGTCCTTGGTCGATCGCAGTCCGTCGACGTGATGCCGCCAACATGATCGGGATTCGTCATTTCTTTCAGCGTCAAACTGAGACGCCAGCGGCCACCTTTGTTTTTTTTGCCATCCTCGCCGCATTGATCGGTGTGATGATTGGTACGACCGGTGTCGTCGGTGCACTTCTAGTCGCCGCCCTAGTTTTCTTAGCGGCAATTCTCATTTGGCCCGAATTGGGTTTTGCCCTCGTTCTCGGCTTGATCGTGCTCGGACAGCTCGTTCGTATACCGATTCCGGGCACTCAAGCTGAGGCGCTCCCGAACGATTTTTTCCTACCACTCCTGATCGTCGCCTGGTTACTCAAGCGACTGTTGGCGCGACGAATCTCCTATCCACGAACGTCGATCTGGATACCGCTGGCGTTCGTCATCCTCGTGATGGCTGGATCGATATTCTTGAATCGCGGGTGGTATGACGTCGGCGAACTCATGGCCGGTTCGCTGTATGCGGTCCGGTGGGTCGAGTATGCCTTTCTCTTTCTCATCGCCGCCGATTACGCTCGCGACCGACGGTGGGCGTATCGCATTATCTTAGGTCTGATCATGACCGGTCTTGTCCTGGCAGTACTCGGATTTGTGCAGCTTCGACTCGTGCCAGACTTCTCGTTCATGGCGCCGAATGGTTGGGACCCACATATCGGTCGCCTGCTCTCGACCTGGTTCGATCCGAATTTCTTAGCGGGGTACTTAGCGGCGATCGCAGGCATCACGCTGTCCATTGCTTTATTGCGAGGACGTCGCGGACCGTGGTGGTGGGTCGCAACGAGTGTCTTGGTTGCGGCGATCATCCTGACGTACTCACGGAGCGGCTACCTCGCGCTCGTCGCATCATTTGGGATCGTGACGATTATTCGTTCCCGCGCTCTTTTGTATCTTGGGATTCTTGTCTTCGCTGCGACGATCATCTTCGTGCCTCGTGTTCAGGAACGTGTTCTTGGAATTCGTTCGATTGATGAGACCGCCCAACTCCGCATCGTGTCCTGGCAGAATGCATTGTCGGTGATCGAGACGTCACCGATTGTTGGGGTCGGATATAATTTCTATCGAGAAGCACAGGATCGACAAGGTTTGCTTGAGGATGCTGACGCCCATTCCGCGACCGGTGCGGACTCGAGCCTCTTATTTATCACCGCGACGATGGGCATCGCGGGGTTGGTCGCGTATGGCTGGTTGTTGTTGGCGATCGGTTGGGAAGTTCTCCGCACCGCTCGGATGTCCGATTTATCGCCGGAGTGGCGCGCGATCGGTCTCGGTGCCGTCGCGGCGATGGTCGCACTGTTCGTGCATAGTCAGTTCGTGAATGGATTACTGTACCCGCATCTTATGCAATTCATCTGGACCCTGACTGGCGTTCTCGTCGCGGTTCGAACGGAGAATCGCGCATGATCATCGCCCTTCTGACCGGACTCATCATCGGCGCACTCGCCATCTGGCGTCCGGCGTTAGCGACGGCCGCCATCATCTTCCACTGGCCGGCGTACCTCATGCAAACCACCATCGTTGGTGTACCAACGACCGTTCTGGAGTTGGCGCTCTATGGTGCCGTGATGGGAACGACGATCGCGATAGTCAGCAAACGATGGCCACGTCCACAACTCAGGTTCGACTGGTGGACGATGATCCTGGTGCTCTGTTGGAGTGCGGCTTGGATCGTAGCCGTCGTCGCCAGCCCAGATCAACGGGCGTCGCTCGGGGCCTGGAAGGCGTGGTGGCTCGATGCGGCCTTGTTTAGTGGTCTGTTATTCGTCACTGTCCGCTCAGTCGCCGAACGGACACTCATGATTCGAGCCCTGATCGCAAGCGGTACCGTCGTGGCGTTAGCCGGTCTTGGGCAACTCGCCTTCCTACGAGATACACTTCAAGAAGGACGACTCAGCTCCTTTTACATGCCGGTCGCCAATTATGCGGCAATGTTCCTTGCGCCTATCTTCGTGTTCGGGGTGGCGCTCGTCTTACACCGCAGCTTGAGCCGGATTTGGATCGGACCTTTATCGGTCATCGCCTTGGCGCTGGTCGGGACCCAATCGCTTGGTGGGATGTTAGCGGTGAGCGCGGGCCTGGGAATCGTATGGTTGTCGCTGCCAACCGGAATATTGAAACGACGCTTACTCTGGTCGGCGGTCACGGCTGGAGCGGCCATCCTCCTGATACTCTTCGTAACGGGAAAGTTGACGCAACGATTCGATCTTTCTGATCGTTCGTCCGGTTCAGCGCGGATACAGATCTGGGTCACGAGCTGGGCGATCGGAACACAAAACCCGATTCTTGGTATCGGTCCGAATGCATTCGAAGTCGCGTATCGAGATGAGTTACCGAAACATTATTTCCCACCACTCGAATGGCTTGTCGCGCAACCTCATAACCTCTATCTCGCGCTCTGGCTCGAACTCGGACTCGCCGGTCTCTTCGTTTTTGTTGGCAGTATGTATTACTGGTTTCGTGGTGTCATCCGACAGATGAACATCGACTCCAAACGGACAATCGCGATCGCGGCAAGCGCCGCTGTTTGTACAATCCTCGTCCACGGTCTCGTTGATACGCCGATTTTGAAAAGCGATTTGATGTTGTTGACGGTGACGCTCCTCATGTTGCCGTGGCTCGCGAAGAGCGAGAGTGCCTAAACACAAACTAACCGAGCGATGCTCGGTTAGCTGTTTTATTCGTCAGAGAGTTTAGCGGCGCTTCTTCGATTTCTTCGCCTTCTTTGTGGTGCGCTTCGCTTTCTTCGCTGTCCGCTTCACTTTCTTGGCTGCTTTCTTCTTTTTTGCCATCTCACCCACCTCCTTCCTTTTTTATCGCGCGTTGTTTTCGCCGCGCTCGGATGATGGATCTTTATCCACAGCGCATATAGTATACCATCTTCGTGTCAACGTTCCAACGATTTTTTCTTTCGTCGGAAGAAAAAAATGATCAAGAACACGAACGCGAGTGCGCCGTACGTCAACAAAATATTTTTTAACGACAACCAATCGAACAATCCGGGAAATTTTTTATTTGAGATTGGCCAAAAAATCGGTGTGTACATATCGAGGTGTCCAGGAATGTCGATCAAAATATGAAGCGCCCATGGCCACGTCCACGTAAATACGCGTCGCCATTTGATCGTGAGGAGCAGCGACCCGATAATCCAAATCACGAGACTGTGTGAGATATTGTATGGGCCTTGGAAAAAATAAATTGCTCCCGAACTGAGCAGATTGATGAACGTGAACGGTAACCAAATCAAATCCGGTCCCGCCCCGACGAGTGCGAGCCTCCACCACGTTATTCGGCTCCGGGCAGTTTTACCGATAGCGATTGACCACAGACCGTGAGCAAGTGTGTCCATAGGGTATGAGTATACCGGCCATCTCAACCAGCGACAACAGTTTGATGGATACGGCAAATCATCCGCTGGTGGGCGATCGAGCTTGTCCGACTTCGGCGGGGATTCGAATCCTTCGGCAGACTCAGGACCGGCTCTCGGACCTCGTCATTATCCCGTTCAGTTTCTCCTGCATCGGTACGGGACGTCGCCAGTGACCCTGTTCAGTATGACTCGTTTTGGTACGGGGCAGGCGCGCGGCACAGGTGCGAATGGTGGGCGATCGAGGATTCGAACCTCGGACCTCGTCATTATCAGTGACGCGCTCTAGTCCGGGGATGTCCGGCTCCGCGTGGCGTAGCATCGGCCATCCCGTCTCGGCCCGCGAAACGGCAAGCAGTTGCCGTTTCTTGTAGCCTCGACCCACCTGAGCAAATAATCCGCTGGTGGGCGATCGAGGATTCGAACCTCGGACCTCGTCATTATCAGTGACGCGCTCTAACCACCTGAGCTAATCGCCCCCCAGCGGATTGTTTACGGTGCTATTAGTACAGAGAACCACGTCACGCTACCAGAGCGGCCGACGATTTGCAAGGCCTGAGAAAGAAGACACCCGCCGTGTGGCGGGTGCTTCAAGGTGGGTCACATTACAGTGAATCGTCGTTCGTGTTGTCGTTCTCATTCTCGTTCAAATCTTCGCCCTCATTGGTGTTGTCGTTCTCGTCATCAGCACTGAGCTTGAAGCGGACCGTCACACTCGTCAGATTCGTCTCCGTTGATCCATCTTTTTGGTAAATTTCGATTCGACCTGATGTCGTGCGCGAGAAGTCGAATGTTAACTTCCCTTTGTACTCGCCGCTCCGAACGGAGATACGGACATCTTCGAAGATGGTCGTACCGCCGGCGATCAACCGAGCATAGACTTCTGTACCGGTCGCCTTCCCCTCGACATAGAATGGTGACTCAAGCTCTTCGTCCTTCTCTGGACCGGTGATTGTGACCGATCCGGAAGAATCTTCATCATCGTCATTCGTGTTCGAGTTACGGTTCTCGTTCACATCATCATCTTCGTCATCATCATTCGTGTTGCGATTGATGTTACTGTTCTCATTTTCATTCTCATCTTCATCTTCGGCATTGACGTTCTCATTCTCATCTTCAAACTCGATATTCAGATCGAGCGCCTCATTAATATCGAAGCCGCTATTAACGACCGCCGCAGCGTTCGTGTTCGCATCATTTTCTTTATCGCAAGCCGCTCCGAACGCGAGCAGGCCGGCGATGGCGATGATGGCGAGATAAGATTTATTCATAACGTAGTCTCCTTTCAGCCCGACCATTGTACCGAAGCTAGCCGAGAATGACAAAGGTGTGATTGACGAAGGGCGAAAAAAGGCGTAGGTTAGCGCCGTACCTCGAACCCTCAAAGGAGGTGACGTCGTGGCTCGACCGTTCTTCACGCACATCGTTCTCCCAGCCGGATTGCCGGACTATCAGGCGCTTTTCTCTGACGGGCGCTTTGCTCGTCTCATCCTCAGTCAGGAACTGCGCGGCAACCCGAATGCGACCGTCTACTGGTTAACGAATCGTGAGTACCTGGCTCGACATGTTGACCATGACTACCGTCGTCAGGCGCTCGACTGGATTTCGTGGACGACGCCGGACGTGGAGTACGATCTCGGATTCATTCCACGCCAGGCCTCGCTCGATCGCGATCTGATGATGCTCGACCAGATTATCAACGATCGATACGCGGCGATCGTCGCCTACTGCCCCTGGGAACACCAAGATTGGACTCGGCTCCTGGTCAACGCCCACTTCCCGAATTCGGTCGTCATCCCGGTCGAAACGGGGTGGCCGCGATCTTGGGGGCGTCGGCTGACCACGCTCGCGACCATTCCGTGGCGGTACCTTCGCTGGTGGATCCTCCGCCGCTCTCAACCGATCATTCGTACCGCGCCGGCTCAGTAGAGCCGGCGCGGAATTCATATACACAAAAACCACCGGGAACGGTGGTCGATGTGGGAAACAATCAAAATGTGGTCAGAAGGCCGCTAGAAATTCTGGACGAATCCAGAAAGTTTGCCGAGAAGACAGTCTCGGCACTGTTGTATGCATCGTTTCACGATGCCTAGTTCGATCCTGTCCACGATACGTTCCGGAACAAGTCCGGAAGATCATGAGTCATTGGATTGAACGCGACCAACTAGGTAATAAGCATAGTACGTACACCGACATATGCTCGACCCTTCCGTGTCCCGAAGGACAAGCGGAATGGATACCGATGTTGGAATCGGTATCAATGGGTACTCCCTAGAAAGGAGGTGATCCATGCACAGCTTCCGCTACGCATGCCTTGTTACGACTTAGCCCCTATCATCGGATCTACCTTATTCCCCGTAAAGGGCTTTCGGGTATCCCCGACTCTCTTGGCTTGACGGGCGGTGTGTACAAAGCCCGAGAACGTATTCACCGCACCATGGCTGATGCGCGGTTACTAGCGATTCCGGCTTCATGAAGGCGAGTTGCAGCCTTCAATCCGAACTGGGGGGTGGTTTGGTGGGATTGGCTCCGTCTCGCGACTTGGCAACCCATTGTTGCACCCCATTGTAGCACGTGTGTGGCCCAGGTCGTCAGAGGACCATGCTGACTTGACGTCATCCCTTCCTTCCTCCGGCTTATCGCCGGCAGTCTCGAGCGAATAATATAACACTCGACAGGGGTTGCGCTCGTTAGAGGACTTAACCCAACAGCTCACGCCACGAGCTGACGACAGCCATGCAGCACCTGTCTAGCACCCTCGAAGGCTTCCCCCGTTTCTGGGGGCGTGCAGCTAGATGTCAAGACCTGGTAAGGTTTCTCGCTTATCGTCGAATTAAACCACATGCTCCACCGCTTGTGCGGGCTCCCGTCAATTCCTTTGAGTTTTAGCCTTGCGGCCGTACTTCCCAGGCGGAGTGCTTAACGCGTTAGCTTGAGCGAGACCGAGAGGGTCGAAACTCCCGATCCCTAGCACTCATCGTTTAGGGCGTGGACTACTGGGGTATCTAATCCCATTCGCTACCCACGCTTTCGTTATTCAGCGTCAGGATCGTACCAGCAAGCTGCTTTCGCCTTTGGTGTTCCTACCGATATTAACGCATTTTACCACTACACCGGTAGTTCCGCTTGCCTCTTCCGACCTCAAGCACGACAGTTTCACCAGCGGCCCCACAGTTGAGCTGTGGGATTTAACCAGTGACTTATCGCACCGCCTATTAACGCTTTACGCCCAATAAATCCGGATAACGCTCGGGGCCTTCGTATTACCGCTGCTGCTGGCACGAAGTTAGCAGCCCCTTATTCCTTCGGTACATTCAATGTTAGTCCCAAAGAAAAGCAGTTTACACTCCGAAGAGCGTCTTCCTGCACGCGGCGTCGCTCCCTCAGACTTTCGTCCATTGGGGAATATTCTCGACTGCAGCCTCCCGTAGGAGTCTGGGCAGTGTCTCAGTCCCAGTGAGGCGGGTCGATCTCTCAATCCCGCTATCCGTCATAGGCTTGGTAGGCCATTACCCTACCAACTACCTGATGGACCATAGGCCCCTCCCACAGCGGCTTGCGCCGTTCCTCATCATCCTTGCGGACGATGATCACATCCAGTATTAGCCCGGCTTTCGCCGGGTTGTTCTGAACTGCGGGGTAGATTGCCAATGTGTTACGCACCCGTTTGCCACTCACACATATATTGCTACACATGTTCGTTCGACTTGCATGCCTAAGACACGCCGCCAGCGTTCATCCTGAGCCAGGATCAAACTCTCAAAAAAAGATTTGAGAAGTCAGCCCCCGAATCCGTCTCTCGAAAAACGAGATGACGTCCCGAAGGTAGCTCTACTTTATCTGCCATCGATTCCATCGGCGATGGCGCCGGTTCAAAGTTGATTGACGCGGTCCACTCCCGAAGGAGCGGAACAACATTGAATACATTCAATGTGCCCTTCCGACCACGTTTTGATTGTCTTGATCTCGAGTTGTCAACGAAGCGATCCGGACACTCAGCAGAAAGAAAAACAGAGAGGTTCGAGCACCGTCTGACGACGATGGGCGGGCCTCACTGTTGTTCAGGCTTCCGAAAGGGCGTTAAGGGTGTAGTTGGCCGATAATGGTTTCCTTTCTGCTCCCGTCAAGCGGGAACGGACCTATCTATCAAGCGGGTGCATAGTAACAGAAATTCAAAGACCGTCAAGGGTTAGAAGGGTGTGGGGAATATGGGGACAATACGTCCCGTTTTTTGGCTAATCTTAGCCGTCGGAGAGGGGCGGGAACGATACCACCTCTTCAAGCACCGACTCAGCTTCAACATCGAGCAAGAGTTCGTGCCCGCTATGTTCATGCCAAAAGAGCTCGTGTGGTCCACCGAGCGCGGCGGCGAGACTGGTCGCCCCGCGCGGATCGGCCACATTGTCCGCACGTGAATGTATGATCCTGGTCGGCACGGTGACGGTCGCCGCAATCGATAGGATGGACCGAGTTTGTTCCCAGTAGGAACGATAGGCGGCGGTCGGAAACCATTGGTACCCACGATCAGCCGCCGCACCTTCGGCGGTACTGAATTTATTTTTCCCCGGAAATGGAAAGCGTCTCACGAGCGGTTGGACGAGCGGCGTTAATGGTGCCAGGCGATTCATGAATTTTATCGCCGGTGATAGGAGGACGAGCCCGGCAACATGGCCCTGATGTTTTGATGCGAGCTGGAGCGCCAATAGTGTCCCCATCGAGAGCGCGATAATCACAATGCGATCATGACTCTGTCGTAGTTTTTGATATGCACCCTCAACGTCCTCCTGCCAATCTGACCAACGCTTGTCAGCCAGATCTTCCGGACGTGTCCCGTGTCCAGCGAGAATCGGATATTCGTAACGGTACCCTTGTTGTTTGAGATACGATTCGACTACCCCAAGGGAAGAGTGGTGACCGGTAAAGCCATGGATGAGAAGGACAGCGGGTTTCACACGGCCTGTAGATTCGAGATCGTTGCAGGTGGCGTCGTGTCGGGTGGCATCACGCATGACTGGCTCAGTACTGGTCGACTCGTCGTCGTGCCGCAGGCATTCGCGTCCGTACATGTCCGGGTCTGTGTACCGCCGCTACAAGCCGACCATCCTCCACAGGTCCATGATTCCGTGCAGAGTGGCGGCGGAGTTGCACCAAATGGGATGGCGCCGATATCGGACCCACCGGTACCGGCTCCACGTGCGGGTGAATTGCTTGCGAGCGTGAAGTCGCCGGCTGACGGGTTGGTCAGGAGCGGATCAGCATTGATCGAATTCGTATCATCACCCGTCCCCGATCGCCAACTCGTGAGATTCCCCATGAAGCCGAATGCGAGCGCGCCACTACGGTTGTGGAACAAGTTGTGATCACCGGTGTAGCGCGAGGCTCGCCATTGATCGTATCCGAAAATATTTGTACCACTATAGCTAAATATATTATTGGTATACGTGTCCGCTGGTGGCCCATCAAGGTTGTTGCCTTGCAGGCTTTGAAGTTGACCACTACCGACATTATAAAACGTATTGTGGTCGTAGGTATTTCCATAGTACCCACCGACATATCCTAGCAATCCGCTGTTCGCTGAGAATGTGTTGTAGGTAAATACATTCCCGGTGCCGACCGCTGAACCATAAAATGCGTATTCATCATCCGTACGGAACGTATTGTTGTGGAAGACGTTTCGGGATGGGAAAGTCTTGTCATTGTTTCCTGATGCGATCCATAGGGCAGGATAGAGCGTCGTCCAAAAGACATTGTTCTCATAGAGCCCATCATCAGACTCGTCCCTGATGTACAACCCCATCGTCGATCCATGCGAACGGAACAGATTGTTTTGGACGGTGTTATGGGTCGCGCAACGGATACGGATGACCGCCGTTGCTTCTGGTTGCGGATAGTCATTACGGTAGTTGTTGACCGTATTCCCGTTCACCGTGCCGTCAATACGGGGACACGGATGCGTTGGTCCGCCAGCGATCTCGATCAGCGCCTTCGACGTGTGCCCAGCCAACCCGGTGATCGTGTTATTCGTGATGATCGGGCGTAGCGGTGGCCACGGATTATCAGAATTATTGACTTGGACACCGCCAGAACCGACCACGTTATCATCGATGGTGACGTCATCCGCACCATTCACAGCGATACCGCCGACCGTTGCCTGACGAACGGTCACATGATTCGTCAGATCGCCATAAATCCGTACCTCGCTTGTTGTAGTAAAGTTCGAAACCTCAATGTTCGACGGCGGGCCGCCACCAAGATCAGCGATGTCGAAGGCTCGGTCACTCGTCGTGATAGTGTGCCCATTTCCATCGAAGGTGATATTCGAAATACTCCCACGAATGGTGAAACAGTCATACCCACCGGCGACGTCGTTTTCTAAGCGGTAACTTCCGCTCGTTGTGATCGCCTGACAACTTGTCAGCGGGATCGAAGTATAGGCACCCTGTTGCGCACCCGAGTCGTCAGCCGTGAGCGAGGGAGATCCGGCAAGCAAATGATAATCATGCGCGACAGCATCGACGAATAACGGATTACTAGAAATGGAATTCAGGTCGCGACCGGTCGCCCGCCACTGGGTCAAACCGCCATAGGTCAATCCGTTGTACCAGACGAGGTTCCCAGCATTCGTGCGATACAGATTATTGTAATTCATCGTGAGTGACACATTTTCAAGTCGAATGGTATAGCCATTTGTCACCGAGAAAATATTGTTCGTGAAAACGATTTGGCGACTAGTATCAGTCCCATCTCCCCACACGCCGTCACCGTTTTTCGTGACGACGGTGTTATGATCGAATGTGGCGCGGGCATTTGCCTGAACTCCGCTCGCATCGATCGCCTGGCCGTCAATGGCGACGATGATGTTCCGTTCAAATAGGTTATTCTGACTACCCTCTCGAACGGCTTGAACCCATAGAGCTTTGCTCTGTTCGATTATCGTATTACCGCGAATGGTATTGTTCTCTGGATGGGCGAAGCCACCGCTTGACTGGATCGATACACCGCGTCCGGCATCAGACGAAAACGCATTGTTCTCAACGATGTTGTTACTCGAAGCGCTTCTGATCAAGAGGGCCCCGCCGACGTATTGTTGGTCGCGGTAGATTTCATGACTGGCGGCGATATCGAGCGTGAACGTATTCCCGCTCAGCGTATTGTTATATGACGTATACATAACCGCCAGCGTCGAGTTGTCGACCGGTTCACCACCACTCACACTAAAAGTAGCGTTGAGTAATGTGATGGTGTTGTTTCGGAATGTCGAATTGCGCATGTGGCGCATATATACGAACCTCGTGTCGGTGTTACCGTTGCCGGTGATGGTGTTGTTCTCGATCAGATTATTATCTGACCAGACGCTTGGATTTGCGACGTCGAAGTTGTCGCCAATCAACAGTGCGGTCGAGCCAGTATTGGTAATAGTATTTCCTCGGATGATCGCGCCACTCGTTTCACGAGCCTCGACGTATCCCGCGATCGAGTCGAGTATTTGATTATTACTGCCACCCTCGATCGTAATGTCAGATCCACCGACGTCAACATTTTGAATGATGGTGCCGGTTCGGCCGATGGCTTGAATCGAGGCGCTCCCAGTGAAGCGAAACCCCTGGCCGTCAAGGGTGATATTATTTGCCGTGATGTTAATCGTCCCGCTACCGCCGACGTTGGCAGTCAAGCAATATTTCGTATTTGCCTGATTCAAGTTCGCCGATGCTGAACTAACCGTCTGCTGACAGGCGGTTTGTGCGTTGGCGTACAAGGCGGCAATCGCCGCTACCAACACCACGCCACAAATAATTAGACTGTTTTTTTTCGATGGACCTGGCGCCATAGAGCGATTTTTTTATGATTTCCTCCTAATAATTCTTTTGGTACCGGCTTACGCTTAAACACTTCCGGTCGCGTATATTGCGGATACTCGAGGACGCCCGGTTCGCTGTGCGACTCATCAACGGATGATTCATCCTTGCCAAGCACGCCCGGGAGTAATCGTGTGATCGCATCAACGACCACCATCGCCGGCAGCTCGCCACCGGTCAGGACATAGTTCCCGATAGAAACCTCTTCATCAACATAGTCCATCACCCGCTCATCAACGCCCTCATAGCGGGGACAAACGATGACGATTTGTTTATATGATGAAAGTCGCTTCGCATCGGCCTGGGTGAATGTTTTACCTTTGGCGGACATGAGCAGCACGCGACGCTTCGAATTATTCGGTAACGCCTTGAGCGCATTGTAGATCGGCTCGACCTTCATTACCATTCCGACCCCACCACCGTACGGTCGGTCGTCGACGGAGCGGTGTTTGTCGGTGGTGAAATCTCTCAAGTCGTGAGTATGAAACGAGACCTTTTTAGATCTTTGTGCGCGTTTCAAGATGCTCTCGTTCAAGTAGGCCGAGAAGACGCCGGGAAAAATAGTCAGGAGGTCGAATCGCATATTTGTAGTATAGCAAAAAAATGACGACCCAAATGCACCCCTAGAAAACCGACTATGCCGCCTGTAAGTTACTTATCGTGGCTGGTGCAGTTGTGTCGGGTAGGGCACAGTCTTGAATGAGTGGCGGCCGAGTGTACGTCGTCCCACAGTTATTGAGGTCAGTGCAGGTCCGAGTTTGGGTACTATTTGCGCAGGTTGACCAGGCGCTACACGACCAGTTTTCTGTACAAATTGGCGGCGGCTCGCTGCCGTACGGTTTCGCGCCGATATCCGTGCCCCCGCTCCCGGCCCCACGAGCTGGCGAGTTTGAGGCGATGGTGAAATCGAAGTTCCCGGGATTTCCAAACAGTGGGTTTCCCTCGAGCGAATTCATGTCGTCTTGGTTGCCACTATTAGACCGCCAGGCCGCGAGGGATGAACCATGTCCGGCGAAATGTACACTGCCGGATCGATTCTGAAAGAGATTATGATTGCCGGCGTACCTCGCAAACGACCAATTCTCAAAAAAATGTATATCTGTTCCGCTATAGCTAAAAATGTTGTTTGTCCAGATGTCAGGAATTGACTGGGTATACGAATACCAGAACATATAGTTCCCGGCGCCCGTAATGTAAAAAGTATTATGATCGAATTGGTTATTTCCATACGAACCGTTCACGAGTAAGAGTCCACCTCGGGGCCCAACAAAAGTGTTATAGGTAAATTGGTTGCCGCTCCCGAGGCCTTGGAGGTGAAAAAACCCGATCGCGTCGCTCGGGCTATTATCAGAGCGAAAAGTATTATTGTAAAAAATATTACGGGAGGGAAATGTCTTATCCTCATTTCCAGAAGCGATACGAATTGCCTCGCCATTTGTTGACCAAAAAGAATTGTTTTCGTAATGACCGTCGTCGGACTCGTCTCGCATGTAGAGTCCTATCGAAGTTCCCGTTCCTCGAATCGTGTTTCCGGTTACGACGGAATGCGTTGCACAGTTAATGCGGAGGGCGGACACGACGCTGCCAGTGAGGGTAGAGTCATTGGCGAAGGTATTATCCCGAATAACGAAATCGCCTCGCGGGCAGGGGTGTGTACTGCCGGCATTAAAATACCCGTTCGTATAATCTGTGCTCGTAACGGTATTACGCTCAAACGTTAATCGAAGTGAAGGATTTCCTTCAAATGATGCGGTCTTGATGCCATTCTCTATTACACTATCTGTAATAGAAATGTCATCAGCTCCCTCAAGAAGGATAGAGTGTATGGTTGAGTTCTCGACGGTAAAAAAATTCGCCCCCTCTCGAAGGGCAATACTGCCATTTGTGACCAAATTTTTAACAGTAATATGTTCACGGTCCGAATCGACGTCACCAAATAGGGTTGTCCCACCGGTCAGGGTTAAGGTATGACCTTGGCCGTTAATGGTGACATTCGGCGTCCGGAAACGAAAACAAACGCCGGAGTGTATAGGACCTGAAGCATCAAGGGTAATATTAGATTCTAGGACGTATGTTCCCGGGTCCCAGAATGTCTGACAACTGGTGATTGGTATGGGCGCCTGTGCACTGACCTGCGAAGAACGGATGTTCAGCAATATCGCTAGGAATAAAAGCGAAAAAACCCCCGTTCTTTTCATCTTGAAATGACCCGTAATATCATAGAGGAACTATACCATATTTCTTTGATTGACAGACTTTTTCCGGCGTGGTACGACTCCGTCAATTTCGGTCGCACGTTCAACCGCGTACCCAGGGGGTACCAGTCATGGCCACGTATCTGCCCGGCGCGATGGAACTCGCCGATTCCATCCGCGAGCTGGCCATGGATGGTCATCCCGTGTTCACCAGCGTGACGGTCAGTGACGTTCGAATGATCTCCACCGGAGGTTGCATCATTCCCCCGCGCGTCACGACACAGAACGGAAACATCGTCATCGCGCTGTACACGACGTCGCTCAGTCAGCGAATCATCGCCACTCCGGCATCATCGTTCCCAAAGAACGTCGCGCTGGAGATGATCGCTGAGCTTCTTCGCCGGTCCCCGTAGTCTGCACTGCGGGGACCACTACAACAAACAACCCCGCCGGGAGGCGAGGCTGCTAGAGAAAAAATCAGGTTAGACCTTGAGGTCGTCGCCCATCCCATTATCGATCGCCCCCATCGGTTCCTGGGTCGGCGTTTCGTTGGTGTCGACGTCACGATGGAACTTCCGCGAACCCTCTGGCTCGTAAATCTTGAGATTGACTCGGGCGTGGTGTTTCGCACCAACGACACGAAGGAGTGTGCGGAGGGATTTTGCGGTCTGACCCTGTCGGCCGATGACCTGACCAAGATCTTCCTGGTTGACCTTGAGCGTAATCAAAACTCCCATTTCGTCGACCGTGCGATCGCACGAGACGTCATCAGGGTGGTCGACCATCGCTTTCACGACGTACTCGACAAATGCTTTATCTTCGTCCATAGCTGTTTATCCTTTCATCCTTTAACGTAGTTCCGGTTCCGCGCGACTCGACAGTTCGGCCTAGCCGGAATGTGAAGAAAACTGCTTCGTAGAATAGCAGGGTGTCGGAGGAAGGGCAAACCGCGATCAGGCGGTAGCCGGTGTTTCAGTTTCCGGAGCCGCTGGTGCAGCGGATTCAGCCGCCGGGGCCGGTTGGGAGACGCGGAGAATCGTCCGTTTTGGGCCCGGGATCACACCATGTTCAACCAGGAGATTGTGGACCGTGTCTGATGGTTGGGCTCCGACGGACAACCAGTGTTTGATCCGATCAGCATTCAAAACGACCGTCGCCGGGGAGGTGTGTGGATTGACGGTGCCAACGATTTCTAAGGCTGTCCCGTGCGTGTCCTTCTTTTTATCGGAAACGATGACGCGGAACGTGGGGTGATTCTTTTTCCCAATGCGGGACAGGCGGATTGCGACCATGAAGAGGAAGAAAACGAGTAAAATTAAGCAGGGAGAATCTACCACCATGCCCACTCCCTGTCAAGGAGTACGGGTACTATCAATTCCCCCTATAAGGCCGTTGCGGTCACTAAAAAAATGCTATACTAGCACAGTGATTCGTCATCGAAAAAAACTTATTCGGAGCGCACTCGGAATTCTGGGCGGCGTTCTTATGTATTCATTTTCTACGGGCTATGTCGTAGCGCAAACAGCGTTCTCAGTTGAGTCCCTCGGACCAATGATATATGCGCAGGCCGGGCCGGTTTATCTTGAGGAATTTTGGCCAGCGCTTGTCAATGTATTTATTCTGTATGGATCGTGGTTCGCGCTCGTGAGCCTTCTTACGTTTCGATATCGGTTCATGGAGAATGTTAGCCGCTGGAAGATTGTACTCGCTGCAATCATGCCGAGTTTGATTATCGCAATCGCGGAAGCAATGTTCATACGTTCGGGCGGATATGGGTCTGGATGGTTAGGGTCATTGAATTATTACCCAAATGGCTTTATCTATAACTTACTGATGGTCCTTATTCCGGTAGCAATCCTGTCGGGATTGATTATCGCCGTACTGGTACGTTTTCAGAGCTGGCGACTGGCTGGGAGAATGATTCGTGAGATGCTTCTCTGGAGCACCCTCGCTCAGCTCGTTTTTTCCGCCATGTTCTATATTACATCGGCCTAGGCCCTGATAAATATAGGAGATGGCTAAAAAACATGATATTCTTTAGGCATGGGAAAACCAGATCAGCAAGACGCCGACTCAGAAAACATCATCATTAAGCTGGTGACGAATCTGGTGCGGTTGGCCGTCTTGAATAACGCTTCGGATGTCCATATCGAACCGGACTCGGACCGAATCCGTGTTCGTTTTCGAATCGACGGCGTCCTCCGAGAAGTTGAAACGCACCCGCTGTCGTTGTTGGAGCCTCTCGCCTCCCGAATTAAAGTCCTCGCGGACCTGAAACTTGAAGAGCGTCGTCGCCCGCAAGACGGAAGGTTCCAGCTCAATACCGATAATAAGTCGCTCGATATTCGCGTCTCGCTCTTCCCGACGGTCTACGGCGAGAATATCAGCCTTCGAATTCTGAACAAGACGAACATCCTTCTCGGTCTCCCCTCGCTCGGATTCTCGCCAACGATTCTCGAGCGATATATGGCGATGATCCATCAACCATACGGCATCCTGTTCGTGACGGGGCCGAATGGCTCAGGAAAAACAACGACGCTCTATGCGACGCTGAACACATTGAACACTCCTGACAAAGATATCGTCACCCTCGAAGACCCGGTCGAGTATCAACTGCCGCTCATTCGTCAGACCCAAGTCGACTTAGACGTCGGCCTTACCTTCGCTGCAGGTTTACGCTCCCTCTTGCGACAAGATCCAGATATTATTCTCCTTGGTGAAGTCCGCGATCCGGACACGGCCAGTATTGCTGTTCGCTCAGCCCTAACTGGTCATCTCGTTCTGACCACACTCCACACAAATGACTCCGTCGGAGCCGTTACCCGTTTAGCCGATATGGGTGTTGAGCGTGTCTTAATCTCATCGGCGACCGTCGGCGTCCTCGCGCAGCGGCTCGTTCGTGTCCTCTGTACGTCCTGTGCTGAATCATACGAAGCATCGATTCCGTTGAAGCAGGAACTTGGCCTCGATCCAAACAGTGCGATGACCTTTAAACGGGCGGTCGGATGTGAATCATGCGGATATACCGGATATCTCGGCCGGACCGGCATCTACGAACTTCTCGATCCAGACAAGACATTCCGTCAGATGATGACCGACGGCGCGGGTGAGATCGAGCTTCGCGCTCACGCGACCCGAACGATGAAGATGCGGACGTTGCGCGATGATGGATTAGACAAAGCTGCGCAAGGGATCACGAGTGTCGAAGAAATTTTGCGAGTCACGAGCGGGAATCTGAACGAGTAAATATCGAAGCTGGGGTGGACAAACCCGTGTTTTTTTGCTATACTCAACGTAAATCAAATGAAAGTACATCACGAGAAATTGTTCGTCAGCATGACGGCCGCCCTGATTGCGGCCTTTATGAGTATCCCTGGCCCATCCGATGCGGCGAAGCGTGTCTATGCACCCCGCCGGATGGATGGTGTTTCTGATCTTAAGTCGCGAACGAACTTTTGGCCCGTCGCGGTCATGATTGATAATCATACGGCCGCCCGTCCGCAGTCCGGCCTCCAACAGGCATCTTTTGTGTATGAAACGTTAGCCGAGGGTGGGATTCCTCGATTCATGGCGGTCTATGCCGACATGAATGTGGCCCGGATCGGACCCGTCCGCTCAACGCGTCCGTACTTTGCTCGCTATGCCGCGGAGTGGGGCGCCGCTGTTGCTCATGCCGGCGGTAGCCCTGATGGATTGAAAGAAGTTCAGAAGCAGCGCCTGTTATCTATCTTTGCGCTCAAAGGCTGGACCGCGAAATACTTCTTCCGCGCTTTTGGTGGCGGCGTCCACGGTCTCTACACCGACTCAAAAAAACTCGTAGCCGCGATGAAAGCCGGGCGGGTCTGGAAACACACGCCGAATTACAAACCGTACAGTTTTCAGAATGACCCGGTCCGCGCCAAACGCGGGAAGAGTAATAGCGGTGTATCGATCGATCTTGGGTACGGGAAAAGTTATGACATTGAATATCGATATAGTCGTCCGAAGAACATCTACTATCGGTATACCGGCGGTCGGAAGCACATTGATCGTTTAACGAACAAACAGATCACCGTTCGGAACGTTATTATCTTAAACGTACCGAAAGAGCGAGTGCTCGACCGTAAGGGTCGGCTTGATATCAAGACCATTGGCAAGGGTTCTGGGTATCTCCTCCGCGACGGGAAGAAGATCAAGATCACCTGGACGAAAAAAACCACCAAGTCCAAGACGGTGTTCAAAACGACCAATGGAAAAGAAGTAAAACTGAATCGTGGAAATACTTGGATCACCGTCGTCCCGAAGGGCCACGCCTACAAGTTCTTCTAAACGAAAGAAAAGCTCGCGCCTGAGCATAGTATAAAGATGGACTTGCCCGGGATTGACAAATCGGGCGTTTTCTGCTAGTTTCGCGTCCTGCCCCTGTCCTGATGAATTGGTTCCACCCCGTGCGGACACGGATGTACCGTGCGCACAAATCCATTGGAGGGTTGTAATGGCTGCTCTTCCCAAGAAGGTACTCCATCTCCACGCGCACAGGCTGGCTGATGACATCGCCAAGAAGTTGGGCATGCCCCATCTCGACCTGAGCGAAGTCGAGCCCGCCTGCCTCATCGGGGGGCACGACAACTTCACCGCCGCCTTCGCCCGCATCGCCAAGCTCGTGCGCCACACCCCGGTCGCCGTGCCGCCCGACGAACAGATCCTGAACGATCCCGTGCAGGCGATCATCGTCCTGGCGAACAACGTCGCGGGCCCTTCGGCCACCGTCAGCGAGCTCAACAGCGCTCTGCTGATGATCTTCGAGGTGCTGCCGACGGCGCTCGAGCAGATGCCGCAGACGGAAGTCAACACGAACGCCGACTTCTTCGATGCCTATCACATCCAGCGCATGGCCAAGGTCCTGCACCAGCGGCTTCGGCAGACGAAGAACGACGGCGAGTTCGAACGTGCGCTCGAACAGGTGGCGCAGTTGCACGAGCAGGCGAAGCTGAAGCTCGGTCTGCCGGGTCTCTTCCGCTACATGGAGTCGACTCGGTACCAGGTCAATCACATGCGTGAGACGGAGGCCACGTTCGACCCGACCAAGTCCGGCCCGGACTATGGCCGGATTCTGGGCGAGATGTTGGCCGCCGCGCACGAGGAGGACGGACGGTTCCAGCGGACCGACGCGGAGTTCAATGCGATCTCCGCTCGCGCCCACGAGGAGGTCAAGCGCATCACAGACCTCCAGGCAAACCTCAAGAACGCGCTCAGCCGGGCGATCACGAGTCTGACGAAGGACTCGGCCGCCCCCAGGATCAAGTTCCGCAACGGCGTCGTGCCCGACATCGCGAGCTGGAAGTCGGTCATGATCGATGTCGTGCCGGGACCGTTCAAGAAGTCTCTGGTGATCCACCTGCACGGGATCGACCCGGACGATCCCGAAGTCGTGGGTGAGCTGCTCTCGGCGCTGCTCGGCCGTCACAGCTAGGACGTACCCGACCCAGCGGATCTGGGAACCCAAGACGGGGCCGAATCATCGGCCCCGTCGTTTTTTTAATTTTGTCGTGCCGAGCATGACTAGGTATGAGTTTGAGGGACTACGAGTTAGACAATGCACAGCAAATTCTGATTATCTACCATCGCCCTTCGTCAGGCTCAGGGCGACAATACTAAACATTGTCATGCTGAGCTTGACGAAGTATGAGCCTGACAAACAACCCGTCATTGACTTTTTATTCGCGCAAGTAAAAATACAAACACATATCTATAATCAGTATGTACTGGGTTTACATCATCCGTTGTCGTGACGGATCTTATTATACCGGTGTTACCAGAAATCTTGCGTCACGGGTAGATGCACATAATTCAGGCGCGGTATCCGGGTTCACACACAATCGCCGACCCGTAGAATTATTTTTTGCACAGCCGTCGCCGACAATTATTGAGGCAATACTTTGGGAGAAACAAATTAAGGGCTGGACGCGGGCAAAAAAAGAAGCACTCGCTCGGGGCGATTATGCGACCCTTAAACAGTTATCAAAAAACAGATACAAGGGTGACGCAGACAAGGACACTGGGTAGTTTCATCCATCAGCAGGTCTGGGCTACCAGAATTACGTCCTTCGTCAGGCTCAGGACGACAATACTAATACTGTCATGCTGAGCCTGACGAAGCATGAGCTTGTCGAACCACCACGATAAATTACCGGTTACCGTGTCTTTGGATAATTTTTTCCGCCTCATCCATTTTGACCGATAGCAACTGGGAGACGCCATCATCGCCCATGGTCACCCCATAGAGGATGGTTGCCTTTTCCATCGTCGCCCGGTTGTGGGTGATCGTGACGAACTGGGTCTTATGAGCGAGCTGATCAAGGATGGCGGCGAAGCGCTGACTATTCGCTTCATCCAGGGCTGCATCGACCTCGTCGAGCACGACGAATGGCGATGGGTTATTAGCGATGATTGCGCAGAGAAGGGCGATCGAGGTCAGAGCGCGCTCACCACCCGACAGCATGGCGATCGACTGAAGTTTCTTGCCTGGTGGCGTCGCTTTAATATCGATTCCGGTCACGACTTTTTCTTCATCCTTCTTCGATTTTGGTTCAGGTGCCGCAACTGGCTCACCGTTTTGTTCCGCCTGCGCCATCGCGACCTCAGCTTCGGTCAGATCGTCATCCGCGCGCACCACTTCTTTGATCAAGGTGAGCTCAGCGCGACCGCCGCGGAATAGGGTGCGGAAGGTTGTGTTGAATTCATCATTGATCTTACGGAAGGCACTATCAAATCGATTGGAAATGATGTCATCGAGGTCGGCGATCGCAGATTCCAGCGACGTAATGCCAGCCCGCAAATCCTCCGCTTGTTTCGAAAGGAATTCCCAACGCTCGTTCGTTTCAGCATATTCGTGCGTGACCGTATCATCGATCCCGCCAATAAGCTGGAGTTGATGCTGAAGTCGTCCGACCTCTTCGGCGAGGAGCGGGACATCGCCTTCGAGTGGATGAGCGACGGCTGAGGCGATCTCCGATGGCCCTTGTTCACCCATCGCTTGCTGGATCTCGTGACGCAAGTCATCCCGTCGTTGTTCGACCCGGGCGATCTTGACCGACAGGTCGTTGACGACGGTCTGGGCGACGTTGAATTCATGTTGGACCGCTCGGAACTGTTTTTGGAGGGCGAAAAGCCGCTCCTTTTTCGTCGTCTCGAGGGCATTGAAATTATTAATCGCTTCACGAGCTTCCTTCAGCCGGCCGTCAACGAGGGTGATCGCCTCTTCGATCCGTTTTGCATCGCGGGCGGTCGCGGCATACGCTTCGTCCGGATTCTTTTCAGCCAACTCCTGGACGGATAGGTCTTGGGTAATTCGGTCAAGTTCGGCTTGGGCTTTATGGAGCTCGATCGCCTGTTGGTCAGCTTGGGCTTGGCGTAGCTGAAGATCAGCCCGGTGCTCGGCGACGCGCTGGTATTCGTTCTGTCGTTGGCGAGCGATCTCGAGGAGTTCGTGCTGGATCTCCGTCAGCGCTCGCGGATGAACATCATCCGCATGACCACTGATGCGTCCAAGGAGATCGGTCAATTCTTGATGGAGCTTCGCCGCTTGTTTCCGCAGGGCAGTCACGTCGGTGGCATCGGCGTGCAGGGCAGCCACGAGCGCATGATATTTTTCTGACCAGGCTTGGAACGCACCATGGACTTCGGGGAGAGACATCTGGTGAGCCAATTCGGCTTGCAGTGCCGCCGCCCGAGCTTCGAGATCTTTAAAACGACGCTCCGTGGCGGCGAGGGATTGTTCAGCCGAAAGCAGTGCTGTTCGGCGACGATCCGTTTCTTTTTTCGTTTCGGCCTCCTCGTCACCGATCGTGGTCAGTCGTCGTTCAAGCTCAGCGGCACGTTTCCCGAGGTAGGCCGTTTCGCCGGCGCCGGCTTGGCGGGCGGTAAGTTCTAGCCGACCCTTGATGACCGCCTGTTCTTCGAGGTGACGATTCTTTTCGTCGAGAATCGTATTATAGGCGCGCTGTAGGTCGCTGAAGGTCTCGGAAGCAGTACGCTCTCGTTCGATTGTTTCGAGTTCGGCTTGGATTGTTTCGAGTTCGTGACCGACATCGTTCCGTTTTCGCTCGGCGTCGGTGTGTTCATGCTGATGCACCGCCAGTTCTTGTTCGATCTCCTGATGGCGCAGTCCATAATATCGGCGCTGCGTCTCGCGCAATTCTTTTTCGACCTCGTCCCGTCGTTCAAGGCGGCGCACTTGGCGGGTCAGGGAACGGAGACGTGGCTCGATCTCCTGCATGATGGCCTCGCCTTGTGTGAGGTTCTCTTTGCTCTGGGCGAGCTTATGGAGCGCCTGGTCTTTTTTTAATTGATACTGGCGCACCCCGGCGGCTTCATCGAAAAGGTGTTTACGTTCTTGTGGCGAGGAGATCAAGAATTGATCGATCATGCCCTGACCGATGACCGAGTAGGTCCGCTGACCGAAATTCGCTTGGGCGAGCAGGAGCTGGATGTCTTGGAGTCGAGCCGGCTGATGATTGATCAGGTATTCCCCTTCACCATCACGATAGACCCGTCGGGTGATGACAATCTCGCTGTAATCGATCGGCGCGCCACGGTCTTCGTTATTGAGGGTCATCGACACCTCGGCCATCCCGAGTCGGGATTTCTTGTCTGAGCCGGCGAAGATGACGTCGTCGCTCTTTTTTCCACGCAAAAGCTTCAGGCTTTGCTCGCCGAGCACCCAACGAATAGAATCGGCAACGTTGGACTTTCCTGAGCCGTTCGGGCCAACAATGGCCGTGATGCCGCGCTCGAATTCAATCGAGCTGCGGTGGGCGAAGGATTTGAAACCGTGAATGTCGATCTTTGAGAGATACATCGGATCGTGAGGTCAACCGAAGTCGGCCGGCAGACCGATATCGTACCATAGTGTGACCCTCTTTTCTAGACGTTTCCGCGGAGGCGGAGGATGAATAACCCGACGATAGCGACTGCGGCTGCGAGCTTGACGATCGTCCCCCCCATAAAGGCTACGACGGTTGTATTCCCGGCCTTGAAGCTAAATACCTGGTCCCGGCCACGGAGTGATTCAAAGGCGATCGCTCCAAGGACCGGCCCCCCGACAAATTGCACGAATGGGTTGATGAACGACCCGACGATAAAACCGACGATCGCGCCGATGACGCCCCAGGCTCCAGCCCGAAACTTACGGATCCCAAAACGATAGAGCGTGTAGTCGAGGAAGATCGTGAACAGGGCGATACCCGTGATGAGGGCCATGAAGCTCTGTGTAATCGTCGACCAGTCATGCCCGAAGGCGTACACGAAGATCCCGAGCCAGATGAGCGGGATCGATGGGCCGAACGGGAGGAAGATCGCGATAATCCCGAAGCCGATAAGGATCCAGGCGACGATCGAGGAAATTGCCGGGACGTCTAGCTGATCCATCCCTTTACCTTTAACGCCGCACTCGCGGCAGCGACCTGCGCCTCCTGTTTTGATGCTCCGCTCCCGATGGCGATCTCTTCACTGCCGATATTCACGGACACTTCGAATTGCTTGTCATGATCTGGCCCCCATTCACGGAGCACTTTGTAGCTCGGAGTAACACCAAAGACTTCCTGGCTCATCTCTTGGAATCGGCTTTTCGGGTCGACGTAGGCTTCCGTCGCGAGGATGTCAGGGAGATGGACGAGGATGTTCTGTTCGATAAACTTCCGCGCTGGTTCGATTCCGCCGTCGAGGTACATCGCACCGATGATCGACTCAACCGTGTTCGCATGAATATTCTGTCGAGCTTTCGATGCCTTGTCTTTCGATTCGCCGCGCGAGAGAAGAAGAAATTGATCGATATCAAGTTTCCGGGCAACCTCGGAGAGCGACTTCGCGTTGACCAGACTCGCACGCCAGTTCGTCAGGTCGCCTTCTTGGTTCGGGTAATTTCGATAAAGGTTATCGCTGACGACGAGCTCTAAGACCGCGTCGCCGAGGAATTCGAGACGTTCATTATGACCGAGCGGGAACGAAGGATTTTCGTTCAGGTACGAACGATGAACGAGCGCCTGACGTAGGAGCTCATGATTAACAAAACGGTACCCGATGATCTCTTGGAGGGCGTCAAAGTCCGGCATACTACGTGGTCGTTGGTGGCGCCGATTTCTGGGTTGGCGGCGCGGGCTCGATCTTGCCCTGGGCGACCAGGTCGCGGTAGACCGCACCGAGCACACCGTTCACAAATCGTCCTGAGGAATCACCGCCAAAACCTTTTGCGACCTCGATCGCCTCATTGATCGCGACCTTCGGCGGGATATCGCGACAGTAGGTCAGTTCGTAGACCCCAATTCGCAACACATTCCGATCGACGATCGTGATCTGTTCGAGCGGCCATTCCGGCGCGTACTTCGTGATCGTCGCATCGATCTCGGCCGAATGATCCATTACACCGCGTAAAATATTCGCCGCAAATCCTTCGTCCTCGAAGTCGGGGGCGAATTCCTTCAGGTTTTCTTTGAGCAGGTTCAGGGGTTCAGCCGACCGTCCATTAAAGTCCCATTCATACAACGACTGCATAGCAATGGTGCGGGCGAGATGGCGGTTTGACATGGGTGGGTACGATCGGGTGATTTGGCGTGAAGGACGTGTCTGGTGGAGCGGTAGCGCGACTTATTCCTTGGCGTCGTCTTTCTTCTCCGTCTCGGATTTCTTACGCTTGGCGGCTCGTCGTTCGACGCGGCCCGGAATCTTTAGCACTTGTCGGCCACGGTAATAGCCGCAGGTCGGGCAGACGATATGCGAACGGATCCGGCGGCCACAATGGCTACAGGCGACGGTCGAGGTTTTGGCGAGCGAAAAATGCGCGGCGCGTTCGCGCTTGCTCTGTTTTGTACGGCGTTTGGCGGGAAGGCCCATGCGAGTTCGTGATGAACGAGTGAATCGTGAAACCGATGTGGTTCGGCCGAACCATACCACTTTTTTCTTAGGCTGACAAGCCTCCCCCGCATGACCCGCTTCATGCTGGTCCTGCTATACTGATGCATATGGACCAGAAACTTTCTATCGCGATCTTCGCCAGCGGGTGTTTCTGGTGCACGGAAGCGATCTTCAAAGAACTCAAAGGTGTCCACTCGGTCGAGTCGGGATATATTGGCGGACACAGCTCGAAACCCACGTATGCCGATGTCTGTTCCGGAATGACCGGCCATGCGGAGGCGATTCGGATCACATATGACCCTTCGGAGATCACGTACGCCCAACTCGTCGAAGTATTTTTTGTCACACATGACCCGACACAGCTGAATCGGCAAGGAAACGACATCGGGACCCAGTATCGGTCGGCCGTGTTCGTCGCTGACGATGAACAGCGTCGAATCGTGACCGAGGTTCGTGATCGGTTGATCGCCGCCGGTCTGTTCTCCGGTCCCGTCGTCACGACGATCGAGCCACAGACGGAATTCTTCCCGGCCGAAGAGTATCATCGAGATTACTTTGCCCGGAATCAAGATCAGCCGTATTGTCAGGTCGTGATCGATCCGAAGCTCGCGAAGTTTCGCAAGAAGTTTTCAGCCTGGCGAAAAACCTAGCGAAGATTCACCCCCGACAGAGCCGGGGGTGGGTGTGCCGAGACCGAGTCACCGGGAGCGGCGTTTCGGTTTTGGCGGGAGAAGGAGCCGGACGTTCCGGCTCGTGCGATGATCCCGAAAGTTCGGGACGCGGAGTCGCACCAGCGGCTCGAACTGGAGCTCATGCAGATCGTCTTCGTCGAGCCGGATCTCGATGCGTTCGCCCGTCGTCGGGTCGACATGGACCATCAGCATGAAGGTGAAGTAGCCGGTCGGCGAGAGCTGCGAAGCGAGCAGGCCGATGATCTCTTCGGGACGCATGTTCCCGAACAGGTAGTGGAAGGCTTGGTGCGGCTTCTCGCGAATCCAGACCTTGTTGTCTGGCTCGGTGCGACCGCCGCGACTGCGGGGGATGCAGTGATGTGCCGTCCACTTGCCGTGTCGGGCGGTCTCGCGGGATTCATCACCGCGATAGGGGCGGGGTTTGCGGCTGGCAGGGGTAAAGCGTCGTCTTGGCTTCGTGCCTTGACCCATGAAAAACCTCCCGGTCCGATCGATGACGGTCCGTGACTTGAATGGTGCATACCACGGGTGTGGATACACTAAGTGTACGCCGATGAGAACACCGGCGGGAGATGGGTCAAGGGTGAACTAGCTTAGTCGGAGCGTCTAAATGAACGTCACGCTCGCGACCTTGTCCTTCACGTCAGAGAGGCGCATGACGCGGACCCCCTGTGTGTCGCGACCGAGTGTCGAGACGGTCTTGAGTGGCGTACGGATGACTTGGCCTTTCTCAGAGATGACGATCAGGTCGTTCGTCGCGAGTTTTTCATTGACGATGAAACCCGTGATAACCTTCCCGGTCTTATCCGTGACGCGCGCCGTGCGAATGCCCGATCCGCCTCGACCTTGAACTTTATATTCTTTCAAACCAGTGCGTTTCCCATATCCATTCGCCATCAAGATCACTAACTGTTCCCCGGTTTCGATCTTTCCTTCATTTACCAGGTCCATACCGGCCACTTCATCCGCTCCCTTCAAACGAATACCGCGGACACCAGATGCGTTTCGTCCCATTTCACGAAGCCCTGATTCTTTGAAGCGAATAGATTGGCCGAGAGCGGTGACTAAGACGATGTCATCCTTCCCGCTCGAAGGTCGGACCCACTTCAGGCTATCTGCATCTTTGAGCTTGATCGCGATCAAGCCATTCCGGCGGACATTCGAGAAGGCATCGGTCGCGACCTTCTTAATGATCCCCTTACGGGTGACCATGACCAACGATTTATATGGTTTTAAGTCGGCCAAAGAGAGTACGACGTTCACCCGTTCTTCGCTCGGGAGTTGGAGGAAGTTGACGATCGCTTGACCCTTCGCCGTTCGTGACCCGGCCGGAATATCATAGGCTTTGAGTTGGAAGACACGGCCGCGAGTCGTGAAGAACAACAGGTCGGCATGGGTCGTTGTCGAGATAAAGTGTGAGACCTGGTCCTCTTCTTTCGTCGTCAGACCGATCACGCCCTTGCCACCGCGACCCTGAGTTCGGAACTGGTCCGGGGCGACGCGCTTAATGTAGCCGTCGCGGGTGATGACGACGATGGTCGATTCGTTGGGAATGAGATCTTCTTGGGAGAACGTCCCGACCGCGCCTTTGACGATCTCGGTCTTCCGCTCGTCGCCGAATTTCTCGCGGATCTCAGCCAGCTCGGTCTTGATGACACCGAGGATCTTCTTCGGGCTGGCGAGGAGCTCTTCAAGTTCTTTGATCAACTTCAACTTCTCTTTGTGCTCTTGCTCGATCTTCAAACTCTCGAGATTGGCGAGCTGTTGGAGTCGCATTTCGAGGATGGCGATCGCCTGTTTCTCGCTCAGCTTGAATTTCGTCATTAAGTTCTTGCGAGCGACATCCTTATCAGCTGATTTCTGGATAGTGCGGATGACCTCTTGGATCGAGGCGAGGGCGATGAGTAAGCCCTTGAGAATATGGTCACGATCCTTGGCGACATTCAGGTCATGCTCGGTCCGGCGACGGACGACGACCTGACGATGCTTCAGATATTCCTCTAGTACCATCTTGAGGGTCAGGACGCGCGGCTGAATTCCGTCCACGATCGCCAGCATGTTGACGTGGAAGGTCTCTTGGAGTTGCGTCAGGGTGTAGAGACGGTTCAGGACCTTCTTCGGATAGGCGTCGCGTTTCAGTTCGATCACGATCCGGACACCGTCCTTGTTCGATTCGTCGCGGAGATCACGAATCCCCTCGATCTTCTTTTCGTGGACTAGCTCGGCGATCCGTTCGAGAATGGTCGCCTTGTTGACCGCGTATGGGATCTCATGGACGATGATCTGGAAACCGCTCTTCGCTTCGATGATCTCGGCCTTGGCCCGTGCCACGATCGAACCCTTGCCCGTCGCATAGGCCGCTTTAATGTCCTGAATATTGTAAATAATTCCGCCGGTCGGAAAATCCGGACCCTTGACGAATTCCATCAAGTCGTCGATCGTTGCATCCGGATGATCGATCAGGTGCGTCGTCGCATCGATGACCTCAGTCAGATTATGCGGCGGGACGCTCGTCGCCATCCCGACCGCGATCCCGACGGTCCCGTTGAGTAAAAAATTCGGGAGCTTCGCCGGCAGGACGCGTGGTTCTTGGTGCGACCCATCATAGTTCGGTGCGAAGTCGACCGTATCTTTTTCGATGTCATACATGAGCTCCGCGGCGACGCGGTCCATCCGTGCTTCGGTATACCGCATGGCGGCTGGGCTATCACCATCCATCGACCCGAAGTTCCCCTGCCCATCGACGAGCGGGTACCGCATGGCAAAGTCTTGGGCCATGCGGGCCATGGAGTCATAAATCGCAATATCGCCGTGCGGGTGGTATTTTCCGATCACTTCCCCGACGACCGTGGCTGACTTTCGATATTTCGTGCCCGGCCGTACGCCGATCGTCCACATCGAATACATGATGCGTCGGTGGACTGGTTTCAGACCATCGCGAACATCCGGTAGCGCCCGAGAAATGATGACGCTCATCGCATAATCCAAGTAGGACTCCTGCATTTCCTCGACGATCGGGCGGGCTTTGATCGTACCGATTGCGAAGGTGGGCTGATTCTTGGATTTCTCTTCAGGCATACAGATTATTGAGTGAAATCAGGAAAGACTTGGGCATCGAGCGCGCGGATCTCTTGTTCGGCAGCACTGGCTTTCTTTTCCGGCCATTTCAAACCGCTGAACGTTGAGGTGACCCGTGACCAGAAGGCGGCGAGCGAACCATTCGAATCGCGCTGTCCGGAGATCAGGATCGTCCCGCCACCCAGGAGGAGGGCGAAGACGACGACGCTGATCCACATCATCCGGCGGCGTGTCTTTTCTGGTATGGCATCGATTGCCGGACGAGGAAAGGACGAGCGCGGCCCAACTTTCGGTTTGGATGCAGGTCGAGCAAGCGGACGGACGGGCGGTTTGATGGTACTGACCGGTGGTACGACCGGGGTCGTCGAGGCTACGACGCGGACCGGGACGCTGACAGAACGGGAACGAGCGGACGGCATGGACTAGGAAACGTTCAATATCACTACCTGAGTCTCATCAGCTGGCAGCGAGCGTTTATCGATCTTGAATTTGTCGATCGCTTCGGTGGATTTTGCCCCCATCGCCTTCAAGAATGGTTCGAGCGGACCATACGGTGACTTTAATCCAGTCGCCTGATATTGGATCGGGATGATGATGCGTGGTTCGATCTGACTGATCAGCTCAGTCGCTTGATCGGGAGTTAAAACACCTTTCCCACCGACCGGTACGAAGAGGACGTCCACGCCTTCTAAGGATGAAAGCTCTCCATTTTCAAGGCGGTGGTCGAGATTTCCAAGATGACCGAGACTCATATCTTCAGCTTCGATGCGGAAATGAAGTCGTTGCGGTTCGGTCGCGAGTCCAAGGCCATAGACAAAGACGCCGGCTCGCTCGAATTCACCTGGGACATCGATCAGAAACGGGTTACCGGGTATGGATTTCCATTCACGCCCATCTTTTTGAGTGATCGCGACGATATGCGCCGCTTGGCGAATAGGACGGGTCGTCGGGGGATCGATGATGACGACCGTATCCTTTACATGGAGGCGGATACCAGCGTCACCGAGCCAGGATATTTGCATAAATGTCAGCGCGAAACAGATGCCTTTAGCCGGATGAGTGTACCACAGAAAAACCGCTGTGACAAGCGAAAATCACCCCTTTTCACGAAGTTATGTGGCTGGGGCGAAGTATGCCCTTAGTGCCTCCTCATCCAGCTCATGTCTTATGAAGCTTGCGCCAACCGCCTCCCAGGCTGTCCGAATCGATGGCAGCGGTTTTTCGGCGAAGACAACGACCGGAATTCCGAGTGATTGGATGGTTTGTGGGTCACTGACCGCCGTCCCATCAAGCAAGAGTACGGGTGGCTTCGTTGGGAACGCGCGGATGAGCGGTAACGTCGAGCCTGGGATGTGGCCGAGTCGTTGTCGAAGATTCACCGACCAACTTGCGATCGCGACGTCGGTCAATCGGTTGCTGACGATCATCGCTGCGAGAGCGCTCGTCGTGATGACCGGCGGCGTCGGGCTCGCGTGATCAGCATGGACGGTGTTGGCCGCGACGCTGGTCAACGGTTTCGGTGCGAACGGCGCATCCCAGCCGGCGGTCGCGCTCCCATCTTCTGCCTTCATCGTCGTTCCGAGAGGGGTCGGCTCGAGCGGCGCTGAAACGCTTGGCGGTGCCTCGCCGCCAAAGGCTTTGTCAAAACGCGGTTTCAGCGCGTTCGAGCGTCGGTCGCGAACGCTCGGCGCCTGTTCGGATGCGCGTCGCTCCTTGACGAGTGTTCGCAACGTCTGGCCCGCTACTTCTTTTGTTCGATGGGTGAAAGCGAATGGTTGCTTAATATGCCGATCCTCGATCGCGACGAGTGCCTCAACTTCGCCTTCGATATAGGCTTTCTGTTTCTCGGTCCGAGCGATCGGACGATCATGGTGTTTTGTCGCAGTCGCGAAGACGACTTCTTCTTTTGTATATGCGTCTTTCTGAGCGAGGACACGCTTCGCAAAATCCTTCAGCCCCTTGGTCGTGGCGGACGGGATATAATGCGGCATCTTCAATAGCTTCTGGGTGATCGCTTTTTGCTCACTCTGGCCGATCGTATATGGCTTCGGTTTCGCCGCCCGCATCCGGACCGGGTAACGCGTCGGGCTCATGCTGGGCGGCGCGGTGATCCCCCGTCCACCAAACAATCCCGTCGTGATCGACGATGCGGGTCGGGGTGTCGTCCCGAAATAACGGCCTTGGCCGGGCTGGAAATGAGGCATGGTCCCTCTAGTATACACCCCTGACTTGCCAAGTTGGGCACGTTCGGTTATACTCGCACCGCTTATTCACTAAGAAAACGCTTTTTATCGTACTTAGCGCTCGAGCGTCGCTAAGGCTTCCCACTCCCGGGAGGCTCAACAATTCCACCTCATGAACCAGATCACCACGGCCCCGGTGTCCGAAATGGAACGGTTGCTTGCTGACCAGCAAGCGCCGGTTTTACCGAAGGTCGGCGACATTATCGACGGAACGGTCATTTCCGTCTCGAAGAACGAAGTCCTACTCGACTTAGACGGGATCCATACCGGCCTCGTTCGTGGCCGCGAACTCCTCGACGAGTCCGGCGAATATTCTGAACTTAAACCGGGCGATCGCGCCGCGGCGACCGTCTTAGAGCTCGAGAACGAGAAAGGACTGATCGAAATGTCCTTCCGCTCAGCCGGTCACCAGAAAGCCTGGGGCGAATTGACGCGACTGTATGAATCGGGCGAAATCGTCGAAGTGCCGGTGACGGATGCGAATCGTGGTGGGCTGATGGTCCGCGTTGGTCGCGTTGATGGCTTCCTACCCGTCTCGCAGTTGACTCCCGAACATTATCCACGCGTCGAAGGTGGCGACAAATCTCGCATCCTCGAGCTTCTACAAGCCTATACGGGCCAAACGTTCCGCGTAAAGATCCTCGACGCGAATGAAGCTGACTCAAAGCTCATCGTCTCCGAAAAAGCCGCCTGGGCAAAAGAACAAGCCTCGCTCGTGGCCGACTACAAAGTGGGTGATGTGATCGAAGGGAAAGTGACCGGCGTCGTCGACTTCGGTGGCTTCGTCGAATTTGGTCCGCATCTGGAAGGCTTGATCCACATTTCCGAACTCGCTTGGCAGCGTGTCGAAAATCCACGCGACTTGTTGAAGGTCGGCGAGACGGTCAAAGCGTTGATCATCGCCATTGATGGCACGAAGATCTCGCTGTCGCTCAAGCGTTTGACCGATGATCCATGGATGAAGGCCGTTGAACGGTACTCGGTCGGTCAGGTTGTTACCGGAACTGTCCTGAAGCTCAATCCATTTGGTGCATTCGTTGAGCTCGATACCGAGATTCATGGCCTCGCCCACATCTCTGAACTCTCATCGAAGTCGATCAAGTCGGCCAGCGAAGTCTTGAAGGAAGGCGAATCGCGGAATTTCAAGATTATCTCGATCGATCCGGCGCAACATCGCCTCGGACTCTCGATCAAGCAACTTGAGGACGGTGCACCGACCACCGCCGAAGGCGAACGGATCTCTGATCCGGCGCTCGCGGGCATTTCGCTCGATGATGAAGCGGCCCCTGAGACCGAACCGAAAGCAGAATAACGACATCGTTACCCCCACCCCCGGCCAACCGCCGGGGGTGGTTGTCAATGAGGCCGACTTCGCGTATACTCGTCGCGCCATGTCGCTTATTTCCCTCGAACATATCCGTAAAGAATTCCGGCTCGGAGAGACGAATTTCAAGGCGCTCGACGATGTCAGCCTGACTGTTCAGGCTGGCGAATTTGTAGCAATCATGGGCCCGTCAGGCTCAGGTAAGTCGACCCTGATGAATATTATCGGCATTCTCGACCGACCGACCGAGGGAACGTACACCCTGAATGATCAGCCGATTACCTTAACGATGTCGGATCGGGCACAAGCGCGACTTCGTAACCAGACCATTGGTTTCATATTCCAAAACTTCAATTTGCTGGCGAATCTCGATGTTCTTCATAATGTCATGCTGCCGACCCAGTATTCTCCGCGTCGTAGCGACACCCGTAAAAAAGCGACGGAACTATTAACCCAAGTCGGCCTCGGACATCGACTCAAATACCAGCCGAATAAATTATCCGGTGGTGAGCGTCAGCGGGTAGCCATCGCCCGAGCCCTGATGAACGACCCGAAGATCATTCTGGCTGATGAACCGACCGGCAATCTTGATTCGCACTCCGGTGAGGAAGTGTTAAAAATTTTAACGGATCTGCATCGAGCCGGGACGACCCTGATCGTCGTGACGCACAATGAGGAGATTGCCAAACTCGCGACCCGTACGATCCACATGAAAGACGGAAAAATCGTATGATATTCCAAGCTATCCGTTCCGCCCTCCGCTCGATTTGGTCGAAAAAAGTCCGATCATTCTTGACCATGCTCGGTGTCATCATCGGCGTGGTCCAGATCATCGCTCTCATCGGTCTCGGGAATGGGATCAAGAAAGCCGTCAGCGATGAGGTGACGCAGCTCGGGGCGAACGTCCTCTTCGTATTATCAGGGAAGGTGCAGTCGAGTCAGGGCTTCAATCCTTCAGCCTCGGTTGGCGCCTCGACGTTGACCGAGTCTGATGTGACCGCAATTCGACAAATGCCCGGCATCGCCAGCGTGACCCCGCTCGGACTTGTAGCCGGAGTACCAATGGTCGAGTCCCGGGTGGCTGAAGGGACGATGGTCTTTGCGAGCGAAGCGACCTTTCTCGACTTCCTGACCATGTACAAATTGAAGCAAGGTCGTTTCTTCACGGCAACGGAAGACCAAGCTGCTGATAAGGTGATCATCCTCTCGACCGAGACTGCAACACAATTGTTTCCTGGCGTAGATGTAGCCACGATCGTTGGCCAAAATGTGAAAATCGCCAAATCGGAATTCAATGTTATCGGTCTCGTCGAACAAGCACAATCGAACTCCCTGTTCAGTAGCGGCGGGAATACAGGTGGGTTAGTGATCTTACCATTTCAAACAGCGAAGCAGCTCAATCCGAACACTCAGATTATCAGGATTGGAGTGAAGACGACCGATGCTGAACAAACGACAACCATCAAAGAAGACATCAAAGCCAAACTTCTCGAACTGCACGGCGTCGAAGATACTACGGTCTTTACGCAGGATGATATTCTCGGCGTGATCGATAATATCTTGAGCTTGATCACGCAAGCGATCGTGGCGCTCGCCTCGATATCGTTGATCGTCGGCGGGATCGGTATCATGAACATCATGCTCGTCGCCGTGACCGAACGGACGAAAGAGATCGGTCTACGAAAATCGCTCGGTGCAACCCGGACGAGCATTCTCACCCAGTTCCTCACCGAGTCAGCTTTTATCTCGCTGATGGGTGGTGCGATTGGGGTCATGATCGTCACGATCGCGAGTATCATCGTAAAAGCCCAGGTTGGGCTAGAGATTGTCGTCGACCTTCGATCAGTCCTCATTGCGACCGGCTTCTCACTGGGCATTGGCGTTATTTTCGGTCTCCTCCCCGCCCTTCGGGCGGCGCGCAAAGATCCGATCGAAGCGCTCCGGTACGAATAAAAAACCACCCGGTTCGTCCGGGTGATTTTTTATAATTCTTACGGTTGGTTGAGGACGCCTGGTGGTGGGGTGGTCGTTTTTTGGCGGAAGCTTTGCCAGGTACCGATCCAGATACCGATGTAGAAGATCAAGCCGTATACACACGATGGAAGCGGTCCGTAGTCGAGCGCCTTGAGCCAGAAGATCTCGTAGGTCGAAAGAAAGAGTGAAAAGAGGACGCCGACGGTTCCGACGATCAACGTCGCGGTGACGAGGCCTTTCGCCTGTGTTTTATTCCAGGCCATGAAAATGAGGATGAACGTCGCGAGGAACATCACGAATCCATAGATGCAAGTTGGTTGACCGAAGATGGAGACTTTGGCCGGACCGGCGCCACATGTCAAGAACGAATTCGCCTTACAGCCACCATTGAAATAGTTTTGATAGGACAGGTACCCGGACATGATCGCGCCGAGGAGGGCGCAGACGGCAATCAACTTCTTCGCGAAGGGTGTGAACGACATAGGTTCAACTTAGGGGATGAGAGTTCGATAATACGGAAAAAACTTTTTTTGCCGGCTCGTGTGACATGATCGCCAACATAGAGCGGACAATGTCGAGCTCCTTAAGGGTGGGAAAGCGCTCAGTCAAAAGAGGGATGGAAACGATCGCTTCGGCATGCAGATCCGGTTCGCCCGAGAGTGTAAGTTGAACCCCAGCGTTACGGTTCCGTGAATGTGGACTCCCGCCGGTCGCATGGAAATCACCGATTCCGGCTGGACCGATGATGATCTCACGGGCGATGCCGCAACGATCACTCGCGACCACCAGTTCCGCCTCACAGCGTCGCCAGAGATCGGTCAAGGCGAGCGGCGACCAGCCTAACCCGACGCCGACCCCGTAGGCCATGGCATACAGATTCTTCAACACCCCGGCGAGCGATACATCCCGAGCGCGTGACGTTGTCTCGAATGACATCGACTCCGGTGGCAAGATCGATTCGAGCGTGGCTCGAATGGCAATCCCTGGACCAGCAATGATGCCGTGACCGCGACTGCCAGCCCGTAACTCTTCAGCGATCATTGGGCCACCAAGCACGATCCACGGTCGGGTCGCGCCGAGCAATTCTTCAGCAATTTCCGCGGCGCTCTGTTTGGTGGTCGGCTCTAAGCCTTTACTGACATAGATGGCGGTGGCAGATGGCTGCAGGTGGTGCAAGACATGATCGGTCGCCGGGCGAATTGCACTGGTGGGGACGGTAAAGAATACAACGTCGACCTTCGACCCGATACCGGGCAAGGAGACCGTGGCCGGCATCTTTTCAGGTTCACGATCCCACAGGTAGACGGTTGATTGCTTTCCGCGGCGTAACAAATGCTCAAACGTTCGGCCGAGTCGCCCCGCACCAACAATGAGCACCGTTGTAGCCATGGAGATTATGGGGCGAGTTGATTGATCTCGGCCAGCATTTTTTCCGCCGTGAACGGCGTCGAAAAAGCTTTCCCGTTGAGATAGAAGGTCGGCGTGCCAAGGAGCCGGAGCGATGTGCCTGATGTCACGTCCCGCTCGACTCGGTCCTTCGTCGCCGAACTATCAAGATCCTCGGCAAACCGCGCCGCATCAAGTTCGAGTTCGGCCGCGTAATCCTTCATGGTCTTGGTGACATCTGTCGCGAGCGGCCACGAACGCTGACGATCGAATAGGATATCATGCATCTCCACGAACTTACCTTGGTTCCCCGCGGCGACCGCGGCTTGGGCGGCGATTTGCGCGTATTTATGTGTCTGCCGGAGTGGGAAATGACGATAGACGACGCGTAACTTTGCGCCAGCCTTCTCTTTCACTTCTTTCAGAATCGGGAAATAGTACGCGCAGGCAGGGCATTGGAAGTCGCTGTATTCGACGAGCGTCACCGGGGCCGTCGATTCGCCCATGACATGGTCCTGATCGTTGATCGTTAACGCCGCGCTAACCGCAGATTCGGTCGGTCCACCACCGAGCTGAGCCAGCCCGAAAATAAGGCCGATGGTGCCAATAATACCAATCAGCCACCAGAGGAAAGCACGATTTGAGGAAGAGGCCATAATGGGGTGTTTAGGGGTTAGAATGCCATCCGGACGGTCCGAAGGCGGAGGGAGTTTAGCACAACAAATATCGATGACCCAGCCATCGCCGCTGAAGCAAGCATCGGGCTGAGGGTCAATCCGAAAGCAGGATAAAGCACGCCGGCCGCGATCGGAATTCCGAGCAGGTTATAGAAAAATGCCCAGAATAAGTTTTGCTTGATGTTACGAAGCGTCGAACGTGAAAGCCTGACCGCGGCGGCGACACGTCGGAGGTCGTTGCCGACGATGGTGATACCAGCGGCTTCTCGGGCGATATCTGTTCCGGATCCCATAGCAATCCCGACCTGAGCAGTAGCGAGGGCTGGTGCGTCATTGATCCCGTCGCCGACCATCGCCACGATATCCCCGTTCTGTTGCAGCGCTTTGATTTTTTTGGCCTTGTCCTGTGGCAAGACATTGGCCATGATATGGCCGGGTTGGATACCGACCTGCTTAGCAACTTCAGCGGCAACTAAGTCGTTATCACCAGTGATGAGCCAGGTCGCAACGCCGAACGAGCGGAGGGTCGTGATCGTTTCGGCGGCCGTGGACTTCACTGTATCGCCGACTCCAATAGCCCCGGCACAATCACCCTCAATACTGACCTGTACTGCCGATAACCCGCGTTGGACCAATCCTTCGATCGTCGTCCGACATCCCTCAGTGTGCACCCCCAACTCATGCAGGAGGTTCGATGAGCCAACTGCTACCCGAACGTTATTGATGCGACCGGAAACCCCGCGACCCGGATGAGCCTGGAATTCGGTGACGGGGAGGAGCGGTAAGTTTCGTCGCGTAGCTTCGTCGACGATCGCGCGTGCAATCGGGTGCTCGCTCTTGGCTTCAAGGGAGGCGGCGTATTGTAAGACCATATCTCGACCAACGACCTCGACGACGTGAAGCGCTCCCTCCGTGAGCGTCCCAGTCTTATCGAACACCATAACTGAAACATGATCCAGAACCTCAAGCGTCGCCGCATTCCGAACCAGAATCCCATGTTCCGCCCCCTTGCCGACCCCGACCATGACCGCGGTCGGTGTGGCTAAACCGAGGGCGCAGGGGCAGGCAATGATCAGGACCGTTACCGCCATGATCGTCGCGAATCCGACCGGTGGAATCCCGGCGGGTGGGAAGATCATCCAGATGATGAACGTCAGGACGGCAATCGCGATGACGATCGGGACAAAGATGCCGGAAATAGTGTCTGCCAGACGCTGGATCGGGGCGGGCGAGCCCTGCGCCTCTTCGACAAATTGTATGATTTGCGAAAGGAGTGTCTGCCGACCGACCTTCGTCGCCCGGAACGTCAAGGTTCCATGCTGATTCACCGTCCCGGCAAAGACCTTCGTACCGGATTTTTTCTCGACCGGCATGCTTTCACCGGTCACCATCGATTCATCGATCGCGGATTGCCCATCGATCACGACGCCATCAACCGCGATCTTTTCGCCAGGCCGAACGACGATGACCATCTCAACGTTTAAATCGGCGATGGAGACCTCCTGTTCGGTACCGTCGATCAACACCCGGGCGGTCTTCGCGGCCAGGCCGGCGAGTTTCCGAATCGCTTCGTTCGCGCCGGATTTCGCTCGGGCTTCGAGATATTTTCCAAGTAGGATGAGCGTGATAATGACGACTGTCACATCGAAATAGGTCACCGCTGCTTGTCCGCTTGCACGAAACAGCCCAGGCGCGAGCACGGCGACAAGGCTATAGAGATAGGCGGCAGTCGTGCCAAGCGCCACGAGCGTGTCCATATTAGCCTGCAGGTGTTTGAGCGCTCGCCAGGCACCCTGATGGAATTGCGACCCAGCCCAGCCGAGGATGACGGTCGCGATGATGAGTTGAATGATCCGGATGGAATCTGCAAATCGGTCCAACTCGAAGCCCAGATACATCAAGAGATCGGGCACCATCACGACGACCGAACTGATCGCCCCGATAATAAATTTCCGGCGGAGCGCGCTGAGCTCGGTCGCGCGCAACATCCGGGCATGATCGTGAACACCGTGGTCAGCACCTTTCGTTGTATGACCAGCCCCTTCAGTCGGATGATGGTGAGTGCTGGTGTTCGGCAGAACGGCGGTGTACCCGAGCGAAGCGATGTGTCCGGCGATGTGGTCCGGTGAGCAGGTGCCTGGATCGAAGGTGACTCGCCCTTGCTCGGTCGCATAATTCACCGTCACCGACTGGACACCAGAAACTTTTTTTACCACCCGTTCGATGTTCTTTGCGCACGAGGCACAGTCCATTCCGACGATCGGGAAGGAAATGGTCTGGCCCGGGCTCGGCATAGAGCTTACGTGACGACGTTCGTTGGCGTCCCGGCGATAAATCCTTTGACGTTATCGATCGTGGTCCGCAAAATGCGTTCGAGCGCCTCGCGAGTGTTGAAGGCGTTGTGCGGAGTGATGATCACGCGTGGATGGTCGAGCAGGGCGTGATCGGCAAGCATGGTCTTTAGGTCTGCCGTTCGTGCGAACTGCTCGCTGATAAGTTGACGCTCCTCAAGGATTGCCTTTTCCTCTTCGAGGACATCGAGACCGACGCCAGCGAGATGACCGGATTCCAAAACTCGGACCAAAGCCTGGGTATCGACGAGCGTGCCGCGAGCGGTATTGATGAGATATGCCGTCGGCTTCATCAGTCGCAGTCGCTCCTCGTTCATCATGTGTAAGGTCGATGGCAAGGCTGGGGCATGGAGCGAGACAACGTCGGCTAGTTTGAGGACGTCCTCGAGCGAGTGGTACGTGTACCCAAGTTCCATCGCGAGCGCAGTATTCGGTTTGGCATCGAACGCGATGACATTCATCCCGAACCCTTTCGCCATTCGAATCGCGTGTTGACCGATGCGACCAGTGCCGATCACGCCGAACGTCTTCCCATGAAGATCGACCCCGCGCAGACCATCGAGCGTGAAATCTCCTTGTCGCGTCTTATTGACCGAGGGCACGATCTTGCGGGTCAGGGCGAGCAGGAGCGCGAACGCTTGTTCCGCGACCGTGTTCTCTCCATACGACGGGACATTCGAAACGATGATGCCACGGTCGTGACACGCGGTCAGATCGATATGATCATATCCGGTCGAGAGCGTTGCGATCATTTTTAATGACGGGTACTTCTTCAGGACTTCTGAGGTGACCGGGCTATAGATGAAGACGGTCAGGATCTCTGGATCACCGATGTCCCCAGCAGCATCAAGATGTTTTCCAGAGTACGTTCCAGGGCCGAGCTCACGTTCCATAATCTCGATCTCCCATGGTTCGAGTTCGACGCCAGCCAGGCGATAGGTCGGTGTGGTCATAGTCGTTTATAGATATCGATGAGTTCTTTCGTTACTGTATCACTTTTTCCAGCCTGCATGTCGCGAGCGACGCAGACGCGAAGGTGCTGACGAAGCATCTCTTCATCAAAGTTTTTGAGGGCCGATTGGATGGCTTGGGACTGGTGGATAATATCGACACAGTACGCGCCTTCCTCGACCATCCGGCGAACTTTCCGCAGGTGACCATCGATGATCGCCAGGCGGTGGCCGACCGTTTTTCGCTTATCGGGGGCGGTTTTATTAGCCATCGGCAGGATATGAACAGATAGGGGGAGGGGGATATGTGGGTCAGGGTGTGGAAGACTTGAATCCTCTATGGGGGGATTATACATGTCCACAGTTCTATCCGCAAACCCCCCACCCCGGTGTTGTCGGAATGTTTCACTGGGCGTAGACTTTCATCGTCGTACCTTCGTCAGTTCCCGTCGATTGTGCGATCTCGCGACGAAGCTCCCTAAGAGGACGAGGGCCCCTTCGCGCTGATGGTTCGCTGCCACCATCGGCGCCCTCCAGCCACACCGTGCAGGGTGTTCCAACTCGACCATGGACAACCCCGTGTAGGTCACCCCCTCCCGCGCATCCATCATGCGTGACCAGCCAGCGGTTTCCAGGCTCCTACGGCGACGAGATTTCATGCTCACGGCTGACGAAGCCCCGCGCTGCACCGCGGGGTTTTCAATTCTCGGAATTGATGTGCTACACTCCGCCCAACACTATGGGTCCAACTCTCCTCAAACTTTTCGCCGCAATGACGATCCTCGGCCAAGCACTCCTTGTCCTGGGTGTTTTTGCCTGGCTGACCCGACGCGGGATCGGCGCGAAGCTCTGGTCACTGATGAATCGGATCGCCCTCCCGGGAGCGTTCATTGTGGCGGCCGTCTCAACGATCGGGAGCTTGATGTTCTCTGAGGTCGCGAAATTTTCTCCCTGCGTCCTCTGCTGGTATCAGCGAATCGTCATGTACCCGCAAGTGGTATTACTCGGTCTCGCGCTGAATGGAAAAAATCGCGACGTGGTCCCGAGCGTCACGGCGCTGTCAGCGATCGGACTCCTGATCGCCGGCTATCATTACGCGCTGCAGCTCGGCGCACCCGCGATCGGTCCGTGTACCGCGGCGCCCGTCGCGGTCGACTGCGCTGCGAAGGTCCCCTTCACATTCGGGTACGTCACCATTCCGCTGATGGCGGCGACGGGGTTCGTCATGATTCTGGTCGCGATGTTCCTCCTTCGACGTCGCGGCGCTGAGCCAGCAACTTAGTTCGCGACTTCGACCGGATACCCTTCCGCGTCGAGGGCGGCTTTGAGTTTTGTGATATCGACCGTCTCGTCATGTTCAACGACGAGATGTTTCGGGCCGGTCAGGACTTCAGCTTTTTGAACGCCTGGTGTGTCCTCGCAAATTCCTTCCATCACCAACTTACATGAAGCACAATCGAGGTGATGAACGTTGAAGGTGGTTTTCATATGGCGCGGATCTTTCCGGAGTACATCCCCATCCCACAGGAGAACGTGTACTCACCCGGCTCAGGGAAGGTCGCCGTGACGATCGTTTGTCCGGTCTCGGGCAGAACGCGTTCGATCTTTACTTTTGGAATGCGGAAGACGCTCGTACATCCGATATTCTCTTTGGTCGAAAGTGTGAGCCGCACCGGTTTCCCGGCGGGGACGGTAATCTCGCGAGGCTCGTAACCATCGGCGAGGACGGTGATCGTCGGAGATGTGGTTGCCACTCCGAAATTCGGTGACGCTGACGAACCACTTAACCCCCATCGCCATGCCGCCACCTGATTCTGGAATGACCAGGGTGAATCGAGTTGAACGAGGACGCCATTCAGAGAATACAGTCCGACGCCGATGACCAACGCGGCGGCGATAACGCCGAGCCGAGGGCGTAGCGTTGCTCCTTTAGCGAGAACGCCGATCAGGAAAAAGAGCGGTGCGGTTCCAAGGACGAAGGCACCCATGATCGCCGCGCCGGCCGCGGCACTCCCCGTCGCGATCGCCGCGAACATCATCGCTTGCGTCGTGCCACAGGGAATGAGGACCGTCAGAAAACCGAGCGCGGCCGGCGCGGCCACGGTATCAAGCTTCGTACTTCGTCGGACCAAACGTCGCGCACCGGCTGGTAGCTCGAAATTCAGCCACGGGAGGAAGTTGGGCCAGCGTAACCGAATACCGGCAGTAATGATAAAGACAGCGGCGAGGACTTGGAACCCAAGTCGCCAGGTGTCGCTGAGCTGGACTCCGGCCCCGATCCACCCGAGTAAGGCACCGAGCAGGAGGTGGGCGACAAATTTCGCACCAATAAACCCAGCGGTCGGGACGGTCGCGCTCGACCAGCGCCAATCGTGCTTCGTGGCACCTGGTTGGCGGGCGAGTATGCCAGCTAATAGTCCACCTTGGGCGGCCATGCATGTCAATCCGCCAGAGGTGAGTCCCGTCAAAAATGCGATCCAAGGTGACATATCTACGACGGATTGTAGTACTCCATACTCGTCGGGTCAATGTCGGTCGGGAATGGCCTTGCTTTTCGTCGCCCTTTTCGGTACACTCCGCCCGCATGAATCCACTCTTCAAAAACCTCCTCTACCTCCTCGTCGGCGTCATCATTGTCGGCGCGGTCCTGAGCCGCTTTTCGCTTGCTGATTCAAACGTCACACCGGTGACGATCGGCCAGGTGATCGAGAAGATCAATAAGGACGAGGTCAAAACGATCGATATCGTCGGCGATAAACTGACGATCACGCTAAAGGATGACTCGAAACTGAACGCGCAGAAGGAGCCGAATGTCGATTGGAGCACGCTCGCGAAGAACTATGGCGTTGAACCATCGAAGTTGATCGCCGTTAGCGGCTCGATCAAGGACACGAGCGGGACCGATTTTTGGCTCGGCGCGGCATTGCAGATTCTCCTGCCATTTTTGTTGATCATGGGATTCATCTGGCTGACCTTCCGCCAGGTACAAGGCCAGAATAATCGGGCAATGAGCTTCGGGGCACTCCAACAGAAAGACCAAGATGAGCCCGTCGTGAAAAAGAGTAAGGTGACGTTTGCTGATGTGGCCGGGGCGCATGAAGCGAAGGAAGAGCTCGAAGAGATCGTAGAATTCCTGAAGAATCCAAAACGATTCACCGACCTCGGGGCGAAGATCCCGAAGGGGGCGCTCCTCGTTGGTCCGCCAGGTACCGGGAAGACGCTTCTCGCGAAGGCCGTCGCCGGCGAAGCCGATGTGCCGTTCTACAATATCTCCGGTTCGGAATTCGTCGAAATGTTCGTCGGGGTCGGTGCAAGCCGAGTCCGAGATCTCTTCCGCCGCGCGAAAAAAACTGCCCCAAGCATTGTCTTCATCGATGAAATAGACGCTGTTGGACGTCAGCGAGGAGCTGGCCTGGGCGGTGGTCATGATGAACGAGAACAGACGCTCAACCAGATCCTGGTCGAGATGGATGGTTTCGATACCGATACCCATGTGATCGTCGTCGCCGCGACGAACCGACCAGACATCCTCGATCCAGCCCTCCTCCGACCGGGTCGTTTCGACCGCCGGGTCATGATCGACCTACCAGACATTAATGAACGCGAAGCAATCCTCAAGGTGCACGCGAAGAATAAACCGATCGCTGAAGAGACCAGTCTGCGGAAGATTGCCGAACGGACCCCAGGTTTCTCTGGTGCTGACCTCGCGAACCTGCTCAACGAAGCGGCGATCCTGACCGCGCGGGGAAACCGCACCTCGATCACCCTTGCTGATTGCACGAACGCGATGGAAAAAGTTCTGCTTGGGCCGGAACGGAAATCAAAGGTCATGAGTGAAGAGGAAAAGAAGATCACCGCCTACCATGAAGCTGGACACGCGATCGTTGCCCATTTTACCGATGGTGCCGATCCGGTGCAGAAGGTGTCGATCATCTCTCGTGGACGAGCAGGTGGATTTACCCTTAACGCCCCGACCCATGATCGGAACTATCGGACCCTCCGAGAATTCAAAGCCGAACTCGCGGTCATGATGGGCGGCCAAGCAGCGGAGCGACAGACCTTCAAAGAAGTTTCGACCGGCGCCTCAAACGACCTGAAGCGTGCGACCTCTCTCGCCCGTTCGATTGTCACACGCTATGGGATGTCGAAACTCGGATCACGAACCTACGGTGAACATGAAGAGATGATCTTCCTTGGCCGCGAGATCCATGAACGTCGCGATTATTCAGAGAAGACCGCCGAAGAGATCGACGTCGAGATTGATCGTCTCCTGGCCGAGGCACGCGAAACGGCCGACCGGACGCTGAAAGACCGTCATGATCGACTCGAGCTCGTGGCGAAAGAACTCCTGTCCAAAGAAACGATCGAGCACGACGTCTTTGCCGAATTGGTCGGAGAACGGCCGGCGCGAGCCTAAGTTGCCCCAGTGAGACGCAAGTGGTATACTCACGGCGTTGTCCTTGGCATCCAAAGCGAATAAACACCGATTGAAAAATCCATGAACATCATTTCCGCCATCGTCGAAATACTGGCCGCCGCGGTCGTCGTCCTCGGCTTTATTATATTGTTTACGGCGAAGTCGCTTCGTCCATACCTCCTGGTCGGCTGGGAGGTTGTGCGGAAGCGTAAAGAGCTATGGTTGATTGGCATCTTTGGTGGTCTCGCGGCTTACGGCGGCGAGGTCAACTTCTTGGCGCGTCGTATTTACGACATCAGTAATTTCCGGGCCTTCGTCACTGCCATCCGTGAGGTTGTCGTTGAGGGACAAGCGGATGAATTTATTCAATTAGGCAAAGATGCCTTCGCTTCAGCCCCGATGACGCTCATCTTCTGGACGATCCTGTTGTTGTTAATCGTGGCGGTAGTCTACTGGCTGATCGTCATGAGCCAAGGCGTCATTATTCGGATCGCTGGAAGAATCGCCCAAGGCCAGCCGACATCTTTCATCGATGGTGTCAGTATGGCGAGCCGTCGGTTCTGGGACATGATCAAGATCGCGATCATCTTCCTCCTCATTGGTTGGGGTGCCTGGCTGATCGTCGTTGGTATTCCCACCATGATCTTCTTCCTCTCGGATGGGAAGTTCTGGGCGGACCTCGGCGAGTTCGGATCGTATGTTGCGTTGATCATCAGCTTCGTGAATCTTTTCCTGGTGCAATTCGCGTATGCCGCATCACTGTTGTATGACAAACCAGCGGTCGAGGCGATCGGGCATGCCTGGCGACTCTTTCGTCGGAATGTGTTCGTCACGATCGAGCTCTCGCTCGGCCTCTTCGCCGTGAACCTGATCGTGCTGGTGCTCGTCGCGGCGGTCCTGAGCTTCTTCTTCCCGGTGCCAAGCCCAGCTGGTTTCTACACGATCATCGCGGTCCTCATCTTTCAGCTCGGCATTGTCTCGGTCTTTACCTATGCCGCGACGATGGCCCTCTTCGTGAAATTGCAGAATGCCTCACCGGAGAGCAAGCTCGGGCAATGGACCCAGCGGATCGTCAACTTGGCGACCCCAAAGAAAGCCGTCTCGTAGCTTGTCAGCGAGTGTCACCGGAGGTATACTCCGGGCGCTTGTTTTTTGGGCGGGTAGCTCAACTGGTTAGAGCAGTCGTCTTATACACGACCGGTTGATGGTTCGAGTCCATCCCCGCCCACCACGGCCCATCTCGCCGCTCGGCTTGCGCGGAAACGATCTATCGTTTCCGCTCCAACCTCGGCGGCGAGTGGGCCTTACCCCAAAAGATCGAAGATCTTTTGGGGACCCCTTGCCTGACGGTCGAGTCGGAACCCCCTTGATATGTTCGGCGGACTTCGCTATTATCCTCGCGCTTGCTTTAACATTCGATCCCTGTTGATGGGCGGCTAGCTCAGTTGGTTAGAGCGCCACATTGACATTGTGGAGGTCAGAGGTTCGACTCCTCTGTCGCCCACCAACAGGGATCTGAACGGACCCGACGGCCCGGGGCGAGTTGTGATACGATGCACCCATGCCCGAACCACTGACCATCATTGTCGAAGCTGGAAACGAGCCTACCCGGCTCGATGTCTTTGTGGCGGCGCGAATCGAGAAATCCCGAACGCAGGTCCAGAAGCTGATCAAGGCCGGGGTAGTGGTGGTCAATGGAAAAACGCACGCCCCGCATGATATGGTCCGACCAGGCGACATCGTCAGCATCAGTGATGCCGAGGCGACGCTTCGTCCACGGGTCACCGAAACGCATAGCGCCGAACCGACGGTGATCGATGAAGACGAAAACTACTTAGTCGTGAACAAACCGTCTGGTTTAGTCGTCCATGGTGGTCCGGGGATCCACGAAGAGACACTGGCCGATTGGGCGGTCGAGCATGATATGCATATCAGTATGGTTGGCGATCGTCCGAATGAACGTCCCGGAATTGTCCATCGCCTCGATCGCGATGTCTCCGGCGTGATGGTGATCGCGAAAACACAGCGGGCCTTCGATGATCTAAAGAACCAATTTCAGAACCACACGATCACGAAGAAGTATCTCGCCCTGGTGCACGGTTTCTTAAAAGTCGACAGCGGAAAGATTGATTTTGCGATCGCGCGCAAACCAGATAAATCCGGATTGATGGTCGCCCGTCCGGGGAGCACCGAAGGTCGTGCCGCCGAGACGCACTTTCGCGTTCTAAAAACCCTGAAAGGAATGACGCTCGTCCAGGTCGAAACGTTGACCGGTCGGACCCACCAAATCCGCGTCCATTTTAAAGCGATCGGACATGCACTGGTCGGTGATCCACTCTATAAGAACCGCCGACTCAAGATCGAAAAGTACAAAGCTCCACGGGTCTGTCTCCATGCGGCCATCCTCGGTTTCACCGATCTCAAGCGGAACGAGCGACGGTATGAAGCACCGCTCCCGGCCGACCTTCAACAGTACTTCGCGCGTCTGGGTGGCTAGGCTTGACCGATTCATCACTCCCTGGTAGATTGCAGGGGCTCAATGGTTCGACCTAAGCTCACCACAAGTTTTTCTGTATGACCGAACTCCAACGCACCGACATCAAGCCCGGCCAGACCGTCCGGGTCCACCAAAAAGTCAAAGAAGGCGACAAAGAACGCATTCAGGTCTTTGAGGGCCTCGTGATTGCTCGTCGTCATGGCAGCCAACAGTCGGCCACGTTTGCCGTCCGGAAGATGTCCGATGGTATCGGTGTCGAGCGTATCTTCCCGCTCCACTCCCCGATCATCGCCAAGCTCGAACTCGTTCGAACGGCGAAGGTCCGCCGCGCGAAGCTGTACCACACGCGTCTATCGACCGCCCGTCCGCTCCGCGAACGAGTGGTAAAGAAAAAGTAGAGACGAAAACAATCAGACTTGATTAGTTCGTCGATTTTTACTATTCTCTCGGAGCTTGATAAACATGCCTGGGTAGCTCAGTGGTAGAGCGCAGCCCTGAAGAGGCTGGCGTCATCAGTTCGATTCTGATCCCAGGCACCAGGGCCCGATAGCTCAATGGTAGAGCAGCTGCCTCTTAAGCAGCGGGTTGTAGGTTCGAGTCCTACTCGGGTCACCACAAGTAACCCCCTCGTGGGGGTTTTTGTGTATCGATTGGTGGTGTATGTTGGACGAAATCCGAACTTTTTTTGACGAAAATCCGGACTGTGAAATTTGATTGCCGAGCTTCGCTCGGCAAGAAAAAAAACTTTTCCGCTCGGGCGGGCAAAAATTCCTTCCCCCCAACCCCCTTCCTTTTTGCCCGCCCGAGCGGAAAAGTTTTTGTTCTTGCCGAGCGAAGTTCGGCAATCAAATTTCACAGTCCGGATTTTCGTCAAAAAA
>Ga0073934_10000865_pt1 | contig 79502 bp, 75 predicted proteins | sample LarsenN4metaG_FD_76834 | JGI IMG/M metagenome (GOLD analysis project Ga0073934, IMG submission 76834) | Hot spring sediment bacterial and archeal communities from British Columbia, Canada, to study Microbial Dark Matter (Phase II) - Larsen... ...
CCAATGGCCGTTTCGATGTACCCGATTTCCGTGCCGGTCTTCGTGAAGCACCTGAACGGGCTCGCGGGATGCTTCAAGAAAGCGCAGGCATTCTGCGCCGAGAAGAAGTACGACAAAGCCACGCTGATGCACTAGCGGCTCTGTCCCGACATGCTCAGCTTCGCGCGTCAGGTGCAGGCCATGTGCGATCACGCGAAGAACTGCACGGCTCTGCTCTCCGGTGTGGAGGCGCCGAAGTACGAGGACAGCGAAAAGAGCCTCGCGGAGCTGATTGCGCGCATACCCGGTCTGCCCCGCGTCGGACCTCCGCAATCCATTGAAGCAGAAAAACAAAGCGCCCAATAAGACCGCTATCGAGGGCTTAGAACCGTGTTTCGAGCGCTAAAGCGCGTCTCTAAAGAGGATCGATCTCAAATATTAATCTCGCGATCGCCAGCGGGGATCTCCGAAACAACTCCCTCGCTTCCGATCTCCTTCTTGAGATCGGCTCGCCTAAGTCCGTGCTCTTCAATCAGCATCCCCCGCCTTCAACCTTTCAGGGTCAGCCGACCCTGAAGAGGCCGCGCTTCGCGCGGTGCAGCCGCTCGAAGCCGTCGCGGGTCACCCGGATCAGCTCTCCCACCTGCACCCCGGCTTTCTGATCGCGGGTGATCACGTTGGGCTGCACCACCACCGTCATGTTCTCCTCCAGCTTCATGTCCGGCAGCGGGCCCGCCATCCGGCTCCTGGTGCCGATGATGGGCTGGAAGTAGCCGCCGCCAAAGCCGTGCATCAGATCGTCGCACACGGTGAAGCCGTTTTTCTCGATCACGCCGGCCGCTTCGATGATCTCTTCCATCGTGGTGCCGTGCCGGACGGCCTTGGTCACGGCGTCGAACGCGGCCTCCGCCGTCTGGTAGAGATCGCGATAGAGCGGGGTTGCTTCCGCGCCGACCGTGAAGGTGCGCAGCACCTGGCCCGGGTAGTCCCACCAGTAGGCGGACAGCTCGCAGAACACGACATCGCCCTTTTTCACCTTGCGCGGGGAGTGGTGCTGGGGCGGAACGTACAGGTGCGGCTTCGCCATCGAGGTCACGCCCAGGTAGTGAATCATGGTCGTGCCGCCGTGCCTGATGTAGGCGCTCTCAACGATCGCTCCGAGCTCGCGCTCGGTGAGCCCTGGTCGCGTGCCGGCGAGAAGCGCGGCAAGCCCCGCGTCGGAGAGCGCCGCGCCGATGCGCAGCCAGTCGAGCTCCTCCTCCGACTTGATCTGGCGGAGCCGGATGTATTCCGCGTCGAGCCCGACCATCTCGAAGCGGGCTTCGAGCTGGCGATATTTGGCGACGACGAGCGGGCCCATGATGCCGACCCGTTTCGCGCCGCGGCGCTTCAACTCCTCGATCAGTTTCTGAATGCCACGGTGCTCGCCCCAATGGACGTCCACGTCGCGCGCGATCTTCTTCGCGAGCGGAAAGTGGTTGACCCACTCGACCGACATCCACATCTTCTCGCCCGGCTTGAAGATGACGTAGGCCTCGACCGTGCCGGGCCATCCGGTCACCCACTGCGGCGCATTTCCCGCGCGATGATCGGTGATGACCAATAGGTGGTCCACACCGGCTTTCTCCATCACCGCGCCGAGCGCCTTGTGCCGGTGCGCATATTCCGCGTCGGAGAAGCGCGGGTACTCTTGCCGCATGGTTGCGCGCAGGTGCGGCGCAATCTTGAGAGGCGTGATTCGTGATTCGTGACTCGTGATTCGACCCGTCTTCTTTGCGCCGGATCCGCGTCCATCGGCCTTCATCGGCGGCTTCCTTTAATGTTCTGCTCTTCGAACCAGGGATAAGCGTTGGTCTGGGTCGCGCGACGCACCGGTTGCGCCGGGCGCACCCAGGACGGATTCAACTGCGCCAACGAGGTCACGCCCATCAGGCCCATGGCGGTGCGGATCTCCACGTCCATCAGCTCGAGCATCCGCTTGAGCCCCGCCTCACCCCCCGCGGCGAGCCCCCAGCCGAGGAGCTTGCCCACGCCGACCGCGCGCGCGCCGAGCGCGATCGCCTTGACGACGTCGGTGCCGCGCTGCACACCGCCGTCCCACAGGATCTCGGCGCGGCCCCCCACCGCGGCGACGACTTCGGGCAGCACTTCGATCGTGCCCTGGGCGTGGTCGAGCTGCCGCCCGCCGTGATTGGATACGTAAACCACATCCGCGCCGTGCTCCACCGCCAGGCGCGCGTCCTCGGCGGTCGCGATGCCTTTCAGAATGAGCGGCGTGCCCATGCGGGCCTTCATCCAGCCGACGTCGTTCCAATTGAGGCTCATCTGGTACTTGGGATCGCCGAATCCCTCCCGCACGTTGGCGCGGCTGATGATGTCCCGCTCGCGGCGCCCGTAATAATTGCGGTCCACGCAGACACAGAGCGCGCGGTAGCCGGCTCGCTTCGCGCGGTCGAGGATGTCCTCCACCCACTTGCGGTCGGCTCTCACGTAGAGCTGGAAGACGAGCGGCTCCTTGACCGCCGCGGCCGCCGCTTCCAGGCTCGGCTTCGCCGCGGTGCTGATGAAGGCGGTGGTGCCGTGGGCGACCGCCGCGCGCGCCACGTTGCACGCGCCTTCGGGATGCACGAAGCCGACGAATCCGCCGACCGGCGCGAGGAACACCGGGCTCGCGAGCTTCTGGCCCAGCAGCGTGGTGCTGATGTCGATCTCGCGGACATCCACCAGCACGCGTTGCCGCAGCGCCAGGCTGTCGAGCGCTTGCCGGTTGCGCGCGAGCGTGGTTTCGGAGTCCGAACCGCCGGAGAGGTGGTCCCACAGGTCCTGCGGCAGGTTACGCCGCGCCGCGCGCACGATCTCCTGCAGCGAAACGAAATTCGCCGCAGCACTCTCGTCGATGCGCGGGTATTTCCTTTGCTCGACATCGGGCTTTGCTTTGCCAGCCGCCGTTCCCGCCTTCTTTGCCATTTCCGTTCTTTCGTTTACTGGAACGTGTCTCAAAGACACCCAAAAGCCCAGGCAACCGCCGATGAACGCCGATCAACGCAGACAGGCTAAACCCGCCCGTTGTCTTGTTGCCGCCCTGCGTCGGCGTCTATCAGTGGTCGGCCGCGCTTGAGTCTGCCTTGGGTTCTCGAGACGCATTCAAGGCACATTTCACGGGCCCGGATCAGGCTTGCCTCGGATAAACGCGGAGGAGGAGACCTGCTGATGCGATCTTCGGCTGGGATTAATCCGTGTTTATCTGCATTCATCTGCGGTTTCGTTCAGCTTTTCGAGACAACTTCTAGTCAGCTTTCAGGCCGATAACCCTGACGAGCTTGCCCATCTCGGCAAGCTCTTCCTGCACGGCCCTGCGGAACTCTTCGGGTGTACCGGTCGCGGGCTCCGCCCCTTGGAGCGTCAGTTGTTCCCGCATCTCGCGGGTGCTCACGACCTTGGCCATGGTCCCATGGATCTTCTGCATGATCGCTCTGGGCGTTCCCTTTGGCGCCAGGAAGCCCGAGAAAGCGACGTACTTGAACCCCGGCACGGTCTCAGCGATCGCCGGGATGTCCCCATAGAGCGGCGAGCGCTGCGGAAGGGTGTGTCCCAGCGCGCGGAGCCGCCCCGCACGGACATGTGACATCATCGCGCCGGCCGGCGCGATCGACCACTGCGCCTCGCCGGCGATCACCGCGGCGACCGAGGGACCGCCACCCTTGTACGGCACGTGCAGCGACTCGAACCCGGCAGCGATCATCAGCGCCGTGCCGTTGAGATGGCTCTGCGCGCCGACGCCAGCCGTGGCCATGTTGATCTTGCCCTGCTTGGATTTCGCGTACTCGACCAGCTCCTTCACGCTCCTCACCGGCAGGCCGGGATTCACGACCAGCACGTTGCCCTGGCGCGAGTAGAGCGCGACGTACTCGAAGTCCTTGATGGGATCGTACGGCAGGTTCTTGCGGATGTGAGGCGACACCGTGAGGGCGCTGAGCGAGGTCGTGATCAGCGTGTAGCCGTCCGGCGTCGCGTTCTTGCCGATTTCCATGCCGAGCACGCCGCCCGCGCCTGCGCGATTGTCCACCACGATCTGCTGTCCGAGCGCCTCGCCCAGCTTGTTCGCGGCGATGCGGCCCATGGTGTCGGCCGAGCTGCCGGGCGCGTTCGGCATGACGAGGCGGACCGGCCGCGCAGGATAGTCCTTCGCCGGATCGGCCGCGCGACCCGCAGCCCAACTGAATGCCGTCGCCATCACGAGCGCGGCCGATAATATGCGTCTGATCTTCATGCTCGCCCTCCTTCTACAGTTGTCCGATCGGCAATTTTTCCCTGATGAGGCGTGACCAGCGTCATCTCGCGAAGTCGGGAGGTCGTGAGATGGAGGTTTTCCCCCTCCCGCGCTGACGCTCTAACGCTCTCACAGGTCTTGTCGCTCTCACGCTCTCACGCTCTCACGTCAGTTTCATCCCTCATCCCTCATCCGGCAACCAGGATCTCGTCCACCGGATACGGCGTAAGTTCCTGGTGGCCGGTTTCGGTAATGGCGAACGAGCGCGAGAAGAAGATGCCGAACACGCCCTCCTTGTCCACCGGAGTGATCTCGATGTTGAAGGTCATCCCGGGCTGCATCGTCGTCTCGTACGGCTCCGCCCGCACCCGGTCGCACCGCACGAACGGCACCGACGTGATGAGATCCAGGCCGTGCATGATCGTCGGGCGCGACTGCGCGCCCCGCTTGCGGAACGCCTCGGCTCCCACCTTGCGCACGTTTTCGAGCGTGCTGCCGGGCTTCAACTGCGCCGCGATCTCCTTGAAGCCGGCAACCACCACGTCCTTGAAAAACGCGGTGTATTTCTCCGTCGGCCGCCCGACGCTCACCGGATGGCCGATCTTGGCGGAATAACCCATGTAGGACATGGCGAGCTCCGAGAGGATGACGTCGCCCTCGCGCAGGACCCGCCCCGACGGATTCGGATTGGGAAAGATCAGCTTCGGATCGTGCATCGAGGTCGAGCCGATCATCAGCAGGTGATAGCGGCCGCCTTCGCTCATCACCGCGTTCGCGACCGCTCCGGCCAGCTGGTACTCGCGCACGCCTGGCCGCGCGGTCGCCTTCACCGCCTCAAGCGCCCTGATCGCGAGCTGCCCGGCCCGGGCCATCGCGCGGATCTCCTCCGGGCTCTTGCGGTAGGTGAGCTCGTGCAGCAGGTTGGGGCAGAAGACGAAGGTCGCCTGCGGCAGGAGCTTCTGCATGTCCTGGTAGGCCTGAACGCCCATGAACTCGGGTCCGGTGCGGTCGGCGGCGGTGATGCCGATGCGGCCCTTCTGCAGGTCGAGCTCGATCAGCCGCTCGGCGACGGCCTTGCCGTATTTGCCGTGCTGGCCGCTGCGCACATCGCCGATGGACACCTGCTTGCGGGCGGCCTCGATGTGGCAGCCGTAGTGCGGATAGATGAGCGTCGGCTCGCCCTTCAGCGGCAGCACCAGGTACTGGCACATGCCGCGGTCATCGATCAGCCCGGCGCCCCAGGTCACGCCGCTGCCGTGGCTATAGATGTCCGGGCCGCCGGTGAACACCACGGCGTCGAGCCCGTCGCGCACCATGAGCTTGCGCGCAGACTCGTGCCGGCGCGCGAATTCCGCGCCGGAGAACTTCTCGTAGACCGCGTCGGCATACCACGGCGAGTTGCACACGGCCTCGAAGTTTTCGGACTTGTCGAGCTCGTAGCGAACCTGGCTCCAGTCGTTGGCGTGACTCATGGCTGTCCTCGTATCACATTCGGGATTTAACCGCAGATAAACGCAGATAAACGCGGATGAAAGTCAAGAAATTCCAATCCTGTCAATCCTGTCTATTCTCGGTCTTGATTTGCTCTGCGTGCACCCGCGTTCATCCGCGGTGCGATTCAGGCGCTGGCCTTCGCCACGGCGCCGACCGGTTGCTTCAGGCTCGCCAGCTGCGGCGCCGCGGGCAGCCCCGCGCGCGAGCCGAGCAGCTCGTAGTAGCGGCGCGCCAGCGCGAGGTCCTGCAACCCGGATCCGACCGACTTGAACACGACCCTGCCCTCGCGCGGCACCGCGGCCTTGCCGGAAGCGATCTGCGCGAGGGTAGCCTGCTTCTCTCCGGTCAGCGCGCCGCTGCCGGCGGCGCGCTGCAGGTCGCCCGCTTCCTCGAGCGCGCGCGGCGAGTCCACCACGACGAGACCGGCGCCGCGGAAACACTGCGCGTCGAGCTCCACCGACTGCGGGCGCGTGCTGCCCACCCCGCACAGCAGCCGGCAGCGATCGAGCCATGCTCCGCGCAAGACCGGCTCGCTCGACCGCGAGCTCGTCGCGACGGCCACCACCGTCGCCCCGCGCGCCGCGAGCTCGGCCGATGCGACGGCCGTGACGGGGAATCCCAGCCTCGCCGCCATCTCGCGCGCGAAGGCCTCGCGATGCTCGGCGGTCGGGCTGAACACGGATGCCGACGCGATCTGATACACGCCAGCGAGGCTTTCGAGCTGCATGCGCGCCTGATGGCCGGAGCCGATCAGCCCGACCGAGACCGGCCCGCCGACCGTGACCCTGCGCGCCACGACGCCGCTCGCCGCGCCGGTGCGAAGGTCGGTGATGAGGCGCCCGTCGAGCACGGCGAGGAGCTCGCCGTCCTCCAGGCGGTAGAGCGAAACGACGTAGCGCACGCCCACGCCGTCGGTCATGTGGTACGCCTTGGTCGCCGCGAAGCCCGCGGCGTAGTCCGCCGCGAACATCATCCGCATCCAGCCGCCCTCGAAGGCGCAATTGAGGCGCGGCGAGACGAAGGCCTTGCCCGCCGCCTCGTGCAAGGACGCCTCCTCCAGCAGGTCGATCGCGTCGCGCATGCCGAGCACGCCCTCGAGCGCCGCGCTGTCGAGCATCACTGTCATTCTTTATCCTTCGGACGGGGCGAGTGTCGGGCGTCGAGTGTCGGGTGTCAAAGTGTCGAGACTTGGGGTGCAGGGCCGAGGGGGGAACGCTGTTACTTTCTTCTCAAAGTGCCGATTGTACTCGTCAAGATTCCGATTATTTCGTCGAGCGAGTCGATGCGCTGTTTGACCACACCCTGAGCCAACCAGTGCTTCATCCGTTCGTACCGTCCACGTGTCTCACTTGATCAAGCCCCCTTTGACTCATCGTTCTTGTCTCCCTTCACTCGACATTCGTCCCTCGACACTCGATGCCCGGCACTCGTCGCCGATCAGCGCAGCTGATCGGCGAGCCAGTCGGCGATGAGCGGCCGCACGATGTGGTGCAGGTTGTTGCAGACGTGCACGCCCTCGTCGAACACGAGCGTCGTGGCCGGTCCCTTGACCTCCTTCTCGACACGGTACGCGTGCTCGGGCGGAGAGGCCTTGTCGAGCGCGCCATAGACCTGCAGCAGCGGCACCCTGATGCGCTCGGCGGCGCCGGCCATCGTGATGCTGTTCTGCACGGCCTCGGCGTTCGGTCCCATGTAGTGCTTGAGCCCGGTCTGCGAGAGCGGATCCATCGAGGGAAAGCGCCCCGCCGGCGTGTACCAGCTGCTCGCCGAAAACACCGCCTTGAACCGCCCGTCGAACGCCGCCGCGCGGCAAGCGAACAGCCCCCCGTACGAGATGCCGCCGATCGCGACCCGCCCCGCATCGACGTCGCCGCGCTTCAGGACATAATCGGTCACCGCCCGGATCGGCACCTCGAAATCCGGCCGGATCTTCAGCCTCGTGCTTACGAGCCCCTGTCCCGGGCCATCGAAGGCGAAGATCGCGATGCCGCGCCTGACGATGTGATCGCCGAAATCGTAGAGCTCCTCCTTGGTCGAGTCCCCGCCCGGGACCAGGATCGCGAGCGGCGGCTTTGCGACAGCGGCAGGCTTGCGCAGGTAGCCGGGCAGCTTCGTCCCCTCGAAGGGAATCTCGACGAGCTCCATCGGCGGCTCGACGAGCGGCGCGGCCTTCCGCCAGCACTCGCCCATCGCCTCCATGCCGGCGAGCCACTGCTTCTGGTCGTGCACGAAGAGGAATGTCGCCCAGTGGTAATAGAGCGCCGCGCGGATGTAGGCGTTGCCGGCGGTGAGCTTGTGGCCTTGCGCCGCCGCCCTGTCGCCGATCTCCGCGTGCTTGCGCGCGGCCTTGCACCACTCTTCGCACCACTCGCCCCAGACCTGGATCTTCTTCTTCAGCTGCTCGAACTCCCACGGCGAGACATGCTGCGAGAGCATGCGCCAGGTGAAGCGGTCGAGCGCGACCTCGACGTTGCGATCTGCCATTGTTTCCCCTTGCGAAGCGCGATTCGTGATTGGTGATTCGGGAATCGATCCTCCCACTCCGACCTCTCCCCGAATCCGGGAAAAGGGGGCTTGGGACCGCTTCTATGCCGCGCGCGCCTTGCGTTCGGCGGAGACGCGGGCGAGCAGGCCCGCGCGCTCGAGATCAGCGCGCAACGCCTGGCGCTCCTGCGCGGTGATCTGCGGCAGCGGCGGCCTGACGGGCCCGCCGGCGAGGCCCAGCATCTCGGACCACGCCTTGAGACAGGCGATGGCGATGATCTTGTGTTTTACCCAGGGCTCCCGCATCCAGCGCTCGTGCACCTCGCGCACGGGCTCGAGCTCCCGCGAGGCCGCCTCCGCCTCCGCGAAGCGGCCCGCCAGCGCGAGCGCAGTATAGCGCTGCATCGGCCGCCAGCCCGGTGTCTGGATCAGGAACGGCGCCGCGGAAGACATGTGGACGCTTGCCCCGTGTTCGCGCATGAGCGTCAGCCACAGGGCTTCGGACGGATGGCTCATGACGATCCTGTCGCCGCAGAGCTTTCTCACCTTCGCGTAATGCTCCAGGGGCCGCGAGCATTTGATGCCGCAGATGTTCTCGATCCCGGCGATGCGCGCCGTCAGCTCCGGCGAGAACCCGTAACCCGCGTAAGCCGTGTCGAACATCCAGATGCCGATATCCACCTTCGAGCAGACATGGGCGAACCACTCGTAGATCATCGCCTCGCTCGCGGCGGGATAGTAGGGGTTGATCACGATCGCGAAATCCGCGCCCGCGTCCTGCGCGTGGCGCGTGAGGTCCACGGTCTCGTCGGCGGAATGGTGCCCGGTGTGGGCGATGACGCGGCATCTGCCCCGCGCTTCCTCCACCACGATCTCGACGATGCGCTTCCTTTCCTCCTTGGTGAGCGCCCAGAATTCGCCCATCGTTCCGGTGCAGAAGATGCCGTCGATCCCGAGGCCGTCGGTGAAGTAACGCATGTTGCGCCTGAGCCCCGCCTCGTCGAGCCTCCCGTCCGGCAGGAACGGCGAGGCGATCGCCGCCCAGACGCCGCGGAACTGCGCCCGCGCCGCCTCCTTGGCTTCCGATTTCAGATAGTTCATGTGATGGCCTCCGTGTTCGACTCGTCACCCATCACGCTCCCGCATCCCGTACCCCGCGTCGCGGCGATCAGATTCCGACGCCCTTCATCACGACATCGTGATATCGCGCCCCGGCCCCGGCGCCGATCGCAAAGATCTCGTCCAGCCGCTTCAGCTCGTGCGGGGCGAGTTCGATGTCGGCGGCCGCGGCATTCTGCTCCACGTTTCGGACGTGGCTCGTTCCCGGTATCGGCACGATGTCGTCGCCCTGCGCGAGCAGCCACGCGAGCGCGACCTGCGCCGGCGACGCCGCCTTCGCGCGCGCGACCTCCTCCAAACCCGCCACGAGCTGCACGTTGCGCGCGAGGTTCTCCGGCTGGAAGCGGGGATGCCGGCGGCGGCGGTCGTTCGGCGGCAGGTCGTCGACGGTCCTGATCCTGCCGGTGAGCAGCCCGCGTCCGAGCGGCGCGTAGGCGACATAGCCGATGCCGAGCTCGCGGCAGACCGGCAGGACGTCGCGCTCCACCTCGCGGAACCACAGCGAGTACTCGGTCTGGAGCGCGGTGATCGGACAGGCCTTCTGCGCGCGCCGCAGCGTTTCAGGCCCCGCCTCGCACACCCCGATGTAGCGCACTTTCCCCTGCTCGATCAGCTGCGCCATCGCCCCGATCGTTTCCTCGATCGGCACGGCAGGGTCCACGCGGTGCAGGTAATAGACGTCGATCACGTCCACGCCCATGCGCTTCAGGCTGTCGTCGCAGCACCGGTGCACGTACTCCGGCCGCCCGTTGGTGCCCTTCCTCCCGTCGGGCAGGTCGATGTTGCCGAACTTGCTGGAGATCAGGATGCTGTCGCGGAAGCCCTTGATCGCGCGACCGAGCAGCACTTCGTGGCGCGTGCCCCAGTAGGCGTCGGAGGAATCGAAGAAGTTGATGCCGAGCTCGCAGGCGCGGCGGATGGTTGCGCTAAATTGCGGCTCGAGCGGATCGCCTTCCAGCCTGATCGGCTGGCTGCCGCGGCCCATGCCGATCGCGGAGACCATCGGGCCGTTCTTGCCGAGCCGGCGGTATTTCACGTTGCAGCTCCTGATTTGTGTGATTCCATGGCTGGTGATTTCCGGGTTTCGGCGGCTTTTTGAGACCGCTGCTAGTCCCTTCGCGCCCAAGGAAGGTAGCGCCGCGTTATCCAGTTCAGCAGGGCCTCGAAACTTACGCCCACCACGACGAGCGCGATGACCGCGACAAACGCCTCGTTGTGCTTGAAGGTGCGTGAATTGAACAGGATGTAGTAGCCGAGGCCGGGGATCGAAATGAAGAACTCGGCCACGACGGAGGCGACGAGAGCGCGACCCGCCGCGAGCCGCAGGCCGGCAATGAGGTAGGGCAGCGAAGACGGCAGCACCACGTCGAGGAGGGCCGCCAGCGGCCGGGCGCGGAACGAGCGCGCGACCTCCAGATACTCGTGGGGCACCGAGCGCGCCCCGTCGCAGGTGTTGACGGCGATCGAGAAGAATCCCGCGAACACGATCACGGCGAGGCGCGCATCCGCGTTGTAGCCGAACCACAGCGTGACGAGCGGCAGGATCGCGACCATCGGGGTGGCGAAGAGACTGTTCACGTAGTAGCGCAGGCTGCGCTCGACCACGGCCACGCGTCCCATCGCGAGGCCTACCGCCGTTCCCAGCACGATGGCCATCGCGAGTCCCTCGAGCACGGCCGAAAGCGTCGCCGCGGCGGCCGCGAGGAACTGCTCATTGCCGATGACGTTCACGAAGACCCGGGCGATGCCGGTCGGTCGGGCGACGTACGCCGGCGCGAACGCGCGCACGACGCCCTCCCACGCGAGCAACAGCGCGATGCCCGCGGCGGCCCTGAGAAAGAGCGGGGAGCCGAGCAGCCTTCCTGCCGCGGCGGCGAAACCCGCCGCTGGCCGGTCGAATACGGCCTGGCCGGAAATCATCTGCTGTACCCCCGCCAGGAAGCGAAGCGCTCCTCGATGTAGCAGCCGAAATCCATCAGGGCGACGCCGAGCACCACGATCACCAGGATCGCAGCGAGCAGGCCCGCGGTATCGAAATTCTGGGAGCCCATCATGATCATCTGCCCGAGGCCCGAGGGGCTCAGGAAGAACTCGGCGGCGACCATCCCCACGAGCCCGCGCGCGATCGCCTGGCGGATGCCGGTCATCGTGAAGGGCAGCGTGTAGGGAATGAGCACGTCGCGCCACAGCTCCCACTCGCTCGACCGGAACGCGTGCGCGACCTCGATCAGCTCCGGCCGGATGCTGCGCGCGCCCTCCACCGTGTTGTACAGGATCGGGAACACGGCGAAGAGAAACACCACCAGCACCTTGGGCGCGAAGCCGTATCCCATCATCGACAGGATGAAGGGGATGAGGGCCACCATCGGTGTCGCATACAGCATCATGATGTAGCTCTCGAGCGCGACCCGCAGCCAGCGCACCCGCGCGAGCAGCACGCCGAACGGGGCGCCCACCAGGATGGCGAGCGCGAGCCCGCTCACGTAGAGCTGCAACGAGCTCGTCGCCTGGCGCACGAGCACGCCGCTCGAGGCGGATTCCGCGAGGCTGCCCAGCGTCTCCGAAAGCGGCGCCCAGAACGCCCTGGTCGTGAACTGCGCGGCGATCTCCCACGCCGCCGCGCCCGCCAGCAGGCTGAGGATGACCGTTACGTACGGCGACCAGCGCGCTTCCGAGCCCATCCCGGTCCTTTGCTCGATCCGGCGAGCGTCACTTCCTCACGAGGGCGTAGGCGTCGCGCCACACGGTGGGATCGACGATCCGCTCGTACGGCGCCGGCATCTTGTCGGCCTTGATGTTGCCCACCTTCTTCTGTATCTGGCCGACCAGCTCGAGGTTCTTCGCGCCCAGCCCGTCCTTGTCCTTGGGCCAGAACTCCATGTCGACGTAGGCCTTCAGCGCCTGCACCGCGATCTCGCCGCTGCGGCCGGTCGGCGCGGCATGCTGGGCGACCTTCGCGTGGTTCGCCGGATTGCGCATGAACCGCTCGGCCTCGATCAGCCCCGCCACGATGCGGACATAGGCGTCGCGGTTCTTGGCGAGTTGGTCCTGGTGCGCCACCAGCAGCAGGTAATGGTCCACCGGCCGGACCGATTGCTGCGTAATGATGGTCTTCAGCGGCTTCTTGGTCTCGGCCTCGATCACGGGAATGTCGTCGATGTGCAGCACGCCGAACTTCAGCTGCCCGGCGACCATCGCCGTTCCGACGTTGGAGCTCAACGGCACCTGCTGGACCTCCTCGATCTTCATCTTGCAGCCCACGAGCATGGTCCGCAGCGCGATCGATCGCGCTCCGCCCAGCGAGTCCACGCCGACCGCGCCGCCCTTCAAGCTCTCGCACGTGGCGTTGGGATCGGTCGCGCCGATGAGCCAGTCCGGGTATTCCATGCCGTAGATGCCGACCAGCTTGACGTCGGTGTTCGAGATCTGGTTGACGATCAGCGGCGAGGGCGACAACGCGACCGCGATCTCGCCCGAGGCGACGGCGCGCGAGGCGGCGGCCCCGGTCTCGAAGGCGCGCACCGTCACGTCCACGCCGTGCTTCTTGAAGAAGCCCTCCTTCTCGGCGACCAGCGCGATCGTCCCGCCGAAGACCGGGGGGATGCCGGGTATGCCGAACGTGAGCTTCTGCTGCGCCGCCGTCGGCGGGGAGAGCAGCGTGAGAGCGAGCACGGCGCACGCGGCGCCGAGGCTGCGAAGCCGTGCGATGGTGATGCGTTTCATGACCGATCCTCCTTTGTCGTTGAACTCCATCCCCGATCTCGGGGCCGTTTTACTGCTAGCAGCCTGTCGCACCGCCAAGTCCGACAGGCTGCTAGCGGTTCACTTCGAATTCCGCCCGCCGCGCCTCGTCCATCAGCGTCCCCCACACGTGCTCGCGCAGTTCCGCGAAACGCGGCAGAAGGAGCGTCGCCCGGTCGCGCGGGCGCGGCAGATCCACCTCAATGATCTCATGGACGCTCGCCGGGCGCCCCTTCAGCACCAGCACGCGGTCGCCCATCAGCACCGCCTCGTCGATCGCGTGCGTGACGAATACCATGGTGGTCGGGCGCATGTCCCAGATGCGCAGCAGCTCGAACTGCAGGATCTCGCGCGTCTGGGCATCCACCGCGCCGAACGGCTCGTCCATGAGCATCACGCGCGGCTCGATCGAGAGCGCGCGCGCCAGCCCGCACCGCTGCTGCATGCCACCGGAGATCTGGTAAGGATAGTAGTGTTCGAAGCCGGTGAGCCCCACCAGGTTGATGAATTTCGGGACCTTCTCCTCGATCTCGGCGCGCGACGCGCCGGCGAGCCTGAGACCGTAGGCGACGTTCTGGAACACCGTCTTCCACGGCAGCAGCCCGAAGTGCTGGAACACCATCGCGACGCCTTCTCTCGGGGCGGCCACGGGCTCGCCTTCGATGCTCACCGCGCCTTCGGTGAGCGGAATAAGGCCGTCGAGACATTTCAGCAGCGTCGTCTTGCCGCAGCCCGAGGGACCGATGATCGCCAGGACCTCGCGCTCGCCCACCTCGAGATTGACGTCGCTGAACACCTGCAGGCCGCCGTAGCGCTTGCCGGCGGCGGACATCATGATGCGCGGTTGCGCTTGCACTGTCGCCTTGTTCAATTCGTCACCACCTCGATCATGCGCTACCGCCGGGGCCTGGTTTTCTTGCGCGCAACACGCACGGCCGCGCGCGTTCTCGCCGGTCGCTCTCCTGCGGGCGCCGCCGCACCCGGAAGCGCGCGCGCCGCGTGCCCGGCAACGCGCGCCGGCTCGGGCTGCACGCGCGGCAGCGCGACCCGCTCCTGCGTGCCGTACACCGTATAAATGCTGGGCGCCACACGATTGATTTGAAGCTGGAAGATGTCCGGGCGGTTGTAGTGGCCGGCGAAGTCGTGGCGCAGCTTCATCCGGATGCCCACGTCGAGGTCGCACTCCGCGTAGAGTATGCCCTCCTCCATGCCCATGGGGCCGGCGATGATGCGGCTGTTCGGCGCGACGATCACGCTGCCCCCGCAAGAATCGGGGTTGCGCAGGAATCTCGCCGCCTCCGGCCCGACCCCGAGCTTCGCGATCATGTCCTCGTCCACCGTGCCGCACGCCGACACGACGTAGGCCTTGCTCATCTGCGCGAAGGCCTGCGAATCGACCGCCACCCGGTTGCGCATCGGGTCGCCGCTCGACGGAAAGTGGTTGGGCCAGCTCATCACGTGGATGCGCGTGCCTTCCGCCGTCAGCGCGAAGATCGCGAGGGGATTGGAGTTCTCCCCGCAGATCAGCCCGCTCATCGGGCCGAACTCGGTCTGGACCGCGCCGAAGGTGTCGCCGAACCCGCCCATGTGCACGAGCCGCTCGCCCACCGTCGGCATGATCTTCTGGTGCTTGCCGATCACCTTCCCGTCGGGCGCGATGTAGATCTGGCTGTTGAACATGGTGCCGATCGTCCTGGGCCGCTTCTCGCACACGCCGATCACGACGTAGGCGTTCGCCTCGCGCGCGGCGGCGCACAGCGCTTCGATTTCGGGGCCGGGAATCTCGACCGAGTTCTTGAAGAGCTCGGTCGCGAGCTTGTTCGAGACCGCGCTCGTCGCAGGATGATGGTGGTACCACACCGGGTGCGCCGGGATGAAGCCCTCGGGGAAGCCGATGACACGCGCGCCGTTTGCGCCCGCTTCGCGGATCAGGCGGCAGGCCTTCTCCGTCGAGGCCTCACGGTCGAGGAACACCGACGCGGCCTGGACCGCCGCGACCTTCACCACCGGATACTTGTCACCCATGGGCTTCCAATTCCAAGTCCAGACCTACTTTGCCACAGAGATCACAGAGAACGAAAATTCAGGATTCGGGAATCAGGATTCAGCCCCGCTCCTCCCGCCATTTACCGTTTTCTGCGTTCCTCAGCGTCCTCCGCGTCCTCTGCGGTGAGAGGTTGAAGGTTTTTCTCTGTGACCTCTGTGTCCTCTATGGCTACGTTGCTTTTCAAGACAAGCCGTCGCTGACCTCGACGTTCTCGGGCTTGAGCTCGATTCCCGATGCCTTGGCCTGGAGCAGGAGCAGCGCGGAAAAGTCCTGATCGGTGTAGCCGTTGCCGATCAGCGTCTGCACGATGTCGCGCGTTACCGACGCGAGCGGCATCGGCACCCCGAATTCCCTGCCCGCCGAGAGGCCCAGATCGATGTCCTTGCGCAGCAGCTCGGGCGTGAACGTGACGTGAAAATCGAGATTGACCAGCGCCGGGGTCTTGTAGCGCGTGAACATGCAGCCGAAGATGCTGTTGTTGATGAAGTCGAGGAATGCATGGCGCGGCATGCCCGCTTTCTGCGCCAGCACGGTGATCTCGCACAGCGACTGGATGACCACGCTCAGGAACACGTTATGGCAGATCTTGGCGATGCGCGCGAGCTCCGCCTCCCCGACGTAGCTCGAGCCGCGCCCCACGAGGTCGAGGTAGGGCCGCGCGGCGTCGTAGGCGGCCTGCGGACCCGAGACGACGAACATCAGCTTGCCGGCCTTGACCACCTTGTCATTGCCCGACACCGGCGCCGCCAGCAGTTTCACGCCTTCCTTCTTGAGCTTTTCGCGTATCTCCGCCGACTCTTCGAGCGAGATCGAGGTGCTGTCCACGACGATTTTGGGCGCCTTGCCCTTCGAGGTCACGCCGTTGGGCCCGAACAGGACTTCCTTCACGTCCTTGCCGGTGGACACCATCGTGAACAGGATGTCGCACGCGGCGAGATCGGCGAGGGAAGCGGCGATCTTCGCGCCGGATTTCGCGAGCGGCTCGGCTTTCGACGGGGTGCGGTTCCAGACCGTAAGATCGCAGCCCGCTTTCGCGAGCCGCTCGGCCATCGCGTAGCCCATGCGGCCGATGCCGACCCAGCCGAGCTTGTGTTGCCTGAGATTCTGAGAGGTCATGCTGCGGTTCCCCAAGGAAGCTCTCGCCAGGGGCGGATTGTACACAGGATTCGTTGGGGTTTGCGCCGCGCCCTCACCCCGGCGCTTTGCGGGCGCAAGCAGGCATTCGGCGTGCGGCCCCGGACCGTGCCGCGTCGAGGCACTGACGCACAACAGGGGGAAGGGTCGACTTCCTTTGAGGCCGGCGAACTGCTCAAAAAAACGGCAACGCCGGGATCCGAAGCGCTTCGCCACGCCGGAACGCCACGCGATCGTCAAACCCGATCCGGTGGCGCGATGCGCGGGTCAGTCCACGGGAATGCTCAAAGGGCTCTTAATCAATCAGGGGCATCTTTATCGCTCGAACGACGCCGGCGTGTTTCTTGATGTCGGCCTTCACCAGATCCCGCAACTCTTCCCGCGTCATCGCCTCCACGCTGAGCCCTTGCGAGGCGAGGAGCCTCCGGGTTTCCGGCAAGTCCAGCACGCGCGCAATTTCCCGATGCAATTTGCTCAATATCGCTTTCGGCGTGCCAGCCGGCGCGAAGAACGCGCCCCAAGTGCGAACGTCCACGCCGGGCACGGTATCCGCGATCGGCGGCAGCTCGGGCATGAGCTCGGAGCGTTTCGCGCTCGGAACCGCGATCGCCCGAAGCTTGCCCGCCTTGACGTGCGGAATCGATGGGGGACCCAACATGGCCACCTCGATATGGCCCGCGAGGAGATCGGTGGTTGCCGCGGGCCCTCCCTTATACGGAACGTGAACGAGATCAAGGCCCGCCTTGAGCTTGAAAAGCTCCATGCCCATGTGATTCGGACTGCCGATCCCCGCGGAACCATAACGCAACCGACCGGGCTTGCTCGTGGCAAGCCGTACCAGATCGGATACCGAGTGCACCGGCAACGCCGGATTGACCACCAGGATACAGTTGTTGAAATCAGCAAATGCGACCGGTTCGAAGTCCTTCAGCGGGTCGTAGGGCAAACGGCGCTTGATCGCCGGGATGATCGCCAGCGGCCCGTCGCTGGTGAAGAACAAGGTGTAACCATCCGGAGTCGCCTTGGCGGCGATTTCCGCCGCGATCTGTCCGCCGGCGCCGGGGCGGTTGTCAACGATGAATTGCTGCCCCCAGATCTCGGTCAAGCGGCTCGCGACCGCGCGGGCAGGCACGTCGGTCGCGCTTCCTGGGAGCGAGGTGGTGATGATACGAACAGGTCTCGACGGATACGATGCCGCAAAGCTGCAATTCAATGCAGCCAGGAAGCCCAACCAGACAAACACAATCCTCGGCGCAAGAATCGATTGCATGTCCTTCTCCCCCCTTTTCTGATTCCGGAGAAATCAATCCGCTCTTATTCCCGCTTGCCTGATCACCTTTGCCCATTTTTCAGTTTCGGCCCTGATGTGCGACGCGAACTGCTGCGGCGTGCTACTCACCGGCTCGAAATCGTCGGCGGCCAGCCGCTCACGTATGCCTCGATCCTTGAGGATGCTGATGATCTCGGCGTTTAGCTTCGTGACGATCGGGCCCGGCGTTCCGGCCGGCACCAGGACGCCGAACCAGGCGCTTACCTCGAAGCCCGGTAGTCCCGATTCAGTGACGGTTGGCAAATCGGGCAGCAGCATGGAGCGCTTCGCGCCCGTCACCGCGAGGGCGCGCAATCTGCCGGTCTTGACGTGCGGCAGCACGACCGCGATACGGCCGAACAGGAGATGCACCTGCCCGCTGATCAGGTCGATTACCGCGGCGGGGCCCTTGTACGGCACGTGCGCGATGTCCGCGCCGGTCATGCGTTTGAAGAGTTCCGCGGCGAGGTGCACGCTCGTGCCGATACCCGTTGAGGCATAACTCAACTGCCCGGGCCGCTGTTTGGCGAGCGCAACGAGTTGCGCCACGGACTGCGCGGCCACGGACGGATGCACCACCAGGATGTTCTGCGCGGATGCGACAAGGCTCACCGGAGCAAAGTCCTTCTCCGGGTCATAGCCGAGCTTCCTGTAGAGGCTCACGTTGATCGCGTGGCTGCCCGATGTGCCCAGGTAAAGCGGGTAACCGTCGGGCGCGGAACGCGCCGCGATTTCCGCCGCGATGTTGCCGGCTGCGCCCGGACGGTTGTCGACCACAACCTGCTGGCCCCAGCGCTCGGCAAGCTTCTGGCCGATGGCGCGCGCCAGGATGTCCGAGCCGCCGCCCGGCGGGAAACCGATCAGGAAGCGGATCGGTTTCTCAGGATATGGTCCAGTGGTGCCGGCGGCAGCGCGCGGTGCCTGCGCTGCAGCGGCTCCGGGCGCACCAACGCTACACGCCAGAGTCGCAAGCAGGCAGATCGTCCGCGCGTTCAACCGACCTTGACGCCGGACTCTTTGACCACTTTTTGCCGTTTCACGATCTCGCCCTTGATTCGCTATGGATATCCGGGCGCGTCGGGTGGCTTGGTGGCCAACCCGCGGGGCGCCTCGCCCGAATCGCGGGTGCTTTCGATGGTGATCGCATTGCGCGTCGCGTCCCGGGTCACAGTCGGCGCGGGTAAACGATCGCGGGTGTGATCAATCGTTACCAAAATCGCTGCCAGCCCCAGCGCCGAACCCATGATGATCTTGGCCTTGCGTTTCACGTTTCCACCGCCGGCCCGTCCAGACCGAAAGCAGGACGAAGCTTGACGCCCACGATGTTGCCGGCGAACCCGGTCGCCAGCCACAACCAGCCGTGCAGGCTGCCGGTGCTGATGCCGGCGAGCAGCGCGCCGATGTTGCAGCCGAACGATAACCGCGCGCCATACCCCAGCAGCAGACCGCCGAGTATGGCAGCGAGAACACTGCGTACAGGAAGCTTCTCTTCGGGCGCGAATTTTCCGGCCAATGCCGCGGCGAGTACTGCGCCGAGAATGATGCCGAAGTCCATGAGCGAGATCGTATCGGCCAGCACACTGCGGTTCACCGCCTGGGCCGGATAACCTGTGCTCCAGTATGACCACGAACTGATGTCACCGCCCAGCGCCTGCCACAGCTTTGTGCCCCACAACCCGAATGCAAACGTAATCGACCACGGATGTCCGGCGATCAGCAACGTCGCCAGCCCCAGCAGCGACAGTCCGATCACGCCCCAGGAAAGCGGCCAGGGTCCGAACAGCAGGCGGTCCACGAACCGCGCCTTCGATGTCACACTGTCAAGCGGACGCACCCCGCCATGCCGCCGCCGCTCAAGCCAGCGCACAAACGCGTACAGGCCGGCCAGAACCACGAGCTGCAGGACGAGCGCTGTTTCCCAGCCGAAACTCGCGATGAGCGAACGCTTACCGAGGTTGGGTAACGTGAGCCACGCCGGCAGATGCACCGACCCGATCGTGGCGCCGACGATGAAGAATGCCAGTGTAATCAGCATGCGCACATGTCCGCCGCCGAGCGCAAACAACGTGCCAGAACCGCATCCGCCGCCGAGCTGCATGCCGATACCGAACAGAAACGCCCCGATCAGCACGGACAACCCGAGCGGCGCAAGTGCCGCGCTGGCCTGGATACCGGGGAACACGTTGCCGAGGATCGGGAAGAACAAAAGCGAGGAGGCCGCGAGCAGCAGCAAGTGAGCGCGCGCGCCGTCACTACGCCGCCCACGGATCAGGCGCCGCCAGCCGCCGGTGAATCCAAAGGCCGCATGATAAAGCGTGATTCCCAGGCCCGTACCTGTCAGGAACAGCAATGCCTGGCGGGTGGAAAACTCGTGCTGCAGGAACAGTGCCAGCGCCAGCATGCCGAGCGCGGCCAGCAACGCGACAGGCTTGTCGGCGGACACGGGTATTGGCGCCGCAGTCATGGCGGGAAGCCTCACGAGCACCATCTCAATGTCAATCCACGCGAGCGCCCGATTCCTTGACGACGCGCGCCCATTTCTCGAGCTCCGCGCGGACGAAGGCGGCGAATTCGTCCGGCGAGCTCGCGATCACCTCCAGACCGAGTTGCGCCAGGCGTTTCTTGATCTCCGGCTCTTTCAGCGCGCGCGAAGTCTCCGTGCAGCTTTCGGATGATGTCCTGCGGCGTCCGGGCGGGCGCGAGCACGCCTTGCCACGCCACGACGTCGTAGCCGCGCAGCCCCAGTTTTGACAAGCTCGGAAGCTCGGGGGCCGCGCCCGACCGCCTGGCGCTCGTCACCGCGAGCGCCCTCAATTTGCCCGCCCTCACGTGCGTGAGCGCCTGCGGCGCGATCAGGAAGGCGAGAGAAACCTCGCCGCTGACGAGAGCCGTGTCTTGAACAGCTCCCCGGCCAGGTGGCCCACGCTGCCATTGCCGCCCGAGGAAAAATTGAGATCACCCGGTTTCCTTCTGGCGAGACCCATCAGTTCCTTCACCGTCTTTACCGGCAGCGAAGGGTGCACGACCAGAACGTTGGGCGTCCAGGTGGCGAGCGTGACCGGGGCGAAGTTTGCGATCGGATCGTACGCAACCTCGCGGAACAGGCCCGGATTGATGGCGAGGTGGTTGGACAGCATGATCAACGTGCATCCGTCCGGCGGCGCCTTGGCCAGCATCTCCGTTGCGATGTTGCCCCCGGCGCCGGGGCGGTTGTCCACGAGCACTGGCTGGCCCCAGCGTTCCGCCAGCTTCTGGCCCACCGTCCGCGCCACGATGTCGGGGCCCGCCCCCGGCGGAAACGAGACGATGACGCGTACCGGCTTGCCCGGATAGCCCTCCGCCGGCGATGCCGCGATCGCGCTCGCGAACATCGCGCTGCACGCGAACCGGGCGATCCACCCGATCATTGCGGCTTGATGCCGGCCTTCTTCACGACCTGCGCCCATCTCGATATCTCCCCGTCCAGAAAGCCGCGGAACTGCCCGGGCGTGGTCGGCGATGGCACGACCCCCAGGCCGGCGAAGCGCTCCCTGACGATCGGAAGCGCGAGAATCCGCACGACCCCCGCGTTAAGCTTCTGCACGATCTCCGCCGGCGCCTTGGCGTGAGCCAGCAGGCCGATCCAGTTCGTGACCTCGAATTGCGGCAGCCCGGCCTCGGCCATGGTGGGAACGTCCGGCAGGAAGGGAGAGCGCTCGTTACTGGTCGCAGCCAGCGGCCGCAGCTTGCCGTTCTTCACGTAGTGCAGGATCGGCGGCAGGCCCACGAACATCATGGTCACCTCGCCCGCGACCAGCGCGGTCACCGCGGGACCGGTGCCCTTGTAAGGCACCCCCACGATGTCCACGCCTACCCGGTCCTTGAACATCTCGCCGGACAGATGCGACGAGCTGCCCAGGCTGCCCGAGCCGAAGTTGAGGGCACCCGGATTGCGCTTGGCGAGCGCGATAAGCTCCTTCAGCGATTTCACCGGAAGCGACGGGTGCACGACCAGGATGTTCGGCTCCGAGGCGAGCAGCGTGACCGGCGCGAAATCCTTGCGCGGATCGTATGGCAGCTTGGCCACCACGCTCGAATTGATCGCGAAGGTCGTGGGAGTCGTCAGCAACGTATAGCCATCGGCCCCCGTGCGCGCCACCAGCTCCGCCCCGATCACGCCCGATGCGCCGCCGCGGTTGTCCACGATTACCTGCTGGCCCCAGATTTCCGTGAGATGCTGCGCAAGAATCCGCGATAACGTGTCGACCCCGCCGCCCGGCGCCGTGGGGACGATGATGCGAATCGGCTTCGACGGGTAGGACGCCGCGGCGTCCGCCGCTCGCGCATTTGCCGCTGCACCCAGCGCGACGCCCGCGGTCAGTACCAGCGCCAGCGAAAAAGCGTTGTTGCGACTCTTGATTTCCATGCGTGTTCCTCCTCGAACAGGTTTCTTGTTCTGCTCACCGCATCCCTTCAGCGCTCGATGGGGACGTCGACGAGATTGCCCCATTCGGTCCACGAGCCGTCGTAGACGCGCACCTTTCTGTAGCCGAGCAGCTGCGTCAGCGCGAAATAGAGCACCGTTGCCCGGTGGCTCATGCGGCAGTACGTGATGATCTCCTTCCCGGTGTCGGCTCCCCGCGCCGCGATAAGCTGCCGCAGCTCGGGCTCCGGCCTGAATGCCCTGTTGCCGTCGAGGAGATCTTCGAAGTAGAGATGCTTCGCGCCCGGGATGCGCCCGTAGCGCACGGCGCCCACGTCCGGGCCGCCGGGCCCGCCGACACGCTCCCCGCGGTACTCCTCCGGCGAGCGCCCGTCGAGGATCAGGGTCGCGTTGCCGCGCAGCACCGCGAGCACCTTGTCGCGGCGGATACGCATGCGTTCGACGCGTTTCACCGGCTCGTAATTCACCGGAGTCGCCGGCGGCGGTTCATCGGTGGTGAGCGGCCGGCCCTCGGCTGCCCAGCGGTAGCGCGCGCCATCGAGCACTTTGACCTTGGCGTGCCCGCAGTAGCGGAACGTCCACCAGGCGTAGACGCCGAACTGCACCCCTTCGCCGTAGAAGACCACCGTCGTGTCATTGCCGATCCCGGCCTCGCCGCAGCGGCGCGCGAAATCCTCCGGCGTCGGGAAGTCGCGCCGGTGCGAATCCCACAGCCTCTCCTTCCACTTCCAGCACGCCGCGCCCGGCACGTGGCCCGCCTTGTAGGCCTGCATTTCATCCTGGTTCATGCCCGCGATCTCGATCAGCTTGACCTTCGGATCGTTGCGGTGCCTGTGCAACCACGCGGGATCCACCAGGGCGCTCCGCGCACCGGCGGAACGGGCCGGCTGTGTCTTCGCTGCTTCGGTCACTGCGTCCTCCTTGAAGAAAAAAAATCTCCGCGCCTGCATCGCCGATCAGCGCGTTTCGGATTCTGCGAGCTCGCGGTACGCGGCGGCGTCGAGAAGCGCCCCGAGCTCGGCGGACTCGGAGGGCTGGATGCGGAAAAGCCAGGTTCCGTACGGATCCTGATTCGCGCGCTCGGGCTTGTCCGCCACCTCCTGGTTCGCGGCGACGATCTCGCCCGATACCGGCGCGTAGATGTCGGCGGCCGCCTTCACCCACTCGTGGCTCTTCGTGTATTTCAGATTCTCCGGCGTCAAGGGCTCCCCCGAAGCGATCCGTGTTGTGTCACGCGAGCTTGCTCGGCGCCTGGCCGCCCGGCGCTCCGACTCCGGACAAGCTGCCAGATGGCCGGTAAGGACGTTACGCAACCCTCACCGTGTCGGAGCGGGTGAGCGCGGGGCCGTAGATGTGCACCGTGACCATCCGCTCCGATCCTGAATTCCTGAAATGATGCACGACGCCCTTCGGCACGTGAATGAAGCTGACCGCCTCAAGCTCCTTGGTTTCCTCTCCGACCAGGAACGAGCCCTTTCCCTGGAGCAAAATCACCACGTTGTCCGCTTCGTGATGGTAGTGCTTCACGTTTTCCTGGCCGGGCTCCCAGAAATTCACGAACACGTTGAAGCGGGAATTGCTGAAGAAATTCTGCATCGGAGCCTTCTTCAGCGGGTCGAAATTGGCAAGCGCCGACATGGCTTTCACAAAGGCACCACTGGCGGCTTTCTCAGTGGCGGTCTGGGATTCGACGGCTTTTCCCATATTTTCTTTCGCGCCTTGGCGCATGCGCTTCCTCCCCCTTTTTACTGCGGCGAAATCGACATCGTTTCCCCAAGTGGGAGGGGTTTGTCGCAACCCCTGCCCGTCAAACGACCTTTTCGCCCGCCTTCAGCTGCAACTCGATCTTCGGCGCATGCGTGATCGTGTAGTGGATCCGGCAGCCCTTGGCCACGCGCTTGAGCGTCTCCAGGCGTTCCTCGGGAACATCGCCCGCGAGGCGCAGGGAAACTTCAATCTCGCTGATTCGCTCGGGCGCCGTTTCCCGCTTGCCCTTCACGCCGATCGAGAACGATTCGACCGGGATGTTCATGTTCTTGCAGAACGTCAGCACCGTGCCCATCGTGCAGGCCCCCAACGCGCCCAGAAGGAGCTCCGTGGGCCGGAAACCCATTGCCTCTCTGCCGTCCGCGTAGATCTCATCGACAACGAGGCGGTTGCCACGGGCGGATACTTCAATGCGCTTGCCTTCGAGCCGCCGGATATCCACCTGCAAGGTTCTATCGCCCATCCGATCCTCCGCTGTGCAGCCACGGGAACGCCGCGGCCGCTCCCGACCGAAATCCCCGTTTTCCCGGTATCACGACGCGGCCCGGGTTGCGACGTGACCGGTCGCGACCGCCGCGCGCACGCTTTCGGCGCCACGAGGGCCGCGCGCTGTCAGAACCCAGTCTCCGGCCGCCGATTTTCGCTGTCGCTGCGATATGGAGAATCGCACGCGGTCACTGCGGTACAGCGTGACGCTGTGTTCGACGCCCTTCTCGCGCTGGTCGAACGACGTGCGGGTAACCGAGAGGAGCGCGGTTCCCGCGGCCACGTCGAGCAGGCTCGCCTGTCGCGGGTCGGCCAGAATCGCCTCGATCACCTGATCAGCCCTTGCCGGCACGACGCCGCACTTCATCTCGAGGGTACGCAACAGATGCGGGACCGCAAGATCCCTCTTCCTGAGGCGCCGCTCCATCTCCGCCGGCAGGAAAATGCGGCTTGCTGCGAAGGGCTGGTCCCGTACGACGGCAACCCGCAGGAAGCCAAACACCTTGTCGCCGGGGTCGAGGCCCAACGCCTCGGCGACCGGACGCGAGGCCTGCACGACACCGACTTCGGATACCTTGGTCTGCGCCGGGATGCCGAGCGCGATCAGGTCTTCGAGCAGGCACGTCATCTTCAGCTCGGCAATGCCTTTCGAAGGGCGCAGAACGAACGATCCGCGTCCCGGTTCACGCCGGATCAGGCCGTCGAGCTCCAGTGCCTGAAGCGCCTGGCGTACCGTCGCGCGGCTGACGGAAAACGTCCGGCAGAGTTCTTCCTCGGAGGGCACGCGGTCTCCCGGGCGGAACTCGCGGTTCTGGATCCGCTCCCGCAGGATGGCGCTGATCTGGTGGTAGTAAGGCGTCGGACCGCGCTGCAGGTTGGCCATGCCCGGAACCTCCCCTCCTTGGCTGCCGTCGGGGTAATTATGTTCGGTCAACCGGACATTCGCAAGAGCAGATTTGCGAATGAGCTGGATTTGCGGGGGGCGCGATGAACGATGAAGGGACGCCGGGCGCTGTCCGCTGCCCTTTCGGTCTCAAGGACAGCCGCTACCGGTGCCGGGGCGGTGACCGCCCTGCGGGTGCGCGCGATGACCGGCAGCTGCCTGTCGCCGAACGGGCGCCCCCTCACTTCCGGTTCACCGGGCTCCGCTCATCGTTGCACGAGCTCCAGGGCGGCGCCCTCTGCCTTCTGCCTTCTGCCGTCTTCCTTCTGCCTTAGGCTTGAAGCGCCTGGACCCAGTTGCGGGTTTCGATGAGCGTCTTCACTTCGCGCAGGAACGCCGCCGCGTAGGCGCCGTCCACCGCGCGGTGGTCGAACATTTGCGCGAGCATTCCCACGGGACGGATCGCGATCGCATCGCCGCCCTCGGTCTCGATCACGAGGGGCCTCTTGCCGATGGTGTCCGTGGAAAGAATCGCCACCTGCGGCTGGTTGATGATGGGCGCGGTGACGAGCGTGCCGAACGCGCCGTTGTTGGTGATGGTGTAGGTGCCCTCGGTCATGTCGTCGGGCTTCAACCGGTTCGCCCGCGCGCGCTGCACGAGGTCGTTCAGCTCGCGCGCGATCTGCCGCAGCGATTTCAGCGGCACGTCCTTCAGCACGGGCACCACGAGGCCCTCGAAGCTCAAGTCCACCGCGATGCCGAGGTTGATGCGCCGGTGCACCACCAAATGATCGCCCGCGAAAGTGGCGTTCAAGCGCGGGAACTTGCCGAGCGCGATCGACACGGCGCGCACGATGAAGGGCAGATACGTGAGCGAGAAGCCCTCGCGGCGCTTCCATTCCTCGCCCGCCGCGCGGCGCGCCTGCTCGACCTTGTGGAAGTCCGCTTCCACCGCCTGCAGCACGTGCGGCACCGTGGCCCAGGCCTTCGCCATGTGCTCGGCGGTGCGCCGGCGCACGCTGTTGAGCGGAACGCTCTCCGTGTCAGCGCCGGCAGTCATGTAAGGCGCGAGCTCCCCGGCCCTCGCGGCGGAAGGCGCAGCGCCGCGTTGTGCAACGTGCGCCAGCACGTCCTCGCGCGTGATGCGCCCGTCGCGCCCGGTGCCCGTGATCGCGCCGGGGTCGAGTCCGTGCTCTGCGATGAGCTTGCGCACGACCGGAGACAGCTTTTCGCCAGCGCCGGGTTGCCCCGCCCGCCGACCCGGTCCGTCTTTCTCTCTTCGGTTCGCAGGCTCCGGTGTGGCGGCCGCGGCCGCCTTGATCGGCGCCGCCGTCGAAGTCGTCGAAGCACCCAGTGGCGGCTGCGGCGCCGATTCGCGGATCACGGCGAGCTTCGCGCCGACCTTCGCGGTCACGCCCTCGGCGACCAGGATCTCGGAGAGCACGCCGCTCGCCGGCGCCGGAATTTCGGTGCTGACCTTGTCGGTTTCGACGTCGAAGAGCGCCTCGTCGGCTTTCACCGGGTCGCCGACCTTCTTGTACCAGCGGGTTACCGTTCCCTCGGCGACCGTTTCGCCGAGCTGCGGCATCACTACGTCCATCAGCTACCCCTAGAATCCTTCAGCCACAGAGAACACAGAGATCACCGAGAACGACCACAATCCAGAATTCCACTGATCCGCCCGGTTCGGGGTTTACTCTGTGTCCTCTGTGACCTCTGTGGCTAATTGCCTTTCGCCTGGTACACGACCTTGCCGCCGATCATCGTCATGACCGGCTTGATCTCCTTGATCTCGTCCTCCGGCACCGTCAGGTAATCGCGGTCGAGCACCACGAGATCGGCGTACTTGCCCTTCTGGATCGAGCCGAGATTGCTCTCCTGGAACACGATGTAGCCGTTGTTGCGCGTGTGCGCGATGAGCGCCTCTTCGCGGGTGATGGTCTGCCGGTTGACGTGGCGGCCGCCCACCATCTTGCCGGTCACCGCGAACCACAGGTTGTAGAACGGGTTCGATGTCGTCACCGCGGTCGCGTCCGAACCGAGCCCCCACATGATGCCGCTATCCTGCACCAGGCGCATCGGCGGCATGTTCCAGGCCCGCTCGCCGTGGACCCGGTGCATGAGGGCCCCCTGGATCAGCGGCCGGGTGTGGATCTGCGCGCTCATGCCGAGGCGCTTCATGCGCTCGATGTGCTGCGCGTTGAGCTGGTCGATGTGGGAGAAAGCCCAGCGCAGGCCCTTCATCGGATGTTCCTTGTTGATGTCCTCGTAGAGCGTCAGGAAGGCATCGATCGCGGGCTCCATTTCGACGTGCGCGTTGACGTAGATCCCGCGCTGCGCGAGGGCCCGCGCGATGCGTCCCCACTGGGCGATGTCCTCGGGCCGGGTGTTGGCCTTCGCCCTGAGGAGCGCCGTGCTCACGGGGCCGTAGACCGACTCCCCGTAGCCCACGTTGTCGAAGTAGTCCGTGCCCTGGAACGTCTTGAAATTCGGGATTTCCGCGAGCACCTTGTCAACGTCCGGCGGGGTCCCCGGCTGCCGGATGATCTGCCAGTAGACGCGGATGTTGAGCTCCCCGCGGTCCGCGAGCTCGCGGTAGGGACCGTAATGCGCGTTGCTCATGCCGCGGCCGCCGGCGTCCATCCAGGCGGTCATGCCGACGGAGTTGAGGTACGCGACCACGTCGCGCGCGTTCCGCAGCCACTGCTCTTTCTCGGCGAGCGGCACTTTCGCCGCGACGAAAGCGACGCCACCGGGACCGCGCGCGACGCCCGTCAGCTTGCCGTTTGCGTCCTTCTCGATGGTGCCTCCGCGCGGATTGGGCGTGTTCTCGTCGATCTTCGCCGCCTTGAGCGCCGCGGTGTTGAGATAGCTGTGGCGGTAGACCGCCTGCAGCACCACCGGGTTGTTCGGCGCGAGCCGGTCGAGCTCCGCGAGCGGGAAGCCGCGCGGATCGTCGGTGAACTGATCCTCCGACCAGCCGCCGAGCGCCACGATCCACTCGCCCGGGCGCGCGACTCGCGCCCGGTCCGCGATCATCTTGAGGACCCGGGCCCGCGACGTGATGCCGTCGAGCCGCATCTCGTAATGCCACTTTTCCGCGACCCGGATGAAATGCGCGTGGTTGTCGATCAGCCCCGGGATGACCGTCCTGCCGTTGAGATCGATCACCTTGGTGCCCGGGCCGGCATGCCGGCGGATGTCGTCGTTCCTGCCAACGTCCACGATGCGGCTGCCTTTGATGGCAACCGCCTGCGCGATGCTGAAGAAATCGTCCACCGTCACGATCTTCCCGTTGACGAGGATCGTGTCGGCCGGACCGACGACCGCGGGACGGACCCCCTCGCGGCGGGTGTCCATCTGCGCGCACCCCGCAGCGGCAAGCGACACAATTCCCGCGGCCGCCAGGAAAGCGAGCCGCAATGCGCGTTCGATATTCATCATCCCCTCCTTGAGCTGGTTGCGACGGCAAAAAATCCTCGTTCTTCCCTGGCGTCTTGGCGGCGCTCTCAGTCTATCCTCTCCCGTATCGCTTTCACGATTCGTTCGACGGAAGGAATCGTGTTGTCCTCGAGCTGGTCGGCCGCGGGCAGCGGCACGTGCGGCGCCGTGACGCGCACGATCGGCCCGTCGAGGTCCCAGAAGCACTCGTCGGCGACGATGGAAGCGATCTCCGCGCCCCAGCCGCAGAGCCGCGGGTTCTCCTCCACCGTGACGAGCCTGCCGGTCTTCGAGACCTCGGAGAGGATCGTTTGCGCATCGAGCGGCACCAGCGAGCGCACGTCCACCACCGTGCACGATATCCCGTGCTCCTTTTCGAGGACTTCGGCCGCATCCAGCGCACGGTGCACCATCAGCGCGAGAGCGACAATGGTGCAGTCCCTGCCCTGGCGCAGCACCCTCGCCTTGCCCAGCACGTCCACGTGCTCGCCGTCCGGCACCTCGCCCTTCATGGCGTAGAGCGATTTCTGCTCGAACACGATCACCGGGTCCGGGTCGCGCACCGCCGCGGCGATGAGGCCCTTCACGTCCGCTGGCGTGGCAGGGGCGACGACCTTCAGCCCCGGCACCGCCATCGCCCAGTTCTCCACCGCCTGCGAGTGCTGGGCGCCGAAGCGCGAACCCGCGCCGTTGGCGGTGCGGATCACGAGCGGCAGGCTGATCTGCCCGTTCGTCATGTAGCGCGTCTTCGCGATCTCGTTCGCCACCATGTCCCAGCACACCGCGAGGAAGTCCGAGAACATGATCTCGGCGATCGGCCTGAGGCCCGTCATCGCGGCGCCCATCGCGGCGCCGATGATCGCCTGCTCCGAGATCGGGCAGTCGCGCACGCGCCCGGGGCCGAATTTCTCGAGCAGGCCGACCGTCGCCTTGAACACGCCGCCCGCGGCGGCCACATCTTCGCCGAAGAACAGAACGCGCTCGTCGCGCTCCATCTCCTGCGCGATGCCCGCGGCGACGGCGTCCCGGTAGGTCAGTTCCGCCATGCCGCGCCTCCGTCCGCCCAGACGTCCTTCTCGATCACATCGAGCGACGGCGTCGGCGACGCCTTCGCCGTTGCCGTCGCCTCGTCCACCTTGCGCATCGCCTCCTGCTCGATCTCCTTCAGGTCCGCCTCGGCGAAGCCCAGCTTCAACAGCCGCTCGCGGTAGACCTTGACCGGGTCGCGCTCGAGCCATTTCTCGAGCTCGCCCTCGGGCCGGTACTTGGCCGGGTCGGCGCGCGAGTGGCCGCTGTGGCGGTAGGTCTTCGCCTCGATCAGCGCGGGGCCGCCGCCCTTGCGCGCGCGGGTCATGTATTTCACCGCGGCGTGGTAGACCTCGTCGGCGTCGTTGCCGTCGACGATGACCGGCTCCAGCCCGTAGGCGGAGGCGCGATCCGCGGCCGGGTGGTCCACCGCCGTCACCGTGCGGATCGCCGTGTATTCCATGTAGAGGTTGTTCTCGCACACATAGATCACCGGCAGCTTCCACACCGCGGCGAAATTGAGCGCCTCGTGGAACGCGCCGATGTTGGTCGTGCCGTCGCCGAAGAAGCACACCGCCACCTGCTCGGTGCCGCGGTACTGCGCGCTCAAGGCCGCGCCGGCCGCGACCGGCAGGTGCGCGCCGATGATGGCGTAGGAGCCCATCGCGCCGTGCGCGACGTCGGTAAGATGCATCGAGCCGCCCTTGCCGCCGAGCAGACCGCATTCGCGGCCCATCAGCTCGCCGAGCACGCCCGCCATCGAGGCGCCGCGCGCGAGCGTGTGCGCATGGCCGCGATAGGTGCAGAAGGTCCAGTCGTCGGGGCGCATCGCGACGCCGAACGCCGCGGCGATCGCCTCCTGCCCGAGCGAGAGATGGCTCGTGCCTTTGACGAGGTTCTGCAGGAACAAATCGTAGGCGCGCTTTTCGCAGTAGCGCAGCTCGACCTGCAGCCGGTAGAGCTCGAGCCGCTTCTCGCGCCCGATGTCATCCGCCGGTTCGGTGCTTTGCTTGCGTTTCAATGAAGAATCCAACTCCAACCCCCGAATCTCACCGCAAAGGCGCCAAGGCGCAAGGAAAACCGCGCAACGAGATCCAATCTTTGCGTTCCCTCTGCGTCTTTGCGCCTCTGCGGTTTGAGCTTTTCAGTATTTGTTGGCGACCGGCAGCTCCTGCGCCGGGAAGAGCGTGATCACCTTCGCCCCGGTCGGCGTCAGCACCACCTCCTCCTCGATGCGCGCCGCCGAAACGCCGTCCGTCGCCGGGCAGAACGTCTCCACCGCGAACACCATGCCCGCCTTGAGCTCGTACGGGTCCTTGAACGAGCTCACCCGGGAGATGAGCGGCCGCTCGTGCAGCCCCAAGCCCAGGCCATGGCAGAAATTCAGCCCGAACGCGGCCATCTCGGTCTCGAACCCGATCTCGGTCGCCTTCGGGAAGGCTTTCGCCACCTCCTCGGTGGAGACGCCCGGCTGGAGGAGCTCGATCGCGCGGTCCATCCACTCGCGCGCCTTCTTGTAGGCGTCGATCTGCGGCGGCGTCGCCGAGCCCACCGTGAAGGTGCGGTAGTAGCAGGTCTTGTAGCCCATGTAGGTCTGGATGATGTCGAAGTAGGCCTGGTCGCCGGGACGGATGATGCGGTCGGTGAAGTTGTGCGGGTGCGGGCTGCAGCGCTCGCCCGCGATCGCGTTCACCGCCTCCACGCAATCCGAGCCCATCTCGTAGAGGCGCATGGTCGCCATCGCGACGATCTCGTTCTCGCGCACGCCGGGCTTCAGCCGCTCGTAGATGTCCTGGTAGACGCCGTCGCCCATCGCGGCCGCCATGTTGAGCAGCGTGATCTCGTCGTGGCTCTTGATCTCGCGCGCGTCGAGCATCACCTGCTGGCCGTCGCGCACCTCTAGCCCGAGCTTCTGCAGCGCGAAGAGAAACGGCGGCTCGACGACGTCCACGCCGAGCGGCATGTTCGCGACGCCTTCCTGCACGAGGATGTCGCGGACCTCCTGCGCGGCCTGCTCGAAGAGCCCGACCCGCGGCGAGACCGCTCCGCGCAGCCCCGCGAGCCCCGCCAGGCAGTGGTTCCTGGGCAGCCACGGCGCGTAGAGCCTGTGATGGCGCGCGGCCGAGCCGAAGTCCCAGACCCAGGGCTCGCCGTTGCCGGTGAGCAGCGTCCAGCGCGTCAGCTTGTCGCGCGCCCATTCGCCGATGACCGTGCTCGAGATGTAGCGGATGTTGTACTGGTCGAAGACGAGCAGCGCGCCCAATCCCGACTTGGCGAGGGCCGCGCGGGTGCGCGCGAGGCGGTACTCGTGCAGCCGCCGGAAGTCCACGCGCTCCTCGAAATCCACCTGCATGCGGCCGGGAGCGGCGAGCGGGCGCTCCCAGCGGTGGCCCGGGTTGGCGGGATCGTAGAGCACGGCCGGCGCTTCCTGCGGCCGGCGCGTCCGATGGATGCTCGAGGCCGTGACGACTTTCGGCTCGACGCGTTTCGGCTTGCGGGGCATTGCCTTCTCCAGATTGACTCTAACCGGATGTCGATCAGGGGACATCGAGGATCACGTGTCCCGCCTTGTTTCCCGCTTCGACGAGCTCGCGCGCGGCCACGATCTCGGCGAGAGAATAGCGCGCGGCGATCGCGAACTTCGGGCGCCCGGCCGCGAGCCGGCGCGCGATGTCGGCCAGCGCGCGCTGCTTGGCTGCGCGCATCAGGGTGCGGACGAACACCAGCCGCAGCGTGAAATTGAGCCGCATGAGATCGTAGAACGGCAGCACGGGCTCGCGCATCTTCATCGAGGCTGAGGTGGCGACCACTGCGTCGGGGCGCAACGCTTTCGCACAGGCGGGCAGATTGGCGCCGAATTCGACGTCGACCACGCGATCGATCGTGCCCGCGCCGTCGCTATTCGGAATGACCCGCGGCGGGATCACGGGGCGGCTGCCCGCGCGCGCCTTCACGTCGGACGGGTTCACCGCGGAGGCGCGCAGCCTCACCCGCGCTTCCCCCTTCCCGGGAACGGGATCCGGCTGCTCGCCGTAGCGCAGCACCTCGCGCGCGGCGCCGTTCTTCTCGTACCAAGCCGCCAGCATCTTCGCTGTTAATCCTGTCCATTATTCTCGGGGTTGATCGTATCGGCGTCCATCGGCGGCTAGGCCCTCGGTGCGCCGAGCTGCGCCGCCATCCAGTCGGCGGTCTGGTCGCGGTAGCGGTACCAGTAATTGTTCACCACGTGGTTGCCGCCCTCGATCACGTCGAGCACGCACGGGCCCGACACCTCGGCCGCGAGCCTGCGCGCGTGGTCGGGCGAGGTGAGCCGGTCCCGGGTGCCGGCCACGATGTAGATCGGGCAGGTGATGTTTCCGGCGTGGCCTTTCAACGTCATGCGCGCGGACAGCTTCCCCGCCTCTTCGAGGTTGCGGCTCTTGGAGCGCACGCGAAAAGCCTCGACGTTGATGATCGGGCGGCCCTCGAAGCTCGGGGAGCGCTCGTAGGCGCCCGAGAGCGCGACGCACGCCTTGATGCGCTTGTCGAACGCCGCCGCGCGCGGCGCGTAGTAGCCCCCGAGCGAGACGCCCCAGATGCCGAGGCGCGCGGTGTCCACGTCGTTGCGCGTCCCGAGGTAGTCGATCACCGCGGCCACCGGCTTCTCGTATTCGGGGAGAATCGCGAAGTCGTACTCGGCTTCGCCCTGGCCCGGGCCGTCGAAGGCGAGGGTCGCGAGCCCGCGCTTGAGAAAGCGGCTCTCGTAGTCGTCCATCTCCTCTTTCGCCGAGTCGAGCCCCATGCACATCACGACAACCGGGGCTCTCGTCGCGCCGGAAGGCTTGCGCAGGTTGCCGTAGAGATGCTTGCCCTCGTACGGGATCGCCACCCGCTCGCCCGGCGGTCGGAGCAGCGGCAGCGCCTTGTTGCGGCACTCCACCGCCTTCGCGTGCGCTCTCTTCATCTCACCCATGTCGTTCACGAACAGGAACTTGCCGAAGTGGTAGCACACGGCGGCGCGCGTGAAGTGCTCGCCCGCCGAGAGCTTGAATCCTTCGGCGAGCGCCTTCTCGCCCAGCGCCTCGTGCACCGCCGCGCGCGCGCTCCACGCCGCGCACCAGTCCCCCCAGCGGTCAACGCCCGCGGTCACCTCCTGAAAATCGCTGAGCGGCACGCCGTTCGCGACGAAGCGCGGCGCCCAGTGCGAGATCGCCGCCTCGACCCGCGGGTCCTTGGCCTTCGGCCTTTCCATCAGCTCTGACATGACTGCAACCTGAAACTCAAGAAACAAATGGACAGGATTTGCAAGATTTCACAAGATTAACAGGACTAAACCGAATCAAAGAATCCTGTAGATCCGGTTCTAATCCTGTTAATCCTGCCTATTCTTATCGGGGTCGATCTTATCGGCGTCCATCGGCGGTTTCGATTCCGGCCTGCCGAGCGTAAGCGAGGTGCTCAAATCGGCTTCGCGCCGGATTCCTTCACCACCCGCGCCCATTTCACGATCTCGCTCTTCACGTACGCGCCGAACTCTTCCGGCGTCGTCGGCGCGGCTTCCGCCCCCTGCTTGAGCAGCAGATCCTTCGTCTCCTTGAGCTCCAGTGCTCTCACGATCTCCCGGTTGAGCTGCGTGACGATCGCCTTCGGCGTCTTTGCCGGCGCAAACAGGCCGAACCAGGCGTTGGCCTCGAGGTCGGGATAGCCCGCTTCCGCCGCGCTCGGCACGTCGGGCATCGCGGGAAAGCGCGTCCTGCGGATCACCGCGAGCGCGCGCAACTTGCCCGCCCGGACCTGCGGAGCCGCCGTGGAGGTGGCGAGGAACGAGGCCTGGGTCTCGCCGGCCACCACGCCGGTCAGCGCAAATCCCGCACCCTTGTACGGAATGTGCTGCATCTTAGCCTTGGTCACCAGATTGACCAGCTCGCCGGTCAGGTGGCCGCTGGTGCCGCCGCCCGGGGAGCCGAAATTGATGATTCCCGGCTTGCTTTGCGCGTACGCGATGAAGTCCTTCAAGCTGGTCGCCGGAACCGAGGGGTGCACTACCAGCAGGATCCCGACATTGACGAGATTGGAGAGCGGAGCGAAATCCTTGACCGGGTCGTAGGCGAGGTTCTTGAACAGGCTCGGCGCGCTCGCGTGCGTTCCGACATGCCCGATGACGAGCGTCTGCCCGTCGGGCGCCGATTTGGAGGCGATCTCGACCCCGATGATCCCGCCCGCGCCCGGCCGGTTATCCACCACCGCCTGCTGCCCCCAGCGCTCGGTGAATTTCTGCGCGATGAAGCGCGCGCTCAGATCCGAAGTGCTGCCGGGCGAGCCGGTGATGATGCGGATCGGCCGCGACGGGTAGCCCGGATCGGCACCCCAGGCAGGCGCCGATAAGATTAAGACCAATCCCAGTATTTTCAATCGATTCATTGTTTCCTTCTTTAGTGCTTGGGTACGCCCAAGCACTGCGCCATCCAGTCCGCCGACTGCGTTCGGTACCGGTAAGCCCGGTTGTTGGCGACGTGATTGCCGTCCTCGATCAGGTTCAGCTCGACCGGGCCTTTCGCTTCGCGCGCCAGCCGCTCGGCGTCCTGCCAGGGCACGATACGGTCGAGCTTGCCCGCGACGATATAGAGCGGACAGGTGATTTTCGCGGCAACGCCCTTGAGACTCAAGCTCCCGGCAAAGTCGCGGGCTTCATCCTGCGTCGCACGCTTCGAGCGCACGCGGAAAGTCTCCCGGGTGAGCTCCGGCAGGCTGGCCCAGTCGTCCGCCAGATCGTAGGGGCCGGAGAGCGCAATGCACGCCTTCACGCGCTTTTCGAAGGCGGCGGCGCGCGGAGCGTAATAGCCGCCGAGCGACACGCCCCAAAGCCCGATGCGCGAGGCGTCGAGATCGCTCCGGCGCCCGATCCAGTCGGCGACGTGGGCGACCGGCACCTCGTAGTCGCCGCGAATTCCGAACTCGTACTCGCCTTCGCCCTGCCCGGGCCCGTCGAACGCGAGGGTCGCCATGCCGCGCGCGAGAAAGTCCTTCTCGTAGGCGTTCGTTTCCTCCTTCGCCGAGTCGAGCCCCATGCACATGACCACAACCGGGGGTCTCGCGACGCTCGCCGGTTTGCGAAGGATGCCCGCGAGGTATCCGCCCTCGTAGGGAATCGTTACGCGCTCACCGGGAGGCGCGAGACAGGGTAGCGCCAGATTGCGGCACTCGACCGCCTTCGCGTGCGCGCTCTTCATCTGCGCGTAATCAGCCACGAACACGAACTTCGAGAAGTGATAGCACAGCGCCGCGCGCGTGAGATGCTCTCCGGCGGAGAGCCGGAAGCCTTCCGCCAGCGCCGTGCGCCCGAGATCCTCATGCAACGCCGCGCGCCGGCACCATGCGCCGCACCAGTCCGGCCAGCGCTCAAGCCCGGCGGTCACTTCCTGGAAATCGGCGAGCGGAACGCCGTTCGCGACGAACCGCGGCGCCCAGTGCGCGATTGCCGATTGTACGAGCGCGTCCGGCATGTCGCGTCCCCGCCCTACCCGCGCGAGCGTGCCTTCGCGCCGGAGAGGATCGCGACCTTCAGGGTCCGCGACCGCGCTTGCGGCGACTCGGCAGCCAAGCCGGGCGGAACGGGCGAGCGAAACAGCGACCTGCCGGCGAATGGCACCCGTTCCTCCTCGAGACAGGGTTGGCGGCCCCGCGACTGCGATTCAAGAACGCGGCGCTGCGATGCGGGACCGACGTGCGACCTCGAATACTAGGCAGGGGTCGGCCCATTGTCAACGCTGGAGAGCACCGCGAAATCGTGCGCGCCCTCAAGGAGCGCGATGCCGAAGGCGCCCGGGCGGCGATCCCCGCCCGCCTGCGGCACGCGCGGCGCAATCTCTTCGGTTCTTGACGCCGGGAGTTTGTCGCACTGAGCCCCGACAAACTCCTTACTCGGATAGAATGTAATCGCGCCAAGCCTGCGCGCAGGGCGCCACGGCCCTGCGCGTGCAGGCGATTCCTCCATCCGCACCGCGAGCGCCTCATGGAAAAACGGACCCAGTTCAGCATCTGGTATCTCATCGTCGCGCTGGCCGGAATCCTGCTCCTGCAGAGCCTGTGGCAGCAGATGAGCCAGGTCGAGCCGATCGCCTACAGCGAGTTCCAGCGGCTGCTCAAGGAAGGGCGCGTGCAGGAAATCTCCATCCAGAAGGACGTCATTCACGGCAAGCTGAAGCAGCCCGCGCCCGACGGCCGGACGCGCTTCATCACGGTGCGCGTGGAGAGCGACCTCGCGCGCGACCTCGACCAGTACGGGGTCAAGTTCACCGGGGTGGTCGAGAGCACGTGGCTGCGCGATCTGCTCTCCTGGATCATCCCGGCGGTGATGTTCTTCGCGATCTGGATGTTCCTCATGCGGCGCATCGCGGAGCGGCAGGGGCTCGGCGGCGGCTTCATGGCGATCGGCAAGAGCAAGGCCAAGGTGTACGTCGAGACGGACACGAAAGTCACGTTCGAGGACGTGGCCGGCGTGGACGAAGCGAAGGAGGAGCTGAAGGAAATCATCGCCTTCCTCAAGGACCCGAAGAGCTACGGGCGGCTCGGCGCACGCGTGCCGAAAGGCGTGCTGCTGGTCGGCCCGCCCGGCACCGGCAAGACGCTGCTCGCGCGCGCGGTGGCGGGCGAGGCCGGCGTGCCCTTCTTCTCCATCAGCGGGCCGGAGTTCGTCGAGATGTTCGTGGGCGTGGGCGCGGCGCGGGTGCGCGACCTCTTCGAGCAGGCGCGCGGCAAGGCCCCGGCCATCGTGTTCATCGACGAGCTCGATGCGCTCGGGCGCGCGCGCGGCGCCTTTCCCTGGGGCGGGCACGACGAGCGCGAGCAGACCTTGAACCAGCTGCTCTCCGAGATCGACGGCTTCGACCCCAGCACCGGCGTGGTGCTGCTCGCGGCCACCAACCGGCCGGAAATCCTCGATCCCGCGCTGCTGCGCGCGGGCCGCTTCGACCGCCAGATCCTGGTCGACCGGCCGGACAAGGTGGGCCGCGTGCAGATCCTCAAGGTCCACCTGAAGAAGGCGCGCCTCGCGCCCGACGTGGACCCGGAGAGAATCGCGGCGCTCACCCCCGGCTTCGCCGGCGCCGATCTCGCCAACCTCGCCAACGAGGCCGCCCTGCTCGCCACGCGCCGCAGGGCGGAAGCGGTCACGATGGAGGACTTCACCGCGGCCGTGGAGCGCATCGTCGCCGGGCTGGAGAAGAAGAACCGCGTGCTGAACGAACAGGAGCGCAAGGTCGTGGCCCATCACGAGATGGGGCACGCTCTCGTCGCGCTGTCCCTGCCCGGGACCGATCCCGTGCACAAGGTCTCGATCATCCCGCGCGGCATCGGCGCGCTCGGCTACACCATCCAGCGGCCCACCGAGGATCGTTTCCTGATGACGCGCGAGGAGCTGGAAAACAAGATGGCAGTGCTGCTCGGGGGGCGCGCCGCGGAGCAACTGATCTTCGGCCATCTTTCCACCGGCGCGGCCGACGACTTGGTCAAGGTGACCAACATCGCCCGCAGCATGGTCATGCGCTACGGCATGGTGCCGAAGCTCGGCAACGTCGCCTACGAGCAGGAGCGCCCGCTGTTTCTCGATACGCCGCGCGCCATGGGCGTGCGCGACTACAGCGAGGAGACCGCGCGCGAGATCGACGAGGCGGTGCGCGACATCGTCTCCGCGGTCTTCGACAAGGCGCTCGTCATCCTCACGCGCAACCGCGCGGTGCTCGAGCAAGGCGCCCGGCGGCTGCTCGAGAAGGAAACGCTCGGCGAAGGCGAGCTCGTGGAGCTCAAGCAGCAGCTCGCCTGAGATGGACGCCTCCTCCTTCGCGTCCGCGGTCGTCATCCTGCTGCTCGTCGTGGACCCGGTGGGCAACGTGCCCCTGTTCGCTGCGCTGCTCGGCAAGATCGATCCGGCGCGCCGCACGCGCGTCATCGCGCGCGAATGCGCGATCGCCTATGCGGTGCTGCTCCTGTTCGTCTTCTTCGGGCGGGCGATCCTGGACCTGCTCGGGCTCTCGGATCCCTCGCTCACCATCGCCGGCGGGGTGATCCTGTTCCTGATCGCGTTGCGGATGATCTTCCGGCACCCGGAAGGCGTGTTCGGGGACACGATCGAGGGCGAACCGTTCATCGTCCCGCTTGCGATTCCCTCGATCGCGGGCCCGACGGCGATCGCGACCGTCGTATTGCTGGTCTCGCGCGCCCCTCAGCGGCTGCTCGAATGGAGCGCGGCAGTGACCGCCGCCATGCTCCTGACGCTTGCGTTCCTGCTCTTCGCCGAGCGCGTCGCAAAAATCGTCGGCGAGCGGGGATTGCTCGCCTTCGAGCGGCTGATGGGATTGATCCTGACCACCATCGCCGTGGAGATGCTGCTGAACGGGATCCAGGCCTTCGTCCGCGGCCTCTAGCCGCGAGCGATTAAGTGGTTCAGGAATTGGCGATTCAGCCACCAACAAGGATCACTGTCCGCCCGCTCGCGCCGGCGACCAATCGCTCAATCACCTGATCACTGCTTCCCCGACAATCAGTCCGGGAAGTACGAGGGCGGAATCGGCCGTTTCCAGTACGGCGTGAAATCCACGCGCTCGGCCGGGACCACCATCGAGGGCCGGGCCTGGAGCAGCGCGAATACGCGCTCGCGCAGGCGCGCGTCGGATATGCGCAGCAGCCCCTGGCGTTCGTAGTCCGCGAGGAGCGCCGCGCGCGCGCCGTGCGGATCGTGCCCGATCCGCGTGAGCGCGACGATCCCCCCGTACTGCTGGTAGAGCGCCTTGTTCATCTTCCACATCTCGACCCAGGGCGAATAGGAAGCGGCCTGCCGATCCGGGTCGGGTGGCGGAAGCCGGTCGCGCTCCGCATCGCGGCTCGCCATCCGCGCCAGGACCGCGCGGAATTCTTCGAGCCGCGCGCGGTCCGCGGCGCCGAGGTCTTCGGTCGCCAGCCTCTGGTTGAGCTCCTCGAGCTTGCGCGCGCGCTGCGCGCGATCCTTGGCGCTGAACTCGCGGTCGTACGCGGCGAGCTCGGCCACCTCCGCCTGAGTCGCCGCAAGCCCCTTGCGCGCAATGTAGTGGGGCGCAATGCGGCGCCAGACGAGCTCGAGCAGGCCGCGGGCCTGACCGGCGTCGTCGGCTGCGGCCGGGAGCTCACTCCGGCTGATGTCCTCGCCGATCACGGTGGCGACGCGGTCGGCGTCCCCGGCCGCGGCGCCGGCAGACAGGGCGGCCGCGAAGCAGAGCGCGGTCCAGGTCCTCATGCCCGCCATTCTAGCGCGCCCCGGAGGGAACGCGCCGCCCACACAACCTATTGACATGCTTGAACAAGCCGGCTGCGGTTGTGCGCCGCAACGCGCTTTCGCGTGAGCGCCGTTGCGCGTCCGGGCGCGTTGCCCCAAGCGGCCGGCTGCGGCGGCGCGAATAATTCACAGTTTTTGTGGATAACGTTGTGGGTAACGCAATGGCACCGGCGCGGATGAGGCGAAATTGGGCGCTCGGCGCTGGTTTGCACAAGTTTTCACCACGGGAGGAACTTGCCGAGAGCCCGGCAAGTTCCTTTTACCTGAAAAATCAGGAAGTACCGGAGAAGAAATCCGCCGGGCCGCTCCGGCGGATTGCTAGCGCTTCAGGATGTGCAGCAGGTTGTAGAAGTCGTCGGTCCAGACCCTGAAGCGGGCGCGCGGCGTGAGCGGCTCGGCCACTGCGCTGATCAGCTCGGCGCCGAGCAGGGGCTCGTTGCGCGTGACGATGATTTGGTCGGTGCCGGAGAGCCAGTAGTTCACCCCTTCGGTGTCCGACGGCCAGTCCGTGACCATTGCCGCTTTCATGCCGAACTCCGCGGCAAGCCGCTCCACGACCGGCGCGATGTCCACGAAGCGGTTGGTCGCCTGGAACACGATGACCCCGTCCGGCTTGAGGTGGCGCACATAGGTCGCCATCGCCTCGCGCGTGAGGAGGTGCATCGGGATTGAATCCCCGGAGAACGCGTCGATGGCGAGGACATCGTAGGACTGGTCGGCCTCGCGCTCGAGGGAGAGCCGCCCGTCGCCCAGGATGATCTCCATGGAGGCCGGGCTGCTGGTGAGGAAGGTGAACTCCTTCACCGCGACCGCCGCAACCTGGGGGTCGATCTCGTAGAAGCGGAACACGTCGCCCTTGCGGGCGTAGGCGGCGATCGCTCCCGCCCCGAGCCCGATCACCCCGACGCGGCGCGGCGCCTCCGGCAGGCTGGCGAAGACGCGCCCGTAGCCGCTCGACGGGCCGAAGTAGCTGCTCGGCCGGTTGCGGTGAGCGGCTTCGAGCAGCTGCCCGCCATGGTTGATCGCGCCGTGATACATCACGCGAAAAGGCGCCGGCTCGCTGAAATCGCGCGTGCGGACCACGCCGTAGAAGTTGCGCAGGATCACCCGCGTGTCCGAAACATACTCGGCGATGTTGACGACCGTGAAGGTGGCGGTGGCCGCGACGACGGCCAAGGCACCGCCCGCGGCCCACCAGCGGGCAGCGTAGGTGCGGTAGTAAAGCAGGACCGCGCACGCGACGAGCGCGATTCCCAGCTCGTAATAGCCCGGCAACAGGATCGGCGCGCCGACGCCCACCAGCACTGCGCCCATCGCCCCGCCCACCGAGACCATGAGGTAGAACGTGGTGAGATGCCGCGGGCGCGGCTTGAGCAGCGTGAGCTCGCCGTGACAGAACATGCAGCACGCGAACAGCCCCACGGCGTAGAGCGGCGCCGCGGTCCACAGGTCGAGCGAGTCGCTGTACCACGCCATCAGCGGCAGCAGCACCGCCGCCAGCGGCAGGAACACGCCGCGGCGGTACCAGCGCGGGTGGTCGAAGCAGAGGATGAAGGTGACGAGGTAGAGCGACAGCGGCACCACCCACAGGAAAGGAATCGAGGCGATGTTCTGCGTGAGGTGGTTGGTGATGGCGAGCAGCAGCACCGAGCCCATCGCCGAGAGCGCGACCCAGATCAAGCGCTCGCCGATCGAGGGCGCCGGCTCCGGGGGGCTTCCTGTCTCCGCCGGAGCCGCAGGCGCCGCGGCCGCCCGCGGCGCACGCGTGCTCGCGAGGGCTGTCGCGGCGCACAGCAGCGCAAACACGACGTAAGCGGCGGACCACGACCACGACTGCACCGCGAGCGGCAAGAACGGCTCGACCAGCACCGGATACGACAGCAGCGCGAGCAGCGACGCGAAGTTCGACAGGGCGAACAGGCGATACGGCACCGCGTGCCGGAAGCTTTGCCAGAACCACGCCTGCACCAGCGGGCTGGTGGTGGACAGCAGGAAATAAGGCACGCCGATGGTGGCGATGAGGAGGCCGAGGATGAGCAGCGCCGGTTCTCCTCCTTCCGCACCGGGCTTCCAGCGCCCGTCCGGGATGATCGGCAGCGTCGCGAGGCTCACGGCGAGCAAGGCGAGGTGCAGCCACGCCTGGCGGCGCGGCGCGAGATAACGGGCGGTCCAGTCGGCGTAGGCATAGCCGAGCAGCAAGACCGACTGGAAAAACACCAGGCAGGTCGCCCAGACCGCCGCAGCGCCGCCGAACCACGGCAGGATCTGCTTGGCAATGACGGGCTGGACCAGGAACAGGAGGAAGGCGCTTAGGAATATCGTGCCGGCGTGAAGCAGCATGGGGCTATCAACGTTCGCAAAGGGCGGAAGTGTACCGCATCGTGAAGCAGTTCACGCCGGCCTGGCGGACCCTGTCGAGAATTCGATGGGCGATCGGCAGGCGCACCGGGCAATCTTCCACATCGCGGTTTCCAGAGCGAGAAGGAATGCTCACGCCGCCTTTCGGAGCCTATGAGCATTCTTCAAGAAAAACATCATGTTGCGACAAAGACATGGGACTTGAGCCAGGATGGCATGGAACGTGCAGAGAAGGGAAGCAGGAACGAATCGCGGATGTGGAGAACGGCATGGTCATCGACATGAACGAGTACCGCAAGGCGAAAGCGGCGAAGCGCACCGCCGAGCTGCGGCGCTACGACGAAGAGCTGTTGTGCGTGAACTGGAACCCGGCGATCGGAGTGATTGCGATGTCCTGCTACCAGACGGAACAGGAATTGAGCCCGCAGCTGCCCGAGGACTTTGCGAACTTCGACGTGAGGAGCTTCCTCGACCGCGTCTACGCGCTCGCGAGCCAGATCTAGACTACCCCTCTCCCCCGGAGGCGGGCCGTGCCCTTGTGGCCGGTCCGCTTTTTTTTGCCCGAGCGCGGCCCCCGATAGCTCACCGCTGGAAAGCACCTCGTCGCATCGGCCGCGCTTTTACCCGGCATTCAGATCGCGGCTTCCGATTTCCTTGGTACTGGAGTCCCTGTTCGCCGCCGAGCAGCAAAGAAATCGACCTCGGCTCGATTTCTCGAGGGAGGAGGGAACAAACCCGGGACAGAAGGCAGAAGGAGTCGAATCACGGCTCACGAATCACGATTCACGCCTTCCCGTTCAGGCGAGCGCGGCGAGCACTCGCTCGCGCGTGAAGGGCATGTCGCGCAGCCGCACGCCCATGGCTGAATGGATCGCGTTGCCGATCGCCGCCGCGGTCGGTCCCTGCGCGCCTTCCCCCGCGCCGAGCGGCGGGTCGGCGGGACGGTTGATCAGCACGACTTCCACTTCCGGCGCTTCCTCGAAGGTGAGAATGGGGTACTCGTCCCAGTTGCGGCTGGTGACGCTCGCGCGGTCGTACTGCACGCGCTCCTTCAGCGTCCAGCTCGCGGTCTGGATCATGCCGCCCTCGATCTGGTTCACGACGCCGTCCGGATTGATGACAAGCCCTGCGTCCACCGCCGCCCACGCGCGTCTCACCCGGATCTCGTTGCCGATGTCGACCTCGGCGACGACCGCCACGTAGCAGCCCAGGTTCTTGTAGCGCGCGAAGCCGATGCCGCGCCCGCGCGCGCCATCGCCCTTCTCGCCCCTCACCCAGCCGGCCTTCGCCGCCACCGCCTCGATCACGCCGCGCGCGCGGGCGTCTTTCAAGTGGCGCAGGCGGAACTCCACGGGATCGGCGCCGGCCGCCGCGGCGAGCTCGTCCATGAACGACTCGATCGCGAACACGTTCACGTGTCCGCCCAACGAGCGCAAGGCGGAAGTCCGCAGCGGCGCCTTCAGCACGAGATGGTTGGCGACGCGCTGGTTCGGAAACTCGTAGAGCGGAATTGCGTTGCGGTGACTGCCCCCCGCCGGCAAGCCGGGGTTGCCGGGCGTCGCCGCCGGGACCGGCCGCTCGAGATACCAGGCTGCCAGGAGGTTCGCCCCGTCCTTGCCCGCCGGCCGCGTGCTGTGCCCGTGGCTCCAGACGTCATGCGTCCAGTTTGCGATGCGGCCCTCGCCATCGAGCTCCCCGCTCATCCGCACCACCATGGCGGAGCCGAACGGCTCCCAGCCGAATTCGTCCTCGCGCATCCACTGCACCCTGACCGGTCGTCCGGGAACCGCGCGCGCGAGCAGCGCGGCATCGAGCGCGACGTCATCCGCCCCGTTGTGGCCGTAGCAGCCCGCGCCCTCGACGTGCGTGACGACGATCGCCTCCTGCGGGACGCCGAGCACCTTCGAGAGGTCGGTGCGCAGGGGATAGATGCCCTGGCTGTGCGTCCACACCGAGTAACGGCCGTCCTCGAACCGGGCGACCGCGCACGAGGGGCCGAGCGACGCGTGCGCGACGAACGGGCGCGTGTACTCCGCCTCGAGCCGCGTCCGCGCCCGCTGCGCCGCCGTCTCGTCGCTCTTCTCGCTGATCACCTCGGTCTTTGCCTCGGCGCGCAGCAGGTAGCGCGGATCGGGCTCCGGCAGCGCGGCCGTCTCGCGCCACTGCGCGATGCGCCTCGCCCGGTTGAGCGCGCGGATCGCCTGCTCCTCGCGCTCCGCGATCACGGCGAGAAAGCTGCCGTCGCGCACCACGGCGACGACGCCGGGCATTTCCCGCAGCTCAACCTCGTCGAGCCCGGTAAGCTCCGCGCCGGGGCCCGGCGGGCGCACCACCCGGCCGTGCAGCATGCCCGGCAACTCCAGGTCCTGGACATAGCTCGGAGCGCCCGTCACCTTGGCCGGGATGTCGCCGCGCGGCGCGGACGTCCCGATCACCTCGTGCTGCGAAGGCGCCTTGGGCGCGACATCCCCGGTCGCCTCGCGCGCGAGAAGATCCTCGCTTGCGAGCTCCCAGTAGGTCACGCTGCCCCCGGAGCGCGCCGTCACCCGCCCGTCGTGCACCGTCAGCTGCTCGAGCGACGCGCCCAGGCGGGCGGCGGCGCGCTGGAGCAGGAGATCGCGGGCTTCCGCGGCCGCCTGGCGCAGCGCCAATCCGCCTTCCTGTATCGAGCGGCTGCCCGAAGTGATGCCCTCATCGGGACTGTAGGCAGTGGCGGACGGCGCGAGCCGGATGCGCGCGAGGCCGACATCGAGCTCCTCCGCCGCGATCTGCGAGAGCGCGGTGAGGATGCCCTGGCCGATCTCCACCTTGCCGGGGAAGACGGTGACCGTGCCGTCCGCGTTGATCCTCAGCCAGCGGTCGAGCCGCCGGTTGGTGTGGAGGCTGCCCGGCAGTTGCCGCTGCGGGGCGGATTGCGGTTGTTCGCTCATGCGGCGCCTCCGTTACCTCCCTCGACCACGCGGCGGATCGCGCGCAGGATCCGGTGGTGCGTGCCGCAGCGGCACAGGTTGCCCTTCAGCGCCGTGCGGATCTCCGCCTCGCTCGGCTTCGGCTTCGCGTCGAGGAGCGCCTTGGCGGCCATGATGATCCCGCTCACGCAGTAGCCGCACTGGGCCGCCTGCTCCGCGATGAACGCTTGTTGCAACGGGTGCAGGCGACCGTCGGCGGCAAGCCCCTCGACAGTCGTGATCGCCTTGCCGGCGGCAGCCGAGACCGGCAAATCGCAGGACTGAACTGCTTTTCCGTCGATCACAACGGTGCACGCCCCGCACTGGCCGTGACCGCACCCGAAGCGCGTCCCTTTGAGCTTCAGGTCGTTTCGCAGCACGTAGAGCAGCGGCGTTTCGGGCTCCGCCGCGACCTCGTGCGCGCCGCCGTTGACGATCAGCTGGATGGCCACAATCCCTTCCTTCCCTTCAGGCGCCGGCAGCGGCGCGAGGCTTGTCGAAAAAAAACAGCAGGTTATTTATCCTCGTTGAGCCGGACCCGCGGCTCGCTGCGCATCCGGCTACGGGCTCGTTTTTTGAGATTATTGGGTCTATACTGCCACCGTCGCGTTAGCGTTGGTGTGGAGGACGCCGCCCATGATATATGCCACCGACGTCGAGGCTCTGAAGCAGAAGATCAGCCAGCTGCAGATAGAGCATCGAGATCTCGACCACGTGATCTTACAGCTATCGCAAAGCCCCGCCCAGGATCAACTCGAGCTGCAACGCCTCAAGAAACGCAAGCTCCTCCTCAAGGACCAGATCGCGCTGCTCGAGCGCCAGCTCGAGCCGGACATTCCCGCCTAGGCGGGTTCCAGGTTCCGCGTTCCGGGTTCTGTGTTTCGGGTGTCCTGTCTTGATCTCGGAACCTTGAACCTTGAACTTTGAACGTTGAACGCGGAACCCTCTCGTGTCCGTCAGTGGCGTCGCGTGCGCACCGTGAGCAGCGTCAGGTAGAGCGCGTACGCCCCCAGCAACACGAACCAGACGAGCGACCAGCCGGCGATCGACAGGCCGAGGAACGTCCATCCGACTTCGGCGCATTCACCGCTGCCCGCAAGCACTTTCCCGAGCGCCTGCGACAGCGGAAATTTCCTGAGCAGGTATTCCAGCCCCGGGCCGCACTCCGGGATCTGGTTCCGGGGCAGGCTCTGCAGCCAGACGTGGCGCGTCGCGATCGCCGCCCCGATGCCCGCGACGATGAAAAGCAGCGCGCCATAGACGATGGCGCCGACCGCCCCGGGGCCGTGGACGGCGCCCGCCAGAAAAAGGCCCATCATCGCGATGAACGCGATGCGCTGCAGGATGCACAGCGGGCACGGTTCCTGGCCCTCGAAATACTGAAGGTAGAGCGCAAACGCAAGCAATGCGAGGCAGACGAGGAGCCCCGCGAGATATCCCAGGCGGGGGGTCAGGCTCGAAAGCATGCTGAAGGGGGCAATGCGCCGTGGAACGGCGTGCATGAAAAGGTTTTGTAATTCTAGCAAAACTTCGACGCGGTTCTGGCAAAGGAAATTGTCGGGCGTGAGTCCGGCAAATTCCTAATGCGATTGACACGCTTCGCCCGCTCCCCTGATTTATCATTCTCTGTGCTCTCTGTGACCTCTGTGGCTGACTTGCGATTTTCATCCATGATCCGCATCGCGCCCGGCATCGAGCTCGACGAGAACGAGATCTCGCTCTCGTTCATCCGCGCCTCGGGACCCGGCGGACAGAAGGTGAACAAGGTCTCGACCGCGGTGCAACTCCGGTTCGACATCCAGCGCTCGCCGTCGCTGCCGCAGGCCGTGCGCGAGCGGCTCGTCGCGCTCGCCGGCCAGCGAGTCAGCCGCGGCGGGGTGCTCACCCTGACGGCGCGGCGCTTCCGCAGCCAGGAGCAGAACCGCCGCGATGCGCTCGAGCGCTTGATCGCGCTCGTGCGTGCCGCTGCGCACCCGCCCAAGCCGCGCAAGGCGACGCGCCCGACGCGCGCGTCGCGCGAGCGCCGGATGGAAATGAAGCGCCGGCGCTCCGAGATCAAGCGCGCCCGCGGCGGCAAGCTCGAGTTCGCATGACGGACTGCGCGGGATTGGTGTCTCCGGGGAACAGCTCGCCCACCGGCTGAGCGCCCCCGTTCAGCCAGGAATAAACCAGCGCCGGAATTTGTTTATGGCTTACGATGGCGGAGCACGCTCTGCGTCGCGGCGGTCGGAAGGTGTTGACTGAAGCGTGCGTCCAAATTACGATTTCCCGGCTTTAATTCTTCTCTTATCAGGAGAATTCCATGAACAAGAAGCTCTTCTTGGCCGGTCTTGCCCTGCTCTTGGGCGCAGGTTACGGCGTCGCTGCCTTCGCGCAGGCCAAGCCCGAAGTATTGGTCAAGCAGCGCCAGGCAGTAATGATCCTACATGGCAAGTACTGGGGTCCGCTGGGCGGCATGGCCCAGGGCAAGGTCCCGTATAACGCGGACATCGTCGCGCGCAATGCAGGTTTTCTCGATGCGTTGAGCCAGATGCCCTGGGACGGTTTCCACCCCAGCACCAAGGATGAGAAGAGCCGCGCGCTGCCGGCGGTCTTCGATGACGCGGCGAAGTTCAAGGAAGCCCGGGACCGGTATCGGGGCGCGATTGGCAAGCTCGTCGCTGCGAGCAAGGGCGGCGATGAAGCCGCTTTCAAGGTGGCGGCAGGCGAAGTCGGCAAGTCCTGCGGCGGTTGCCACGAAAACTTCCGCGCGAAGTAGCTGTCGTTCCGCTTCAGTGAAAACCCCGCCGCGGCGGGGTTTTCGTTTTCCTAATACCATGAAATGATGGCGACTCCCACACGATGGTCGCTGCCGGCGGGCGTGCTTGCCCTGCTGCTCGGAGCGGCGGTCACGAACGCAACCGCGCAGGGTGACGCGAAGCGCGGGGAATATCTGGCAAAGGCCGGGGGCTGCCTCGGCTGCCACACCGAGGACAAGAAAGACGCCACCCCTTTCGCCGGCGGCCGTGCGCTCAAGACGCCGTTCGGGACTTTTTTTGGCCCCAATATCACGCCGCATCCGCAGGCTGGCATCGGGCGCTGGACCGAAGCCGATTTCATGCGCGCGATGCGCCATGGAGTGCGCCCCGACGGGGCCCATTACTTCCCGGCGTTCCCGTACCCGTCCTATACGAAGATCTCCGAAGCCGATTTGCGCGATCTTTGGGCCTTCCTGCGCGCGCTTCCCCCGAGCAGCCGGGCGAATCAGGCATATGATCTGCGGTTTCCCTTCGGTTGGCGTTTCCTCGTCACGTTCTGGAAGTGGCTGTTCTTCACTCCGGGCCCGTTCGTGAACGCCCCGGGCGCGTCACCGGCAATCAATCGGGGCGCCTACCTGGTGCAGGCCCTCGGCCACTGCGGCGAATGCCACACGCCGCGCAATATCCTTGGCGGTCCGAAGCGGGACCGCTTCCTCGCCGGGGGAAAGAGCCCGGAAGGCAAGGATGTCCCGAACCTGACGCCGGCGAAGCTCAAGAAAAAGTGGGGCGACCGCGAGCTCACGGATTTCCTGGCGAGCGGCATCACGCCCGACGGCGACGTTCCCGCCGAGGCCATGGGCGAAGTCATCCACAACACGACCGGCCAGCTCACGCCCGAAGACCTCGCGGCGCTGATCGCCTACCTGCGCTCGCTTCCGCCGCTCCCTGACGAGCCTCGCTGAGACCGGTGAACGGTGAATGGTGAATGGTAAATGGTGAATCGTAGTTTGGCGTGCCGCGCCGGATTCCGGTTCCCGCTCACGGATCACGGGTCACGAGTCATAAGAGTCACCGGTCACCGTTATAGTGTGGGTGACGAGCTCCGTCCCGTTCCAGCAGTGCAGCTGGTAGGCGGGCGGCTCATCCGGCGACCATTCAAAGCTTTCATCTCCCAATTTGAGCGCGGCCTGGAACGCGGTGCTCGGGCATACCGACACGAGGGTGCCGTGCCAGCGCGCCTGGATCGCGCGGTGCACGTGGCCGCACACGATGCGCTCGATCCCGCGGTGGCGGGAAACGATGGCGCTGAAGCGCGCGGCGCTCTCCGCGTCGAGCCCGATCCCGTCCATGCAGCGGATCCCGGTGCGAAACGGCGGGTGATGCATGAAGATGAGCGTGGGCTGTGACGGCACCGCCGCGAGCCGCGCCTCGAGCCAGTCGAGCTGCGCGCCGTCGAGAGCCCCAGCGTCCTCGCCGGGAATCACGGTGTCCAGCGCGAGGAGGCGGATCGCCCGGCCTTCCACGCAGTAGCGAACGGGCTCGCCCGGCGGCGGCAAATAGGCGTGATCGGGAAATTCGGCGCAGAGCGCCGCGCGCTCGTCGTGATTGCCGGGGATCAGGTAGACCGGAACCGCGAGCGGGCGCAACAGGTCTCGCAGGCGCCGGTACTCGGCGGGGCTTCCCTCGGCGACGAGATCGCCGGTCGCGAGCACGACATCCGGCGGCGGCTTCAGTTGAAGGATATGCCGGACGCAGCGCGAGAGGCACGCGCCGGTGTCGAACCGGTCGTAGAGCAGGCGACCTTCGACGCCGACGTGCATGTCGGAAATCTGCGCGATGATCATGAATGCCCACGCAGAATCGCGCGTGGGCATTCATGATATCAAAGGGCCCGCCGAAGGCGCGTTGGCTTGCCGACACTGCACCGGGACGAACACCTCTCTAAGGCGCATCGGCAGGCCGATGCGCCTCAGCCATCGCCTTGAGCTTGACGTAGTCGGTCTTGCCGCTGCCGAGCAGCGGCAGCTCCGCGACGTGCAGGATGCGGCGCGCGGCCGCGAGATCCGAGCTGCCGAGCTCGCGCGCCGCTTTCTGCAACCGGATGCGGTCGAGCGCGGGATCCGTCGTGAACAGCACCGTGCTCTCGCCGCCCGCCGCCACGTGCTCGATCGTCGCGGCGTGCCGGTGCCCCGGGGAGGCCAGCGCGGCGACCCGCTCGACCAGCTCGAGCGACACCATTTCGCCGGCGACCTTGGCGAAGCGTTTCACCCGGCCGAGTATCGTGACATAGCCCTCCTCGTCCACTTCCACCACGTCGCCGGTGTCGTACCACCCCTCGCCGAGCTCCGACTTCGGCGGGTGCAGCACGCCGGGCTGCTCGTAGAAGTAATAGCCGCGCATGAGATTCGGGCTGCGCACGTGGAGCGCTCCCCCGCGCTCGATGCCCGGGACCGGCCGCAGGCGGTACTCGAGCCCGGGCAGGAACCGTCCCACGGTCCCCTTGCGGTAGAAAAGCGGGGTGTTGAGCGCCATCGCCGGCCCGCATTCGGTGGCGCCGTAGCCTTCCAGGATGCGCAGGCCGAACTTTTCGGCCCACAGCGCGGCGACCTCGGCGTCGAGCTTCTCGCCTCCCGAAATCACCACGCGCGCCCGGTAGAAGTCGTACGGATGCGCCTGGCGGCCGTAATGGCCGAGGAACGTGCTGGTTCCGAAGATGTAAGTGCAGCCGCGGCTGTAGGCGATCTCGGGGATCACGCGGTAATGCAGCGGCGAGGTATAGAGAAAAAGCCGCGTTCCGCTCATGAGCGGCATGAGCGTGCACGCAATGAGCCCGTAGATGTGATAGAGCGGCAGCGCGTTGAGGTACTTGTCGTCGGGCCCGAAGTCGATCACCGCGGCGAGCTGCGCCATGTTGGCGAGCATCGCATCGTGGCTCAGCGCGACGCCCTTGGAACGCGCCTCGGAGCCCGAGGTGAACAGCACGATCGCGGAATCGGCCGGATTGCCGCTCTGCACGGCCGCGCGCGGCCGCCACAATGCGAATCCGATGAGCCAGAGCTTGTCGCCCGCCGTGAGCCGGGCGCGCAGCTCTTCGACGTAGACGAACTCGAAATCCGCGAGCGCCGTCACCACGCGCTCGAGCCGGGCGAGCTCGACGAAGCGGCGCGAGGTGATGATTCTCTTCACGCCGGCCGCCACGCACGCGGCGCGTATCGCTTCCGGTCCCGCGGTGTAATTGAGGATCGCCGGCACCCGGCGCATCGCGGTCATGCCGAGCAGCAGGCATACGGCGGCGCTCACGTTGGGCATCATGACGCCCAGTACCCCGCCTTCTTCGGCCAGGCGCGCCGTGAGCCGCCCGAGCGCGAGGCTCACCTTGAGCAGATCGCCGTAGCTCTCCGGCACGCGGCGCGCGTCCTCGATGATTCTCGTCTTCCGCCCGTGGAGCTCCACGGCCGAGAGGAAAGCCTCGAACAGCGTCCGGCGCGGCCGTGCTGCCACCCGGGCCTGCTGCAGGATGCGCAGCACCTCGTCGGCGAGCCGGCGGCGGCGCGCCCGCCCGCGGAGCGCCGGGATGTCGGGCAAGCGGGTCGCCGGCAGCACCTTGAGCGTCACGCGCGGCAGCCAGCGGCGGGGAAAACGGCCACCGACGCGGGAAAAACGGCTGAATACGGCGCCCTCGATCACGACGGGAACGATGTCGGCGTCGCAGCGCGCGGCGATCACGCCGGGCGCGTCGTAGACCTTCATCAGGTTTCCGGTCGCGGTGGGACGGCCTTCCGGAAACACGGCCACCGGCTCGCCGCGCTGGATCGCGCGCACCAAGCGCTTCAACTCGAGCGGGCGCGCCGGCTCGATCACGACGTGCGGCAAGCGCTTGATGAGCCGGCGCACGAGAGGGCGCGCCAGCTCCTCCGGCGATAGCGCGACGGTCACCTCGACCGGCAGGAACAGGGCGAGGAGGACGCCATCCAGCGCCGACTCGTGGTTGGCGATGATGAGCGGCCGGGAAGCCTTCAGGGCGGCGAGGTCTCCCTCCACCCTCACCCGGAACAGCAGCCGGAATAGCAACTTGAAAAAGGCGTGAATCACAAGGACTTAACGGCTGTACTTAAACTTTCTTTTTAACTGTTAATCCCGCAGGCGTCAAACCCTCCCCCCGCCCAGCGCTCATGACGGCAGCATCCCGGCGACCAGAAACCGCAACTGGGGCTGTTAGATTTTTCTTGAGCCCCAAATGAGAGCATACTTATTACCCGCTGTTTTTACGGCGGAAAATAAAAATCTAACAAATTGTTAGATTTGCTTTTTCAGAAAAACTGCCCTCTAATCGAAGCGCAGCGTCGTACCAAGTCGTTGTTGCTCAATCGTTCCACTTCTTTCTCTTGGGGGAGAAATGTCATGGAAATGCTCGTGCCGACCGCAGTGCTCGAAGCTCGCCAGCTACCCGCGTGGCAACCGAACGAAAATGGAATCCAGTTCAACTTCTCGCCGCAATTGCGCGTGCACTTCGACAAACAGGCGCGCGCGATGTGGTCGCGCTGGGCGCCGGAACCGCGCCCCTGCTTCAATCCGACGCTCCTCGCCGACATCCGCGCCTATTACGACTTCCTCGCCGCGAGCGGCGCGCGCGTCGACTGCTACGGGGAGGAACACCCGATCGAGTACGTGGTGCTCGCCTCGGCCGCGCCCGGCGTGTTCAACCTCGGCGGCGACCTCGATCTCTTCAAGCAGCTGATCGACGTGCGCGACCGCCAGGGCCTGCTGCGCTACGGGCGCGCCTGCATCGACGTGCTCTACCGCAACTATATCGGGCACGAGCTGCCGGTGACGACCGTATCCCTGGTGCAGGGAGAATGCCTCGGCGGCGGATTCGAGGCGGCGCTCTCGAGTGACGTCGTCATCGCCGAAAAAAGCTCGCGCTTCGGGTTCCCCGAGATCCTGTTCAACCTGTTCCCGGGCATGGGCGCCTACTCCTTCGTGGAACGGCGGATCGGGCAGAAAGGCGCGGAGGAGCTCATCACCAGCGGCAAGATCTACAGCGCGGAGGAAATGGTCGCGCTCGGCGTGATCGATCTCGCGGTGGAAGACGGCCAGGGCGAAGCCGAAGTGGCCGCGCTCATCAAGCGCCGCGCGCGCAGCCGCAACGGCCTGTCCGCGCTCGCGGCGGTGCGGCGGCGCGTGCACCGCATCGAGTTCGAGGAGTTGCTCGACATCGTGCAGATCTGGGTGGACAGCGCGCTGCGGCTCAATCCGCGCGATCTCAAGCTCATGCAGCGGCTGGTGTCGCGCCAGAACGGGCTCGGCGAGTCGCAGCAGATCCATTGACGCCCTATTGGAATTGCGGAGGCACGATATGTCGCACAACCTACCTCTCAAGGTGCCGGGAATTTCCCGCTACCTGGTCCAGCGCGGGATCCACGGCTCCCGGTGCTTTTTTGCCGATGACGACTACCTCGTCTACCTGGATTACCTCAAGGAAGGGATGGAGCGTTACCGGTGCGCGATCCACGCGTACGCGCTGGCGGCCGGCGAGGTGCGCCTGCTCGTCAGCTCGGAGCGCGAGGATCGAATCTCGCCGATGATGCGCTGCGTGAGCGGCCGCTACGTGGAGTACGTCAATTACATCTACCAGCGTAACGGGGCCTTCTGGGAGCGGCGGCTCGATTCCCTGGTGGCCCAGAGCGCGCGCGCCGTGCTCGGTTGTTACCACGGCATCGAGTCGTATCCCGTGCGGGCATGCCTCGCGGCGAGCCCGGCGGACTACCGCTGGTCGAGCTATAACCACCACGCCTACGGCTGCGAGGATGCGGTGATCCGGGACCATGTGGCCTATCTCGGACTGGGAGCGACGGAAAGCGAGCGCCAGCTCGCATACCGCGAGTCATTCTGGCAGCCGCTCGAGGATGCCGCGCCCGCCGGAATCAGCGCCCCCGCGCATTGCAGCCTGGCGGCGGGCCGGAACCGGCGCAAGGACCGGATCGTGCCGCTGGCGCAGCGGGTGCGGCCGGGAAGAACCGCGCCGGCGATGAAGACGGAATACGCGATCGCAGCGTGACCGCGCAGGCGGTGATGCGACGCGCGGCCTTCGCTCGCGCGCGGGGGCTCTGCTAAACTTCATGACGCGCGCGCGTGGCGAGGGGAGGAGCTGCGGCGGGCGGCCGCGCAGCGAGCGCCACGCCGTGATTGGGAGACCATCGTGAACAACGCGACGACGGAATACAGCATTCAGCAAGTGTCTGAAATGCTGGGCATACCGATCCAGAAGCTGCGGCGGTGGGACGAGCAGGGCGTGCTGGTCGCCTCGCGCACCGATGGAGGGCATCGGCGCTACTCCCGGGAGCTCATCGACCGCTTGGCGCAATCGGGGTTCAACGCCAGCAACGACAAGACCAACAACGAGCTGGCGACAATCCGCAAGTCGCTTGCCGAAAAGCGCCGCATCATTCAACTCCTGTTGGAGAGCGAGAACCGCTACCGCGATCTCGTGGAGACCTCCCACGACCTCGTCTGGACGACCGACGCGCAGGGCCGCTTCACCTATCTCAACAACGCCGCGCTGGAGATCTTCGGGCTCGCGCCCAAGGATCTCATCGGGCGCTGCTTCTTCGATTTCGAGGCCGGCGTGTCGCACATCTCCAACCGGCGTTTCCTCGCGACCCTCAAGCGCAACGGCGAAGTGAAGAACTACCTGAGCCATCTCGTCACCGCGAAGGGCGACGACCGCTGGATCGGCATCAATGCCCGCGTCGTGCTGGACGAGAACCACGCCATGCTCGGCATCCGTGGCACCGCGCGCGACATCACCGAACAGCACCTGGCGACCCAGCGCATCGAGCACCTGGCGCTGCACGACGCGCTGACGGATCTCCCCAACCGTCACAGCCTGCAGCGCCACATCGAGGAGGCGCTGGCGTCCGGCGGCGTCGGCGCGCTGATGTTCCTCGACGTCGACCACTTCAAGTACGTGAACGACAACTTCGGCCACCGCACCGGCGACCAGTTGATCGTCGGGGTCGGCAGCGTGCTGCGCGATCTGATGCGGGGGCTCAACGGCGAGCTCTACCGCCTCGGGGGCGACGAATTCGCGATCCATCTCCCGGCGGCGCTGCGCAAGGAGGCGATCGAGGTCGCCGAGCAGGCGCTCGAGGCGGTGCGCCACTACCGCTTCCAGGCGGCCGAGAACAAGGTGATCTCCAATCTCACGGCGTCGGCGGGCGTCGCGCTCTATCCGTTCCACGGCAACGACGTGCCGGCCCTGCTCTCCAACGTGGACATCGCGATGTACCACGCGAAGGACCTCGGGCGCAACCGCCACGTGCTGTTCGACCAGGACTCCGACAGCCTGCGCAGCACGCACAAGCGCATTCACTGGGCGAAGACGCTGCGCGACGCGCTCGACGAGGACCGGTTGATCCTCTTCTCCCAGCCCGTGGTGCGGCTGAAGGACCAGAAGCCGGTGCACCACGAGATCCTCGCGCGCATCCGCGACGAGGACGGGCGCTACATCCTGCCGGGCAACTTCATCGAGCTTGCCGAGTCGCTGGGGCTCGTCCAGGAAATCGATCTCCGCGTGGTCGAGAAGCTGCTCGCCCACATGCGGGCGAGCGGCGAACTCGGCAGGAAGGTGCGCTACTTCGTGAATCTCTCGCGCGTTTCCATCTCCGACCCGCGCTGGACCAAGCGCTTTCTCGCGCTGCTGCGCGACGGCGGCGCCAACCCGGGCCAGCTCGTGTTCGAGATCACGGAGACCGCCGCGATGTCCGAGATCGACGTGACGCTCACCTTCATCCGCCAGCTGAAGGACATGGGTTGCCGCTTCGCGCTCGATGACTTCGGCGCGGGTTTCAGCTCGTTCTACTACCTCAAGCGCTTCGAGGTGGACTACCTCAAGATCGACGGCAGCTTCATCCGCGACCTCGCCACCGATGAGGGCAGCCGCATCTTCGTCAGAGCGCTGAACGAGGTGGCGCGCGGCTTGGAGAAACAGGTCATCGCCGAGTGGGTGGAGACGCCGGAAGCGCTGAAGCTCCTCAACGACATGGGGGCGCAGTTCGGGCAGGGCTTCCTCTTCCACCGCCCGGTGCTGCTCAGCGCCCGGCACGAGCCGGGGATCGCGGCGAGCGCGAGCGCCGCCTGACCCGACATACGCGATGCGAGACGCGGGATACGAGCTACGAACAAAAGCCGGGTCATGGACGCCGCATCGCGTCTCGCACCCGGCATCCTGCATCGCGCATCACGGATCCCGCATCACGTATCACGGAATTTGTCGGCCCACAGCAGGCCGACGATGGTCTTCACGTCGGTGATCGCGCCGCTCCTCACCCAGCCGAGCGCTTCCCCGAGCGGCGCCGTCACCACTTCCAGGAACTCCCCGTCGTCGGGCCCCTCGGGCACGCGGGCAAGCTCGCGCGCGAGAAAGAGCTCGATGCGCTCGTCGGAGTAGCCCACGCAGGGGTGCACGGTGGCGAGGTGCTTCCACGACGCGGCGCTGTAGCCGCACTCCTCCCTCAGCTCGCGCCGCGCGGTCGCGAGCGGCTCCTCGCCCGCGTCGATCTTGCCGGCGGGAAGCTCGATGAAATGCCGCCCGAGCGCGTAGCGGAACTGCCGCACCAGCACCACCGTGCCGGGGTCGAGGAAGGCGAGCATCATGACCGCGCCCGGGTGCCGCACGTACTCGCGCCGCGCGAGCCTTCCGTCGGGCAGCCGCACCTCGTCCTCCAGCACGTGCAGGAGATTCCCCCGGTAGACCGTGTTCGAGGCGAGGGTGTGCTCGGTGAAATCGGGTGGTTTCGTGGTCATGGTCGAGCTTCCGTGAACGGTGAGCGGTAAGCGGTGAGCGGAAATGCCGGAACTCCCGGCCCTGCACGCTTACTGCTCACTGCTTACCGCTTGCCAGTCCTCATAGCGAGGCCTGGATCGAGACGATGCAAAGGGTCATCAGCGGCCCGGGCAGGATGCCGAAAACGAGCATCGCCAGCCCGTTCGCGCTCATCAGCCAGCGCACGTCGGCGCGCGGGGCGATCGGGGCGGTGTCCGCCGGCGCATCGAAGTACATCAGCTTGACCAGCCTCAAGTAGTAGAAGGCGCCGATCAACGCGAACAGCACGGCGACGACGGCGAGCCAGATGAAGCCCGCGTTGATGACCGCCTGGAGCACCATGAGCTTCGCGTAGAAACCCACCGTCGGCGGCACGCCCGCCATCGAGAACATCAAGAGCAGCATCAGGAACGCGTACCACGGGCTGCGCGCGTTGAGCCCCTTGAAATCCTCGAGCTCCTCCGCCTCGAAGCCGCTCCTCGAGAGCAGGAGGATCATGCCGAAGGCGCCCAGGTTCATGAACACGTAGACCACCACGTAGAACATCCCGGCGCCGTAGCCCGTGAGGTCCCCGGACAGGATGCCGAGGAGGAGGAAGCCCATGTGGCCGATGGTCGAGTAGGCGAGCATGCGCTTGAGATTGGTCTGCGCGATGGCCGTGATGTTGCCGATGGCGAGCGAGGCGACCGCCATCACGATCAGCATCTGCTGCCATTCCTGCACGAGGTGCTCGGCGCCGAGCCCCTGCGCGAGCAACCGCATGATGAAGGCGAACGCGGCGAGCTTCGGTGCCGAGCCGATGAAAATGGTGACCGCGGTCGGCGCGCCGTGGTAGACGTCGGGCACCCACATGTGGAAGGGCACCGCGCCGAGCTTGAAGCCCAGTCCCGCGACGACGAACACCAGGGCGAACACCAGCACCACGTCCGCGCCGCCGAGGTTCACGATGGCCTCGGCGAGCCGCGTGATCTCGAGCGTGCCGGTCGCCCCGTAGAGCATGGACATGCCGTAGAGCAGCATCCCGGAGGCGAGCGCGCCGAGCACGAAGTACTTCATCGCGGCCTCGGTGGCGAGCGCCGAATCGCGCTGCAGCGCCACCATCGAGTAGAGCGAGAGCGCGAGGAGCTCCAGCCCCAGGTAAAGCGTCAGCAGATGGTTGGCGGAGATCATCACCATCATGCCCAGCGTCGCGAACAGGGCGAGCACGAAAAACTCCCCCCGGAACAGGCCGCGCGCGGCGAGGTAGGCGCGCGAGTAGACGAGCATCGCCATGACCCCGAGGTAGGCGAGCAGCTTCAGCACGTCGGACATGAGGTCGTCCACGAACATGCCGCTGAAGGTGTAGGCCGGCTCCGCGCTCGACGTGACATAGGTGATCGCGGCCGCGCCGGCGAGCGCGAGCTGGGCGAGCGCGTAGGTCGCCACGCGGTTGCCGTCGCTCACGAAGAGGTCCGCGAGGAGGATGACGCACGCCATCCCGAGGAGGAAGAGCTCCGGGTAGGCGGGCAGAAGCGGCGTGATGTACTCCATACGGGTCCTAGGGCAGCTTGCTCTGCGTCACGTGGTTCAGCAGATCGTTGACCGAGGCCTGCAGCACCTCGGCGAACGGATTGGGCCACACGCCCATCACCAGCACGGGCGCTGCGAGCAGCCCCAGCACCAGGAACTCGCGCGCGGAGAGCTCCGGCAGGGCGGCAACGCCCGGGTTCGCGATTGCGCCGAAGATCACGCGCTTGTACATCCAGAGCGTGTAGGCCGCGCCGAACACCAGCGTGGTCGCCGCCGCCGCCGCGTACCAGAAGCTCGCCTTCACCGCGCCCAGGATCACCATGAACTCGCCCACGAAGCCGCTCGTGCCGGGCAGCCCCGCGTTCGCCATCGCGAAGAGCATGAACAGCGCCGCGAACACCGGCATCGTGTTCACCACCCCCCCGTAGTCCGCGATCATCCGCGAATGCGCGCGGTCGTAGAGCACGCCCACGCAGAGAAACAGCGCGCCCGAGACGAAGCCGTGCGAGATCATCTGGATCACCGCGCCCTCCATCCCGTGCTTGTTGAAGATGAAGATGCCGAGCGTCACGAACCCCATGTGCGAGATCGAGGAGTAGGCGATCAGCTTCTTCATGTCGGCCTGCACCAGCGCCACCAGCCCGATGTAGACGACGGCAACGAGCGAGAGCGCGATGACGAAGCCCGCGAGCGCGTGGCTCGCGTCCGGAACGATGGGCAGCGAGAGGCGAATGAACCCGTAGGCGCCGAGCTTCAGCATGATGGCGGCGAGCACGACCGAGCCGCCGGTGGGCGCCTCGACGTGCGCGTCCGGCAGCCAGGTGTGCACCGGCCACATCGGCACCTTCACCGCGAACGACAGGAAGAAGGCGAAGAAGACCAGGATCTGCACCGTGAGGGAGAGCGGCAGCCGGTAGTAGTCGAGCAACGAAAAGCTGCCGTCGGACACGTTGTAGAGATAGATCAGGGCGACCAGCAGCAGCACCGATCCCGCCAGCGTGTAGAGGAAGAACTTCAGCGCGGCGTAGATCCGGTTCGGACCGCCCCACACGCCGATCACGATGAACATCGGGATCAGCGTCGCCTCGAAGAACACGTAGAAGAGCAGCGCGTCGAGCGCGGAGAAGACGCCGTTCATGAAGCCCGAGAGGAAGAGAAAGGAGGCCATGTACTGCGCCACCCGCGTCCGGATCACCTCCCAGCCGGCGATCACCACCAGCACCGTGGTGAAGCTGTTGAGCAGGATGAGGAGCAGCGAGACGCCGTCCATGCCGAGGTGGTAGTTGACGTTGAAGCTCTGGATCCACGGCGCGAACTCCGTGAACTGGAAGCCGCCCGCCAGGGTGTCGAACCGCGTGTAGAGGGGCAGCGTCACCGCGAATCCGAGCACGGCGCCGGCGAGCGCGAGGAGCCGCGCCGCCCGCGCGTTGCGGTCGGAGCCGGTGGCGAGCACCGCGACGCCGAACGCGATCGGCACCCAGATGGCGAGCGAGAGGAGGGGCAAACCGAGCAGCATGGGACGCTCAGGTGAGGAGAATCATGGTGAGCAGCACGAGGATCCCGATGATCATGGCAAAGGCGTAGTGGTAGATGAAGCCCGACTGCAGGTAGCGGATCACGGCGGCGATCCAGCCCACCGCGCGCGCCGAGCCGTTCACGAACACCCCGTCGATCACCGCCACGTCCCCGCCCCGCCACAGGCCGGTGCCGAAGCGCACGGCACCGTCGCCGAAGAGCCACTGGTAGGCCTCGTCGAAGCCGTACTTGCGCTCGAGCACGGTGTAGAGCAGCCCCGCTCTTGCCTTGATGACGTCCGGGAGGTCGGGACGCTTGAGGTAGAGGTACCAGGCGGCCGCGATGCCGGCGGCCGCGAGCCACGGCGCGGGTGTCGCGAGACCGTGCACCATCATCGCGATCACCCCCTGGAACCCGGCGCCCATCCGCGCCAGGACGTCGTGCTCCGGCGCGACGACGATCGCGCCGCCGAAATAGCCGCCAAAGAGCACCGGCCCGATGACGTAGCCGGCCAGGACCGAAGGTATCGCAAGCAGGATGAGCGGTACGGTTACGACCGGGGGTGATTCATGGGGATCGTGGTCGTGCGCGCCGCCGCCGCCCTCCCCGTGCTCTTGATGATCGTGATGCGCGCCGCGCGCGTCACGAAAGCGCTCCGCGCCGTGGAAGGTCATGAAGAGCAGGCGAAAGGTGTAGAGGGCGGTGACGAACACGGTGGCGGCCACCGCGAAATACGCGAAGCCCGAGCCCGGCAGCTGCGAGAGATGCGCCGCTTCGATGATCGAGTCCTTGGAGAAGAAGCCCGCGAAGCCCGGGATGCCCGCGCTCGAGATGGCGCCGGTCAACGTCGCCCAGTAGGTGACCGGCATGTACTTGCGCAATCCGCCCATGCGCCGCATGTCCTGCTCGTGGTGGAGCGCGATGATCACCGAGCCCGCGCCGAGGAAGAGCAGCGCCTTGAAGAAGGCGTGGGTGACGAGGTGGAAGATGCCCGCGGCGTAGGCGGACGCCCCGAGCGCCACCGTCATGTAGCCGAGCTGCGACAGGGTCGAATAGGCGATCACCCGCTTGATGTCGTTCTGCACGATCGCGACGAGCGCCATGAAGAGGGCCGTGATCGCGCCCACCACCATCACGACGGAGAGCGCGGTCTCCGAGAGCTCGTAGAGCGGGGACATGCGCGCCACCATGAAGATGCCGGCGGTCACCATCGTCGCGGCGTGGATCAGCGCCGAGATCGGGGTGGGGCCTTCCATCGAATCGGGCAGCCACACGTGCAGCGGGAACTGCGCGCTCTTGCCCATGGCGCCGACGAAAAGCAGGATGCCGATGACGGTCATCAGCGACCACGCGGCCCCCGGCAGGATCTCGATGGTGTTGCCGGCGAGCGTCTTCGCGGTGCCGAACACCGCCGCGTAGTCGAGCGTGCCGAAGTACATGAGGATCAGCGCGAGGCCGAGCAGGAAGCCGAAATCGCCGACGCGGTTCACCAGGAACGCCTTCAACTGGGCGTAGGTCGCCGTGGGGCGCGTGTACCAGAAGCCGATCAGGAGATAGGACATCAGCCCGACGCCCTCCCAGCCGAAGAACAGCTGCAGGAAGTTGTTGGACGACACCAGCATCAGCATGAAGAAGGTGAAGAGCGAGATGTAGCTGAAGAAGCGCTGGTAGCCGGGATCGTCCGCCATGTAGCCGATGGTGTAGATGTGCACCATGAGCGAGACGAACGACACCACGAGCATCATGGTCGCGGACAGGCGGTCGATGAGGAACCCGATCTCGAAGCGCGTGGCGCCCGAGGCGAGCCACGTGTACACCCCCCCGTTGTAGACGTTGCCCTCCAGCACGTCGAGAAAGACGAGAGCGGAGGCGGCGGTCGAGATCACCATGCCCGCGACCGTCACCCGGTGCGCGCCGCGGCGGCCGATCGCCCAGCCGAACAGGCCCGCGATGATCGCTCCGGCGAGCGGAGCGGCCGGGACAGTCAGATAAAGTGCCTGCATCAAGGTCATGGTCGTCGTTGGCGGGCGCGCCGGCGCCCGCTCTCACCATTCACCATTCACGCCTTCAGCCTTTGAGGCTGCCGAGATCCTCGACATCGATCGTGTTCAGATTGCGGAACAGCGCCACCAGGATGGCGAGCCCGATCGCGGATTCCGCCGCGGCGACCGTGAGGATGAAGAACACGAAGACCTGGCCCGACGGATCGTCGAGGAAGTGCGAGAACGCCACGAAGTTCAGGTTGACGGCGAGCAGCATCAGCTCGATCGCCATCAGCAGCACGATCAGGTTCTTGCGGTTGAGAAAGATGCCGATCACCGCGATCGCGAAGAGCACGGCGCCGAGCACCAGGTAATGCGACAGCGATATCACTCGGGCTCCCCTCGTTCGAAGGCGGAAGGCGGAAGGCGGAAGGCGGAAGGACGGTCTGCCGCCGGATTACTTGCTTCATCCTTCATCCTTGCTCCTTTTCCGGCGGCATGCGCACGAGCCGCACGCGCTCGTCCCGCCGCACCCTCACCTGGCTCGCCGGGTCCTGGTACTTCGCCAGCTTGCGGCGGCGGAGCGTCAATGCGATGGCCGCCACGATCGCCACCAGCAGGATCACCGCGGCGATCTCGAACGGGTAGACGTATTCCGTGTACACCAGGCGGCCCAGCTCCTTGGTGTTGCTGTAGCCCTCCGGCAGCGGCGGGGGCGCGGGGGCGCCTGCAAAACCGGATAGATACTCGAGCACGAACGCCATCTCCGCCGCCAGCACCGCCGCGATCGCCCCGCCGAGCGGCAGGTAGCTCCAGAATCCCGCGCGCAGCCGCGCGAGATTGATGTCGAGCATCATCACCACGAAGAGAAACAGCACCATCACCGCGCCGACGTAGACCAGCACCAGGACGATGGCGAGAAACTCGGCCTGCAGCTGCACCCAGATCGCGGCCGAGGTGAAGAAGGCGAGCACGAGGTAGAGCGCCGCGTGCACCGGGTTGCGCGCCGTCACGACGCCCAGCGCCGCGAGCACGAGGATCGCCGAGAAAAAGTAAAAGACGAATTCGTTGAAGGTCATTGTCGTCCTGGTGAGCGCTGAACGGTGAACGGTGAAAAGATCATTGCCTCTCGTTTTGCGATCGTTCTTGCCGTTTACTGTTCACCGTTTACTCTTCACTAGCGGTAGACGGCGTCTTCCGCGCGGTCCTTCGCGATCTCGTCCTCGTAGAGATCGCCCACCGCGAGCAGCATCGGCTTGGTGTAGATGAGATCGCCGCGCCTCTCGCCGTGGTACTCGAAGATGCGCGTCTCGACGATGGAATCGACCGGGCACGACTCCTCGCACAAGCCGCAGAAGATGCACTTGGTGAGATCGATGTCGTAGCGCGTGGTGCGGCGCGTGCCGTCGGCGCGCTGCTCGGACTCGATGGTGATGGCGAGCGCGGGGCACACCGCCTCGCACAGCTTGCAGGCGATGCAGCGCTCCTCGCCGTTCGGGTAGCGCCGCAGCGCGTGCAGGCCGCGGAAGCGCGGGGAGATCGGCGTCTTCTCCTCGGGGTACTGCACCGTCACCTTGCGCGCAAAGAGGTGGCGGCCGGTGAGCATCATGCCCTTCACCAGCTCGGCGAGGAGGAAGGTGCGGAAGAGGCGGCCGATGCGCTCGATCATCACTTCCACCATACCCACAGCGGCGTCTGCATCCACGCGCCGAGCACCACGATCCACCCTATCGTCAGCGGCAGGAACACCTTCCACCCGAGCCGCATGATCTGGTCATAACGGTAGCGCGGGAAGGTCGCGCGAAACCACAGGAAGCAGAAGAGAAGGAAGGACACCTTCGCGGCGAGCCAGGGGAAACCGTCGGCCGCGAGCGAGGGGGCGCCGAGCCCGTTCGCCAGCGCGTCGGGCACCGGCGAGAGCCATCCGCCCAGGAACATGATCGACGCGAGCGTGGAGACCAGGATCATGTTCGCGTATTCGGCGAGGAAGAACACCGCGAAGGCCATGCCCGAGTACTCGACGTGAAAGCCCGCGACGATCTCCGACTCGCCCTCGGCGACGTCGAAAGGCAGGCGGTTGGTCTCGGCGACGCCCGCGATGACGTACACGAGGAAGATCGGGAAGAGCGGCACCCAGAACCAGTTGGCGAGACCCCAGTCGCCCTGCTGCATGCGCACGATCTCGCCGAGGTTCAGGCTCTGCGCGGCCATCAGCACGCACACCAGGGCGAAGCCCATGGCGAGCTCGTACGACACCATCTGCGCCGCCGAGCGCAGCGCCCCCAGGAACGCGTACTTGGAATTCGAGGCCCAGCCCGCGATGATGATCCCGTAGACCCCCATCGAGGTGATCGCCATGAGGTAGAGGAGCCCCGCGTCGATGTCGGAGAGCACGAGCGTCGGGCTGAACGGGATGACGGCCCACGCGGCCATGGCCGGCATGATCGCCATCACGGGCGCGAGCACGAAGAGCGCCTTGTTGGCCCCCGCGGGGACGATGAGCTCCTTCACGAGGAGCTTCACCCCGTCCGCGATCGGCTGCGCCAGGCCTCCCAGCCACCGGATGCCGAAGAAAGTGACGCGGTTCGGGCCGAGGCGCACCTGCATCCAGCCGATCACCTTGCGCTCGGCGAGCGTGAGGTAGGCGACCACGAGCATGAGCGGGGCCACGATCGCCACGATCAGCAGCAGGACTTTCACCGCGTACAGCACGTACGGGGCGAGCTCCTGGCCGAAGACCCAGACCACGACCGCGCCCAGAAGGCCCCACAGCCAGTTGCCGAGGTTCGCGATCGGCTGGAGCACGGTCGTCACACCGCCACCTTCTGGCGCGCGCGCACGCGTTCGACGGCGAGCTCCCCCGACATCGCTCCCAGCTTCGAGGTCTCGGGCCGGGCCGTGGCGAGCCGCACGCAGTCCGCCGGCAGCCGGTCATCCACCGCGGCGCCGACGAACGCCTCGCCCCCGCCCTGGCGCACGCGCAGCTCATCGCCCTCCCGCAGGCCCAGTCTTTCGAACAGCGCGCCATTCATCCAGGCGAGCGGCGGCCCGGCATCGCGCGTCTGCTGCAGCGCACGGGCGCGCCGCACGATCGCATCGGCGGAATAGATCGGGACCTCGGCGATGCGCTCGAGCCCCGCCGCCGGGGCGCCTCGCTCCAGATCCAGCGCGACGGCACCCATGCGATTGTCGAGCCGGCCGGCGACATCGCCCGCGGCAAGGATTTCCCGGAGCACCTGCTCGGAGCTGTCGTAGCCGAAGCCGGCGAGCCCCAGCAGATTGCCGAGCACCCGCAACACCTTCCACGCCGGGCGGGTCTCGCCCAACGGGCGCACGACGCCGCTGAAGCTTTGCACCGTGCCCTCGGTATTGACGAAGGTGCCGGAGGTCTCCGTAAACGGCGCGATCGGCAGCAGCACGTGGGCATAGTCGATCGCGCCATGCTGATACGGGGAGAGCGCGACCGTGAGCTCCGCGGCCTTCATCGCCGCCACCGCCTGGCGCGGATCGTGCGTGTCGAGCTCGGCTTCGACGCCGAGCAACAGATAGGCCTTGCGCGGCTGCGCGAGCATTTCGCGCGCGTTGCAGCCCGAAGGAGTGCCGAACGGCACGCAACCCGCAACATAGCCTCCGACGCTGTTGGCCGCCTCCCCCAGGAAGCCGAAGCGCGCGCCAGTCAGTCGGCCAAGCTCAAGGGCGAGCGCGTGCAGCCGGGAGGCGGCTGGATGGTGCTGCGCGAGGTTCCCGAGAAAGATCGCGGCGCTTTGCCCCGAGGCGAGGCTCGCCGCGATCTTCTGCGCCGCTTCCGACACCGGCAGGGGCTCGAGCGCGGCGCGCAGCCCTTCCGGAACGGGCGCGCCCCTCGCCTGCGCCACCGCCTTCGTCACCTGCGCCAGCATCCGGGGCATCGCGCTCGGGGCGACGAGCGCGCGGTTCGCGACCGGCATCAGCAGGTCGTCGTCGAAGGGATTGATGACACTCACCTCGGCGCCGCGCTTCGCCGCCTGGCGCAGGCGGTGCGCGATGAGCGGATGGTCCTTCCTCAACGTGCTGCCGACCACCAGCACGCGGTCGAGCCCGCCGAGCTCCGCGATTCGCATGCCGAGCCAGGGCGCGCCGGCGAGCCTGCCGTCGGCGCTGAAATCGCACTGCCGCAGGCGGAAGTCCACGTTCCCCGAGGCAAACTCGCGCCCGAGTTTGCCTAACAGGAAAAGCTCTTCAAGCGTCTGGTGCGGTGTCGCCAGGGCTCCGATGCTCGCGGCTCCGTATTGGTCCCGGATGCGTTTCAGCTCGGCGGCGACGAAGTCGAGCGCGCCGGCCCACTCCACCTCCCGCCACGCGCCGCCGCGTTTCACCATGGGTCTCGCGAGCCGCTCCGCGGAATTGAGCCCTTCATAGGAAAAGCGGTCCTTGTCCGAGAGCCAGCATTCGTTCACCGCCTCGTTCTCCCGCGGCAGCACCCGCATCACGCGGTTCTGCTTGACCTGCACGACGAGGTTCGCGCCCAGGCCGCAGTGCGGGCTCACGGTGGGCTTGCGCGTCAGCTCCCAGGCGCGCGCGGTGAAGCGGAAAGGCTTCGAGGTGAGCGCCCCGACCGGGCAGAGATCGATCACGTTGCCGGAGAGCTCGGAGTCCACCGTTCTTCCGACGAAGGTGATGATCTCCGCGTGCTCGCCGCGGTTGATCATGCCGAGCTCCATCACCCCCGCGATCTCCTGCCCGAAACGCACGCAGCGCGTGCAGTGGATGCAGCGCGTCATCTCGGCGGCGGAGATCAGCGGACCGAGGTTTTTCTCGGTCACGACGCGCTTGGGCTCCTCGTAGCGCGAGCCACTTGCGCCGTAGCCGACGGCGAGATCCTGCAGCTGGCACTCGCCGCCCTCGTCGCAGATCGGGCAGTCGAGCGGGTGGTTGATGAGGAGGAACTCCATCACGCCCTTCTGCGCGGCGATCGCCTGCTCCGAATGCGTGGACACCTTCATGCCCGGGGTGACCGGGGTGGCGCACGCCGGCAGGGGCTTGGGCGCCTTCTCCACCTGCACCAGGCACATGCGGCAGTTCGCCGCGATCGAGAGCTTCCTGTGATAGCAGAAGTGCGGGATGTAGATGCCGGCCGCGTTCGCCGCCTCCATGATCATCGCGCCCTCGGGAACCTCGAGCGTCTTGCCGTCCAGCTCGATTTTCGTCGTCTTGCGCGCGTCACTCATCGCTGATCACTCTGCACTCTGCGCTCGTCACTACGCGTAGTCCGGCACGAGGCACTTCCCGTGCTCGATGTGGTGGCGGAACTCGTCGCGGAAATGATGGATGAAGCTCTTCACGGGCAGCGCCGCCGCATCGCCCAGCGCGCAGATGGTGCGCCCGGCGATGTTGTCGGCGACGTTGTCGAGGAGCGCCAGGTCCTCGGGCCTGCCCTTGCCGTGCTCGATGCGGTGGACCACGCGGTAGAGCCAGCCGGTGCCCTCGCGGCACGGCGTGCACTGGCCGCAGGACTCCTCGAAGTAGAAATAGGCGAGCCGCAGCAGCGAGCGCACCATGCAGCGCGTCTCGTCCATGATGATGACCGCGCCGGAGCCGAGCATGGAGCCGGCCTTCGCGATCGAGTCGTAGTCGAGGTCGGTATCCATCATGATCGCGGCGGGGAGCACCGGCATCGAGGAGCCGCCGGGAATGCAGGCCTTGAGCTTGCGCCCGCCCCGCATGCCGCCCGCCATCTCGAGCAGCTTCGCGAAGGGCGTGCCGAGCCTCAGCTCGAAGTTCCCGGGGCGCTCGACATCGCCCGAGACCGAGAAGATCTTGGTCCCGCCATTGTTGGGCCGCCCCAGGTTGAGGTACGCCTCGCCCCCGTTCAGGATGATCCACGGAACGGCGGCGAAGGTCTCGGTGTTGTTGACGGTGGTGGGCTTGCCGTAGAGCCCGTAGCTCGCGGGGAACGGCGGCTTGAAGCGCGGCTGGCCCTTCTTGCCTTCAAGGGATTCGAGCAGCGCCGTCTCCTCGCCGCAGATGTACGCGCCCCAGCCGTGGTGGGCATAAAGCTCGAAGTCGAGGCCCGAGCCGAGGATGTTTCTCCCCAGGTAGCCTGCGGCGCGGGCTTCGGCGAGCGCTTCCTCGAACCGCTCGTAGACCTCCCAGATCTCGCCGTGGATGTAGTTGTAGCCGACCGTGGCGCCGGTCGCGTAGCCCGCGATCACCATGCCCTCGATCACGATGTGCGGGTTGTAGCGCAGGATGTCGCGGTCCTTGAAGGTCCCCGGCTCGCCTTCGTCGGAATTGCACACCAGGTACTTCTGGCCCGTGTACTGGCGCGGCATGAAGCTCCACTTCAGCCCGGCGGGGAATCCCGCGCCGCCGCGCCCGCGCAGCGCCGACTTCCTCACCTCGTTCACGACGGCCTCGGGCGGGACGCGCCCGGCGAGGAGCTTTCTCAACGCCTGATAGCCGCCGCGCGCCTCGTAGTCCTTCAGGCGCCAGTTGAGGCCGGTCAGGCCCTTGAGGATGATCGCCTCGGGGCCGAACAGATCGGCGGCGAACGGCGGAACGGGGAGTCCCATCACCTGAGCTCTTTCAGCAACGCGTCGAGCTTCTCGGGCGTCATCGTGCAGCACATGCGCTTGTTGTTCACCAGGAGCACCGGCGCGTCGCCGCACGCGCCCATGCACTCGGCTTCCTTGAGCGTGAACATGCCGTCCGCGCTGGTCTCGTTGAAGCCGATGCCGAGCTTCGCTTTGAGGTGCTCGGCGGAGGCGTTTGCCCCTTGCAGCGCGCACGGCAGGTTGGTGCAGATCGTGAGCTTGTATTTGCCGACGGGCTCGAGGTCGTACATCGTGTAGAAGGACGCGACCTCGTAGACCGCGACCGGCGGCATGCCGAGATAGCGCGCGACGAAATCCATCGTCTCGGTGGAGAGCCACCCCTTCTCCTCCTGCGCGATGGCAAGCGCCGCCATCACCGCGGACGGCCGCCGCCCGGGCGGGTATTTCTCGAGCGCGCGGTCGATTCTCGCCAGCGCCTCGGGGCTCAATACCATCGGAGCGTTCATCGGTCGACCTCGCCGAAGACGAACTCGTAGGTGCTGATGATCGCGACCACGTCGGCGATCATGTGCCCGCGCGCGAGCTCGTCGATCGAGGACAGGTGCACGAAGGAGGGCGACCGCACCTTCATGCGGTAGGGCTTGTTCGCGCCGTCCGAGACGAGGTAGACGCCGAACTCGCCCTTGGGATGCTCGATCGCGGCGTAGGCCTCGCCCTCGGGCACATGCATGCCTTCGGTGAAGAGCTTGAAGTGGTGGATCAGCTCCTCCATGTTGCTCTTCATGCCGAGCCGCGAGGGCGGCGCGATCTTGTAGTTGTCCACCATCACCGGGCCCGGGTTGCTGCGCAGCCAGTCCACGCACTGCCTGATGATGCGGTTCGACTGGCGCATCTCCTCGATGCGCACCAGGTAGCGGTCGTAGCAGTCCCCGTTCACCCCCACCGGCACGTCGAATTCCATCCGGTCGTAGACCGCGTAGGGCTGCTTCTTCCTCAGGTCCCACTCGACGCCCGAACCCCGCAGCATCGGGCCGGTGAATCCGAGCGCGATCGCGCGCTCGGGCGGCACGACGCCGATGCCGACCGTGCGCTGCTTCCAGATGCGGTTGTCGGTGAGCAGCGTCTCGTAATCGTCCACGCATTTCGGGAAGCGCTCGGTGAAATCCTCGATGAAGTCGAGCACCGATCCCTGGCGCGCCCGGTTGCGTTCGCGGGTGGCCGCCTCGCCGTGCAGGCGCGACGGCGCGTACCGGGGCATGCGCTCCGGCAGGTCGCGATACACCCCGCCCGGCCGGTAATACGCCGCGTGCATGCGCGCGCCCGAGACCGCCTCATAGACATCCAGAAGATCCTCGCGCTCGCGGAAGCAGTAGAGGAAGACGGTCATCGCGCCGAGATCGAGCCCGTGGGCGCCCAGGCCGAACACGTGCGCGAGGATGCGCGTCACCTCGTCGAACATCACCCGGATGTACTGGGCACGCAACGGCACCTCGATGCCGAGCAGCTTCTCGATCGCCAGCACGTAGGCGTGCTCGTTGCACATCATGGTGGTGTAGTCGAAGCGGTCGAAGTAGGGGACGTTCTGCAGGTACGTCCGCTGCTCGGCGAGCTTTTCGGTCGCGCGGTGAAGGAGGCCGATATGGGGATCGGCGCGCTGGACGACTTCGCCGTCGAGCTCCAGCACGAGGCGCAGCACCCCGTGCGCTGCGGGGTGCTGCGGACCGAAATTCATGGTGTAGTTGCGGATCTCCGCCATCGTTCAATGGACAGGATTGACAGGATTAACAGGATTCGAAAACGACGCTACGAGGGGTCAATCATGTAAATCCTGTCCATTCAGCCTTTCTTGATCTCGGTGTCGGCGTAGTGCTCCTCGCGCAGGATGCGCGGGGTGATCTCGCGCGGCTCGATGGTGACCGGCTGGTAGATCACGCGCCGCTGGTCCGGGTCGTAGCGCATCTCCATGTGGCCGTAGACCGGAAAATCCTTGCGGAACGGATGGCCGATGAACCCGTAGTCGGTGAGGATGCGGCGCAGATCGGGGTGGCCGTTGAACACGATGCCGAACAGATCGAAGGCCTCGCGCTCGAACCAGTTGGCGCAGGGCCAGACCTCGATCAGGGAATCGAGCACCGGGAACTCGTCGTCGGGACAGAACGCGCGCACGCGCACGCGCCAGTTATGCTCGACCGAGAGCAGGTGCACGACGGCCGCAAAGCGCGGGCCGCTCCGCGGGCCGTCGCCGTAGGCGCTGTAGTCCACGCCGCAGAGGTCCATCAGCTGGTTGAACCGCAAATCGGCATCGTCGCGCAGGAGCCGGGCGGCGGCGTGGTAGTCGGTGCTTTTTACTTCGAGGGTGAGCTCGCCCGCCCGCTCGTCGAGCCTCGCGATCCTGCCGGCGAGGACGCGATGCAACGCCCCGTGGAGACGCTGGAGCTTCGGTGTCATCGTTGGAACGGCACTAGCGCCCGATGGTGCGGGTGCGCCGGATCTTGTTCTGCAACTGGATGATGCCGTAGAGCAGCGCCTCCGCGGTCGGCGGGCAGCCGGGCACGTAGATGTCGACCGGAACGATGCGGTCGCAGCCCCGCACCACCGAGTACGAGTAGTGATAGTAGCCTCCGCCGTTGGCGCACGAGCCCATGGAGATCACCCAGCGCGGCTCGGCCATCTGGTCGTAGGCCTTGCGCAGCGCGGGCGCCATCTTGTTGCACAGCGTGCCCGCGACGATCATCACGTCCGACTGGCGCGGGCTCGGACGGAACATGATGCCGAAGCGGTCGAGGTCGTAGCGCGCTGCGCCCGCGTGCATCATTTCGATCGCGCAGCAGGCGAGCCCGAAAGTCATCGGCCACAGCGAGCCGGTGCGCGTCCAGTTGATGAGTTCTTCCGCGGTGGTGGTGATGAAGCCTTTTTCGGCGAGGCTCTCGGGGGCACCCATACGACGGCTCGGCGTCAAGGTAAGCGGCGGGTTCGTTTCACACTACTGCCAGTCGGGACTTGCAACGTCCCATTCGACTTCCGGGTTCTCCTGTACTTCAAGAGCCTGGAATGCGGTCGCGGTTCCCGTCTCGAGGCACAAAAAACCGGCGAAATTCTACCCTGCGCGGCACGGGCGGGTCAATGAAACAGATTTTCCGGATCAAAAGCTTGCGTCATTCCTGCAACGCACCAACCGGTGGCTTCCGCAAGCGCTTTGCCCGCAGCGGCGTCATGGCCTTCGTGGAAGCGTGTCGGACTTGAGTCCGGCAAGCTCCCTGGTTCACGGTCGAGCGCCGCTCCGCTCGCCCCGGCGCGCGAGGCGCGCAGGATCGCAGGCCGCCCGCGCGAGCTCCGCGGCGAGGCTGAGCGCCAATGCCTCCATGATGTGGAACAGGTGCGCCGCCGCGAGCTCGCGCAGCGGCGCGAGCATCACCGGCAAGCGCACCGAGCGGCTCAACGCACGGGTCTCGACCGCGTAGAGATGAAGCACCTCGCGCAACAGCCGCTCCAGCTCCGGTTGCGGATAGGCGGCGCGCAGCGCGGCCCGCAGCCCGACGCCCGCGCGCCACGCGGCGAGGATGCGGTGCGCCGCCTGGAGCAGGCATTCGATGCGTTGCAGGCGCACCGGACCGACCTCCTCGTAGCGGATCACGATTCCCACCGGGAACGCCCCGACGCGCGCGAGGAAGTCGCGGTCGATTGCCTTCGTCTCTTCCAGGAGCCGCCGCACCGTTTCCGGCCCGGGAGGGGCGCCCGCGGCAAGCGCCTCGCCGGCGCAGCCGATGACGAGCGCGTCCTTGCGCACTTCCTTTTCGACATTGAGAGCGGGGACCGGCGCGAGGTGCGGCAGCACCGGCCGCAGCGGCAGCGCCGCGCGCAGCGCATCCACCGTGCGCCGGCTGTATTCCGCCAGCATCCTGCCGTTCAGGAAAGCGAGGGCGTGCGCCCGGTTCACGCGCGCCGCCCTGGAGGCGCCTCAGTTCGACCGCGGCTTCGTCCCGCGGTGGTATCCGATCATGCCGGCCAACCGCGTGCTCGCGCCGACGTCACGGAAACCAAGCTCGCCCAACACGATCGACAGTTCCTCGGCCGAATAGAACATGCCGAGCGCCTCGATGAAGTACTTCTTGCAATTGAGGGCGGCCGGCCCGCTGCGGAACACGAACCCGGTAAAGGCGAGGCAGCCGCGCAGGTATCCATGGTAGAGGCTCTCGACGACGCGGCTCGCCGGCCGCAGCATGTCGCAGTGGTGGAACGAGCCACCCGGCTTCAGCACGCGCAGGATCTCCCCGAAGACGCGCCTCACGCGAAGGTGCCGTGACGCCCACTGGAGCGTGACGATGTCGAAGTAATTGTCGGGGAACGGCAGCATGTGCACGTCGCCGATGACGCTCGCGACGCGGAATCCCTTCGCCGCCGCCCGCTGCCGCCCGACCGCTTGCATGTCGGCGCTCCGGTCTATGGCATGGACCTCGAGGCGGGGCTCACGCTCGAGCAGGGCGATCCCCACCGCATTGGTCCCGGCGCAGACATCGAGCACCTTCTCGCCCGGGTGCGCCTCGATGGTGTCGAGGAAACCGCGCAGGAACCGGTTCCACAGCCCGAGGCTCGCCACATGATTGGCGCGGTCGTAGTAAGGTGCGACGTCGGCGAAAACCCGGTCGAGCTCCTGGGTCCACACCTCGCTGAAACGCTGCTCGCGCGCGGCTTCGCGCGTGGCGAGAGGCGGCGGGTTCATCGTCTCAAGCCCTCCCTCCGTCGCATGCCTCCTCAAGCGCCGCCGTGCGCGGCGCTCCCCTCATCGGCATCGGAAAATAAGCCCTCGCCCGGCCGCTGTCAATCGGACGGGTCGCACGCCTCGCAGCCTGCCGGACTTTGGAGCCCACTTTCGCCCTTTTCCTGCGGCCGGTTTTGCCTCAGGAGTTTATCGGCACTAAGCTGGATAAATTCCCAGCAGGAAGACAATCGCCGCCGCCGTGCCCGCCGCCGCGCCGCAATAAACCAGTGTGGCGACGAGGGTATCGTGACGCACGCCAAGATCGTAGAACGTGATCCGCAGGCGGTGCGCGGTGCTCCACAGGGAGAGAAAAACCACCGCGACGATCGCGAGCTTGCCGAGCCAGTCGCCCGCAAGCCGGCGAGCCGCATCGTAGGTGAGCGCCTCGGGCACATGGCCGAGCCCGGCGAGCAGCGTGAGGAGGATCAGCACCGGGGTGAGGAACGCGGTCACCGTGCCGCCCGCCGCAAACGGTCCCCAGACGAGGGGTTTGTTCGATCTTGCCATCGTCAGAAGGCTCCCGCGAAAAAGAGCACGGCCGCGGAGAGCAACGCCCAGGCAGCGTAATGCGCGCCCGCGATCACCCGCGCCGGCAGGAAGTCCTCGCCCGCCTGGACGGGGAGCGCCTTCGGCGTCAGGTTGAACCATGTCAGGCTGTGGTAAGCCGCGAAGACGAGCGCGATCACCTGGAATGCGATGCCCGCGGGGCTTCCCAGGCCCGCGAGGAATGCCTCGTAGGCCGCCTCGCCCTGCGCAAGCCGCTTCAACCCGACGATCAGCAGCACGGTATAGGCGCCGATGAAGACGCAGGTCACCTCGCGCGCCATGTAGCGCAGGTAGCGCGGATGCCGCAAGAACCACCGCACCCGCGGCACCTCGCGCAGATACGGCCTGCGGGTCATTTCCTGAGCCATGGCATCAGGTGCTCGCGGTACCAATCCACGGTGCTGGCGATCTTGACCTGCTGCAGCGCGGCTGCCGGATCGACGTGCTTCGGGCACACCTCGGAGCACGCGCCCGCGAACGAGCACTCCCACACCCCGTCGGCTGCCGCGATCTCCTCTTCACGCTCCCCGCGCCCGCCGTCGCGCGAATCGCGATTGTAGCGGTACGCGAGCGTGATCGCGGCAGGCCCGAGGAATTCGGGGATGAGACCGTACTCCGGGCATGCCGCGTAGCACAGCATGCAGTTGATGCACAGGGTGTACTGCTGGTAGCGCTTGAGCTCGGCCGGCGTCTGCCGGTGCTCGCCCGCTTCCAGCGGCCTCGCCTCTTTCGGGATGAGATAGGGCTTCACGCGCGCGAGCTTCGCGAGGAAATCATCGATGACGGTGATGAGATCGCGCTCGATCGCGAAGTGCTGGAGCGGCTCGACCCGGATCACGTCGGGGTAGTCGCGCACGAAGGCCTTGCACGCGAGCTTGGGCTCGCCGTTGATCATCATGCCGCAGCTCCCGCATATGGCCATGTGGCACGACCAGCGGTAGCTCAATGTGGGATCGAGGCTCTCCTTGACGTGATTCAGCGCGTCGAGCACCACCCACTCGCCGCGGCAGGCGACGGGATAGCGTTGCCACCGGGGCTCGCGGTCGGTCTCCGGGATGTAGCGCAGCACCTCGAGCTCGATGCGGCGTTCGCTCACTTGCCGCCCCCCGAATAGTCCCGCACGCCGGGCTGCGACGTGGTGATCGCCACATCGCAATAGCCGATGCGCGGCGGCTCCGCGCGATCGTAGTAGGCGAGCGAGTGCTTGAGGTAGCCCGCGTCGTCGCGGTCCGGGAAATCGAGGCGCTGGTGCGCGCCGCGCGACTCCTTGCGCGCCAGCCCGCTCATGACGACGGCTTCCGCGCAGTCGAGCATCGAGCCCAATTCCAGCGCCTGCACGAGGTCGGTGTTGTAGACGTTCGTCTTGTCGTGGAGCCCGAGCCCCGCGTAGCGCCGCCGCAGCTGCGCGAGCTCCGCGCCCGCCTCGGCAAGGCCCTCGCCGGTGCGGTAGATGCCGGCGTGCCGCTCCATCGCATTCATCATCTCCTTGCGCAGGCCGGCGACCGAGTCCTTGCCGGGCGGCCGGTCGATGAGCGCCCGCACGCGAGCGTGCGCCGCCGACGCCTGGGCCGCGAGAGCCGCCTCGTTGCCCGGGCGCGCGCCCGAGGCGAGATACTCCAGCGCGGTGAGCGCGGCGCGCCGGCCGAACACCAGGAGCTCAGTCAACGAATTGGATCCGAGGCGGTTCGCGCCGTTGATGCTCACACAAGCGCACTCGCCCGCCGCGAACAGGCCCGCGAGCGGGGTCGCCGCGCGGATGTCGGTGTGGATGCCGCCCATCATGTAATGCACGACCGGCCGCACCGGCACCGGCTCCTTCACCGGGTCCACGCCGAGGTAGTCGACCGACAGCTCCCGCACGAACGGCAGCCGCTCGTCGATCAGCTTCTCGCCCAGGTGGCGCATGTCGAGCAGCGTGCAGTCGCCCCACGGCGTCGGCACGGTGTTGCCCTTCCGCTGCTCGTGCCAGAACGCCTGGCTCAGCCGGTCCCGCGGGCCGAGCTCCATGGTCTTCAGCACGGGCTTGCCCACCGGCGTCTCGGGTCCCATCCCGTAGTCCTGCAGGTAGCGCCGGCCATGCCGGTTCACCAATATGCCGCCTTCCCCGCGGCAGCCCTCGGTCAGGAGGATGCCCGAGTTGGGCAGGCCGGTCGGGTGATACTGGACGAACTCCATGTCCTTGAGCGGCACCCCCGCCCGGTAGGCAAGAGCCATGCCGTCGCCGGTCTTGATCGCGCCGTTGGTGGTGAACGGGAACATGCGCCCCGCTCCCCCGGCGGCGATGATGAGCGCGCGCGCGTCGAAGCGTTTCAACTGCCCGCTGCGCATCTCGATCGCCACCAGGCCCCGGCAGCGCCCGTCGTCCACCAGCAGATCGGTCGCGAAGTACTCGTCGTAGCGCCGGATCGCCGGATAGCGGAGCGAGGTCTGGAACAGCGTGTGCAGGATGTGGAAGCCGGACTTGTCCGCGGCGTACCACGTGCGCTTCACTTTCATGCCGCCGAAGGGCCGCACCGCCACCGATCCGTCCGGCTCGCGGCTCCACGGGCATCCCCAGTGCTCGAGCTGGACGAGCTCCCTCGGCGCCTCGCGGATGAAGTACTCGACGGCATCCTGGTCCGACAGCCAGTCGCCTCCTCCCACCGTGTCGTGGAAGTGCTGCTCGAGGCTGTCGTCCGCCTTGATGACGCCCGCAGCGCCGCCCTCCGCCGCGCACGTATGGCTGCGCATCGGATAGACCTTCGAGACGAGGGCGATGCGGAGATTCGGGTCGGCCTCCGCCAGCGCGATCGCCGCGCGCAACCCCGCGCCGCCCGCTCCGATGATCGCTACGTCAGCCTGGACGGTTTCCATGCCCGCCCGCGGACCGTCTCGCTATTCCCACTCCAGGGCGCCCTTCTTCCACTCGTAGAAGAAGCCCACGACGAGAATGAGCAGGAACACGACCATGGCCATGAAGCCGAAGAGGCCGATTTCCCGCAGGACGACGGCCCAGGGAAAAAGGAATGCGATCTCGAGATCGAACAGGATGAAGAGGATCGCGACGAGGTAGTAGCGCACGTCGAACTTCATGCGCGCGTCCTCGAACGCCTCGAAGCCGCATTCGTAGGGCGAGAGCTTCTCCGGGTCCGGGCGGTGAACGCCGAGCAGCCGGCTCAAGGCGCCGCCGAGCATGATCGGCATCATGCCGATCAGCAGGCCGACCAGAATGAACATCAGGATGGGGAAGTAGTTCTCTAGCATCGTCAGATGCGGGGCTCGGGAATCGGGGCTCGGGGCTTGAGAAATCCTTCCGCTTGCCAGACCTTTCGAGTCCCTAGTCCCTATCGCCTGGACGCGCCTCTTCAAAAATGGTGCCGACGGTGAGATTCGAACTCACACGGCTTGCGCCGCCACCCCCTCAAGATGGTGTGTCTACCAATTCCACCACGTCGGCACTAAAACCCGTGATTCGTGAATCGTGATTCGTGAATCGAGCAATCCACATCAGGAACGCCTTTCTGCTTCGAATCACGAATCACAAATCACGGCTCACGCTTCTCGTCACTTCGGGACTTCCTGCGCCCTCGAGCCCGGTTCTGCCCCCGGAGCCTGGCCCGCAGGCGCGCCCGGCACCGGAACCTGCGACGGCAGCGGCCCTTGCGACGGGACCGGCACCTGCAGAGGTAGCTGCTCTGTCGGCGCGGGCTTCGTCGCCATCACGCCCCGGCCTTCGGTCTTGCGCGTCGAAAAATACGTGAGCCCCAGGCTGGTCAGGAAGAAGACGGCCGCGAGGACCGCCGTGGCCCGGCTCAAGAAGTTGGCCGAGCCCGAGGCGCCGAAGAGGCTGCCCGAGGCGCCGCTGCCGAACGCAGCGCCGACGTCCGCGCCCTTGCCGTGCTGCAGCAGCACCAGCCCGACGACGGCGAGGGCCGCCATCACATGTATCACCAGAACCAGAGTTTCCATTCAAGCCTTCGCTGTCACTGTTTCCTGCGCGGCGAGCGCCGCGCGGCAGATCGCGATGAATTCGCCGGCCGCGAGCGACGCGCCGCCGATCAGCCCGCCGTCCACGTCCGGCATCGCGAAAAGCTCGCCCGCATTGGCGGCTTTCACGCTGCCCCCGTAAAGGATCGCGAGCTCATCGGCCAGGCGGCGATCCGCCGCCGCCAGCCGCGCCCGGATGTAGGCGTGCACCGCCTGCGCCTGCCCGGGCGTCGCGTTCTTGCCGGTGCCGATCGCCCATACCGGTTCATAGGCGAGCACGCACTGCGCGAGCGCCCGCAGCCCGCAGCGCTCGACCACGGCGTCGAGCTGGCGCGCCACCACCGTTTCCGTGACGCCGGATTCGCGCTCGGCAAGGGTTTCTCCCACGCACAGAATCGGGGTGAGGCGGTGCTTCACCGCCTGCGCGAACTTGAGGGCCACGATCTCGTCGCTTTCACCAAACACCGTGCGCCGCTCCGAGTGGCCGACGATGACGTAGCGGCAGCCGAGATCCGCGAGCATCGCGCCCGATACCCCGCCGGTGTAGGCGCCCGCCTCGAACTGACACACGTCCTGCGCCCCCAGCGCCACGTTGCTGCCGTGCAACGCCTGCGCGACCTGGGCGAGGTAGGGGAAGGGCACGCAAACCGCGAATCGGGCGCGCGCGAGCGGGGCAAGGGCCGGGATGACCGCCTCGAGCAGCGCCTGGTTGGAGGCGAGGCTGCCGTTCATCTTCCAGTTGCCCGCTACGAGCTTCGCTCGCATGCCCCACCAGACCCGCGTAAATCGTTGAATTTTACAGGCCAACGCGCAAAAGGGTCAAACGAGCGGCGCCTTCTACAGCGCCTTGCGCACGCACGCCGCAATGCGCTCGGCCCAGCGCTCCACCTGGGCGCCGTTCTTCCCCTCCACCATGACGCGGATCACGGGCTCGGTGCCCGAGGCGCGCAACAGCACGCGTCCCCCTCCGTCCAGGTCGGCCCGGGCTTGCGCCACCGTGCGCTTCACCGCGGGATGGGCGAGCGCGTCCGCGCCCCTGCCCGACTCGACGTTCACGAGTACCTGCGGGTAGAGCGCGAGCGCGCCGGCCGCCTTGGCGAGCGTCGTCCGCGTCTCGAGCAGCGCCCGCAGCACCTCCAGCGCGGAGACGATGCCGTCGCCCGTCGTGTGCTTGTCGAGACAGACGATGTGGCCGGAGTTCTCGCCGCCCAGTTGCCAGCCGCGCTCGAGCATGAGCTCCAGGACGTAACGGTCGCCGACCCGGGCGCGCGCAAACGGGATCCTGAGCCTGGCGAGCGCGTGCTCGAGCGCGAGATTGCTCATCTGCGTGCCGATCACGCCGCCCGCGAGCCCGCCCGAGCGCTTGCGGTGGCGCGCGATCACGTAGAGCAGCTGGTCACCGTCGTAGAGCTTGCCGGCGGCGTCCGCCATCACCAGCCGGTCGCCGTCGCCGTCGAGCGCGACGCCCAGATCCGCCTTGTGCCGCCTGACCGTCGCCTGCAGCGCCTGCGGGGCGGTCGCGCCCACCCGGTCGTTGATGTTGAGCCCGTCGGGGCTTGCCCCGACCGTTTCGACATCGGCGCCCAGCTCGTGAAAGACGTGCGGCGCGATGTGGTAGGCCGCGCCGTTCGCGCAATCGACCACGAGGCGCAGGCCGCGCAGGTGCAGGCGCGATGGGAACGTGCTCTTGCAGAACTCGATGTAGCGGCCGGCGGCATCATCGATGCGCCGCGCCTTGCCGAGCCTCGCCGACGTCATGCATCGGAGCGGCCGCGCGAGCTCGCGCTCGATCGCCCGCTCGGTCGCGTCGGGGAGCTTCGCGCCTTCGCCGGAGAAGAACTTGATGCCGTTGTCGTCGTAGGGATTGTGCGAGGCGCTGATGACGATCCCGGCGGAGAGCCGCAGCGCCCGCGTGAGGTAGGCGATGGCGGGCGTC
>Ga0073934_10000867_pt1 | contig 79227 bp, 69 predicted proteins | sample LarsenN4metaG_FD_76834 | JGI IMG/M metagenome (GOLD analysis project Ga0073934, IMG submission 76834) | Hot spring sediment bacterial and archeal communities from British Columbia, Canada, to study Microbial Dark Matter (Phase II) - Larsen... ...
CCGCATCCGGGACACTGCCGGAAGCCCCGCCAGTCGCCCATCGGTCCCTCCAGGTGGCTAGTTCCGGAAGTCCCCGGTCACGCTGAGCTCGAGCCACTGCTCGCCGTCCGCCCCGCTCACCGGGACGTAGACGCCCATGTCGTGCCAGCCGTCCATCCCCTCGTGCATCGCGAGCTCGAAGGTGAGGACGGTGGACTCGCCGGGCGCCAGCGTGTGGGCACCGAGCTCGAAGGGACCGGGGCAGCACCCGGCGCGGATCTGCGCTTCGGGCTCGCCGAGGCGGACCGGGTCACTCCCGGTGTTGGTGAGGGTCCAGAACGGCCGGACCGCGATGTCCAGCGGGACCTGGCCCATCGCCCAGTCCGAACCCTGCACGGTGATGCCGCCGGCCTCCGCGGTGCCGGATGCGTAGCCGGGCGTCTCGTAGACGGGTAGCCCCATCGCGTTCACCTCACCGGTCGGCGTGAGCGCCGATGAGCCGGCCGCGACCGTCGCACCCTCGCCCTCACCGCCGACCGGGGTCGACGTTCCGCCCGAGGTCAGGAAGATCCCGATCACCGCGCCGACGGAGACGACCGCCGCGGCCACCGCGCCGATGGCCACGAGGCTGTCGGTCCCGCTCCGCCTCGACCGTCCCCGCGCACGCTGCTTCGCCGGTGCCCACGCCATCGTGCCGCCCTCCCTCACGCGCTCATCATCGGACCGTCGTAGCGGGCGACGATCCGGTCTCGGATCGTCCCCGGACCCATGCCGCGGTCCATCATCCGCATGACCATCCGCGACTCGTCGATGCAGATCTGGCACCCGGAGGCGTGCGACTCCCACGCGCCGTCCGGGGTCACGAAGCAGTCCTCGAGGTTGCGGTGCGCGAGCATCTCCTGGCATCCGCAGTAGCACGGGACCTGCGCGTAGACGGCCGCGTTCGCCTTGGCGTACGCGTAGTGCGCGATCATGTGCGACGGCATCCCGTCCAGCTGGAAGCCGGCCGGCATCGCCTGCTCCGTGCCTGCAGCCGCGCCCGCAGCGGCGCCTCCGCCACCCCACGTCATCTCGTGGCTCCCGCCGCGCATCGACATCGTCACCCCGACGACCCCGGCGGCGACGATCAGCAGGGCGGCGAGCGCCAGGGCGGCGGCCGAGACGAGCCCCTGATGCGCCGCGTCGTCGTCGCCCCGAGCGGTGGGGTCCTCCAGGTCGGTCATCGGTCGGTCACCTCCATGCCCAGATGCTCGGCCCGAGGTGTGGAGATCCCGTGGAGGGCCCGTGGGAGAGGGATGGAACGTGCGGGACCTGGGTGCCCCGCCGCGCGTACCATCGCGGCCACGGGAAGGAGGGAGAGCACGGGTGGCGAGGACGATCCTGGTCGTGGAGGACGAGACGAAGATCCGCTCGCTCCTGCGCGGATACCTCGAACGGGCAGGCTTCTCGGTGCTGACCACCGGGAGTGGTGCCGAGGCGCTCACGCTCGCAGGCACCGCTCGGCCCGATCTGGTCCTGCTCGATCTCGGCCTGCCCGACGTCCCGGGAGAGACCGTCGCGCGTGAGGTCCGGAAGACGAGCACGGTCCCGATCCTCATGCTCACGGCGAAAACCGGGGAGGAGGACCGGATCGCCGGGCTCGAGCTCGGCGCCGACGACTACGTCACGAAGCCCTTCAGCCCTCAGGAGGTGGTCCTGCGCGTGCAGGCCATCCTGCGTCGGGCGGAGGGCGCGACCGCGACGGGCGGGGAGGTCCGCTCGTTCGGTGACGGGGAGCTCAGGCTCGACGAGGGCCGTCACCAGGTGGAGGTGCGCGGGGAGGTCGTGGACCTGACGCCGACCGAGTGGTCCCTGCTCGTGACGCTCGCGGGCGCCCCCGGGCGGGTCTACTCCCGCACCGAGCTGATCAACCGGATCCGCGGATACGAGTTCGCGTCCGAGCGGGCGATCGACAGCCACGTGAAGAACCTGCGGCGCAAGATCGAGCTCGATCCCCACGAGCCGAGGATCGTCGAGACCGTGCTCGGTACGGGATACCGACTCGGGCTCGGGCGCGATGGCTAGGCGGCCCGTGTCGCCGCTCGGTCTCCGCCTCACGGCGGCGTTCATCACGGTCGCCGTGGCGGCGATCGCCGTCTATGCCGTGCTGACCGTGACATCCACGCGGAACGAGCTGACGGAGCTGATGCTGGAGGTCCACCGCGAGGACGCGGTGGCCGCGGCAGCGGCGGCGTCCCGCGCGTACGCGGCCGCTGGCAGCTGGGAGGACGCCGACCTGACCGGAGCGGTCGCCGTCGCCGCGCGCGGGCAGGCGACGATCGCGCTCCGGGATGCGAGCGGCGCCGTGGTGACGGCGCCGGCCGAGGAAGCCGCTCAGATGCTCGAGGAGATGCACGGCGTCGAGCTCGTCGACATCCCGCGCGGCGATCCGGTCGTCGCGCCGGTGACGGTCGACGGGGAGCAGGTCGGCAGCCTGGTGCTCCGGTTCCCCGCGAGCCACCTCCCCGCTCCCGAGCAGCAGGTCCGTGCCGCCCTGACCCGGACCGCCCTGATCGGCGCGGCGGTCGCCGTCCTCGTGGGGATCGGGATCGCGCTCTTCGTCGCTCGCCGGGTCAGCCGGCCGCTCGTCGCGCTGACGGACGCGGCGATCGAGATGGGGTCCGGGGGGCGCGGTGTGCGGGTCGGCATGAGCGACCAGCCGGGGGAGCTGGGCGTCCTCGCGGCCGCCTTCGACCGGATGTCCGAATCGGTGGAGCGTGAGGAAGCGCTGCGACGACAGCTGGTCCGCGACGTCGCGCACGAGGTGCGTACACCGCTCACGATCCTCCGCGGGACGACCGAAGGTCTCGTGGACGGCGTGCTCCCGCCCGACGAGGAGACCCTGCGCTCCCTGCACGACGAGGTCCTGCGGCTCACCGGGCTCGTCGGAGACCTCGAGACGTTGGCGGCCGCCGATGCCGCGGCGCTCCGCCTCGAGCTCCGACCGGTCGATCTCGCGCACGTGGCCGGGGCGGCCGTGGCGGTGGCGCGCGGTGCCTCCGCGGAGACGGAGATCGCCCTGGACGCAGATCTGCAGAGCGCGCCTGCGATGGGGGACCCGTCGCGCTTGCACCAGGTCGTGGTGAACCTGCTCTCCAACGCCCTGCGGCACACGCCCCCGGGTGGGCGCATCGAGATCCGGACCGCGACCGATGGGCAGGATTCCCTGCTCGAGGTGCTGGACACGGGCGAGGGCATCGCGCCGGAGGACCTTCCCCACGTGTTCGAGCGCTTCTATCGGGGCAGGAGCGTCGACGACCGCTCGGGCAGCGGGATCGGCCTCGCGGTGGCGGCCGAGCTCATCGCGGCGCACGGCGGCACGATCGAGGCCCGGAACCGCCCCGACGCCGGGGCCGCGTTCACCGTCCGGCTCCCCTCGGCCTGAGCCACCCGGGCGAGCGCGATCGCCGGACGAACGCATCGGTCGCGCGATCCGGGGTGTCGGTCGGGCTCGGCGATGGGTAGGCTCCGATCGTCGTGGGGCTCGAGCGGGACGTCGTCATCGTCGGCGGGGGGCACAACGGCCTCGCGTGCGCCGCGTACCTGGCGAAGGCCGGGCTCGATGTCCTCGTGCTCGAGCGGCGCGACGTCCTGGGCGGCGCCGCCGCGACCGAGGAGACCTGGCCCGGCTACCGGATCTCGAGCGCGTCCTACGTCGTCTCGCTGATGCCGCCGGAGATCGTGGCGGAGCTCGAGCTGAAGCGCTTCGGCTACGAGGTCTCGATCATCACGCCCGACTACTTCGTGCCGTTCCCCGACGGGTCCTCCCTCACGCTGTGGGGCGATGTGGCCCGCGACGCCGCGAGCATCGCTCGGTTCTCGGCGGCCGACGCCGAGGCCTACGTCGGGTTCGACCGCTACTTCGATCGCGTGGCGAGGCTCCTCAAGGACCTGCTGTTCGTCGTCCCGCCCAACCTGAAGCTGTCGGACCTGCCCGCGTGGGCGCGGACCGCCGGCAAGATGCGCTCGTGGACCGGCCGCGACATCGCCGAGGTCGTCCGCCTGTTCACGATGAGCGCCGCCGACTTCCTGGACGAGTGGTTCGAGGACGCCCGCGTGAAGGGCGCGCTCGCGACCCAGGCCATCATCGGCGCGTGGTGCGGCCCGATGACGCCGGGCTCCGCGTACGTCCTGATGCACCACTGGATCGGCGAGATCGACGGGCACGCCGGCGCCTGGGGGTGGGTCAAGGGCGGGATGGGCGGCGTCTCGCAGGCCATCGCGCGGGCCGCGGAGGCCGCCGGCGCCGAGATCCGGACCAACGCCGAGGTCCAGCGCGTGGCGATCGCCGGCACCGGTCGAGCCGTGGGGGTCGAGCTCGCGGACGGCTCGCTCGTCCGCGCGCGGCGTGTGGTCTCGAGCGCCCATCCGATCACGACGTACCTGGACCTGGTGGGGGGGGACCGTCTTCCCCCTCGGGTCGTCCGCGACGTGAAGCGGTACCGCACGCGGAGCGGCTCGGTGAAGCTGAACGTCGCCCTGGGCGAGCTCCCGACGTTCCCGAGCTGGGATCAGGACGGCGAGCTGCACCGGGGCCTCGTCGCCGTGTCACCCTCGATCGAGTACCTCGAGCGAGCGTGGGACGACGCCAAGTACGGGCGGATGTCCGAGCACCCCTACATCGAGGTGGTGTTCCCCACGGCGCACGAGCCCGAGGGTCTGGCCCCCGAGGGCGAGCACCTCATGCTCGGGTTCAGCCAGTACGGGCCCTACGAGCTGCGCGAGGGCTCGTGGGACGAGGGCGGTCGCGAGGAGTACGCGCGACGGGCGCTCGGCGCGCTGGGGGCGTTCGCTCCGAACCTGGAGGCGAGCGTCGAGCGCGTCGAGGTGCTCACGCCCAGGGACCTCGAGGAGCGCTTCGGCCTGGTCGGGGGCAACATCATGCAGGGCGAGCTCACGCCGGATCAGATGTTCAGCCTGCGGCCGATCCCGGGCTACGGCGACTACCGCTCGCCGGTCCCCGGCCTGTACCTGTGCGGCTCGGGCACGCACCCGGGCGGCGGCGTGATGGGCGTCCCGGCCCGCAACGCCGCGCGGGTGATCGTGCGCGACCACCGCCGCGGGCGCCTCGTCGAGCGCGCGAACCCGTTCGGCGGCTGACGGAACGGGGCGTGTCAACGCTGTTGTCAGCGTAGTTGACAGCCGGCGACGGTCGGACCATCATGCGTCGCGATGGGGCGTGGGGGGACGGGAACGCGCGCGCGGACCGAGGAGCCGGGCTCCGGCGCCCGCCTCACCCCGGACGTGATCGTCGAGGCCTGCATCGCGCTCGCCGACCGGGAGGGGCTCGAGGCGGTGACCCTCCGCCGCCTCGGCGCCGAGCTCGGCGCCGACCCCACGGCGCTCTACCGCCACTTCCGTGACAAGCAGGAGCTCCTGTCCGCGGTCGCCGACCGGCTGCTCGGTGCGTTCCTCGATGGGCACCGACCGACCGGGACCTGGCGCGAGGACCTCCGGTCGCTCAGCCTGGCGGCCCGCGAGGTGTACCTCGCGCACCCGGCCCTCGCGCACCTCCTGGCCACGTCCTCGACCCCGCTGCCGAACAGCGAGCGGCTGACCGAGGTCGTCCTGGCCGCGCTGAGGGCGGCCGGGCTCGATGACCGCACGGCCGCGCTGGCGTTCGAGGTGCTGGAGGACTACGTCGCGGGGGCCTCGAGCCTCGACGCCGTGGTCGGCTCCCACACCGATGCCGCGTGGAGGGCGAGCCTCGCCATGCTGCCACCCGACCGCTTCCCGAACGCGGTCGAGGTCGCCCAGCACCTGTACCGGGACGACGAGGCCGCGTTCGCGTTCGGCCTCGACCTGATCCTCGACGGACTCGAGCGGCTCGCCACGAGCGAGCGGGAGGGAGAGGGGCGATGACACGACGACGGTTGCCCGTCCGAGCGGCGGCGCTCGGCGCCGTGCTGGCGCTCGCGATGGGCGTCCTGCAGGCCGGCGGCGCCGGGGCGCAGCCCGATCCGCTCCAGCACCTGGACGTCGGCTACGTGGAGGAGGTCACTCGTCACCTCGGGACGATCGGATCGTCGCCGCTCGGCTTCCGGGCGATGGCGACGCCCGAGGACCGTGAGACGGCGGAGTACATCGCCGGCGAGATGGCGTCGATCGGGCTCGAGGACGTCGCGGTCGAGACCTTCACCGGCGACGGCTGGCGCTACGAGGGCGGGTCCGTCCAGGTGAGCGGCGGCGGTCTCGACGCCACGTTCACCGCGACCTCGAACGGTGGGGTCCCGGGCACCCGTCCGAAGGGGGTCGAGGGCGAGGTCGTCTTCGTCGGGTACGGCACGAGGCCCGAGTACCGGGGCCTGGACGTCGAGGGCAAGATCGCCCTCGCGTGGTGGGACTACGACTCGCTCGGCATCTGGCCCAACTACATCGCGTACGAGGCGAAGGTCCATGGCGCGAAGGCCGTCATCATGGCCTCGGCGCCGGATCACGGGTGGTACTCGGCCGGCGACGGTCGGGCGCTCGGGAGCAACGACGGCGAGTGCAGCACGACGCTCTGCGCCCCGCTCGCGATCGTGAGCAAGCGATCCGCGGCCAAGATCGTGGACGCCCTGGAGGCCGGTCGGGTCCGGGCCCGGGTCACCCTGGACGCCGAGAACCTCCTCGACGCCACGGCGTACCAGGCGATCGGGCAGATCACGGGCTCGGTGCATCCCGAGCGGTCGATCGTGTTCACCGCTCACCACGACGCGTGGTTCACGTCGGCGGCGGACGACTCCATCGCGATCGGGATGGTGCTCGCGCTCGCGAAGGCCGTCGTCGAGAGCGGGTACCAGCCCGAGTACACGTGGATCTTCGCGCCGGTCACCGGCGAGGAGTACGGGCTCGCCGACGCGTATTACGACTGGCTCCAGGGAGCCCACCACCGCATCACGGTCTCGCACACCGAGTGGCAGAGCGAGGCGGTCGCGATCTTGAACTGGGAGGTCCACTCGCCCCCATACCTGCTGGGGGTGAGCCTGCCCCGAGAGCTCCGGTCGTTCGTCGCGGGCTCGCTCTCCACGAGCCAGGCCGACGGCCTGATCGACGGCTTCGGTCTGTCCGAGGTCTACGCGTGGCAGGACAACTTCACGTACACGGCCGAGGGCGCTCCCGCCGTGACGTTCGGGGCGAGCGGTCCGGACTACTGGTCCCGGTACCACACCGACCGCGACTCGATCAGGACGCTCGACTTCGAGGCGCTCCTTCCCGTGCTCCAGGCGGAGACCCGGGTGGCGCTGGACCTCGACGGGGAGCTCGCGCCGTACGACTTCGGGAAGCGGATCAACCACCTGGGTGGCCGCCTCGACGAGGAGACCATGCGGGCCTACGGGGCCGACGCCGACGCGGTCCTCGCCGCCTTCGATCGTCTGGTCGCCGCCTGGGCCACCGCGAGGACGGAGCCGCCGTCGGTCTGCGCGCTCGGGCACCAGCGCGAGGCGTTGCGGGTCTCGCTCGACGGCCTCACCGCCCTGTCGTTCCTGGACGACACGATCTACCCCCACGAGCAGTCGCAGTGGGACCTGTGGATGCTCGACGATGCCATCGCGTCGGTGCGGACGGGTGACTGGGCCGCGGCGCAGGAGTCGGCGACCTGGGTGGATCTCAACTCGCTCGCCCAGATCCTGAGCCGCGAGGCGTTCGAGGTCGAGCAGCTCCATCACGACCCGGGCTACGAGAACATCTCGTGGGGCGCGCAGGGACAGCTCTCCGAGCCGCTCGACCTGTACGGCCTCATGCGGGCGCTCGGGAAGGCCAGCCGCGGGGGTCCGGCAGACCCGGGTGCGTGGCTCGCCGACCTCCGGGATGCGCGCCGGTACGCGCTCGGCGTGTACCGGGACCGGGTCTCGCAGGTCGCCGAGATGCTCGACCAGGTCGCCGTGGAGCTCGAAGCCGCGACCACCTGTTGAGGCTCACCGGGGGGCCGACCACTCGGCCGGCCCCCCGGGTCCGGCACCACTCCCGGTTTGCATCGCAGGGCGGGACGGGCGCAGACTCCGGCCGTTCCATCGCACGAGAGGGGGGCATCATGCGAGGGAGGTGGGCCGGCCTCGTCGCCGGCGCGCTGATCGCCGCGACGGCGATCGCGATCTCGATCGTCTCGGTGTCGGCGGCCGGATCCAAGGTCACGCGGCTCCACGTGATCGAGCACGCGACGACCGATACCCTGGTCGATCTCACCGCCAACGGTGATTCGACCGGCGATCTGCTGACGTTCCACAACGACCTCTACGACGACACGGATACCGAGGTCGTGGGCACCAGTCACGGTGAGTGCGTCCGCATCGAGGTCGGCGTGAGCTGGGAGTGCCGCTGGGTGAATACCTTCGAGGACGGCTCGATCACGGTCGAGGGTCCCTTCTTCGACGCGGGTCCGTCGGCCCTGGCCATCACGGGCGGGACCGGCGAGTTCCGCGGCGCGCGCGGGAGCATGCGCCTGGTGGCGCGCGACGACGCGGGGACGGCGTTCGACTTCATCTTCCGGATCTTGAGCGACTGACCCGGTCGGTCCTCGGTGGGAGCCTCCCGCGTGAGCGCGCGGGAGGCTCCGCGCCGCACCCGGAACGGGTACCGTCGGGGCGTGAGCCAGCTGCTGCCCGCCGAGCGCAGGCGACGGATCGTGGAGGTCCTGCACGAGCGCGGGGCCGTCCGCGCCGCCGACCTGGTCGAGCTCCTCGGCGTGTCCGAGGTCACCGTCCGGCGCGACCTTGCGGGCCTCGAGCGCCGCGGCAGGCTCGAGCGCACCCGCGGCGGCGCGGTCCTGCCCGGGGCCGGTGCGATGCCCGTCGTGACCCCTCCCGAGCGGGCGGCGGAGAAGCGGGCGATCGGCCGGGCGGCCGCGGCCCTCGTACTCCCCGGGGACACCGTGTTCCTGAACGGCGGCTCGACGACCCTGGAGGTGTTCCGGCACCTCTCGGTCCCCGCGACCGTGATCACCAACAACGTGCTGGTCGCGCTGGAGCCGGTGAACCGCGATGTCGAGCTCCTGCTGCTGGGCGGCCACGTTCGCCCGGACCCGGCCGAGCGGACGGTCGTTGGGCCCTTCGCCACGGACGCGCTCCGGCGGACGTTCGCCACCAGGGCGTTCCTGGGCGTCGGGGGGCTGGACGCGGAGCACGGCGTGACGACTCCGGTGGCCGCGGAGGCCGAGATCGCCAGGACGATGGTCGAGCAGACCCGCGAGCAGGTGGTGATCGTCGCCGACGCGTCCAAGCTCGGGGCGGTCTCCGATTTCGGCGTCTGCCCGCTGTCGAGGGTGGATGTGCTCGTCACCGACGAGCCGGGCTCTGAGCGCGACCGCGAGATGCTCGCTCGGGCTGAGGTGCAGGTCATCCTTCCCTGACGGATGAGGACCGATACAGACCGGAACCGACCGCGTGCAGCGGACCAGGGCGTGACCGAACATGACCGACCCCCGAACGGGCCATTGACACCGGCGCCCGACCACCCGCAGACTGTTGCGGTCATGGAACGAGCGACGGGTGCGCGGCAGGGTCTGACCCTCGTACTCATTCGCTAGGCGCGGCCTGGGCCCAGGAGGCCCCGACCGCGCCGGAAGCCCCTCGGATCCCGAGGGGCTTTTCCTACCCCTCGCCGGAGAGCGGCCCGCACGGAAGGAGACAGGGATGCGGTACGAGTTCGAACGAGGCGACCACCGGGTCGCGAGCGTGCTGTGGGAGGGCCCGGCCCAGGTGACGTTCGACGTCGCCGACCCGGCCGACCGGCCCCAGTTCGAGCGCTTCTTCGGGGCCGAGGTCGTGTACATGGACGCCGGCTTCGACTTCGGCGGCGGCATGAGCGAGGAGGGCATGACCACCCGCCGGCGCGACTGGACGCCCTGGGAGTTCGAGCGCCAGGTGCGCAACCTGGCCCACAAGCTGGGGTGCACCGTGCGTCGCGTGGAGACCGGCCCCGTCGAGGACCGGCCCCAGGAGGTGGGCACGCGATGAAGGTCACCGGCGCCCAGGCGCTGTTCAGGGCCCTCGAGGGCGAGGGTGTCGAGGTCGTGTTCGGCATCCCCGGCGGAGCGATCCTGCCCGCCTACGACCCGCTGCTCGACTCGAAGATCCGCCACGTGCTCTGCCGGCACGAGCAGGGGGCCGGGCACGCGGCCGAGGGATACGCCTGGGCGACCGGCAAGGTCGGCGTCGCGATCGCGACGTCCGGGCCCGGGGGCTGCAACCTGGTCACGCCGCTCGCCGACGCCAAGATGGACTCGGTCCCGATCGTCGCGATCACCGGGCAGGTTCCGATCCCGGTGGTTGGCAACGACGCGTTCCAGGAGGCCGACATCACCGGCATCACGCTGCCGGTGACCAAGCACAACTTCCTGGTGAAGGACGCGAACGAGCTGGCCGAGACGATCCGGGAGGCCTTCCACATCGCGAGCACCGGACGACCGGGGCCCGTGCTCATCGACATCCCCAAGGACGTGCAGCTCCAGGAGATCACGTGGCGCTGGCCCGATGGGGTCGACCTCCCCGGGTACCGCCCGACCACCAAGGGCAACCTGCGGCAGGTCCGGACCGCCGTGAAGATGATCATGGAGTCCAAGCGCCCCGTGCTGTACGTGGGCGGGGGCGTGATCAAAGCCGAGGCCGCCAAGGAGCTGTACCGGCTCGCGCGCGACGGCCGGCTGCCGGTCGTCACGACCCTCATGGCGCGGGGCGCGTTCCCGGACACCCACGAGCTCGCGCTCGGGATGCCGGGTATGCACGGCGGGTACCCGGCCGTCACGGCGATGCAGAAGGCCGACCTCCTGGTCGCGCTGGGCGCGCGCTTCGACGACCGGGTGACGGGACAGCTGTCGTCCTTCGCACCGCACGCCAAGGTGATCCACGTCGACATCGACCCGGCCGAGATCGGCAAGAACCGAGCGGTCGACGTCCCGATCGTCGGCGACGCCAAGGACGTGATCGCCAAGCTCCACGCGGAGCTGCGGCGTCGCCAGGAGGAGGCGGGCGGTGTCCCCGAACGAGGCGAGTGGATGCGGACGCTGAAGCGGTGGAAGAAGGAGTACCCCTATCGCTACGAGCAGCCCGCGGACGGCCCGCTCAAGCCCCAGTTCGCGATCGAGCGCCTCTACGAGCACGCCAAGGACGCGATCGTCGTGGCCGGCGTTGGACAGCACCAGATGTGGGCCTCGCAGTTCTGGCGGTTCACCGAGCCACGCACCTGGATCAACTCGGGCGGGCTCGGCACGATGGGGTTCGCGGTGCCGGCGGCCCTCGGCGCCGCGGCGGGCCGACCCGATCGCCGCGTGGTCGCGATCGACGGCGACGGGTGCTTCCAGATGACGGCTCAGGAGCTCGCGACGTCGAGCACCGAGAACATCCCGTTCGTCACCGCGATCATCAACAACGCGCACCTCGGCATGGTCCGCCAGTGGCAGGAGCTCTTCTACGAGGAGCGCTATTCCCAGGTCTACCTGTCGCACGATGTGCCCGACTACGCGAGGCTCGCGGAGGCCTACGGCTGCGTCGGTCTGCGCGCCGAGCACCCGGACGAGGTCGATCCGGTGATCGAGAAGGCCCTGTCGGTCCAGGACCGCAGCGTCGTGATCGACTTCCGGTGCGACCCGAGGGAGATGGTCTTCCCGATGGTGCCGGCCGGGGCGTCCAACGACGACATCATCATCGGGCCCGAGGGGGTCCGGCCGGTCAACGATCCCGCGGAGGCGCCGGTCGCATGAGCCTCCACACGATCTCCGTGCTCGTCGAGGACAAGCCCGGCGTCCTCACCCGCGTGGCGGGGCTGTTCGCCGCCCGCGGGTTCAACATCGACTCGCTCGCCGTGGGGCCGACCTCCGATGACGGCCTGTCCCGCATGACGATCGTCGTCCAGGTGGACAAGAAGCCGCTCGAGCAGGTGACGAAGCAGCTGAACAAGCTGATCAACGTCCTGAAGATCATGGAGCACGAGCCCGGCGAGGCCGTCGAGCGCGAGCTCATGCTCGTGAAGGTGCGGGCGGAGGGCGAGGCGCGCGCCCGGGTCCTGGAGATCTGCGACGTGTTCCGCGTCCGCGTGCTCGACGTCACCCACCGGACGATCACGATCGAGGCCACGGGCTCGCCGGACAAGCTCGAGGCGCTCCTCGCGCTGCTCCGCGACTTCGGGGTCGTCGAGCTCTCCCGCACCGGGCGGATCGCGCTCGCGCGCGGGGATCGCGGGATCCGTGAGCGCGGCGCGAAGCAGCGGGCCGCGGCGGCGGGCGCGGAGGAGTGGACCGGTGGCGGCGTCTGACCGGCTGAGCCACAGCTAGTCTGACTCAGACTAGTTGCGGGAGGAGAACGATGGCGAAGATCTATCACGAGCAGGACGTCGACCCCTCGGCGCTCGAGGGGCAGGAGATCGCGGTGCTCGGGTTCGGCAGCCAGGGGCACGCGCACGCGCAGAACCTGCGGGACTCGGGGCTCGGCGTGCGCGTCGGGCTCCGTGAGGGCTCCCCGAGCTGGGCCACCGCGGAGGGAGCCGGCCTGCGGGTCGTGCCGACCGCCGCGGCCGTCGAGGAGGCCGACGTCGTGATGGTCCTGCTGCCCGACACCGCGCACGCCGCGGTCTACGAGCAGGACGTCGCCCCCAACCTGAAGGCGGGCGACATGCTGATGTTCGCCCACGGGTTCAGCGTCCACTTCGGGACGGTGCGTCCTCCCGGTGACGTCGACGTCACGATGATCGCCCCGAAGGGCCCCGGGCACCTCGTACGCCGGACGTTCGAGGAGGGCATCGGCACGCCGGCGCTGGTGGCCGTCCAGCAGGACTCGACGGGCCGCGCGCTCGCCCGCGCGCTCGCCTACGGCGGAGGGATCGGTTGCGCGCGCGCCGGCATCATCCAGACGACGTTCCAGGAGGAGACGGAGACGGACCTGTTCGGCGAGCAGACGGTGCTCTGCGGTGGGATCTCCTCGCTGGTCGAGGCCGGGTTCGAGACGCTGGTCGAGGCGGGCTACCAGCCCGAGATCGCGTACTTCGAGTGCCTGCACGAGCTCAAGCTGATCGTCGACCTGATCTACGAGGGCGGGCTGTCGTGGATGCGCTACTCGGTCTCCGACACCGCCGAGTGGGGGGACTATCAGAGCGGGCCGCGCGTGATCGACGCCGGCGTGCGCGACCGGATGCGCCAGATCCTGGCCGAGATCCAGAGCGGCGCCTTCGCCAAGGAGTGGATCGGGGAGGCCGAGGCCGGCTTCCCCCATTTCCTCGCCCTGCGTCGGGAGGCTCGCGCCGCGCAGATCGAGCGCGTCGGGCGCGAGCTCCGCCGGATGATGCCCTGGCTGGAGTCCGAGCAGAAGGTGGCCCCCGATGTCTGACAGCGACGTAGTACGCATCTTCGACACCACCCTGCGCGATGGCGAGCAGGCGCCCGGCATCGCGCTCACCCGTGCCGAGAAGGTCGAGATCGCCGAGCAGCTCGCCCGCCTGAAGGTGGACATCCTCGAGGCGGGCTTCCCGATCTCGAGCGAGGGCGAGTTCGAGGCCGTGCGCGAGATCGCGACGAGCGTGCGCGGTCCGGTCATCGCCGCGCTCGCCCGCGTGACGCCCGGCGACATCGACCGTGCCGCCGATGCCCTGCGCGGGGCGGAGCGCTGGCGGATCCACACGTTCATCTCGACGAGCGACATCCACATGACGGACATGCTCCGGATGAGCCACGCGCAGGTGCTCGACGCGATCCGCGAGGGCGTCAAGCTCGCCGTCGGCTACACCGACGACGTCGAGTTCAGCGCGCAGGACGCCACGCGGACCGAGCTCGCCTTCCTGCTCGAGTGCTTCAAGGTTGCGGTGGACGCCGGGGCGACGACGATCAACGTGCCGGATACCGTCGGGTACGCGATGCCGCACGAGTTCGGCGAGCTGGTCCGCACGGTGCGCGAGGCGCTGCCCGATCACGTCGTGATCTCGACACACTGCCACAACGACCTCGGGCTCGCCGTGGCCAACTCGCTCGCCGGCATCGTCAACGGCGCCCGGCAGGTCGAGGTCGCGGTCAACGGCATCGGCGAGCGCGCCGGGAACTGCTCGCTCGAGGAGATCGCGATGATCGTCCGCACGCGCGGTCAGGCGCTCGGGCTCGAGCACGGGCTGAGCGTGCGGGAGATCACGCGCACCTCGCGGCTGGTCTCGAGCCTCACCGGCTACTCGGTGCAGCCCAACAAGGCGGTCGTCGGCGCGAGCGCCTTCGCGCACGAGAGCGGGATCCACCAGCACGGCGTGCTGAGCAACGCCGCGACCTACGAGATCATGGACCCGCTCGAGATCGGCCTGGAGGGCAACCGACTGGTCCTGGGCAAGCACTCGGGTCGGCACGCGTTCGCCGACGCGCTCGAGAAGCTCGGCATCACGCTCGAGGGCGACCGGCTGAACCGCGCGTTCGCCCGCTTCAAGGAGCTGGCCGACCGCAAGATCCAGCTCACCGACCAGGACCTCGAGGCGATCGTCGCCGAGGAGCTCGGGTCGGGAGCCGAGGACCGGTTCCTGCTCGAGTCCGTCGTGGTGGGCGGGGGGACGCACCTCGAGCCGCGGGCGACGGTGCACCTGCGGCGCGGCGACGAGGTGATCCAGGAGTCGGCGATGGGCGACGGCCTGATCGACGCGGCGATGGGCGCGATCCAGCGGGCGTCGGGGGTCCAGGCACGGCTGGTGAGCTTCAACGTGTCCAGCGTCACCGGCGGCTCGGACGCGCTCGGCGACGTGGTCGTGCAGCTCGACGTCGAGGGGCGACGGGTCACCGGCCGCGGCGTGGCGACCGACGTGGTGGAGGCGAGCGCGCGCGCGTACCTCGCGGCGATCAACCGGGCCCTACAGCTCACCGACGGCGACGGCGAGCGGGTCACGCCGTGACCCGAGCGGCCACGCGCGGCCCGTACCGGATCGGGGTCCTGCCCGGTGACGGGACCGGCCCCGAGGTCGTCCGCGAGGGGCTCAAGGTGCTCGAGGCCGTCCGCGGCGCTGAGGGCTTCGACGTCGACCTCGTCCCCTTCGACCTGGGGGGCGAGCGGTACCTGCGGACCGGCGACGTGCTGCCCGACGAGGAGCTCGAACGGCTCCGCGGGATGGACGCGATCTACCTCGGCGCGGTGGGGCACCCCGACGTCAGGCCGGGCGTCCTGGAGCGCGGGCTGCTGCTCCGGCTGCGCTTCGAGCTCGACCAGTACGTGAACCTGCGGCCGATCGTGCGCTACCCGGGGGTCGCCACCCTCGTCCCGAGCCACGCCGAGGAGGACGTGGACATGGTCGTCGTCCGCGAGAACTCGGAGGGCCTGTACGCCGGTGCGGGAGGCTTCCACCGCAGGGGCACCCCGCACGAGGTCGCCGTGCAGGAGTCGATCAACACCCGCCACGGTGTCGAGCGGATCGTCCGCTACGCGTTCGAGCTCGCGATGCGGCCGGGCCGGCGGCGCAGGCTCACGCTCGTGCACAAGACCAACGTGCTCACGTTCGCCGGCGATCTCTACCAGCGGGTGGTGGACGAGGTCGCCGCCGGGTACCCGGACGTCGAGACCGACTACGTGCACGTGGACGCCGCGTGCATCTACCTCCTGGACATGCCGAGCCGCTTCGACGTGATCGTCACGGACAACATGTTCGGCGACATCATCACGGACCTCGGCGCGATGATCCAAGGGGGGATGGGGGTCGCCGCCGGGGCCAACATCAACCCGGAAGGCGTCTCGATGTTCGAGCCGATCGGCGGGACCGCGCCCGATCACGTCGGCGAGGGGACGATCAACCCGCTGGCGGCGATCGGGGCGCTGGGGATGCTCCTGGACACGCTCGGTGAGGTCGGCGCGGCGCGGCGCGTCGACGCGGGGATCCGGTTCGCGTGCTCGAAGATGACCTCGATGCGGGCCGGGGAGATGGGTTACTCGACCTCCGAGGTGGGCGACCTGGTCGCGGAGGGGGCCACCGCATGACGCCGCCGCTCCGGGTCGAGCTGTACGACACGACGCTCCGGGACGGGGCGCAGCGGGCGGGGCTCTCGTACTCGATCGAGGACCGCCTGCGGATCCTGCACAAGCTCGACCAGCTGGGCGTGCCGTACGTGGAGGGTGGCTGGCCCGGCGCCAACCCGCGGGATTCGGAGTTCTTCCGTCTCGCGACGAAGGAGACGCTCAGGAGCTCGACGCTGACGGCGTTCGGCATGACCCGTCGGACGGGGGAGCGGGCCGCGGACAGCAGCGTCCTGCGCGAGCTCCTCGACGCGGGCACCGAGGTCGTGTGCCTGGTCGGCAAGACGTGGGACCTGCACGTCACCCACGCGCTGCGGACCGACCTCGAGGAGGGCGTCGCGATGGTGCGCGAGTCCGTCGCCTTCCTTCGGGCCGAGGGCCGTCGCGTGTTCTTCGACGCCGAGCACTTCTTCGACGGGTACCGCAGCAACCCCGCGTTCGCCGTCGCCGCGCTGGTCGCGGCGGAGGAGGCGGGCGCCGAGCGCCTCGTGTTGTGCGACACGAACGGCGGCATGCTCCCCGCCGACGTCGCCGGGATCGTCGACGAGGTGCGGGGTCGGGTGGAGGCGCCGCTCGGCGTGCACGTCCACAACGACGCCGGTTGCGCCGTGGCGAACTCGTTGATCGCCGTCGAGCACGGCGTCTACCAGGTCCAGGGGACGATCAACGGGTACGGCGAGCGGACGGGCAACGCCGACCTGATCCCGGTCGCGGCGAACCTCACGCTCAAGATGGGCGTCGAGTGCCTGCCCGAGGGCTCGGTCGAGCGGCTGACGGAGGTCGCCCACTACGTCGCCGAGGTCGCCAACCTCCCGCCCGACTCGCACCAGCCCTACGCGGGGCGGTACGCGTTCACCCACAAGGCGGGGCTGCACACGAGCGGGGTCTCGCGCTTCACCGAGGCCTACGAGCACGTGCCGCCACAGAGCGTCGGCAACCGTCGGGGGGTGGCGGCGTCGGACCTCGGGGGCGCGTCGACCCTGCGGATGAAGGCGGCGGAGCTCGGCGTGGACCTGCCCGAGGAAGCCCTGCCGCGCCTGGTGCAGGAGATCAAGGATCGCGAGGCGCGCGGGTACACCTTCGAGGTGGCGGACGCCTCGTTGGAGCTGCTGATGCGACGCGCGGACGGATGGGCGCAGCCGTTCTTCGAGGTCGAGAGCTACCGCGTGCACGTCGAGGAGCGCGTCGGGGACGGCGAGCCACCGCTCGCCGAGGCGACCGTCAAGGTGGTCACCAAGGGGACGCGGCACATCGAGAGCGCCGAGGGACAAGGGCCCGTGGGCGCGCTCGACAACGCGCTGCGCAAGGCGCTCACCAACGACTACCCGGAGCTCGAGCACATCTCGCTCGAGGACTTCCGGGTCCGGGTCCTCGACGAGACGCACGGGACCGGGGCCGTCGTGCGCGTGCTGATCGACACCTCGAACGGCCAGCGCGAGTGGACCACCGTCGGCGTGTCCGAGAACATCATCGAGGCCTCCTGGGAGGCGCTCGTCGACGGCTACCTCTACGGGTTGCTCCACCCCCGCGTGGACGAGCCGGCGTAAGCCGACGCTCGGGTCCGCGGCAGGTTCGCCCGGGTATCCTCGGCCCCGTGACCGTTCGGATCCGCGAGGGCGAGCCGGCAGACGCCGAGGCGATCGCGGGCATCCACGTCCGGTCCTGGCAGGCGACCTACCGGGGGCAGCTGACGGACGAGTACCTCGACGGTCTGACCGTCGAGGACCGTCTCGAGCGGCACCGGCACGCGCTCGAGCACCCGCCCCCCGAGTACCGGATGTGGGTGGCCGAGGATGCCGGTCGCATCGCGGGGTTCGCGGTCACCGGCCGGAGCCAGGACGCGGACGCGGACGAGGGCACGGGCGAGCTGTACGCGATCTACCTGGAGCCCGATCGGGTGGGCACCGGGCTCGGCCGGACGCTGTTCGAGCACGCGATCGACGACCTGCGCGCCCGCGGGTACCGGACCGTGACCCTGTGGGTGCTCGAGACCAACGATCGCGCCCGCCGGTTCTACGAGCGCGCGGGGTGGTCCACCGACGGCGCGGCGACGAGCGAGCGTGTGGACTGCGAGATGCGCCCGACCGTCCGGTACCGCGTGGGCCTGGATCGTTCGCCCACCTAGGACGACAGCTCGGCGTCCCGGTTGGCCAACAGCCTGCGGGTCGTCAGCAGCTCGTCGATGCCCTCGCTCGGCAGGGGCCTGGCGAAGTAGAAGCCCTGACCCAGGTCGCAGCTGAGCCGGAGCAGCTGTTCGAGCTGGTCCGCTCGCTCGATCCCCTCCGCCACCGGCCGCAGCTCGAGATCCTCGGCGAGCTTGACGATCGTGGAGGTCAGCGCGACCATCCGCGGGTCGGTGCCGAACGAGTCCACGAACGACCTGTCGATCTTGAGGATGTCGACGGGGAACCGACGGATGTAGTTCAACGAGGAGTAGCCGGTCCCGAAGTCGTCGACGGCGAGCTTCACGCCGATCGCCTTCAGCTCGGTCGGCCGCCCGCAGGCAGCCCTTGAGCCGTTCGCCGACCTCGGTCAGCATCCGGTCCCCGGCGGCATGGCCGAGCGAGTCGTTGATCGTCTTGAAGTCGTCCAGGTCCATGAACAGGACCGAGACCGGCTGGTCATCCCGGGTCTGTCGCTCGAGCGCGTGGTCGACGCGATCCCGGAACAGGGCGCGGTTCGCGAGGCCGGTGATCGGGTCGTGGAAGGCCTGGTGCGCCAGCTGTTCCTCGAACGCCTTGCGCTCCGAGACGTCCCGCGTGTTGAGGACGATGCCCCCCACGTTCGCGTCGTGGAGCAGGTTCATGAGCAGCGTCTCGACGCCGAGCCAGCGGCCGTCACGGTGGTAGAGGCGGTACTCGGTCAGCGCCGGGTGGGGGTCGGCCCGACGGCTGCCGTTCATCAGGAACTGCAGGACGCCGGCCCGGTCCTCGGGATGGACGAGCGCGGTCAGCTTGGTCCCTTCGAGCTGGGCAGGGGGGTGCCCGAGGATCCGTTCGGTCGATGGGCTGACGTATCGCATGGTCGAGTCCGCGTCGACCACCATCACCACGTCGGAGGAGTTCTGCACGAGGGAGGAGAACCGAGCTTCGCTCTGACCGCGCAGGAGGTCCTCCGTCAGCGCGGCGCTGTCCAGCGCGAGGGCAGCCTGCGACGCCAGCGCCTCGAGCGCATCACGGGTCGTCCTGGCCATCGGGGTCGTGTCGGCCAGGACGAGGAGCCCTCGGAGCTCATCCTTCATGAACATCGGGATCGCGGTGACGACCTCGGCCTCGTCCGGGAGCCCCAGCGACCGCGCGTGCTGGGAGTCCGACGTCGCCACCTGGTAGGGGCGGTGCGACTGCAGCCGCTCACGCTTCCACGCCGGCAGCACCGACAGGGACACGACGCTCGTGTCGGGATCGACCTGGCCGCCGACCGCGGCGAGGCGGCCGCACCTTAGGCCGGATGGTGGACCCCCATGTGGCCTAGCTCGGACGCTGCTGCGCGCGGGCGTCCAGGAGCAGGGCACGGTGGTGGGCGTGCTGGAGCTCGAACCGCTCGTTCATCTCGCCGAGGACCTCGCAGAGCAGGTCGATCTCGTCGTCCCCGTTCGCGGCGGTGATCTGGATGCGGAAGCCGACCTCGTCCTTCGGAACGAGGGGGTACGCGGCCATCGTGACGTAGACGCCCCGCTCGAACAGGAACCGGCCGACCGGGTCGATGTCCTCGTGATCGGCGAGGGGGATCTCGATCAGCGGGTACCCGGATCGGTTCGGGGTGTAGACGTCGAGCTCGTGGAGGCGATCCAGCACGCGACGCGTCTTGGAGTAGGCCTCGTACCGGTACAGATCGCCCCGCTTGTCGTTGACCTCCAGCCCGGCGAGGGTCGTGGCCAGGGATGCGATCGGCGACGGCCCCGAGTAGAGGTACGGGGGAGCGGCGACCTTCAGCAGGTCCTTGAGCCGCGTGGGGAGGGCGAGGAACGACAGCAGCGACGAGTACGACTTGGAGAAGCCGGCGACGAGCACGATGCCCTCGTAGGTCTCGCCCTGGTGCCGGATGACGCTGTTGCCGCGCTTGCCCCACTCACACAGCTCGTCGGCCCCCCGCTCTCCGATGACGCCGAACCCATGCGCGTCGTCCACGTACAGCAGCGCATCGTGCTCGCGGGCGAGGCGCGCGAAGGCACGGATGTCCGGGGCGTTCCCGGTCATGGAGTTGACGCCGTCCATCGCGATCAGCCGCGGTGTGACGGTGCTCCCGCGGAGCAGCTCCTCGAGGTGCTCGGGGTCGTTGTGCCGGAAGCGTTGGACGGACGCACCGTGTCCGCGTGCGATCATCGCGCCGTCGTACACGGTCTTGTGGGCCCGCCCGTCGAGGAAGATGACCCCGCTGCCGGCGAGCACCGGGATCACCGACATGTGGATGTGCGTGATCGTCGGCAGCAGGAGGGAGTCCTCCGAGCCGAGCAGCTCCGTGAGCTTGGTCTCGATCTCCTCGTACAGGACGGGGCTCCCGAGGAGCCGTGACCAGCTGGGATGGGTTCCCCACTTGGCCAGGTACGCAGGGACCCGGTCGATGATCTCCCGATCCAGGTCGAAGCCGAGGTAGTTGCAGGACGCGAAGTCCGCGAGCCAGCGGTCGCCGATCCGGATGCGACGACCGACCTGCTCGTCGATCACCGCATCCAGCATCGGGTGCGAGGCCCTGAGGCGAGCGAGATCCGCGACGGTCGCCATCCACCGTTCGAGCCAGCCGTCGCCCTGTCGGCGCAGCGGCTTCTCCCGCACGAGCTGGAGACCGCCGATGTCGGCCTCCCGACGACGCGGTGCATCGGTCCGATGCCGTCCGGGGGCCGTCGCCTCGGCGGCGTGGTCGGGCATCGACATGCTCTTGGCATCGGCGCCGGAGGAACGGGCCTTGAGCTGGCCGTTCCCGTGCATCGCGCGCTTCACCCGACGGCGGTTCCCATCCCTGCGGGGGGGTGCGAGCATACCCGCGTGAACGCCGCGAGCGGCACGCCGCGCTGGGCCCGCGTCCTGACCTGGGTGGTGGTCGGGCTCTCGATCTTCGTCGCCGTCTTCTACCTGGGGGGCGGTTGGTACTTCTCCAACCTGATCGACGAGCGGGCCCTCGACGGCGCCGCGCGACGGGCATCCACCGAGCCCGCCTACGACCTGGAGGTCAGTCGGGTCGGGGATGGCACGATCGACCTGGTGGCGACGGGGGATCCGCCGGACGCCCTCGACGAGGAGGGTGTCTTCGGCCTGCGCTGGGACGGCGGCTACGGGCAGGTCGGAGCCGTCCGGGCCGTCGGCACGCCGGTGTCCGAGGGCGCGGGCGGGGTCCAGCGGGAGTTCACGCTGCTCGACGGGTCCCTCCCGGAGCCCGGGGAGCCCGCCGAGCTCGACGTGCGAGCGTTCCCGACCGATCCCGCCGACGCAGGTCTCGGCTTCGAGGACGTCTCGGTCCCGGGACCGCTGGGCGAGTACCCGGCGTGGCTCGTCGAGGGCGACCTCGCCACGTGGGCGATCGTGGTGCATGGCAACTCGATGACCCGCCGCGACGTCATCCGGATCCTCCCGGTCCTCGCGGATGCGGGGATCCCGTCGCTCACGGTGACGTATCGCAACGACGGCGGCGCTCCCGTCGATCCGAGCGGCAAGCTGCGGTACGGCCTGACGGAGTGGGAGGACCTGGAGGCGTCGGTGCGCTACGCGATGGCCCGAGGGGCGCGCGACATCGTCCTCGTTGGGTACAGCATGGGCGGCGGCATCGTGATGGCGTTCCTGCAGCGCTCCGAGCTGGCCGACGAGGTCCGGGCCGTGATCCTGGACGCACCGATGCTGGATTTCTCGGCCACGGTCGACGACAACGCCTCGCGGGAGACCTTGCCGCTCGTGGGCCTCCCTCTGCCCTCGTCCCTGACCGCCGTCGCGAAGTGGATGGCCGGGTGGCGCTTCGACGTGGACTGGGACGGGCTGGACTACCTGGCCGGGGCGGATGCGTACCGGGTGCCGTTCCTGGTGCTCCACGGGACCCGGGACACGACCGTGCCGATCGCGACGAGCGAAGCGTTCGCGGAGCTGCGGCCGGACCTCGTCTCACTCTTCCGGTGCCCCGGTGCGGAGCACATCGAGTGCTGGAACCTGGACGCCGAGGCGTACGCGCGCCGGGTGCTCCGGTTCCTGCGTCACACGGTCGGCAGCCAGGGCTGACGCGTCGCCTCGTACCGCGCGATCGCGTCGGCGCGACGCAGCGTGAGATCGATGTCGTCCAGCCCCTCGAGCAGCCGATGGCGCGTGAAGTCGTCGATCTCGAACCGAGCGCGCACCCCGCCCCCCTGGACCGTCCGCTCCTCCAGGTCGACCGTGAGCTGCACGGCGGGATCGGCGCGCACCGCGTCCATCAGCTCGCGCACGGTGGCCTCGGGCAGGGCCATGGGCAGGAGCCCAACCTTGGTGCAGTTGGTGCGGAAGATGTCCGCGAAGCTCGGCGCGACGATCGCCCGGAACCCTGCGTCCTCGAGCGCCCACACGGCGTGCTCGCGGCTCGAGCCGCTGCCGAAGTTGGGTCCGGTGAGCAAGATCGTGGCTCCCTGGCTCTCCGGGCGGTTGAGCGCGAAGTCCGGGTCCTTGCGCCACTCGGCGAACAGGAACGGGCCGAACCCCGTGCGCTCGATCCGCTTCAGGTGCTCGGCCGGGACGATCTGGTCGGTGTCGACGTCGGCGCGGTCGAGCACGACCGCCCGTCCCGTGTGGACGCGGAAGGGCCGCATCACAGGTCCTCCGGCGCGCAGAAGTGCCCGGCCACGGCGGTCGCGGCGGCGACGGCGGGGGAGACGAGGTGCGTGCGCCCCCCCTTCCCCTGGCGCCCCTCGAAGTTGCGGTTGCTGGTCGAGGCGCTCCGCTCGCCGGGGGCGAGCTGGTCGGGGTTCATCCCCAGGCACATCGAGCAGCCGGCGTCGCGCCACTCGAACCCCGCCGAGGTGAACACGCGGTCGAGACCCTCCCGCTCCGCTTGGCGCTTCACGAGCATCGAACCGGGGACCACCATCGCCCGGAGCCCGGCGTGCACCCGTCGCCCCTCCAGGATCCGCGCGGCCTCCCGCAGGTCCTCGATCCTCGCGTTGGTGCACGAGCCGATGAAGATCGTGTCGGGGCGGATCTCCCGGATCGGCGTCCCCGGCTCGAGCGCCATGTAGGCGAGGGCCCGTTCGGCCGCCTCGTCGTTCGGCTCGGGGACCACGTCGTCGATCGTCACGGTCTGCCCGGGGTTGGTGCCCCACGACACGTGCGGGCGCAGCTCCGTCGCGTCGATCAGCACCTCCCGGTCGAAGGCCGCGCCCTCGTCGGTGGGGAGCGAGCGCCACTCCTCGAGGGCGCGCTCCCAGTCGGCGCCCTTCGGCGCGTGCGGGCGTCCCTCCAGGTACGCGAACGTCGTGTCGTCCGGCGCGACCATCCCGGCGCGGGCCCCAGCCTCGATCGACATGTTGCAGACCGTCATCCGACCCTCCATCGACAGCGATCGGATCGCGCTGCCCCGGTACTCGAGGATGTGCCCGACGCCGCCACCGGTCCCGATCCGGGCGATGATGCCGAGGATCACGTCCTTCGCTGAGACGCCCGCCGGCAGATCGCCCTCGACCGTGACGGCCATCGTGCCCGGGCGTCGCTGGGGGAGGGTCTGGGTCGCCAGCACGTGCTCGACCTCGGACGTCCCGATCCCGAACGCGAGCGCGCCGAACGCGCCGTGGGTGCTCGTGTGCGAGTCGCCGCAGACGATCACGAGGCCCGGCTGGGTGAGCCCCATCTGAGGGCCGATCACGTGGACGATCCCCTGCCCGGCGTGCCCGGTGGGGAACAGGGTGATCCCGAACGCCTCGCAGTTGCGCCGGAGCGCCTCCATCTGACGCTCCGAGATCGGATCGCTCGGGCCGGGGGCCGTCGGGACGTTGTGGTCCATCGTGGCGAGCGTGAGATCCGGCCGTCGCACCGCGCGCCCGGCGATCCGCAGCCCGTCGAAGGCTTGGGGGCTGGTCACCTCGTGCACGAGATGGAGGTCCACGTACAGCAGGTCCGGCTCGCCGTCCACGCGGTGGACGACGTGGCGCTCCCACACCTTCTCTGCCAGCGTGCTCGGAGACATCCCGCACATGGTGGCAGGCCGCGGACCATGCGTCCAGCGGAGTTCCAGATAGTGGAACACGATGTCATGATGTGGACATGCGGGATCGACCGGCCACCGGCGGCCGGCTCCACGTCGCGATCGCCGACACGGGTGTCGGCACCCTGGATCGCGCGGTCGCGATCCTCGAGGCGGTCGAGCGTGGTGCGGACACCTTCACGCGCGTCGTCGAGGCGACGCACCTGCCGCGGTCCTCGGCGCATCGTCTGATCAAGGCGCTCGAGCGCCACGGGTACCTCGCGTCCTACGGCGGGCTCGGCTACCGCTTGGGACCGCGTCTGCTCCGCCTCGCATCGACCGCGATGCGCGAGCTCTCGCTGCGCGATCGCGCCCACCCGGTCCTGGAGCGGCTCGCCCGGACCACCGGCGAGAGCGCGCAGCTGTACGTGCGCTCCGGCGACGTCCGGGTCTGCATCGACGCGGTGGAGTCGCGGAGCGAGCTGCGGACGATCGTCCCGGTGGGCGCATCGCTCCCGCTGCACGCCGGCTCGGCGGCCAAGGTCCTCCTCGTGGGGGATCCCGACCTCGCGCGTCACGTCCGCCGGAGCGCGGACCCCCTCCGGTTCGCGCGCGACGTCCATCAGGCGGCGTCGAGGGGCTGGGCCTCGAGCGTCGGCGAGCGCGAGCCGGGCGTGGGCTCGGTGAGCGCGCCCATCCGCGGCTCGCACGGGGGGCCCGTGGCGGCGATCTCGGTGTCGGGGCCGGCCTCGCGGATGGGTCGCGCCGACGTGCGGCGGCTCGCCGCCGCCGTCACGGAGGCGGCCGGCGAGGTCGAGGCGGCGATCGGCCTGTCGTCCGACTAGGGGGAGCCGTCGGGGAGGAAGACCCGGAACGACGAGCCGCCGCCCGGTCGATCCTCGACCCAGGCACGACCCCCGTGGAGCTCGGCGAAGCGCGCGACGAGCGAGAGCCCGATCCCGCTGCCCGGGAGCGTGGAGGACCCCGGACCCCGCCGGAAGGGCTCGAAGATCTCCTCCTTGAGCTCGTCGGGAACGCCGGGTCCCTCGTCGTCGACCTCGATGAGGGCGCCGCCGTCGGTCGCGCCGACGCGGACCCAGATCCGGGACCCGGATGGCGTGTGGCGCGCGGCGTTCACGAGCAGGTTCTCGACCATGCGCTCGACCTTCGTCCCGTCGACGTTCACGACGCAGGAGCCGACCTCGGTCTGGACGGTCCGACCGCGGAGCGCCTCGGTGCGCTGGACGAGGTCCAGGGTGAGCCTGCCGACCTCGACCGGGAACCGCCGCGGCTCCACGATGCCGCGGTCCAGCCGGTCCAGGTCCAGCAGGTCGGTGAGCAGGGTGTTCATCCCGCGGGTCCGCGAAGCCAGCGTGCGCAGCAGCTCCCTGCGCTCCTGCGCCGGGAGCTCGTCGTCCAGCCGCTCCAGGGTGCTCGCCGCCCCGAGGATGGCGGTGAGCGGACCCTTCAGGTCGTGCGACAGGGTGTGCAGCAGGGTGTTCTTGAGCCGGTCGAGCGCGAGCAGGCGCTCCTCCGCGAGCTTGCGGTCGGTGATGTCGTACATGATCCCCTGCATGCACAGGGGGCGGCCCTCCTCGTCCCGGACGACGGCCGCCTCGTCCAGGATCCACACCCAGCGACCGTCCTTGGCCCGCATCCGGTACTCGGCGTGGTACGGCTGACCGCTCGCCTGGGAAGCCTCCTCGGCCGCCCGGGCCGCGGGGAGGTCGTCGGGGTGCGTGAAGGTGCTCATCGGCCCAGGGTGGGCGAGCCACTCCTCGGGCGTGTACCCCAGGACCGCCTCCAACCTCGGGCTGATGTAGAGCCAGTCGCCCTGCTCCCCGTACTCGCCCAGGTACACGATCGCGGGGAGCTGCTCGACCAGGGTCCGGTACTTCGCCTGGGTCGTGGCACCCTGCTCGAGCAGGCGCTTCTCCTCGGTGATGTCGAGCATCACACCCTGGCGGAACGAGACGCCGCTCACCGGGTCCTCGACCAGCGCCGACTCGTCCCGGAACCAGACGACGTGCCCGTCCAGCGCGAGCATCCGATACTCGGCCGGGGAGCCGCCCGCGCCGGCGCGGTGGTCACGGCCCCACACGCGCTCCCGGTCGTCGGGGTGCGTCGCGGTGATCCACAGGCCCGGGTCCGTCTGCCACTCCTCGGGGGAGAAGCCGAGGATCCGCTTGATCTGGGGGCTGACGTAGACGTCGCGGTAGCCCGTCGGGCTCTGCGGGTCCTCGATCTGCGTGTAGGTGATGGCCGGGATGCTCTCCACGAGGGCGCGGTACCGCACCTCGGCCTCGCGGAGCTCGTGGTAGCGGGAGCCCGCCTCGGCGCGCCCGTCCGCGTCGGAGGCGCGGACGACGATCAGCGGCTGGTCTGCCTGCACGACCTCGGCCCACAGGCGTACGACGCGCGTCTCCCCCGTCGGCGTGTGGAAGGTCGCGTCGAACCCCTCGATCACGCCGCGCGTCTCGAGCTGCTCGTGGGCGCGGCGCTCGCCGATCGTGGCGAAGAGGTCGAGCTCGAACAGCGAGGCGCCCAGGAGCTCGCCGAGCCCGCGACCGGTCAGGTAGCAGAAGGCCTCGTTCGCCTCCAGGACCCGTCCGTCGAGGGCGCTCACGGCCATGCCGAGCGTGCTCGCGTGGAAGACACGCTCCAGCAACCCCTCCCGGTACGGGGCGGACGCGAGAGGCGACTCCATCACTGCAATGCATCGGCCGCCTGGGGGATGCGCTTTACGTCCTGTGGCTACTTCGGACGCTAGCCCTGCGGGGTCCAGGACGCCCGGCGCTGCACGAGCCGGACGATCCGGTCCTCCAGCGTCACCGCGACCCACTTGGGCATGCCGCTCGACAGGATCGAGAACTCCGCCCAGGTCCCGGTGCGCTCCAGGCGGACCCACCCCGACAGGGCCGAGATGCCCGTGAGCGTGCCCGTCTTCGCCCGGACCGGCAGGCTCCGCAGGCGGTCCCGGAGGGTGCCCTGACCGCCCGTCGGGAGCGCTTCGAGCAGGTCCGGGCCCCAGCTCGCCGCCTCGGCCTCCCACAGCAGCCGCACGATCCCCTGCGTCGTCACCCGGTTCGCGTACGAGAGCCCCGAGGCGTCGTGCAGGTCGAACCCGTCCACGCCGTGGTCCGTCACCCATCCGTCCAGCGCCGCGGCGGCCTGCTCGATCGATCCCGGCGCGCCGGTGGCCTCGACGGCCAGGCGCTTGCCCAGGACCTCCGCGTAGAAGTTGTCGGAGGGCCGCAGGAGCTTGGCCAGCAGCGCCTGCAGGGTGCGCGAGCGCACGGCCGCGAGGGCGTCGAGACCCGTCGGGGGCCGTCCCGCCCCGGGTCGGCCCCCCACGCGGACGCCGAGGTCCCGGAGCGCCTCGGCGAGGGCCGTCGCCGCGCGGGTCTCCGGGCTCCGCGCGTGCCGCCCGCGCTCATCGAGGTTCCCCTCGAACGTGAGGGCGGTCGGTCTGGCCACGTAGGTCCGAGCGACGTCGTTCCATCCGTGCGCGTCCCAGTCCCTGCGGAAGTAGGTGGTGGCACCGAGGACGCGCCCGTCGATGCGACGGACGCCCAGATCGACCAGCCGCTCGGCGAGCGCCCCCACGGTGCCCCCGTCGACCTCCGGGTCGCCTCGCCCGAGGATCCACAGGTCGCCCTCGATCCTCCCGTCGACGGGCGGGGCGGCCGAGGCCGCGATGGTCCGCATCCGGAAGTCGGGACCGAACGCGTCGAGCAGGGCCATCGACAGCAGGAGCTTCTCGTTCGAGGCGGGGGTGCGGGGCGTCTCGGGCGCCCTGGCGTACAGGAAGGCGCCGGCCTCGCCCACCGAGATCGACACGGCTCGCCCGGCGACCAGCTCTTCGATCCGCTCCATCCACCGGGCCGGTTCGACCCGGAGCCGCGCGACCCGAGCGCCGTCCGCGTTCAGGCCGTCCTGTGCGGGCCACCGGACCCGGAGCCTGACGACCCCGACGTCCTCCCACACGAAGCACGGGCGGGCGGATGCGGTCGAGCCCGCGTCCAGCGTGAGGGAGCCGAGCGACGCCCAGGCGCCGTCCACCCAGCGCTCCAGGGTCACGACCTGCCCGGGTTTGGGCGGTTCCACGCTGACGGACAGGTCCGTGCACGCCCCCGCGATCGCGCGGCCGACGGTCAGGGTGATCCGCGCGCGGACGCGGACGAGGACCTCCGCCGAGGACACCGTGTCGCAGGGGCCGTCGGCGGGCGCCGTGACGCGGTAGGAGCCCGAATGCGGCCCCGCCGTGGTGAACGCGAACGTGCCGTCCGCCCCGGCCGATCCCCACGCGACGGTCGTGGACGTCCCTGCATCGGTCCCGCGCCACTCGAGCGCGAGCGGCCGCCCCCGCACGCAGCCCTCCCCGGAGGTGAGGGTCCCCGAGATCGTGACCGGCTCGCCGAAGGCGACGACCCGCGCGGACGATGCGATGTCGATCGCCCCGCCGACCGCGAGGGCCGTCCCCGCGCCGACGACCTGGATCAGGAGGACCGCGCAGGCGAGCGTGCCGACGACACGGCGCGCGGCGGTGACCGAGGGTGGAGCGGCGCGCCTCACGCGCCCTTGAGGGCGGGCAGGACCTCCTCGCCGAAGAGCTCCACGGCCCGCGAGGCCGTCGAGAAGTCCATCCCCGGGTAGTGCAGGCGAACGATCAGGTGGAGCTCCGCGCGGTCGCCGAACGCGCTCACGACGGGGCGCAGCGCGCCGATCAGCTCCTGCGGCGTGCCGGCGAGCGTCCATCGGCGGAGCTCCTCCTCGTCCTGGACGATCGGCTCGAGGGAGTCGTGGCCCGCGGTGTCGTGACCGGCGGCCCACGCCGCGTAGGCGCCCATCTGGTGGCGCACGCCCTCGCGCGCCAGGGCCCACGCGTCCCCATCCTGAGCGACGAACGCGTTCTGCAGCAGGGCGAGCGCGAGCGAGCGGGGCTCCCGGGAGGCGTCCCTGGCGCCCTGCTCCGCGATCGCCAGGTACCGCCGGACGTCCTCGATCCCGGCGTCGTCGGTGATGTAGCCGTCCGCGAGGCGACCGGCGCGGCGCACCGCGGCTTCGGCATACCCGCCGAGGAAGATCGGCGGACCGCCAGCCTGCGCCGCGGGCGGCGTCACACGGACGCGCTCGTATCGGAAGCACCGTCCCTCGAAGGAGAAGCGCCGACCCGTCCAGGCACGCCGCAGGATCTCGATCGTCTCGGTCGTGCGCTGCGCGCGCTCCGACCTCGGCGCCCCGAACATCCGGAACTCCTCGTCCCGCCAGCCGGCTCCGAGCCCCAGGATCAGCCGGCCCCCTGAGAGCTGGTCGACGACCGCGGCGTCCTCCGCGAGCCGGAGCGGGTCGTGCAGCGGCGCGAGCACCACCCCGGTCCCGAGCCGCATCCGCTCGGTGACGGCGGCGAAGGCCGCCAGCACGGGGAGCAGTGACGGCAGGTACCCGTCGGAGGCACCGTGGTGCTCGCTCACCCAGGCCGAGTCGAACCCCAGCGCCTCCGCCAGCCGGACGAGCTCGAGCATCTCGCGGTACTCGGTCGCGAAGGTCCGGTCCGAGCCCGCCGGGATCTGGCCCGTGAAGAGCCCGATGCCGATCTGGACGCTCACGGCGACCACGCTAGTCGCCGCTGGAAGCTCGCTCAACAGCGGTGGATGATGCGGTCGTGCGGATCCGGCTCGACGCCTCGTCGTCCACCCCGCTCTCGGCGCAGCTCCGCGACGGCCTGGCCGCCGAGATCGCGTCCGGGCGTCTGCTGCCCGGCGACCGCGTGTCGACGGTCCGCGAGCTCGCCGCCCAGCTCGGCCTGGCTCCGAACACGGTGGCGCGGGCCTATCGCGAGCTGGAGGCGGCCGGGCTGCTCGTCGGGCGGGGTCGCCACGGCACGTTCGTGGCGGAGCGGCTCCCCGAGCGCCCGACCCGGGCGGCGAAGGAGCTCGAGCGAGCGGCCACGGCGTACGCGCGACGGGCACGGCAGCTCGGCACGTCGAGGCTGGACGCTCTGGCGGCCGTCCGTCGGGCGCTGGACGCTACGGGGTGAGGTACGGCCGGTCCGGGCGGTCCACGCGGACGACCTCCGAGGCGTCCACAATCACCTCGCGTCCGATGGGGTAGATCGCGCCGCGCACCTGGACCCAGTCGTTGGGCGCGAAGGCGCCTGGGGTCACGTTGACCACGCGGACCTGCGCGATCGTCGCGTCGGCGACGCAGCACGTCACGACGTAGCGCGTGAGGAACAGCTCGTCGGCCGGCGTGTCGTCGTACCGGGTGACGAAGCCGACGAAGTCGACCGCTTCTCCAGCCCGCATGGCCAGGGCCTGCTCGCCCTCGGGCGTGGTCTGGGCCGACGCGACATCCACCAGCGTGAGCTCACCGCTCGAGATGTCCCCCGCGCTCGTCGCGATGCCGACGCTCGCGAACCCCGAGCGCTTGTTCGCCGAGAACTGGCCGAGCGCGGCCGGCGGGAGCGCCATGACGAGCACGACCGGCACCACCACCGCCCCCATCAGCCAGGCCTCCCGTCGGGTCACCGGTTCGGGCTCCCGGGTCCGCGCGGTCACGAGCCGGCCGCCGGCCGCGAGCGTGAGCAGGACGGCACCGATCGGCACGACCCACTGCGTGCGGGTGGACAGGTACAGGTCGATCCGGCCGCTGATGAGCAGCCACCAGAGCAGGGCCGCCCACGACGCGAGCACGGTCGCCCCCGCGAGGCGGGCCGGGCTCCATCGGGCTCCGAGCCGCTCGTCGGGCCGAACGGGGAGCGGGGCGCGCGTCCTGACGACGTCGCTCACCCGATCACCACCTGGAGCCACATCGTGGCGACCAGCGTGGTCGCGAAGGCCGAGATGACCACCGTGCGCAGGAACCCACGCCGGAACGTGCCCGCGTACAGCGCGGCGAGCTTGAGGTCGACCATCGGCCCGAACACGAGGAACGCGAGCTGCGACGACGGCCCGAACTGCACGAAGGACGCGGCGATGAACGCGTCGGACTCCGAGCACAGGGACATCAGCGCGGCGAGCACCATCATCGTCACGATCGAGAGCACCGGCAGGGCGGCCACGCGCTCGATCCACGGTGCCGGGAGGAACGTCTGGACCAGGGCCGCGAGCGTCGCGCCGAGCACCAGGTACCGGCCCATGAACAGGAAGTCGCTCCCCATGTGCAGGAACAGGCGACGCCACCGCGACTCGGGTCGCCCGAGCGTCACGGGGTGGGCGTGACGCTCATCGGGGTTGGGCTTGAGCAGCCCTTCCTTGGAGACCGCCCCGACGGTCCATCCCACGACGACGGCGACCAGCATCCCGAGCAGGAACCGACCGGCCACCATCGCCCACATCGCCTCGCGCCCCCGGTACGCGACGAAGGTGGAAGCGATCACGACGGGGTTCACGACCGGCGCCGCGAGCATGAAGGTGATCGCCGCCGAAGGCAGGAGACCTTTCGCCGCGAGCCGGCGGGCCACCGGAACGGATCCGCACTCGCAGATCGGCATCGCGATGCCCGCGAGCGCGGCGGCCGGGAGCTGCAGGGGCCGGGGGAGCTCGGCGAGCCGCTCCAGCGTGCCGATCGGCACGAACACCTCGATCACCGCAGAGGCGAGCGCCCCCACCAGCACGAACGGCACCGCCTGGATCAGCAGCGAGCCGAGGATGATGAAGAAGGTCTGCACCCAGGCGAACCGCTGCGGCTCGACCAGCTGCAGGAGCACGGCGAGCGCGGCGAGCGATCCGACCACGGCGAGCGCCGTGCGGCGTGTGGCGGTGTCGGATCGCGGTGCGGCGATCTGCGCCATCAGCAGTACCTCGCGAACGAGACGGCGAACCCCTGGAAGGCGTCGGCCACCATCCTCTCACCGTCGGCCGTCTCGGCGTCGAGCAGCGCCTCGACCACGACCCGTCCCGTGATCCTCTGCTCCTCCAGCACCGTCTGATCCAGGAACAGCCCGCCGGCGACCGCCGCCTCCACGACCGGCCGTTCGCCGGGCACGGCCGCCTCGACCGCCGCGAGCAGATCGACGGCCGGCGTCGATCCGCTGGGGGCCGTGCCGCCCGTGCCGACGACCACGGTGAGGGTGGATCCGCCGGTGGCGCGCTCGACCTCGGTGACGATCCGTCGGGTCCTCGCATCCATCGATCGGAGCGAGCCGTCCAGGACCACCGCCAGGATGTCGGTGACCGCGTCGGAGCCGAGCCCGGCCTCCAAGAGCGCCTCGACGGCATCGGGCACGCCCCCGCCGTCCTCGAGGATCACCGCCGGTGGATCCTCGTCCGGATACCAGCCGCCGCCGACGATCCCTTGGTCGGAGCGCTCGGGCGCGACGAGCCCGACGAGCGCCCGACCGCGGCTGGCCCCTTCGAGGTCGTCCGCCAGCGTGGCGATCACGGTCACCGGCGCGCCGGCGCCGAACGCGGGCACGACCGAGCCCTCGTCGTTGCGGACGAGCGCGCCCGTGATCCCGTGCTGCGAGGGGAGACCACCGGTCCCGATCGTCGTCAGGACCGCGGCCGGGTCGAGCGGGACCGACCCGGTGTCGGCGGCCGTCGTCCCGGCGCCCGACGCGAGCAGGCCGGACACGAACGGCCGGGCCTGGGCGTCCGCGTCGAACGCCTCCGAGCCGACCCCCTTCCACGCGACGAGCAGGATCAGGCGGGGGCCGGCGTCCGCCGCGAAGCCCTCGAGCGCCGTCCCCGAGCGCACCTCGGGGAAGGGGCGCTCCAGGCCGGCGATCGACGCGACGGTGGGCGCCACCTGGTCCAGGGTGGTCCCGGGAGGCAGCTCCACGGGCCCGTCCGACACCCCCACCCCGGCGAACACGAGCGGCACGTCCGTCGCGGTCGCCGCCGACGGCCACGCGACGAGGCCGGGTCCCGCGCGCGTCGGGCCGGCGACCGGCGTGGTCACCTCGGTCACGGCGAGCACGTCGGCCGAGCGACCCTCACGGAACCCGTTCGCGATCGCAGCCTTCAGGTCCGTCGGCAACGGACAGAACGGGACCCGTGGCTGCTCGCTCGATGAGGCGGTACAGGTGTTTCCGACGCAGAGCACGCGGAGCGCCAGGGCGGGCGCCCCGATCGCGGCGAGCACCACCAGAAGCACGACGAGACGCCGGCCGGACACGCGGTCACGCTACCGCGCCGGTCGAGGCTCCGAAGGGCCCCTGCTATGGTGAGGTACCGCCCGCCCCTGAGGTTCCCGATGCGTTCCGTGGATCGAAACCGAGGCTTCCCGCTGCTCGTGGCCCTGGTGCTGCTGGCGGCGGCGTGCTCGGGCGCCGCCGACGCAGACCCCACGGCCTCGCCGCCCGTCTCTCCGAAGGCGAGCTCGAGCGCCCCCGGCGGCGCATCGCCGGCGGGATCGATCGCCGACGTCGAGCTCGCCTCGGGAGACCTCGCCGACCTGGCCTGCTCGCTCCCGCACGAGTGGCTGCTGCGCACCTGGCGCGGCAACCGCGAAGATCGGAGCGCGGAGCTGCAGATCCTGCCGATCGAGCCCAACTTCGTCGGCTCCGGCCTCCCGCACGTCGGACCATGGCCGTACGCGCAGGACATCCCGATGTTCTGGTACGGCCCCGGTCACATCGCGGCGGCGGGCGAGATCGACCGGCCGGTCACGCTCGCCGGGATCGCCCCCACGCAGGGGGAGCTGCTGGGGTTCCCGTTCGCGACGCGCGATGGATCGCCGATGCGGGAGGCGGTCGCGGGCAACGAGACACCCCCCAAGCTCATCATCACGATGATCTGGGATGCGGCCGGGATGAACGTGCTCGAGCGCTGGCCGGACGACTGGCCGTTCCTCCGCTCGCTGATCGAGGACGGCACCTGGTACACGCGGGCGACCGTCGGCACGACGCCCACCAGCACGGCGCAGACGCATGCCACCATCGGCACCGGCACGTTCCCCGACGACCACGGGATCGTCGCGCATCGATTGCGGATCGGCGAGGAGCTGACCACCCCGTGGAAGCTCGGGCCGGCCTTCCTGATCGACCCCACCCTCGCCGACCTGTACGACCTGGCGATGGGCAACGAGCCGATCGTCGGTGAGCTGGGGACCGTCTCGATCCACCTGGGGATGCTCGGACACGGGTCGATGTGGGGTGGCGGGGACGAGGACATCGCGGCGATCCGGGAGAAGGTCGGGGCCGAGACCCTCGGCGAGGAGGGCTTCGAGTGGAACCTGACGCCCGTCCTGCAGCCCTACTACCGGTTCCCGGAGTACCTGAACGACGTGCCCGGGTTCGAGGAGGACGTCCGCGAGATGGATGCGGCCGACGGGCAGCTCGACGGGCGCTGGCGCTCCAACGACATCGCGCAGCTGCTGTCGGGGTTCGACACGCCGGCGCGGATCCCCTACCAGACGCGCGTGCTCCAGTCGATGATCGAGCGCGAGGGCTTCGGTGTCGACGAGGTGCCGGACCTCCTGTTCGTCAACTACAAGATGATCGACTACATCAGCCACGTCTGGACGGTGAACAGCCCCGAGATGCAGGACGCCGTCCGAGCCCAGGACGCGTCGCTCCGCGATCTGGTGGGGTTCCTGGACCGCGAGGTCGGCCAAGGGGAGTGGGCGCTCGTGCTCACCGCGGACCACGGGTCGATCCCGGACCCGGAGGTCTCGGGCGCCTTCGCGATCCCGGCGACGCCCATCGTGACGGGGATCAACACGACGTTCGACTCGGACGGCGACGACACCAAGATCGTCGATCTCGTGCAGCCGACCCAGGTCTTCGTGAACGAGGACGAGCTGCGCCAGAACGGTTCCACCCTGGAGGACGTGGCCCACTGGATCATGGGCCTGACCAAGGGCGACGTCGCTCCGACGCCGCTGCCCGCGTCGGAGGCCGACGACCCGATCTTCCAAGCGGCCTTCCCCTCGAGCATGATGGCGAGCCTGCCCTGTCTCCCCGAGGCGCGCGCGTGACGCGTCGGCGGTCGCGCCTCGCCCCCCTCGTGTCCCTCGCGCTGCTCGCGGCGGCGTGCACCTCGTCCGCGGCCGGCCCTGGGGCTGCCTCGTCGGGGCCGGCGTCCCCGACGGCCGAGGGCACGCTCTCGGTCGCGGCGTCGGCCTCGCCCCGCGCCCCGGTGCCGGGCGCCTTGGAGGAGGCGGCGTGCGCGATGCCCCACGAGGAGCTGGTGCGCGTGTGGCACGGGGTCGACCCCCAGCGCTCGGGGCAGATCCAGATGATCCCGAAGGAGCCCAACTTCCTCGGCTCGAACTTCCCCCACTCGGGTCCCTGGGATTACCTGCAGGACGTCCCGCTGTTCTGGTACGGGCCCGGCCTCGTCCCCGCCCTCGGACAGGTGGACCGGCGCGCATCGATCGCCGACATCGCGCCCACGCAGGCCGAGCTGCTGGGCTTCGACTTCCCTCCGGTCGACGGACGGCCCCTGCCGGAGATCGAGACCCCGGCCACGCCGCCTCGGCTGATCGTCACGCTCGTGTGGGACGCCGGCGGGATGAGCGTGCTCGACGAGTTCCCCGAGGACTGGCCGGTGCTCCGCTCCCTGATCCCGGACGGCGTCTGGTACACCGACGCCGATGTCGGGTCCTCGCCGTCGATCACGCCCGCCACCCACGCGACGATCGGGACGGGGCAGTACCCGATGCACACGGGCCAGACCGATGCGGAGTTCTTCCTGGGCCCCGACCTGGTGCGCGCCGGGGCCCTCGGACCGGTCCTGCTGATGCAGCCGACGCTCGGGGACCTGTACGACCTCGCGATGGGCAACGAGCCGCTCGTGGGCAACCTGTCGAGCGTGACCTGGCACCTCAACATGACGAGCCACGGCGCGCTGTGGGGCGGCGGTGACAAGGACATCGCGGTGCTGCGCACTCCCGCCGACGCCGACAACGAGGGCGCCGAGGGGACGACCTGGAACCTGCAGGGCAGGAACCGCCCCTACTTCAGGTTCCCGGCGTACGTGAACGACCTCCCGCCGCTGTCCTCCTACACGGAGGAGGTCGACCGCGCCGACGGCGCGCTCGACGGCAAGTGGCGCGAGAACCCGATCGAGCAGTACGAGCAGGGGTGGGCGACCCCCGCGCGGATCCCCTACCAGGAGCGCATGATCGAGGAGGTCATCGCGCGGGAGGGGTTCGGGGCCGATGAGGTGCCCGACCTGCTGTTCATCAACTTCAAGGCGATCGACCACGTGAGCCACATCTGGAGCGTCAACAGCCCGGAGATGCAGGACACGCTCCGGTGGCAGGACGAGGCGCTCGGGCGCTTCGTCGCGTTCCTGGACGACCAGGTGGGGTCGGGCAACTACGTGCTCGTGCTGACGGCGGATCACGGGGCGCAGTTCGACCCGGAGGTCTCGGGGGCCTTCCAGGTGACGCCCGGCCAGCTCGCGGAGGACCTCGAGGCCGCCTTCCCGTCGTCGACGGGCGGATCGGTGTTCGAGGCCGTGCGGCCGAGCCAGATCTACCTGGACGAGGCGGCGATGAGGGCGAGCGGGTACACGGACGAGCTGATCGCCCAGTTCCTGCTCGACTACACCAAGGCGCAGGGCGCATCCGCAGGCGCGGCCGAGGTCCCTGAGGCCGAGCGCGACGATCGGTTCTTCGCCGCCGCGATCCCCACCTCGATCCTTCCGAACCTGACGTGCCTCCCGGAGGCGCGCGCATGATGCCCAGCCGGGCGGGGGCCCTGTTCGCGCTCGTGCTCCTCGCCGCCGCGTGCACCACGAGCTCGGCGAGCGACGGCGCCCCGGATGCCGCGGAGCCGAGCGAGCCTCCGCTCGAGGCGAGCGCCCGGCAGCTCGCGAAGATCGCCTGCGCGAGCACCTCGCACGAGGTCCTGCTGCGAACGTGGCGAGGGGTCCGGACCGATCGCAGCGGAGAGATCCAGATCATCCCCAAGGATCCCAACTTCGTGAACGGCGGGCTCACGCACGCGACCCCCTTCGACTACACGCAGGACGTGCCGTTCCTCCTGTACGGACCCGGCTTCGTTCGCCCCGGTGACTACTGGCAGTCGGTGACGCTCGCCGACCTCGGGCCCACCCTGGGTGCGCTGCTGAAGTTCCGGTTCGACACGCCCGACGGCGACCCGCAGACGCAGGCCCTGCTCCCCGCCGCCGACCGCCCGCTGCCGCGACTCGTCGTCACGATCGTGTGGGACTCGGCGGGGACGGACGTGCTCGAGCGGTGGCCGGACGCCTGGCCGTACCTCGCATCGCTCCGCGCCGAAGGCGCCTGGTTCACGCGGGCGACCGTCGGCGCCTCGCCGTCGAACACGCCGGTCGGCCACGCGACGATCGGGACCGGCACCTTCCCCCGATCGCACGGGTTCGTCGACGAGTACGTCCGGGTGAACGGCCGGCTCCAGAAGCCCAACGCGGAGGGTCCCGGGTTCCTGCTCGATCCCACCCTCGCGGACCTGTACGACCGCGCCATGGGCAACGAGCCGAAGGTGGGCGCGATCGCGACGCTCGCGGCCCACATCATGATGATGGGCCACGGCTCACAGTGGGGCGGGGGCGATCTCGACATGGCCATCACGCGCGAGAAGGAGGTGGCCGAGACCGCCGGCGCCGAGAGCGTGAGCTGGAACCTGACGTCGGACATGGCGCCCTTCTACGAGCTCCCGGCCTACGTGAACGACCTGCCCCCGCTGTCCACCTACGTGGACGATCTCGATCGGGCCGACGGGGCGCTGGACGGCAGGTGGCGCGACAACGACATCGAGCAGCTCTCGGCCGGGTTCGACACGCCGGCGCGGACCCCGTTCCAGCAGACCCTGATCGAGACCGTGATCGAGCGCGAGGGGTTCGGCGCCGACGAGGTGCCGGACCTGCTGTTCCTGAACTACAAGGCGATCGACACCATCGGGCACCTGTTCAGCGCGGACGGGGTCGAGATGTCCGACGCCCTCCGGGTGCAGGACGAGACGCTCGAGCGGTTCGTGGGCTTCCTGAACGACCGGGTGGGAGAGGGTCGCTGGGTCATGGCGGTCGTCGCCGATCACGGCACGCAGCGCGATCCGGAGACGTCGGGTGCGTTCATGATCGACATCAACAAGCTCGAGGGCGGGCTCACGGCCACCTTCGACGACGACGACCAGGTGCCGCTCGTCCAGAAGGTCCGACCGACCGAGATCTGGTTGAACCGGGCCGAGCTCGCCGAGAACGGCTACACGCTCGAGCAGGTCTCCCGGTGGTTCCTGGACCTGACGCAGGAGCAGACCTACAAGAACCGGAACGTCCCCGCGCCGGGTCGGGAGCGGGAGACCGTGTTCGCCGCCGCGCTGCCGTCGTCTATCCTGTCCGGGCTCCCGTGCCTGCCCGAGGCCCGCGCGAGCGATCGGTGACCCGGGGGGAGAACGGACGCATGGCGTTGACCAAGGATCGCTCCGACGAAGCCGTGCGCGTGCCCGAGGCCCGCGCGCGTGTCCTCGGCAGCCCGTTCGTCCTGGTCGTCGCGATCGCCTTCTTCCTGCTCGCGTTCGGCTGGACGTTCCTGCAGGACCCCTCGATCAGCGCACCGACGCGGGACCCCGCCTGGTACACGTGGCGCTCCAACCTGATGATGAACGACGACCCCGGGCTCATCGCGGGGGACTGGGGCCCGTTCCACATGTTCGGCGGCGGGTACCGGGTCTCGGTTCCCCTCTACGGGTCGCTCCTGCAGCGCGTGGCCGGCATCGATCTGTACACGTTCAGCGCCTTCATGATGATCGGGGTCCCCGTGCTCACCGGGCTCGCCCTGGGTGCGTTCAGCTGGCGCAGGCACCGTGACCCGATGCTGTTCCTGCTCGTGATGCTCTCGACGGCTGCGCTGTTCATGACCACGCCCTACGTCGGCTACCTCGACAACATCACGGTCTTGTACTTCCTGTCGCTGATCCTCGCCTTCTTCGAGCCCGGCCGGACCTCGTGGGGGGCGCGGAGCGCGCTGTTCCTGTTCGGCGTGGCAGCCGCGTTCACGCACCCGACCACGTGCGTGATCTTCGGCTTCTCGCTCATGGCCGTGTTCGGCCTGCGCGTGCTCACGTCCAGGTTCCATCTCGGACCCGCCTTGAAGGAGCTCGCGCCCTCGCTGATGGCGACGGGGTTCGGGATGATCTTCGGGCTGGCGCTCTGGCTGGTCGCCCCCTGGGGTGTGGCGGGCTCGCTCGCCGACGCCGCCCTCCCACCGCCGTACACGCAAGAGGTCTTCATGAAGCGGCTCGGCGGGTGGGTGGACTCGCTCCAGCCGGTGATCGTGGTCCCGCTCGTCCTCCTCGCGATCGGCTGGACGATCTGGCGGGCCCGCAGGGATCGGCAGCCCTCGGATCAGTTCGGGACGATCTCGGCCATGATGCTGATCCCGCTCCTCGGGATCTTCGGGTTCCTCGCGGGAGCGGTCTACCCCTACTACCGGTTCATGAACGCGACGGTGGCGCTGTTCGCGCTCGCCGGGTTGGGGGCCTACGTCGCGATCCGATGGCTCCTGCACCGCCAGGGTGCCGCGAAGATCGTCGGCGTGGTCGCGTCCCTGGTGATCGTCGCCTCCTTCGGGTACATCTGGGTGAACGGTCGCGACGCAGCGCAGTGGGCGGACCCGGACAACCAGTGGATCGACCAACCCACCAGGACGGCGCTCGCGGCCTCACGGGCGGTGGTCGAGAACGAGCCCGGTGACTCGCCCATCGTGTTCCTGGTGAACTTCGGGGACACGTACCAGTCCTACGGCTGGTCGAAGACGTTCACCAACGTCTCGCGCACCGGCCTGCCGGGCGCGGCGGTCAAGCGGTCGATGACCTACTTCGGCGCGGTGGACTCCTTCCTCGCCGACGAGCCGACCGTGCTGACCGACGAGACGTACAACAAGATGTCCCGCGGGTTCCACCGGGAGCTCACCGAGCTCCGGGAGGAGTACCCCGGCGACCCGATCGTCTTCCTGGTCCGCCAGTTCAACACCAACACCGTCAACGAGGAGCTGCTGGATGCCGGCGACCCCTCGCTGGTGCCGCTCGGTGCCGACATCGCCGTCGTCACGGGTCCGGGGCTCACGACGCCGACCGCCGAGGCGATCGACGCGGCGCGCGCGGCCGAGGCCGAGGTCACGGCCTTCTACGCGAGCCATCCCGGCATCTTCGGCAACCTCGGCCACACGCTCTGGGTGATCCTGGCCCTGGGTCTGCTGCTGGTCGTGCCCGGCGCGATCGCGTCCCGCTGGTTCGAGCTCGACGACCGGTGGCTGCGCATCGCCCTGGTGCCCGGAGTGTCGATCGGCCTGGCGGTGGTCTCGGGCGTCGCGGTCGTGGCGGTCGCCCGCGCTCCCTTCGGCGTCGGCCACGGGTGGGCGACGCTCGGGCTCGCGACGGCCATCGCGGCCGGGCTGCGGTTCGGCGCGGCGCCCATCCTGCGCGTGCTGAACGGGTTCGGGGACTTCTTCAACCGGATGTTCTCCGTCTTCTCCAACGCCGACTTCGCGTCGCTGATGGGCGTGCAGTTCCTCGCGATGACGGCGGACGGCCTGATCCGGGGCTCGATCGCCAAGTCGATCGCGTTCGGCGGTCAGGAGGGCTTCGACGTCACGACGGTACCGTCGGCGGACTACCTGCTGAAGGTGGTCCTGGCCCTGTACGTGCCCTACACGTTCATCAGCCCATTCATCGGTGTGTTCATCGACCGGTTCGAGCGACGCCGCGTGCTCTCGGTCTCCAACGTGACGACGGCGCTGCTGGTGACCCTTGTCGCGGCCGGCGCCATGCTGCCGCTCGGCGATCAGACATCGGAGGGCAGGATCGGGTTCACCGCCGCCCTGATCGCGGGCATGCTCGTGATGCAGGCGTGCGTGCGCATCGTGCTCGCCGTCAAGTCGGCGGCCCTCCCGGACGTGCTGGCGGGCAAGGACCTCCTGCAGGGCAACGGGCTCTCCCAGGCGGGAGGTGCGCTGTTCCAGGTGCTGGGGGCCGGCGTCGCCTTCGGGTTCGGGGCCTTCTTCCCGTCCTGGCTGGTCGTCCTGGGCGGCGCGGGGGTGCTCGTCGTGGCGGCCATGGTCTCCCGGTCGATCCACCGGATGGAGGCGGCGCCGCACGAGATGACGTTCGGCCAGGAGGCCAAGCGGATCGTGGCGGACATCGTCGCGGGGCTGAAGGAGGTCGCGGCCCGCCCCGCGGGGGCCCTCGGCCTGGCGTCGTTCCAGATGATCCGCTACCAGTTCTGGGGCTTCACGCTCTTCGTCTTCGCGCTGTACGCGAAGAACCTGGTCGAGGGGGGCGAGACGGACACGGTCGCGCTCGGACTGGTCGGAGGACTGGGGTTCGTCGGCGGCGCGCTCGGCATGGTGCTCGCGCAGCGCTGGAAGGACACGGTTCCGCCGATCCGCCTGCTCCTCGGGTCGATGGTCCTGCTCGGCGCCGGCACGATCGTGTTCGGCTGGTGGGTCACCCTCGCCGGGTTCGCCGGGCTGCTGTTCAGTGGCTTCTTCTCGTTCTTCGTGGCGAAGATCTCGGCCGACACGATCATGCAGCAGGCGATGCCGGACGACTTCCGCGGCCGCGCGTTCGCGCTGTTCGACATCGCCTACAACCTGGGCTTCATCGTGCCGGCCCTGATCCTCTCGTTCGTGTGGATCGAAGACGACCCCGCGCGCGTCCGGTCGATCCTGGTCGTGTCGGGTGTGGTCTTCCTGGTGCTGACGGCCCTCGTGGCCCGCTGGGCGAGGTCGATCCGGGATCAGTTCGCGCCGCAGGACGACCTGGTCGAGGCGGACGCCTGACGCCGGCGTCCCGGAGCTCGCTCAGCGCCCCTGGATCACGTGCTCGAACTCGGGGAAGTAGCGCCCGATCACCGAGACGTCGAACGAGGGGAGGATCGACTCCTTCGGCTCGCGTTCCAGGAGGAACTCGAAGCACGCCCGGACGAAGTCCTCGGGCGAGCGGTGGTTCGCGCCGAGACGCTCGAAGTCCGCGGAGGACAGCGTGACGTCGTGCTCGGTCGACCCGCCGCTCCCGGCCACGGTCACATGGAAGCGGGAGAGGAAGCGCTCGACGTCGGCGCCGCGGGTCACGGTGATCTCGGTCACGGGTCGGCTCCCTGCGCAGGTATCGTACCGACCGCCCAAGGAGGTCCCTGGTGCCCGAGGTCCGAACCGAGGACGCGGTCCTGTACGCGGAGGTCGACGGCGCGGGTGAGCCTGTCACCGTCGTCGCGCACGGCCTGACCAACAACCGGAACGAGCTCGCCGCGCTGACGCCCCTCGTCCCCGGGACCACCGTCCGGTTCGACTTCCGCGGTCACGGACGCTCGAGCGCCCCCGAGCGCGGCTACGCGTTCGCCGACTTCGCACGGGACCTCGACGCGGTCGCCGGCGCCTACGGGGCGACCCGGGCGGTCGGGACCTCGCTCGGCGCCGGGGCGATCGCCAACCTCCTGTGTCGGACGCCCGACCGGTTCGAGCGTTCCGTCTGGCTGCTGCCGGCAGGGCTCGACATGCCGTTCCCCTTCAAGGAGCGCTACCGGGCCATGGCTTCGCAGCTCGAGGGCAAGACCCATGACGAGGTGCTCGAGGTCATCGCGACGAGCTCCGAGCGTGTGGCCGAGTACGTGCGAACCCCCTGGAAGCTGGAGCTCGACAGGCTCCTGTGGGACCACGACCACCCTGAGGGCGTCGCGCGGGCGATCCGAGGCGTGATCGAGGACCGGCCGATACCGGACCGGGAGCTGCTCCGCGGGGTCACCGCCCCGATCCTGCTCGTGTGCATCGAGGGTGACGAGATCCACCCGGCGGAGCTGGGAAGGATCCTCCACGACCTGCTCCCGAGCAGCGAGCTCCTCGTGTACCCGAGCGAGACCGCCTTGTTCCAGGCCCTGCCGGAGCTCGTGGGGCGTGTGTCCTCGTTCCTGGTCGGGGAATGACCGCGGGCTCCCGCGCGTTGTCGGAGTGGCGATGAGCGAGCTCGACGACTTCCGTGCGGACAAGGACGGGTTCTTCCGGTACCACCCGGAGTCGCCGCTCACCCCCGAGCAGCGAGCCTCCTTCACCGGCCTCGCGTATTTCCCGGAGGACCCCGCGCTCGCGATCGAGGCGCCGCTCGACACGGACGTCGACCGCGACGAGGTGATCGAGCTGCAGACCACCGGAGGCGGCACGCAGGCCTACCGGCGCGCCGGGAAGGTGCGGTTCGAGGTCGAGGGCCGTCCGGCGGAGATCACGCTGTACCAGAGCGATCTCCAGCACGAGCTGTTCGTGCCGTTCCGCGACGCGACCAGCGGTCGCGAGACGTACGGCGCCGGCAGGTACCTCGAGGTCGAGCCGCCGGGACCCGACGGGCTCGTCGTCGTGGACTTCAACATGGCCTACAACCCGTACTGCGCCTACGACCCCGGATGGTCCTGCCCGATCCCGCCGAGCGAGAACCGGCTGGACGTCCCGATCCGCGCGGGGGAGCGCTCGTTCCCGGGGGCGCCGGACACCTCGGACGCGCCGACGCGGTAGACGCGCCGGACGCTCCGATGCGGTAGCGTCCCACGCGTGACCGAGGAGATCTTCTCCACCGACGCCTACGCGCGCGCGTGCGGAGCCACCGTCGTGGCGGTCTCCGAGGAGGGCGTGATCTTGGATCGCGCCGTGTTCTACGCGCGGGGCGGCGGCCAGCCCGGGGACACGGGTGCCCTCCGCTGGGACGGCGGCGAGGTGCGGGTCACCGACACCGTCAAGCAGGGCGGCGAGGTCCTGCACGTCGTCGAGGGCCGAGCGCCGGCGGTCGGCACACGGGTCTCCGCGGAGATCGACTGGGATCGCCGTCACACGCTGATGCGGACCCACACGGCGCTGCACTGCCTCTCGGGCGTCGTGTTCACCCGGTACGGCGCCAAGGTGACCGGGGGCAACATGGAGCCCGGGGTTGCCCGGATGGACTTCGAGCTCGACTCGATCAGCGTCGGGTTCGGCCGCGAGGTCGAGGAGCTGCTGAACGCGCGACTCGCCGAGGATCGCCCGGTGCACGTCAGCTTCCTGCCGCGTGCGGAGGCGCTCGCGGACCCCGACCTGATCCGGACCAAGGTCAACCTGATCCCGGTGTCGGTGGACCCGATCCGGGTGATCGAGATCGAGGGCATCGACAAGCAGGCCGACGGCGGGACCCACGTGCGCTCGACCGCCGAGGTCGGCCGGGTCCGGGTCGTGAAGACCGAGTCCAAGGGCAAGGCCAACAAGCGGATGCGGATCGAGCTCGCCGAGCCGTAGGTGACCCGGCGAGACGAGACGCTCGGCGGGCTGCTCGTCGGGTCCGCCTCGATCCTGTTCGGCAGCGTCGTCATCTTCGGCCGTTACGCGCTCGCCGAGGGCGTCGGCGTCCCCTCCATGCTCGCGGTCCGATTCGGCGTCGGCGCCGCGATCCTCGCGGTCGCGCTGGTCCTCACGCGGCGGCCGCTGGTGGCCGCCGCGGGGGAGCGCGGTGGGCTCGCGATCCTCGCGGTCTGCGGCTACGCGGTGGAGGCGTCCTTCTTCTTCGCCGCCGTGCGACACGGCACGGCCGCGGCCGTCACCCTGCTCTTCTTCACCTATCCCGTGTTCGTGACGCTCGCCACCTGGGTGCTCGGACGAGGTGCCCCGGCGGGGATGACGATCCTCGCGCTCGCCTGCGCGGTGGTGGGCTCCGCGGTCGTGGTGGGGTTCGGCGCCGGGCTCGTGATCGAGCCGATCGGCGCCGCCCTCGCGGTCGCCGCGGCCCTCACCTACACGGGGTACCTGATCGGTGCGGACATCGTGCTCAAGCGGACGCACCCGATGACGAGCGCGATGTGGGTGAGCGGCGGTGCGTCGCTCGGTCTGTTCGCCTACGCGGGTGCGGTGGGCGAGTGGGTCCTCCCGTCGACGTGGGACGCCTGGTGGCCGCTCCTCGGGATGGGCGTCGCGACGTCGGGCGCGTTCGTCTGCCTGCTCGCCGGGCTCCAGCGGCTGGGCGCCGTGCGCACGTCGATCGTCGCGGCCACCGAGCCGCTGTCGACCGCGCTCCTCGCGTTCGTCTTCCTCGACGAGTCCGTGGCCCTCGCGACGATCGTCGGGGGCGCGCTGATCCTGGTGGGTGCGGTGATCGCGACCCTGGCTCGAGCCCCCACCGCCCGGGAGCAGCAGATCCCCTAGCGACGTCGCGCGTTCCCAGCGGTGGCCGGGCGCGGTACCGTTGGGTCGTCATGGCCCCGCCCGAACGCCTCACCCCGCTGGATGCGTCGTTCCTGTACCTGGAGCGGCCGGCGATGCACATGCACGTGGCGGCCCTGTCGATCTTCGATCCGGCGACGAGGCCGGACGGCCGGCTGCGGTTCGAGGACGTCGAGGCTGTCATGGCCTCGCGCATCCACATGGCGCCGCGCTTCCGTCACAAGGTTCGGACGGTGCCCCTCAACCTCGGGCTCCCCGTGTGGGTCGACGATCCACACTTCGACCTGGACTTCCATCTGCGGCGGGCGGCGTTGCCGTCGCCGGGGGGGCGCACGGAGCTCACGGAGTACGCGCAGCGGATCCTCTCGCGCCCCCTCGATCGCTCCAAGCCGCTGTGGGAGCTGTACGTGATCGAGGGGCTGGAGGATGGCCTCGTGGCCACCCTGATGAAGGTCCACCACGCGATGATCGACGGCATCTCCGGGATGCACCTGGCGGCCGCGCTGTGGGACCTCTCGCCGGAGCCGCCACCGGCGCCCCCCGCGCCTGCGTGGGAACCGGAGCCCGAGCCCTCCCCGGACGACCTGCTGCGCGGAGCGCTCGACGAGCTCACCACCCACCCGATGCGGGCCCTCGCCGACGCGATGGAGTTCGCCCGCCGCCAGCCGGCCATCGCGGCGCTGAACGTCGGCACGGTCCTGTCCGGCGTCCGCAGCGTCCTGGACATGGGTGCCCGCCCCACGAGCCCGTTCAACGTGGAGATCGGGCCCAACCGGCGGTTCGCGATCGCCGACGCGCCCCTGCAGCGGCTGAAGGACGTGAAGAACGGGCTCGGCGGGACCGTGAACGACGTCGTGCTGACGGCCGTGGGCGGCGCGCTGCACGAGCTGCTCCGGTCCCGGAAGCAGCCGACCCGTGGACGGACGCTGCGCGCGCTCGTGCCGGTGTCCGTCCGGGCCCCGGGCGATGCGACGCTCGGGAACCGGGTGGCGCCTGCCCTGGTCGACATCCCCGTCGGGGCGATGGGCGCCAAGCGGCGACTCGCCGAGGTCCGCAAGGGAACGGAGCACCTGAAGTCCTCGATGATGGCGATGTCGGCCGACTCGATCATCAGCCTCGGGGCGTACGCGCCCGGGGGGCTGCTGGCCGCCGCGGCGCGGGCGGCGTCGCTCGGTCCGTTCTTCAACCTGGTCGTCTCGAACATCCCAGGACCGCAGCAGCCGATGTACTTCGCCGGCGCCAAGCTGGTGGCGAGCTACCCCTCGCTGCCGCTGAACCGGAACTCGGCGCTCTCGATCGCCTGCACCTCGCTCGGCGGGACCATGGCCTTCGGGGTGACCGGCGACTGGGACGCGATGCCGGACGTCCAGGTCCTCGCGGCCGGGATCGAGCGGTCGATCGACGACCTGGCCAAGGCCGCGGGCATCTAGCGCCGCTGCGGGTCGACCTCGGCCGCGAGCCACTCCTCCACGTTGGCGAGCCAGCGGTCGGGTGCCTCGAGCTGCGCGATGTGGCCGACGTCCGGCAGGACGCGGATCCACCATCCGGGGTGGGCCTCCGTCGCGGCCCACGCGAAGGCCGCCGGCACGAGACGGTCCTGTCGCCCGTGGATCGTGAGCACCGGGCACTTGATGTGGTCCAGGAGCGCGCGCCCCCGCTCGGGCGAGCGACCGAGCGACATCAGGGAGCGCGCCGCCTCCAGGAAGGCGGCGCCGCCGTCCGGGTCCTCGATCCGCTGGAGCAGGACCTCCACGTGGGCCCGGATCACGTCCTCGGGGATCCGCGCCGGATCGACCGTCGCGAGTCGGAAGCTCAGGCGGACGAGCCGATCGGCGTCCAGCCGCGCGTACCGCTGGCGCATCACCCACTCGCCCACCCGCTTCATGCGATAGGCGGCGAACCCTCCCATGACCACCGGAGAGGGGAACCCGCCGCGCGCCCAGGGGTAGACCGAGCTGGTGAGGATGAGCCCCTCGACCGAGCCGGGCTCCGTGGCGGCCTGCATCATCGCGATCCCACCGCCCATCGAGTTGCCACCCAGGACCACGGGCCGGCCGACCACCTCCTCGATGAAGTGCGACACCAGCGCGCGGTTGGCGGTGAGCTTGGCGCTGCGTCCGAGCCGTGGCGTCTGCCCGAACCCCGCCAGGTCCAGCGCGAGGACGCGGCCGTGGCGCGCGAGCCCTGGGCCGACGAGCACCCAGTTCAGATGTGCCCCGCCGAGCCCGTGGATCAGCACGAAGGCGCGCTCGGTCGGCCCCTCCCACTCCACGTAGTGCACGGGTCCGCCGAGGTCGGCGAACCGGCTCTCGGGGACCTGGAAGGAGCTCGTCACGGCCCCAGCCTAGCGCCCCGCGGCCGGGTCCGGGCGCCCAGGTGTCTGCCCTCCCGCCGGGGTCGGAGCCACCCGAACCGCCGGGGGGCTGCCGGCGAACGGGTGTGGGGAGGTGGGGACGTGCCCGCGCCCCATCTCCACGAGGTCGTCATAGGGAGGGCCTTTACAGTTCCAGCCGCTGCATCTACCATCGATGTGGTCGGCCCGGCGGGGCCGGTTTCGCCGCGCCTGTCGACCACCAATGATCCAATGGGTCCCGAAGACCTCGGAAGGCGCTCGCGTGCCCGCAGGGAGGCTTCGAGGGGGAGAGTGAGTACATGCCAGAACCTGCACGACCGCTCGGGACGGATGACGCCGACGACCTGAGGCTGTACCTGGAGGCCGCGGCGCGAGAGCCCCTCCTCACCAAGGAGGAGGAGGTCGAGCTCGCCATCCTCATCGAGCACGGCAAGGAGGCGGAGGAGCGCCTCCGCTCCGGGCGGCTGCGCTCGGAGCGCTCGATCGCGAAGGCACGTCAGGAGGTCCGCAAGGCGGAGGCGGCCCGCCAGCGGTTCATCATGGCCAACCTGCGGCTCGTCGTGTCCGTCGCCCGCAAGTACCAGGGGCAGGGCCTCCCGCTGCTCGACCTGATCCAGGAGGGCAACATCGGCCTGATGCGCGCCGTCGAGCTCTTCGACTGGCGCCGCGGGTTCAAGTTCTCGACCTACGCCACGTGGTGGATCCGGCAGGGCATCACGAGGGCGATCGCGGATCGGTCGCGTTCGATCCGCCTGCCCGTGCACATCCACGATCGGCTGCGCAAGCTCAACCGCACGCGGTTCCAGTTCGCGCAGACGATGGGGCGCGAGCCCACGCGCGAGGAGCTCGCGAAGGCCCTCGACACGACGATCGAGGAGATCGACGACCTCACCGAGATGGGTCGGCGCGAGCCGCTCTCGCTGCAATCCCCCGTGGGCGAGGACACGGAGCTCGGCGACCTCATCGAGGAGGTCGACTCGGAGTCCGCGTTCAACGAGGTCGAGGACGCCCTGCTCCGCGAGGAGATCGGGACGGCGGTCGACCGGGTCCTGGATGAGCGGGAGCGCCACGTGGTCGCGCTCCGCTACGGGCTGGAGAACGGTCAGCCGCTCTCGCTGCGCGAGACGGGCAAGGTGCTCGGCCTGTCGGGCGAGCGCGTGCGCCTGATCGAGCGCGAGGCGCTGCGCAAGCTCCGCGACTCCAACCTCATCTCTGCCGTCGCCGCTCCGTAGCCCGTCGGTCCGCGCGAGACCGGTCCTGCCGGGCTCTTCGGCCTTGCATCGGCCCGTGCGGACGCGGACCATCGAGGTGGGGGCCGGGGTCACCGGCTCGGCGAGGAGGTGACGCTCATGCCGATCGGCGGCGGGAGCCGGCAGCCCTCCGCGGGAGCCGCTCCGGGAGGGGGCGCCGGTCGTCCCCGCTCCGTGGAGGTGGGGTCCAGGCGGCTGCCCGGGGACCTCGTCGTTCCCGAGGGAGCCGTCGGCGTGGTGGCGTTCGCCCACGGGAGCGGGAGCAGCCGGCGGAGCCCACGCAACGTATGGGTCGCGCGCCGGTTGAACGACGCGGGGATGGCCACGCTGCTCTTCGATCTGCTCACGCCCGATGAGGCCGAGGATCGCGCGAACGTGTTCGACATCGACCTGCTCGCCGAGCGGCTGATCGGCGCCGAGCGGTGGCTGAGGGACCAACCCGAGGTGACGGCCCGGCCCGTCGGCTTCTTCGGCGCGAGCACCGGCGCGGCGGCTGCGCTCGTTGCCGCGGCGGACCTCGGCGACGAGGTGGCGGCGGTCGTCTCGCGCGGGGGCCGACCCGACCTCGCCGGAGACGCGCTGCCCCGCGTGAGCGCTCCGACGCTCCTGATCGTCGGCGGGGCCGACACGCAGGTGCTGCTCCTGAACCGCGAGGCAGAGCGCCGCATGCGATGCGAGCGACGTCTCGAGGTCGTCCCCGGGGCGACACACCTGTTCGAGGAGCCCGGCGCGCTGGAGGCGGTGGCCGACCTCGCGTCCGGGTGGTTCACGCGCCATCTGGGGGCGGGCGGCGGATCGTGGGCCGGGCGTGCCCGGCAGCTCGGCTGAGGCGGGAGGTGCCCGCGATGCCGGTGGAGAGCGGGTTCGAGCTCCTGGAGCACACGGCGGACCTGGGGATCCATGCCTGGGCCTCGGCGCCGCCCGAGGCGTTCGAGCAGGCCGCCCGCGGTCTCGCGGAGGTCATGGGCATCCACGTCCCCGGCCCCGGGCGCCGGCGCCGCCTGACCGTCCGGGCGGAGGACCGAGCGAGCCTGCTCGTCGCGTTCCTGAACGAGCTGATCTGGCTGCACGAGACGGAGTCCAAGGGATTCGCGGCGATCGACGTGATCGCCGTCTCCCCGTGCGACGTGGTGGCCGAGGTCGAGCTGGCGTCCCTGCCGGACGCGCCGGAAGGCACCGGCGTGAAGGCGGCCACGTACCACCAGCTGCGCGTGGAGACCCGACCCGACGGTGGCCTCGACGTGCAGGTCTACCTGGACGTGTGAGGGCGATGGAGCCTCGGCAGGTGGAACCCTTCGTCTGGGAGGTGCCGGTGGGCACGGTCGAGGGGATGCGGGTGCCCGGCATCGTGTTCGGCTCGGAAGAGCTGATCGCCAAGGCGGTGGACGATCGAGCGATCATCCAGGTGGCCAACGTTGCGACGCTGCCGGGGATCGTGCGGGCCTCGCTCGCGATGCCCGACATCCACTGGGGCTACGGGTTCCCGATCGGCGGTGTGGCAGCGACCGACGCCGAAGGCGACGGCGTGATCTCGCCGGGTGGGGTCGGGTTCGACATCGCGTGCGGCGTCCGTCTGCTCCGCTCCGACCTGTCGTGGGAGACGGACCTGCGCCCCGTGCTCCCCGAGCTCGTGCACGCGCTCGGTGCGCGGATCCCGCGGGGTGTGGGCACGAGGGGTCGGCTCCGACTGTCGCGGAGCGACCTCGTCCGCGTGCTCCGGGAGGGCGTCCGGTTCCCGCTGGCGCGCGGGATCGGCGTCGAGGAGGACGCGGAGCTCTGCGAGGACGCGGGCGCGCTCGAGGAGGCGCGGCCGGACGAGGTCTCGGACCGAGCGCTCGCGCGCGGGGGAGGGCAGCTCGGGTCCCTGGGCGCCGGGAACCACTTCTGTGAGGTCCAGGTCGTCGAGGAGGTGCTCGAGGCCACCGCGGCCGAGGTCATGGGCCTGTCCGAGGGGCAGGTCTGCGTGATGATCCATTCGGGCTCTCGCGGTCTCGGGCACCAGGTCTGCACCGACCACCTCAAGGCGATGGACGGGCTGATGCGCCGACTGGGGATCGAGGTGCCCGACCGACAGCTCGCGTGCGTCCCGCTCGCCCATGGAGCGGCCACGTCGTACCTGGGCGCGATGAACGCCGCGGCCAACTTCGCCCGGGCCAACCGCCACGTCCTGGCCGACGCCGTCCGCGAGGCATTCCAGGGGGTGTTCGGGCGCTCGGCGCGGGACCTCGGTCTGGACCTCGTGTACGACGTGTCCCACAACCTGGCCAAGCTCGAGGAGCACGCGGTCGACGGGCGGCGACGCCTCCTGTGCGTGCATCGCAAGGGCGCGACCCGGGCGTTCGGCGCGGGGCACCCTGAGCTCCCCTCGCGCTACCGCGGCATCGGACAGCCGGTGCTGATCCCCGGGAGCATGGGCACCGCTTCGTACGTGCTCGTGGGCTCGCCGAGCGCTGAGGAGCGCTCGTTCGCCTCCACGTGCCACGGGGCCGGCCGCGCCATGTCGCGGACCCGAGCCAAGGCGGTGATGAGCGGCCAGGAGCTGGCTCGGACCCTCGAGACGCAGGGGATCGCGCTCGCGCCGGCGCACATGCGCCTGCTGTCCGAGGAGGCGCCCTACGCGTACAAGGACGTCTCGGAGGTCGTCCGCGCCTGCGAGGGCGCGGGCCTCACGCGGATCGTGGCCCGCCTGCGACCCGTGGGCGTCGTCAAGGGCTGAGCGGGGGCGGGACCCCGCCGCCCTCATCGCGCGGACGCGAGGGCGCGGGCGACCTCGACCTGCTCGGCGATCCCCTCCATGACCCGGTCCAGGAAGCGCCGGAGGTCCTCGGCCGAGGCCGGGTCGCCCTCCGGCTCGATCGGCGGGCCGAAGGTCACGGCCAGCGGCGGGCGCCACGGCCGGCGCAGGTGGAGTCCGTCGCGGGGCCACCGATCCTGGGTCCCCCAGATGCCGACGGGGACGACCGGTGCGCCGGTCGCGAGGGCGATCCTCGCGACACCGCGCTTGGCCGGCTGGAGTCCCGTCCCCGGGTTCACCTTGCCTTCGGGGAAGATGCCGGCGAGGGCGCCCGCACGGACCGTGGCGATGGCCTCGTCGAGCGCGCCCTGGTCACGCTCACCCCGCCGCACCGGGATCTGTCGGAACAGGCGGAGCGCCCAGCCCACCCGCCGCTTGCGGAAGAACTCGGCGGCGACCAGGAACCGCGTCGCGCGCTTGCGCCGCTCGCTCACCGCGAGCCCGAGCACGACCCCGTCGAGTGCGCTCACGTGGTTGCCCGCCACGATCGCCGGGCCCTCGAGCGGCACGTTCGAGACGCCCGCGTAGCGGAGGCGGAAGGCGAGATGGAAGGCCAGCCCGACGACGAGCGTCCCGATCCGGTACGCGAGGTTGCGCTCGTCGCGGCGTCGACCCACGGGGCGGATGCTACCCGGCGGCGAGCGCGGGCAGCCCGCCGATACGATGGGCGGGATACGACGGACGGAGGACCCACCCATGCGAGATCGGCGGGAGCGATGACGGGGGCAGAGGCACAGCTGGAGGCGCTGCGGGAGCTGGCGGCCCGACGCTACGACGACTTCGTCGAGGCGCTCGCGGAGATGGTGAACATCGACTGCGGCTCGTACACGCCGCAGGGCGTGAACCAGGTCGCCGACCTGTGCGAGGCGCGGTTCCGCACCCATGGCTGGTCGGTCGAGCGGATCCCGCATCACCCGGCGGGGGGCGAGCGACAGCTCGGCGACCTGCTGATCGGCCGGCTGGCGGGGGCGGGCGGGCCTCGGATCCTCCTGATCGGCCACACGGACACCGTGTTCGATCCCGGCACCGTCGCGGAGCGCCCGTTCCGGGTCGCCGGCGGTCGCGCGCTCGGCCCCGGCGTTTCGGACATGAAGGCGGGGCTCCTGACCGGGTTCTTCGCCGTCGAGGTCCTCCAGGAGGCGGGCTTCGATGGCTTCGGGCGCATCACCTATGTGGTGAACCCGGACGAGGAGATCGGCTCGCCGTTCTCCCGCGTCCACATCCAGGAGCTCGCGAGGGAGGCCGACGCCGCCTTCGTCCTGGAGGGCGCGCGGGAGAACGGGGACATCGTGTCGGCGCGCAAGGGCGTGACCGACTACGTGATCGAGATCATCGGACGGGCGGCGCACGCGGGCGTCGAGCCCGAACGCGGCCGCAGCGCCGTCCTCGAGGCCGCCCACAAGACGGTCGCGCTCCAGGCGTTGAACGGACGCTGGCCCGGCGTCACCGTCAACGTGGGCGTCGTGCGCGGAGGGACGCGCACGAACGTCGTCCCCGAGCGCTGCACGCTGGAGGTGGATGTCCGCTCGCCGCAGGAGGAGACGCTGCAGGCGGTCGAGGCCGAGGTGGAGCGGATCGCCCGGGAGCACACGGTGCCGGACGTCGCTGCCCGGTTGACCGGTGGCGGCTGGCACCGCCCGATGGAGAAGAAGGAGGGTGGTGCGAAGCTCGCCGCGCTCGCGATCGACGTGGCGGCCGAGCTCGGGTTCGAGCTCCGCGACGCGGCGACGGGCGGGGCGTCGGACGCGAACACGACCTCGGCCGCCGGGGTCCCGACGCTCGATGGGCTCGGCCCGATCGGCGGCGACGACCACGGGCCGAAGGAGTGGGTCGACCTCTCGAGCGTGGTTCCGCGCATCGCGCTGCTCGCGGGCCTGATCTCCCGGGTCGGAGGGGCGCTCGCATCCTGACGAGGAGGTTCCGATGGACATCACCACCGTGCCCCTGGACAAGCCCGAGGACCTGAACGTCATCCTCGGCCAGTCGCACTTCATCAAGACCGTCGAGGACCTGCACGAGGCCCTCGTCACCACGTCCCCGACGATCCGCTTCGGCATCGCGTTCTGCGAGGCGAGCGGCCCGTGCCTGGTGCGCTGGAGCGGGAACGATCAGGAGCTGATCGACATCGCGGTGCGCAACGCTCGGTCGATCGGCGCCGGTCACTCGTTCCTCATCGCTCTCCGCGAGGCGTTCCCCGTGAACGTGCTGAACGCGGTGAAGATGGTGCCCGAGGTCTGCAGGATCTTCTGCGCGACGGCCAACCCCGTCGAGGTGGTCGTCGGCCAGAGCGAGGGCGGCCGTGCGATCCTCGGCGTGGTGGACGGCAGCTCGCCGCTCGGGGTCGAGACCGAGCAGGACGTGGAGGAGCGCAAGGCCCTGCTCCGACGGTTCGGCTACAAGCTCTGAGGGCCGTCCGGGTCGCCCGCGGGCCCCTCCGGCACGCGCGCCCCGACCGCCGCGGGCTCGCCGATGGCGAGCCCGCTCTCGGGGTCGAAGAAGTGGAAGCGGCTCGGGTCCAGCGAGAGCGTGACCCGCCCCCCGGGGCGGGCGAGGGTCCGCGCGTCGACCCTGGCGCAGAACACGCAGCGTCGGCCGTCGGCGGCGAGCAGCAGGGCCTCCTCCCCGGTCTCGTCCTCGGACTCGCGGATCTCCTCGATCGCCACGGGCTCGGCGTCGACCCCGAAGAGCACGTTGACCTCCGAGCCCAGCTCCTCGGTCACGTCGGCGGTCACCTCGATCGTGGGCAGGCCGCCGGGCGACCACACCTGCGCGTCCTCCATGTCCGAGGGGCGGATGCCGAGGATCACCGGCCGACCGGCGTGGGCCGACAGGTCGGTCCCGGTCGCGAGCGGGACCTCGAAGCCTCCGAAGACCACCGAGCGCTCGGTCAGCGTCGCCTCGACCAGGTTCATCGGGGGTGAGCCGATGAAGGCGGCCACGAACAGGTTCGCGGGGCGGCGGTAGAGGTTCTGCGGGGTGTCCACCTGCTGCAGCACGCCGTCGCGCAGGACCGCCACGCGATGCCCGAGGGTCATCGCCTCGACCTGGTCGTGCGTGACGTAGACGGTGGTGGTCTTCAGGCGCTCGTGGAGCCGCACGAGCTCCGCACGCATCTGGACCCGCAGCTTCGCGTCCAGGTTCGAGAGGGGCTCGTCCATGAGGAAGGCGACCGGCTCCCGGACCATCGCCCGGCCCATCGCGACGCGCTGGCGCTGTCCGCCGGACAGCGCGGCGGGCTTGCGGTCGAGCAGCGGCTCGAGCCCGAGGATCCGCGCCGCGCGGCGCACGCGCTCCCTGATCTCATCCCTCGGCATCTTGCGCAGGCGGAGCCCGAAGCCGAGGTTCTGCTCGACCGTCATGTGCGGGTACAGCGCGTAGTTCTGGAAGACCATGGCCACGTCGCGGTCCTTGGGCGGCAGGTCCGTCACCTGGCGGTCGTCGATGATGACCTCGCCCGCCGTGACCTCCTCGAGCCCGGCGAGGATCCGCAGGATCGTGGACTTCCCGCAGCCGGACGGGCCGACGAGCACCATGAACTCGCCGTCGCGGATCTCGAGCGAGACGTCGTTCACCGCCACGACCTCGGAGCCGAAGACCTTCGTCACGCCATCCAGGACGATCTTGGCCATCCGTCACCCCCTGTCTCGAGTCTCGCGGACGAGGCGCTCGTGTGTCAGGGCGGCCCGCGTCCGGGCGTGCGCGGCCCCGGAGGCGCCGATGCGATCGAGCCCGAGCATCGCGGCGCCCACGACCGGCGGCGCCTCGAGCACGCCGATCCGGGCGGAGGGGCACACGCGATGGATGCCGTCGTCGATCCGCGCCAGGAACCCGGGCATGCGGTTGCGGAAGATGCCCCCTCCGAGGACGACGTCCACGTCCAACCTCGCCATCCGCAGCCGGCGGATCGCGGCCGTCGCCATGGCCACGATCTCGTCGGCCTGCCGATCGACGATGCCGCGGGCGACGGGGTCTCCGTCGGCCGCCGCGCCGAAGACGACCGGCGCGAGCTCCGCGAGGCGCTCCTCGCCCATCCGGCCGAGGTAGATCGCCTCGGTCAGCTGCCGCGGCCGCCGCAGGCCGAAGTGTGCCGGGACCAGACGCCGCAGGGCGGTCCGCTCGCCGCGCCCGTCCTCGTCCCTCAGCGCGTGCCAGAGCGCCGCGCGACCGATGTCGCTCGCGCCGCCCCAGTCGCCGGAGATCGGCCCCACGGCCGGCAGGCGGTAGGTGCGGCCGTCCGGGGCGATCCCCGAGCAGTTGGTCCCGTAGCCGCACACGATGCCCACGCCCCAGGTCCGGTCGGTGCCGGCGCGCAGGACGGCGAACGTGTCGTTGCGCAGCACGTCCTCGCTCGAGAACCCCTGCTTCGACAGCCAGCGGAGGATCCGGCGGTCGTCGGCCGGGAGGTCGGCTCCGGCGAGGCAGAACACACCGAGCGGTGCGACCGGCCGCGACTCGGGGTCGCGGCCGGCCAGGCGGACGACCTCCCTGACGCCGAACGCGACGCCGTCCAGGTAGCCGAACGGGTCCGCGCCGTCGTTCACGTTCGGGACCCGCGCGGCCGCGATCACCGTCCCGTCCCGTCCGAGCAGCGCCGCGTCGACCTTCGAGCCCCCGCCATCCACCGCGAGGACCGCCGGCCGTCTCACGGCAGCCCCTCCAGCTCGTCGACGCCCACCAGCCTCGCGCCGGCCGTGACGAGGCCCTCCACGATCGCGGGCACGGCCTCGCGGGTCGCCGCCGGCCAGGTGTGCAGCAGGACGATGGCTCCATCGCCGTGCGCGAGGGCCCCCTCGACGGCCTCCCGCGCGATGTCCTCGGCCGCCCGCCACGGCTCCCAGTCCTCGAGCTCGACGTGCCAGCCCGCGTGGCGGTAGCCGAGCCGCTCGAGCACGCCCAGGACGCGTGGGTCGTCGGCCCCGGCTCCGAACGGACACCGGAACCACGGGCGCGGATCGGCGCCAGAGCTCATGCGGATCGCCTCCTCGCCCTCGCGGACGTCTCGGGCGATCCCGTCGTCGGTCAGCAGGGGCATCCGCACGTGGTAGTGCGAGTGGTGCCCGACGAGGTGGCCCTCGTCGGCGATCCGGCGCGCGACCTCGGGCCGGGAGCACGCCCACCGTCCCTGGAGGAAGAAGGTGGCCCGAGCGTGCGTGTCGCGCAGGACGGCCAGGATGCGTTCGGCGCCGCCGGGAGGGCACCGCGGGCGGTCCGGGTGCTCGGCGTCGAAGGTCAGCGCGACGCGAGGCCCGTCCTCACTCACGCGTGGTCACCTTCGACGCGCGCGTGTACGCACCGGGCGTGCGCCCACGATCCGCGGCGAGCTTCCAGGCCAGGAGCTGGATCGGCACGATCGACACGGCCGAGACGAGCGCACGGTCCAGGTAGCCGGTCGCGATCGCGTGCGCGCCCTTGGGCGCCTCGCCGTCGGGGGTCACGACGAGCACGGCGGCCCCCGCCTGGACGAGCTCGGCCGCGAGCGCCAGGTCCAGTCGGCGCGTCTCGGGCTCGGTGGCGAGCACGACCGCCGACATGCCCGGTCCGGCGAGCTCGAGCGGGCCGTGGCGGAACATCGCCGACTCCAGCGACTCGGCCATCACGCCGGACTCCTTCAGCGTCAGGGCCCCCATCTCGGCCGCCGCCCTGGCCGGGCCGCGACCGAGGACCACCATCACCTCGCGGCCGCCGAGCTGCTCGGCCAGGCGCGCCGCGAAGGACTCCGGATCGTCCAGCAGGCGCTCGGCGGCGAGCGCGGCGCCCTCGGCGGCCGTGCGCGTGCGGTCGATGGCTGTCTCGACCCCATCCCCGGCGAGGAGGCGCGCCAGTCCCGCGAGCGTGGTCATCGCGGCCGCGAAGGTCTTGGTGGACGGCCCGCTCTCGGGGCCGGCCCGCGTGTCCAGCCGCACGTCCGCGCGACGGGCGAGGTCGTTGTCCAGGCCGTTCGTGATCGAGACGACGAACGGGCGCGTCCGCTGGCGGGAGATCTCGGTCGCGAGCTTCACGATCTCGGCGCTCTCGCCGGACTGGCTCACGATCACCGCGAGGGTGTCGGCCACCAGGATCGGCCGGCGGAAGTGCAGGAGCTCGGCCGAGTCCACGAGCAGGGCCGGGACGCCGCGGCCCGCGAGATCGTTCACGGCCGGGTAGCAGGCGTCGTACGAGCTCCCCATCCCCGTGAAGACCTTCGTCCGCGCGGTGGCGCCCCCCTCGCGCACCCGCTCGAGCACGTCACGTTGCTCCTCGAGCGCGGCTGCAGCGCGGCGGATCGCGTCGGGCTGCGCGGCGATCTCGGCGAGGAATGGGTCAGGAAAGTTTCCTAACGATCTCATCCGGGCGTGAGTGTACGCTCTCGGAGCGATGGGTGTGAAGGTGGCGGTCGTCGGCGCCGGGAGCACCTACACGCCCGAGCTCGTCGAGGGGTTCGCCCGCCGCGCCGATCGGTTCCCGATGGTGGAGCTCGCGCTCCTGGACATCGATCCCGAGCGTCTCGAGGTCGTCGGCGCGCTCGCCGAGCGCATGCTCCGCAAGGTCGACTGGGCGGGGCGGCTGGTCCGGACCGGCGACCGGGCCGAGGCGCTGGACGGCGCCCGGTTCGTGATCGTCCAGCTGCGCGTGGGCGGGAACAGGGCCCGGTACCTGGACGAGACGATCCCGCTCCGGTTCGGCTGCATCGGGCAGGAGACGACCGGCCCCGGCGGGTTCGCGAAGGCGCTGCGGACGGTCCCGGTGGTGCTCGAGCTCGCGGAGGAGACCGCCCGTCGGGGCGCGCCGGGCGCGTGGTTCGTGGACTTCACCAACCCGACGGGGCTCATCACCCAGGCGCTCCTCGACGAGGGCCATCGCGCGCTCGGCCTGTGCAACGTCGCGATCGGGTTCCAGCGCGAGCTCGCGGCGCGCTTCGGCGTCGAGCCCGAGCGCGTGCAGCTCGAGCACGTCGGCCTCAACCACCTCTCGTGGGAGCGCTCGGTGCTGGTCGACGGCGTGGATCGCCTGCCCGAGATCCTCGATCACCTCGAGGAGTGGTCGCCCGAGGAGGGCTTCCCGGCGGATCTGGTGCGCGCGCTCGGCGCGCTGCCCTCCTCCTACCTGCGCTACTACTACTTCACCGAGCAGGTCCTCGAGCACCAGCGCTCGGGCGCGAAGACGCGCGCCGAGGAGGTCATGGAGATCGAGGCCGGCCTGCTCGAGCTCTACCGCGACCCCGCGCTCGACGAGAAGCCCCAGCTGCTGGAGGAGCGCGGCGGTGCCTTCTACAGCGAGGCCGCGGCGCAGCTGGTCGCGTCGCTGCACGCCGGGACCGGTGACGTCCAGGTGGTGAACCTGCGGAACGACGGCGCGATCCCCAACCTCGCGAACGACGACGTGGTGGAGATCCCGGCCCGGATCGATGGCGAGGGTGCACATCCGCTGCCGCTCGCGCCCCTGCGACCCGAGATGCTCGGGCTCGTCCAGCACGCGAAGGCCTACGAGCGGCTCGCCATCGAGGCGGCGGTCGCGGGCGACCGCACGCTCGCGCTGAAGGCGCTGCTCACGAACCCGCTGGGGCCCGATGCCGACCGCGCGCTCGAGCTCCTCGACGCGCTGCTCGAGGCCAACCGGGCCTACCTCCCGCGCTTCTTCCCGTCCGGGTAGCCGGCGCGTCGGGCGGGCCGTCCGCCTCCGACCGGCCCGTGGCACCCAGGATGCACTAGGCCTGAGGGACGCGGAGCCGGACCGCTCGGCCTCCGAGCTCGCCGGTGATCCGTGCCCACCTCCCCTCGGGGAAGTGGTGCATCCGGATCCACAGGTGCCCGCCGGCGGTTCCGGCGCCGGAGACCCGGAGGGATGCACGGACCGTGGGCCCGATCCACCTGATCACCCCGTCGAGCCTCACGTCCTCCGCGAACCGGACCCGGTCGAGACGGATGATCCAGTCGAGTCCGTCAGCACCGGTGAAGCGGAAGCGGACCCGGCCGCCTCGGAGCCCGCGGCTGCGGACCTCGCCGGGTCCTCCGAACGCCAGCTCGGCTCGGGCGAGCGCGTCCCTCACGGCGGCCGCCGCGACGGCGGCGACGCGGCGTTCCGACTTGCCGACCTCGTTCCGCCCGGAGCCGAAGGGCCGCGCGGGAGTGGCGTCCCCCGCGACCCGCGGGAACTCGCCGACGGCCGGGATGGAGAACTCGGGCGTGTCGGCGCAGCTGGTGTCGCCGAGCTCGAGCGTCGCGACGAACCCCTGCACCAGGTCGAGGGCGCACGAGCTCCAGAACGCCGCGCCGTGTCCGGCGCCGGCGATCTCGACGTAGTGGCTGTCCGGGAACAACGCCGCCATCCACTCGGCGACCTGGAGCGGCACGACGTTGTCGAGGTCGCCACCGATCACGAGGGTGGGCACGTTGGGGTAGACGGCGTTCGGTGGGGCGATCGGCGAGCTCCCGGTCGGGTCCGGCCAGTAGATGCAGTACGCAGGCCCGACGAAGGTCGAGTCGGTCGCCTCGGCGCCGGTGAACGGGGTGAAGAGCTCGGCGGGCTGCGCGCCGATCCTGGCGGCGTGCTCCGCGATCCGCTCGTCGATCGGCGAGGCCCAGTCCCACTCCCACTCGGTATCCGCACAGTAGGTGGCGACGTACGACCCCATGGACCAGTGGATCGGCGGCCGGGGAGGCTCATCCGGCGGTTCCTCGCAGCACAGGGGGTAGTACCCCTCCGCCCCGAGGCGCAGCAGCGGCACGGGGTCGCCGCGTTCGAGCGCGACCGCGGCGGCTGCGATCTCACGGTTCTGGGTGAACACGCCCCAGGGGTACATCAGGTACTCGTTCACGAACTTCGGGTCGATCGTGACGCTGATGCGGCTGCCGTCCGACGAGGTGGCTCGTCCGCTGACGGGATCGGCCCGGACGTGCTCCACGAGCGAGCCGAAGTCCCCGGCCGGGTCGTCCAGCTCGGCGCTGCACGTCGGGGAGCGCTCACAGATGATCCGGATCACGTCGAGCGTGGACTTCACGTACAGGCTCGCGCTGATGGCCTCTTCCCGCCTGGCGATCGTGTCGCCCCAGGGAGCATCCAGCACGAGCGAGCGGATGTGCTCGGGGAAGCGCGTCGCGTACGCGTTGATGTCGGCCCCGCCGTAGGAGACCCCGTAGTAGTCGATGAGCTCGTAGCCCAGCGCATCGCGGACCGCGTCCGTGTCCATCGCGACGTCGCCGGTGCCGTACCGATCCACGTCTTCGCCGAGGATGCCAGCACACTCCTCCAGCTGCTCGGGGATCGTCCCGACGGCGTGCTGCAGCGAAGGGCAGTCGATGAGGGCCGAGTACCCGCGCCCGCGGTCGTCGATCAGGAGCAGGTCGTGGTCGGCGAGGAGCGGCCCGAACAGGTAGAAGGCGCTGCTGCGGTCCGGGATCGTGCCACCTCCCGGGCCGCCCGGGTTGTAGAGGATCGCGCTGGTCGCCGGGCCGGGGTCGGAGTGCACGTACAGCTCGAACGCGATCGAGATCGTCCCCCTCCCCAGGTCGTTCCGGTCGAGGGGCACCTCGACGTGACCGCACACGGCGCCGGGGTACGCGCGTGGGGGGCACTCGCCCGTCACGGCCTCCGCGCGCGCGGTGGCCGGGAGGCGGGGGGCGGTGCCGCGAGCCGCGGTCAGGCGGGCGCCGACGCGGCGGGCGTACGCGTCCAGGATCGGCTCGCACGCCTCGGCCTGCCACCCTCCGCACCTGGTCAGGTCCGGAGCCGGCGGCACGGCCAGGTGAGGCGCCGAGCGCTCGGCGACGCGCTCGCGGTGAGGTGTCGGTGCCGATGTCGGCGCTGCGGGCGTCGCGAGCACAGCGGCGAGCGCGTACGCCGCGGCCAACACGAGGATGGTCCTTCGCATCTCCCGACCTCCTCACGGTGCAGGGTACGCCCCAGTGAGACGCCGGCCCAGCTGCGGGCGAGACGGGTCAAGCGTTACGCCTGCCGCGGTCGTGTGTCCAGACCCCGGTATGGATGGGCCGGTGGGGTCTCCCCCGGGTCCCGGAGGGAACGGCTCGAAGATCCGTCGGAGGCCCTTTACCCTCCCCCCGGGGGAGGCCCCAGGATGGTCGGCGGAAGGAGGCGGGCATGCAGAACCTGGTGCCGATCGGGCGCTTCTCGAAGATGGCGCGGCTCTCCGTGAAGGCGCTCCGGCACTACGACGAGCTCCGGCTCCTCGTGCCGGCGGTGGTGGACCCCTCGTCGGGCTACCGGTACTACACGTACGGGCAGGCCAACCGGGCGGAGGCGATCCGGGTCCTGCGCTCGCTCGACATGCCGCTCGAGGACGTGCGGGAGGCGCTCGAGGCCGATGACCCGATGGTCGCGGCCAAGGTGCTCGACCGGCACCGAGCACGCCTGGAGGCCGAGCTCGGCCGGCACGAGCGGATGCTCGCCTTCCTCGGCAAGCTGATGGAACGGAAGGAGGGCGTGATGCCGTACGAGGTCCAGGTGAAGGAGGTCCCGGCGCAGCACATCGCCGCGCTCCGCAAGCACGCGTCGATGGCGACGATCGGGCAGGACGTCTCGTCCGGGTTCGCGACCGTCGGGCAGGCGGTCGGCATGTCGGGGATCGCGATGGCCGGGCCGCCGTTCCTCGTCATGTTCGACGTCATCGACGAGGAGTCCGACGGCGACATCGAGGTCGCGTGCCCGGTCGAGGCGCCGTTCCCGGGCTCGGGCGAGGTCCGGGGACGCGAGCTGGAGGCGATGACGGTCGCCTCGACGGTGCACCGAGGCCCCTACGACGAGATCGGGCCCGCGTACCACACGCTCCAGGGCTGGATCCAGGAGCACGGCCACGAGGTCGCCGGTCCGCCCCGTGAGATCTACCTCACGGATCCGCAGGAGACGCCGGACCCCGCCGACTACGTGACCGAGGTCCAGTTCCCGATCAGGTAGCGCCGGCGAACCCCTCGAGCTCGGAGGCGTGCTCCTGGACCTTCGCGAGGGCCTCGACGACATGGTCGATGCCCTCGCGGCCGGCCCGGAACGTGTTCTCCATCAGGTAGATCGACTCGCGCTCGCCGGCGGACTCGGCGACCGGGAAGGACATCTTGGCGGGGTCGAGGCGGTCGGCGAACTCGACCGCGACGGGCAGGCGGGAGAGCGAGGGCTGGAAGAGGTCGTACCGGCTCATCGGCGGGTACTGGACCTCGGCGGGGATGCCCTCGGCCTCGAGCGCGGCGGCGACGACCAGGTTCGAGGCGCCGGCGAACGCCTCGGGGTCGATCGCGAAGATGTAGTTGTAGAAGCTCCAGCGGGTGATGCGCTCGTCCCGGGGCTTGATGCTCACCCCCGGGATCTGCGGCGCGATCTCCTCGAAGTAGGTGGCGGTGCGCTCGCGCTCGGCGCGCTGGGCCTCGAACCTCGCCATCTGCGTGACGAGCAGCGCCGCGTGGAGCTCGCCCAGGCGGTAGTTCGCGCCGAACGTGTATCCCTTCTCATCGGGATCCTTCGGGCGCCCGCAGTCGATGATCGAGTGGGCCCGGCGCGCGAGGTCGTCGTCGTTCGTGAGGAGCGTCCCGCCCTCACCAGAGGTCAGGATCTTCGAGGACTGGTGGCTGAACGATCCGAAGTCGCCGATGCATCCGGCGCCCCGGCCGCTCCACATCTGGCCGTGCGCGTGGGCGCAGTCCTCGACGACCGCGAGCCCGTGCTCCGACGCGATCGCCATCAGGCGGTCCATGTCCGCCATCTGCTGCCCGAGGTGGACGGGCATGATCGCCCTGGTCCGGGGGGTGATCGCCGCCTCGACCTGGTCGGGGTCGATCGTCCAGGTCTCGGGGGTGACGTCGACGATGACCGGGAGCGCGCCGGCGGCCATCGGGGCGTAGGCGGTGGCGACGAACGTGAGCGCCGGCACGATGACCTCGTCGCCCCACCCGATCCCGAGCGCCTTCAGAGCGACCTCCATCGTGATCGTGCCGTTCATCATCAGGACCCCATGGCGCGCGCCCTGGTAGGCGGCGAAGGCGGTCTCGAACTCCTGCGCCTTGGGTCCCGGCTCGGGGAACCCTCCCCAGTTGCCGCTTCGGACCACCTCGGTCACGGCCTGGATCTCGGCCTCGCCCCAGACCGGCCAGGCGGGGTAGCCCTGTGGGCGGACCGGTGCGCCGCCGCGGATCGCGAGCTCAGCCATGATGGCTCCTTCCTCCGGAGGCGGCGCGCGGGGGCGCGGCCGCGTTCGGTCGGGCTGGTAGGGTCGGCCGCGGGGACGCGGCGTGACCAGGATCTGCATCGTCGGGGGCGGCTCGGCGTACATGCCGGGGATCGCCTACGCGCTTGCCCGCCACCGCGAGGTGCTCGAGGGGGCCACGGTCGTGCTCCACGACATCGACCTCGAGGCGCTCGAGCTCCAGACCCGCCTGACCCGGAGCATCCTGCGCTCGCGGGGAGCCGATGGCATCGGCGTCGAGGCCTCCGCGGAGCGCGTCCGGGCGCTCGAGGGCGCCGACCTGGTGCTCACGGCGTTCCGCCCCGGGGGCTTCGCGGCTCGCCATCTGGACGAGTCGATCGCGATCGCCCATGGGATCGTCGGCCAGGAGACGGCCGGGCCCGGCGGCTTCGCGATGGCGCTGCGCTCGATCCCGGTGCTGCTCGACATCGCCGCCGAGGTCGAGCGGGTCGGCGCGCCCGACGTCCTGATCCTCAACTACACGAACCCCGTACAGATCGTCTCCGAGGCGCTCGTCGGCGCGACGCGGGTGCCGTTCATCGGGCTGTGCGACCAGACGGCGGGGGAGATCGCGTTCCTCGCGCGCCTCCTCGGCGTGGACGCCGCCATCGTCGAGATCGACACGGCCGGCACCAACCACATGACGTTCACGAGCGCCGTCCGCATCGGCGGTGCCGACGCGACCGAGCGCGTGTGGAGGGCGCTGGATCGGGTCGACCTGGCCTCGCTCGCCGATGAGGGGGAGCGTCGCGTCGTGCGGCTCTTCCGGGTCTGGCGCCGGATCCCCAGCCTGTACCTGCAGTACTTCGCGTTCCACGACGAGGTGCTGGCCGAGCAGCGGGCGGCGGGTCGCACGCGGGCCGAGGAGATCATGGCAGAGCTGCCCGAGGTCCTCGAGAGCTACCGCCGCGAGGCCGATGCCGCCGAGCCGCGGCCGTCGATGGCCCGTGCGAGCGAGGAGCACGGCGACTTCGCGGTGTCGCTCATGGCCGCGATGCTCACGGGAGCCCCCGCCCGGTTCATCCTGAACCTCCCGAACGCGGGCCAGGTCCCCGACCTGCCCGTGGGTGCGATCGTCGAGACCCCCTGCGTGGTGCGCGGTGCCGCGGTGGAGCCGCTCCCCCAGGAGCCGCTGCCGCCGGACGTGGTCGGGCTCGTCCGGCAGGTGGTCGAGCACGCGCGCCTCACGGCCCGCGCCGCGGCGGCGGGGGACCGGAACCTCGCGATCCGAGCGATGCTCGCACATCCGCTGGTCCGCTCGCTCGACGTGGCCGAGCGTCTGGTCGAGGCCTACCTCGCCGCGCACGCCGAGCACCTCCCGCGCTTCCGTCGCTGACGCCCCCTGCCTTGACCCGGCACCGCCCCGCAGCGTAGCATCGGCCCGAATAGTTAGGAAAGTTTCCTACGTACTCGTGAGGGGATCCGACACGGGCGGGGAGCAGACCTACGCGGCCGGCACGCCGAGCCTCCTCCGGGCGATCAACGAACGCACCCTGCTGGACCTGATCCGCCAGCTCGGGCCGGTGTCCCGGGCGCAGCTCTCCCGCGACAGCGGGCTCTCCAAGCCCACGGTCTCGCAGGCCCTGCAGACGCTGCAGCGAGCCAGGCTGGTCCGCGAGGCGGGGCGCTCCTCCGGGGGCAAGGGCCCCACGGCCGTCCTGTACGAGCTGAACGCGCGCGCCGGCTGGGTCGTGGGCATCGACGTTGGGCGCAGCTACGTGCGGGCGGCGATCGCCGACCTCGCGGGTGAGATCGTCGCCCGTCGCGACGAGCCGGCGCGCGTCCGCAGCGCGGACACGCTGATCCGCCAGCTCGGCGACATCGCGCACGGTCTGGCGGCGGAGGCCGGGCTGCGGTGGCCGCGGGTGACGTTCGCGGTCGTCGGCAGCCCGGGCGTGTTCGAGCCCTCGCGCGGGCAGGTCGCGCTCGCGCACAACCTCCCGGGATGGGGGCGGCACGGCCTCGTCGAGGCGGTCCGGCGCGAGCTCGGCACCAACGTCGCGATCGAGAACGACGTCAACCTGGCCACGATCGGCGAGCGATGGAACGGGATCGGCAAGGACGTCGCGAACTTCGTGTACCTGCACGTGGGGACCGGCGTCGGCATGGGCCTGGTGCTGAACGGCGAGCTCTACCGGGGGGCCGCGGGGGCCGCGGGCGAGATCGGGTACCTCCCGCTCGCCGCGGCGGACCCGCACGACCCGGCCAACCGGCGCCGGGGTGCCCTGGAGTCCGCGGTCGGGGCCGCCGGTGTGATCGCGACCGCGAAGCGGCTGGGCGTGCGACCACCGCTCACGCCCAAGGCGGTGTTCGCGGCGGCGCGGCGGGGCGACGAGCGCGCGGGCCGGGTGGTCCAGGCGGTCGCCGAGGGGATCGCGCTCGCGATCGCCGCGATCGTCCCGGTGGTGGACCCGGAGCTCGTGGTGCTGGCGGGAGGGATCGGGCGCAACGGCGACCTGCTCCTCGAGCCGATCGAGCGCGAGCTGCGGACGCTCTCGCCGTTCGCGCCTCGGATCGAGGCCTCGCCGCTCGGCGACGACGCGACGGTGCTGGGCGCCGTGGCGATGGCCAGGGAGGCCGCGCAGGACCTGCTGTTCGAGGCGGGGTCGACCTCGCGGACCAAGGCGGGATGAGGGGAAGGGGGTAGGAGATGCGGCGCATGCTCACGATCCTGGCGGTGCTCGCGGTCCTCGCGGGCGCCTGCACCGCCGGCGGGGAGGAGGAGCCCACGGCTCCGCCGACCGTGGAGCCGAGCGCGTCCCCGGAGCCGGTCACGATCGAGATCTGGGGGGCGTGGACCGGACGGGAGCTCCGTCAGTTCAACCAGATCTTCGAGGACTTCACGGCGGAGTACCCGTGGATCACGGTGAAGAGCACCGGCGGGGTCGGGGACCAGAAGATCATCCAGGCGATCAACTCGGGGACGCCGCCCGACGTGGTCCTGTCGTTCGGGCTGGACAACGTGGGCAAGTTCTGCGAGTCGGGAGCCTGGCAGGACCTCACCCCCTACATCGAACAGTCGGGGTTCGACACGAGCCAGTTCCCGGACGCCGTGTTCCAGTACACGAGCTTCGCCGGGAGCCAGTGCGCGTTCCCCTTCCTCACCGACGCCTACGGCCTGTACTACAACGTCGACATGTTCGAGGAGGCGGGCCTGACCGAACCGCCGAGGACGACCTCCGAGCTCGTCGAGTACGCGAAGGAGCTCACGGTCTTCAACGCGGACGGGTCGATCGCGCGGGCCGGATTCGTCCCGTGGCAGGGCTACTACGAGACGAACGCGCTGACGATGAGCACGCCGTTCGGATGCCCCTGGTACAACGAGGATGGGACCGAGTCGGCCTTCACCGACCCGTGCTGGGTCGACCTGATGGAGTGGCAGAAGGAGCTCATCGACTTCTACGGCGTGGAGAACCTGCAGGAGTTCGTCGCGGGTCAGGGCAACGAGTGGACCGCCGAGAACGACTTCCAGACGGGTCGCGTCGCGATGAACCTGGACGGTGAGTGGCGGACGGCCTTCATCGCGGACGGCGCGCCGGATCTCAACTACATGACCGCCCCGCTCCCGGTCCCGGACGACATGGCGGACCAGTACGGGATGGGGCAGGTCGGCGGCACGATCATCGGCATCCCGGACGGGTCACCCCACCCGGCGGAGGCCTGGCTGCTCGTGTCGTGGATGGCGACGGACACCGACACGCTGGTCTACATGGCGAACATCGTGCGCAACGTGCCGACCACCTTCGCGGCGCTGGAGTCGCCCGACCTGGACGTCACGCCGCAGTTCCAGACGTTCCTGGACATATTCGCCAACCCCTTGTCCCACTACAAGCCGACCACCGCGATCGGCGACGGGGACCAGGCCGCGATCGGCGCGGTGCTCGAGGACTGGCAGGTGGGCAAGCTCACCGATCCGCAGGCGGGGCTGCAGGAGGCGGCCGAGGAGGTCAACAACCTCCTCGCGGAGGCGCAGATCTAGGGGGTCCCGTAGCGACGACCTCGGAGCTCGCGGGGACCGCCGTCGGGGCTGCGCGCAGGCGCCGGCCCCGGCGGCGGAGCCTGAGGAAGGGTCTGACGGTCCTGGCGTTCATGTCGCCGTGGATCGTCGGGTTCCTCGGCTTCATCCTCTACCCGATGCTCGCGACGCTGTACTTCAGCTTCACGAGGTACGACCTGCTGTCGACCCCCGAGTGGTACGGCATCCAGAACTACGTCTACATGTTCACGAAGGACCCGAACTTCTGGGTCGCGGTCCGCAACACGCTCTGGATCATCGTGTTCGGCGTCCCGCTCTCGATCGGGCTGTCGATCCTGACCGCCTGGATGCTTACGAAGCCCAGGCGCGGCGCCAAGGTCTACCGGACGATCTTCTTCCTGCCCTCGCTCGCGCCTCCGGTCGCGGTGGCGCTCGCGTTCGTCTTCATCTTCAATCCCGCGACGGGGCCGATCAACGCGGTGCTCACCAGGCTCGGGTGGAGCGACCCGCCCCTGTGGTTCTTCGACGCCCAGTGGTCCAAGCCGGCGATGCTGATCCTGACCCTGTGGGGCATCGGTGGCACGATGATCATCTTCCTCGCAGGTCTGCTCGACGTGCCCCAGCAGCTCTACGAGGCGGCGGACATCGAGGGCGCGACCGGCTGGCAGAAGTTCCGCCACGTGACCCTGCCGACGATCAGCCCGGTGATCTTCTTCACGCTCGTCACCGGCGTGATCTACGGGTTCCAGTTCTTCACGCAGGCCTACGTCGCGAGCATCACGGTCTCGGGCAGCAGCACCTCGCAGGCGGCGACCTCGGTCGGTGCCCCGAACGAGTCGCTGATGTTCTACTCCGTCTACCTGTGGCAGCAGGGCTGGGGCAACTTCCGGATGGGCTACGCGTCCGCCCTTGCCTGGATGATGTTCCTCGTCACGATGGCCTGCACCTTGATCCTCGTGAAGACCTCGAAGCGCTGGGTGCACTACGCGGGCGGAGGGTTCCGATGAGGACGCGGGTGCCCGCTGCGGAGACCAGCCCGATCCCGTCGAGCGCCGCGGCGACGGCGGCGCTCGACGTCCGCGCCCGACCGCTCCCGCCCGAGGAGCAGCGGCGCCGGTTCCTGCGCTCGGTCGCGACGCACTCGATGCTGATCGTGACCTCGCTGATGTTCCTGCTGCCGATGGTCTTCGTCCTCACGACGTCGGTGATGACCGACCAGCAATCGCTCACGCGGCGGATCTGGCCCGATCCGTTCGTGTGGTCCAACTTCCTCGACGTCTTCTCGCGGATCGACCTGTGGCGCTACACGCTGAACACGATGCTGATCGCCACGCTCTCGACCTTCGGCATCGTGCTCTCGTGCGTGCCGGTCGCCTACGCGCTCTCCCGCATGCAGTGGCGGGGCCGGCAGGCGGCGTTCATCCTCGTGCTCGCCACCCTGATGCTCCCGTTCCAGGTCACGATCGTGCCCCTGTACGTGATCTTCGTGCGCTTGGACTGGATCAACACGCTGCTGCCGCTGATCGTGCCGGCGTTCTTCGGCGACGCGTTCTCGATCTTCCTGCTCCGCCAGTTCTTCCTCACGATCCCCGAGGAGATGTCCGACGCCGCGCGGGTGGACGGCGCGAGCGAGTTCCAGATCATGATCCGTGTGATCGTCCCGCTCGCGAAGCCCGCGATCGCCGCCGTGGCCCTGTTCAACTTCCTCTACAACTGGAACGACTTCTTCGGGCCGCTGCTCTACCTGATCGGGAACAACCGCTTGTGGACGCTCGGCCTCGCGCTGTCGGAGTTCCGCACGATGCACCACGTCGAGTGGAACCTCACGATGGCCGCCTCCCTGCTGTTCATGCTGCCGGTGATCGTCCTGTTCTTCCTCGCCCAGCGGGTGTTCGTCGAGGGCGTCACGCTCACGGGCGTGAAGGGGTGAGCGTGTGAGCTTCCGTGCGGTCGAGGTCTGCTACTACCGCGTGCCGCGCGACCTGTGGGAGCTGTACCTGCTCCGCGCCGGGCAGTTCGGGGCAGACGCGATCAGCACGTACATCCCGTGGATGTGGCACGAGCCCGAGGAGGAGCGGTTCGACCTCACCGGCGAGACCGACGAGCGGAGGGACCTCGTGACGTTCCTCGAGCTCTGTCGGGAGTTCGGGTTCGGGTTCGTCGCGAAGCCGGGGCCCTTCGTCGACGCCGAGCTGCTCGGCGGCGGCGTGCCCAACTGGCTCCACCGCAAGCATCCCGAGCTCATCGCGCGGCGCTTCAACGGGGAGCCGTTCCTGCACTCGGACTCGCACGACCCGAGGTGCTCCGTCCGTCATCCGCTGTACGTCGAGCACGTGGGGCGGTGGTTCGACGCGGTCGTGCCGGTGCTCCTGGACGTGCAGGCGCGCGGAGGGCTGCTGGCCGTCCAGGTGGACAACGAGTGCCCGGGCGACGGCTTCTGGAGCTACGAGATGGACCCTCCCTCCCCGAACCGGGTCGACTACAACGACCCGTGGACGGATCGGCCCTTCGAGATGCCGACCTTCTGGCCGAGCCCGCCGCCCGCCACGATGGAGGAGCTCGCGCCGTTCGTGGAGCTCGAGCGGTACGCGGACGAGCAGATGATCGGAGCGGTCGCGACGTTCGCCGACATGCTGCGCGAGCGAGGGATCACCGCGCCGCTGTTCCACGACCTCTGCTGTGGGTACTGGGAGATCGGCACGCTGATCGTCGACGTCGGCCGGCTCGGGGCGGCGACCGGCTGGCTCGGCTCCAACGTGTACGCGGAGTACGTCCGCGAGCCGTTCTACGTGCAGGGCGAGTACCGCTACTCGTTCGAGGAGTACGTGAACTTCTGCCACGTCCGGCCGCGCCTGATGCGCTCGCTCGCGCCGGAGCGCCCGGTCCTGACCCCCGAGATCAGCGCGTGCGGCGACCTGTACCTGCACGCCCCGCTCATGGGCGGGACCGAGGCCTGGTGCGTGTTCGTGCTCCACCAGGTGCCGGTGGACCCGCCCGAGCTCGGGTCGTACCCGCAGTGGGCCTCGGAGGCCCCGATGCGGGTCGACGGCTCGCCGACGGACCGCTTCTGGAACGGCAAGACCCTGTTCACGTACCTCGCCGCCTGCGGGGAGGCGCTCGATCGGGCATCGCTGCCGGCCGACGTCGCCATCGCGTACGACCGCGAACCGGAGCTCGCGGCGTCGTGGGCGGAGGTGCCCGGCGCCGGCTGGCCGGCGGGCGATCCGTTCGGCGAGCGGGTCCGTGCGATGAGCTCGGGGCGCCGGTGCCAGGAGCTCGCCCAGGAGCTCGTCCGGCGCGAGATCGAGTTCGACGTCCTCGACGTCCGCTCCACGGAGCCCGACCGCTCTAGGTACCGGGTCGTGCTGACGCCGGGGGACCCGGTCCCCGCCGACCCCACGCTGCGGTACGCGTGGACGGGGATCCCCGGCGTCGACGTGACGGCGCGCTTCGCGCACGACGGCGACGTGTTCCTCACGATCGTGAACCGGACGTCCTCGCGCCAGGAGGGGGAGGCGCGCTGGCGTGGCGGGGGCGGGCTGCCCTTCTCGATGGACGGCCCCAAGCTGTGCGCTGCGCACGTGCACGACGGTCGCGTGGTCTCGGCGATCCTGGGCGGGAAGGCCTCGCTCGGCGACGTGTCGTTCAGCGGCCGGCTGGGCGCCGTGGGCGCGTTCGGCGACACGCTGGTGCTGACCGCCCCCGTGGAGGGCGTGTTCACGGTTGCGGTCGGCGGGCGACCGGTCACGCGGCTCACGTTCAACGGCGACCTCGAGCCGTGGGATCGCGTCGAGGGCGACCGGGTCGCGTACCTGGAGGTGGACGGCACGGGCCGTACGGACTGCCTGTTCGTCGGCGAACCGCTGCCCGGGCACCTGGCCCTGTTCGAGACCTACCGGCGGCTGATGGAGGCTCGGCTGGGGGACCCGCCCCCCGACGCCGAGGAGGTCCAGTGGCGGATGGCCCAGGCTCGCTCGCACGGCGACCTGGCGACCTCCGCGGAGGCCGAGCGCCTGCTCCGCCTCATCCGGCTCGCGGACCTGGCCGTCCCCGACCGGCGCGACGATCCCGAGGGTTAGGAGGCTCCGATGACGACCAGGGTGGCGCTGTTCGGCTCGGGATGGATCCAGGCCTTCCACGCGCGGGCGGTGTTCGAGCACCCCGACGCGGAGCTGGTCGCGGTCGCCAACCACCGCCAGGAGAGCGCGGCGGCGCTCGCCGAGCGCTTCGGCGTCCCGCGCGTGACGACGGACTGGGCAGCCCTGGCCGCCGACCCCGAGGTCGACGCCGGCGTCGTGGCCACGCCGAACGCGCTGCACGCGCCGCAGGCGATCGAGCTCCTGCGGCACGGCAAGCACGTGCTCGTCGAGAAGCCGATGGCGACGACGGTCGCGGAGTGCGACCTGATGATCGAGGCGGCGAACGCCTCGGGCGCATCGCTGATGGTCGCCCACTGCTGGCGCTTCCACGACGACGTGATCGCGATGCGCGAACGGATCGCGTCCGGCGAGCTGGGTGCGATCGTCGCCACCCGGGGGTACGGCGTCCACGCTGGCTGGGGCCCGAGCGGTTGGTTCACGGACCCGGCGCTCGCCGGCGGGGGAGCGCTGGTGGACATGGGCGTGCACGCGATCGACACGGCGCGGTTCCTGCTGGGCGACCCCGGCCCGCTCCGCGTGTGCGCGACCGTGACGACGAGGTACGGGACCTACGGCGTCGACGACGACGCCCACCTGCTGATCAGCTGGTCCAACGGCGTGACCTCGGAGATCGAGTCGGGATGGTGGTGGCCCCACCTGCCGGGCCTGGAGGCCGACACCGAGGTGTTCGGCACCAGGGGCTACGCGAGGATCTGGGATCCCGAGCCGCCTTCCGAGGACTACGAGCACTGCACCCAGCCGATGTACTCGGCCCAGATGGCCGAGTTCCTGGACGCGATCGCCGTGGGACGCCCGCCGCGACCGAGCGGTGAGGACGGTCGGGTCGTGATGCAGGTGGTCGAGGACGCCTACGCCTCGTCCCGGGAGCTCGCGTGAGGTCGGAGCCGTCCGGGTGAGTCTCGAGGAGCGCCTCTCCCCGCTCACGGTCGCGAACGGGAGCGCCGTCGGCCGGCTCCACGAGCTCGACCGGGCCGTGGTGTGCACGATGGCCGAGCCGTGGGCGCTCGTGACTGGCGAGGTGCCCGAGCCCTTCCACAGGATCGAGGCGGGAAGCGTGGAGCTCGCGCACCTGCGACAGCTCGCCGCCGCGGTCCCGTCCGACGCCGAGGTGGTGGTCGGCCTCGGCGGCGGCTCGAGCCTGGACACCGCCAAGTACGTCGCCGAGGCGACCGGCCTGCCCCTGATCCAGATCCCGACGATCATCTCGGTCGACGCGGCGTTCACCGCCCCGTACGGGTACCGCGACGGGGCGCGCGTGCGGTACGCGGGGGACCTGCGACCGGTCGAGGTGATCTGCGACCCGGCGCTGATCCGGCGCGCGCCGGCGGCCCTCAACCGAGCCGGGGTCGGGGATCTCCTCTCGTGCCACACCGCGCTGTTCGACTGGGAGATCGCGACGGAGTCGGGGCGGGGCGACGTGCCCTGGGACGAGGAGGCGGCGGCGCTCGGGCGAGCGGTGCTCGATGACCTCGAGGCCGCGGCGCCCGAGATCGCCGCGGTGAGCGAAGAGGGCGTGCGGTTCCTGGCTCGGGCCCACCAGGTCGTCGGGGCGGGATGCGCCGAGTACGGGGCCCGGTTCGAGGAGGGGAGCGAGCACTTCCTGGCGTACGTCTTCGAGTGGCTCACGCGCGAGCATCGGGTGCACGGCGAGCTGGTCTCGTTCTGCGTGCTCGTGATGAGCGTCGTCCAGGGCAACGACCCCGACCGCGCCGCTCGGATCGTGCGGGAGACGGGGGTGGCGGCCTCGCCGACGGACCTCGGGATCGGGGCGGCCCTGCTCGAGCGGATGTTCGTCGAGCTGCCGGGCTACGTCGCTCGCGAGCGGCTGTGGCCGACGGTCATCGAGACCGTCGACCTCACGCCCGACCTCGCGGCCCGGGCCCTGGCCCACGCCGCGGCCGTCCGTGACGGCTGATCCGCCGTGATGTCGGCCCGGTCCGAGGGTCGGCTCGGCGATCGGATCTTCGGGGGTTCCACCGGAACGCACCGCCGGGTCGTAGGATGGCCGGACCCGCAGACCGAAAGGGGACGTCCTTGAAGCCTCTCCGACCCGCGATCGGCGTTGCGCTCGCCGCGCTGCTCGTGCTGGCGATCGTCGCGCCCGCCCAGGGACGCCCCGGTCCGTCCCCCCGATCCCCCGTGACCGGCACGTGGGACGGCGTCCCGCGGTCGGCCAAGCCGATGCCCGCGCTCACCCCGATCGAGGATGCGCTCACGCGGGCGCTCGAGCGAGGTTCCCTGGACGAGGCGACGTACGCGCTGGAGCGCGCCCGGACCCTGTTCGACCTCGGCGAGGTGCGCGACCGGTACGGGGCCGTGACGCGGGTCGATCCGCGGGGAGCCACGATGGTGCTCCGTGACCTCGTCCTGAGGCTCGACGGGCTCGACCCGGCGCAGCTGCGCCTCGCCAGGGCGATGCTCGCACGTCCGACGGACGGTGCCGCGGACCCCTTCGAGGACGGCTACACGGTCGCCGAGGCGCCGCCGGTCTGTTCGACCAACGGGTGCATCCACTACGTGGCGAGCACCGGGGACGCGCCGCCGATGACCGACACCGACGGGGACGGCATCCCCGACTACGTCGAGTCCGCGCGCGACACGTTCGAGGAGGTGTGGGCCGCCGAGGTCACGAGCTACGGCTACCGCGCGCCCAAGTCCGACCTCACGTCGGACGACGACGGGGGCAACGGCCTCGTCGACGTCTACGTCACCCAGCTGGGCGACCAGGGGCTGTACGGCTACTGCACGACCGATGACCCGAACGCCGAGCCGAACAGCGGCTACCGGTTCTTCGACTACTCCGCGTACTGCGTCGTGGACGACGACTACGCGGAGTTCCCGCCGTCCTCGCAGGGGCTCGCCGGGCTCCAGGTGACGCTCGCGCACGAGTTCTTCCACGCGATCCAGTTCGCGTACGACGCCGCCGAGGACCCGTGGTTCATGGAGTCCACGGCCACGTGGATGGAGGACGAGGTCTACGACGACATCGACGACAACCACCAGTACTTCCCGCGGTCCCCGCTCGGGATGCCCGAGATCCCCCTGGACTACAACGACGGGCTCCACGTGTACGGGGCCTGGCTCTTCCCGCGGTTCATCGCCGAGACGTCGCCGACCGATCCCGGGCACGTCCTGCTCCGCAGGGTGTGGGAGCTCGCGGACGCGGGCCCCACGGGTCGGGACCTGTACGGGATCAAGGCGTACGCGGTCGCGATCAAGGAGGTGCTCCCGGGCGTGAAGTTCCGGTGGGTCTTCGCCGACTTCGGCATGCGCAACGACGCCCCGGCCGCCCTCTACGAGGAGGGGGCGGACTACCCGAGCCCGCCGCCCGACGCCATCGTGAAGGTGACCGCGCGCAACGGCGGCGGGTACGGGGTGGAGCGGCTGAACCACCTGTCCAACGCCTACGTGTGGTTCCGACCGGGGCGCGGCGTGCAGGCGAACGCGGAGCTGCTCGTGCGGATGGACGGTCCCGCGTACCGCACCGGGCCCGAGGCCTCCGTGGTGGTCTTCTTCGAGAGCGGCAAGGTCAAGTCGATCCCGCTCCCCTTGACCAAGCAGGGGGTCGCGGAGACCACCGTGCCCTTCGGCAGGGGCAAGGTCGCCCAGGTCGACCTGGTGATGACCAACGCCAGCACGAGGGTCCAGGGCGGGGAGTGCTGGGTCGACCCCGACTGGAGCTACTCGTGCGCGGGGTTCCCGGTGGACGACCGGACGCGGTACGCGTACTTCGGGGTGCTCCAGCAGTAGCTCAGGCCCAGCGGCGGTACATGCCCGGCTGGCGGTCGGATCGGCGCTGGAACCCGTAGCGCTCGTAGAAGGCCCCGGCGCCCGCGGCAGCCATGAGGCCGACGAACGCGCCCGGCCGGCACGTCCGCTCCAGGAAGCCCATCAGGGCGTCCATGATCTCCGCCCCGTGTCCGTGACCCTGGTGCTCGGGCAGCACGATGACGTCCTGGAGGTAGAAGTACAGGCCGCCGTCGCCCACGATCCTGCCGCACCCCACGACCTCGCCGTCGAGCTCGAGCACGACCGAGAACAGGGCGTTCGGCAGGCCCGCGGCGACGCCCTCGTCGCTCATCTCGCTCCAGCCGACGGCGCGTCGCAGGCGCCGGTACTCGGCGGCGGTCGGCGCGCGCTCGACGATCGTCATCGTCCGAGCTGGACCGCCGCCGCGGCCTCGGGGCGTGGGCCCGTCCGACCCACGTGCCCCATCGAGACCAGGGTCGGATACAGCATCGCGGCGGAGGCGAAGGTGAAGGCCACGCCCGCCATGCCGTGCGTGTCGTTGAGCACGTAGCCCACCATCCCGCCGATCGTCAGCACCACGAGCGCGTCGCGCCAACGCGGATCCGGCTCGAGCGTCGGTCGGAACCTGCTCGGCCGTGCCAGGGCCACCCCGAGCCAGACCGGGAGGCCGAGGACCGCGAGCCACGCCGCCGGCGTCTGGGAGGTGCTCCGCACGTTCTCCCCGAGGCGCTCGAGGAACACCTGCACGCTCCCGGTCCCCTGGACCGCGGTCAGGTGGGTCCCGCCTCCCGGCAGGACGCGATCGCCCAGCGTGACCAGCACGGCCGCGGTCAGGAGGGCGGCCGCCGCGAGCGCCCACGACCGCCATCCGAGGCCTCCCCAGCGCCGCACGCCGAACCACAGCGCGGCGGCGACCGCCATGGACAGGCTCCCCCCCAGGTCGGCTCCGAGGAACGGCAGCCCCGCGAAGACCGATCCGGCCGCGATGAGCCCGACCCCGGCAGCGGGGCCGAGCCGTGCGGCCGCGAGGACGGTCCCCGACAGCACGATGCCCGCGTAGGCGTTGCCGAGCCCGAAGAACCGCTCCCCGTCCAGGGCGCCGCCACCGAGGAGCGGCGTGATCTGGCTCGGCCAGCCGAGGACGCCGTCCACGACCACGACGATCAGCCCGGCCACGGCCACCGCCGCCACGGCCGTCATCGGGTCGCCCCGCGCGAGCCGCCGCGCGATCGCGTACAGGGCCACGGCCGCCACGATCAGCGCGGCGACGACGGCGGAGGTGCGGTAGGACGGCAGGACGCTGGCGGCCACGAGCGCGACGAGCAGGGCGGCCGACCCCAGGGTCGCGGCGCCCACGACGCGGGCGAGCCACGGCGCCGGATGGAAGGGCCCGAGGATCACCACGAGGCCCGCGATCAGGGCGAGGAGCGCGAACGCGAGGGCGGTCAGGCCGACCGGACCGACGACCCGCTGGTACCCGAGGTACCGATCGTGCAGGTCGGTGGGGGGCGAGCCCTCCGTGCGGATGACCGTTCCGACCATCTCCGCGGGAGCGGGCACCCCGAGGAAGTCCAAGACCGTCGGTGCGACGTCCACGTCGGCCACGATGCCCTCCCGCCGCGTGGTCGAGGAGGTGAGACCCGCGGCCTCCCCTCCGCCACCCAGCAGCGCCTGGGGCGATCCCCTGGCCACCACGATCGGGCCCACCGCATCGCCGCGCTCCCGCATCGTTTCGGACGCCCCCGCGCCCACCACCACCACGAGCACCTCCTCCGCCGCGGAGCCGCCGAGCATCGCCGGGAGGACCCCCGCGTCCGGCGACACCACGAGATCGGTGTCCGAGGCGAGCGCCGCGGCGCCGTCACCGTCCGAGGGCGCGGCCACCGGGATCAGCCCGTCGCGCCCCATCGCAGCCAGCATCGCGACGTGCCCGGCGCCGGAGGACGGGCCGGCGTACCCGACCAGCAGCTCGTCCCCCGCCAGCGTCGAGCCGAGGAGCCCCGGCACGGCGTCCCCGGCCGCCGCCCGATAGGGGCCCACCGCCACCAGCAGCCCGGCCCCCGCCGCCTCGAACGGGACGGGCCCCGCGGGCGCGCCCTCGGCGGTGCGGCCGGCTCCCAGGTTCACGGCCGTCCGGGAGGCGAGGTCGGCGCCGCCGCTCGTCGTCATCAGCCCGATCCCTCCCGCTCGCGCCAGGTCGGCCACGACCGGGTCGCCCAGGAGCTCCTCGTAGGAGGTCCCCTCGACGACGACCAGGATGACCTGCCGCTGCGGAGCGCCGGCCGCCGTCCCCGTGCCGAGCGCGACGGCCAGGCCGAGGACGGGCACGAGCAGCCTGCGGACCCTCACCGATACGTTCCTGCGCGCCGCACCCATCCCCCGGAGTCTAGGTCGGCGCCCGCGCGCTCCGGGAAGGCCGGTGACCGCGCACCCAGATGTCGGCGGTCGCGATACCCTGGTCACCCGATGGGCGCGGCGACATGATCCCGTACCGCACGTTCCCCGGGTTCGACATCGGTCCGCTCACGATCCGGACGTTCGGGCTGATGGTTGGCCTCGGCATGCTGGTGGGCTCGATCGTCTTCATCCGGCACGTGAGCCGTGCAGGGATCGAGTCCAAGCGGCTCGAGCGGCTCGCGCTGTGGACCATCGTGCTCGGCCTCATCGGCTCCCGGATCGCGTTCGTGCTCACGGACCTCGATTCCTTCGCCGATCGGCCGTGGGCCGTGGTCGCGCTGTGGGAGGGCGGGATCCAGTTCTCGGGCGGCTTCATCGTGGCGATCGTGTACCTCCTGTGGTGGCTGCGCCGCAACCGGGACGTCTCGGGCCTCCTGGTCTCGGACGGGATGGTGCTCGGCCTGTCGGTGGGGCTGGCCATCGGGCGGGTCGGCTGCTACGCGGTGGGGGAGCACCTGGGCGGCACGACCGACTTCTTCCTGGCCGTCCACTACCTGGGCGGCGAGACGCGCGAGGGCCCGATCCCCATCGGCGCCCGGATCCACAACACCGCCCTGTACGAGATGCTCCTGCTGCTCCCCCTGATCGCCCTGCTGCTCTGGATGGCCCGCCGTGGCGTGCCCAAGGGCTGGATGACCGCCACCTTCCTGATCTGGTACGGCGTGCAGCGGTTCGCGACGGACTTCCTGCGCGCCTACGACCGGACCGTGCTCGGTCTCACCGGCGCGCAGTACGTGTGCATCGGGATGTTCGTCGCGGGGGTGGCGTTCGCGGTCTGGCTCCGACGGCGGGATCGTGTGGCCCGGGTCGAGGAGGGGCTCGCCGTGGAGGCCTCCGAGGGGTAGGGTCGGGCCCCCGTCCTCGGGCGGAGATCTGGATCGGCGGGGCTACAGCGATCGGGGGGACACATGGCCGAGTTCCACATCCTGAGCGACGGGTACCTCTCGGAGGGCGACGACCGGGTGGGCTCGAGCGTCAGCTTCGTCCGGGACGGGGCGACGTTGGTCGTGATCGATCCCGGCCTGGTCCGGTCCCGGGATGCGATCCTCGGACCCCTCGCCGCGCTCGGCGTGGACCCCGGGGACGTCACCGATGTGGTGATCTCGCACCACCACCCCGACCACACGCTGAACGTGGCGCTGTTC
>Ga0073934_10000869_pt1 | contig 79197 bp, 60 predicted proteins | sample LarsenN4metaG_FD_76834 | JGI IMG/M metagenome (GOLD analysis project Ga0073934, IMG submission 76834) | Hot spring sediment bacterial and archeal communities from British Columbia, Canada, to study Microbial Dark Matter (Phase II) - Larsen... ...
ACTTTCAGTGCAGTAACCGCTTCACGCGCGATCTCGATGGCGTCCCTTTTGTGCGTCAGCCCCTCCTGCAACACCGCGACATCATTCTCCAGGGCTGTCTTCTGCCCCTCAAGTGCCGCTCGCCTGGTTTCGGTTGCAGATACCTCGCGAAGCAGCGCCTCCCGTTCCTCGTGGAGTTGCTCATCTTCCAGCACCTTCACGGACAGGCGTTCCTCAAGCCGCTGCCTCTCCTCCTGGGCCCGCTGCAGGTCCTTCTGATGGGTAAGCAGGGCAATCTCGGCCCGATGCAGCATCTGCCTCGCCCCGCGCAACTCGTCCTCCACCGTGAGCAGTTCCGACCGGTGCTGTTCCCGCATCGCGGAGAGCTCAGCCACCCGGGCGTCATGAACGCTCACCATGGCGGTCAACTCCCGGATTTCCCGCTTTTTATGGATCAGGCCGTGCTGAGCCACTTCTCTGGAACCACCGTCGATCACCCCGCTGCCGCAGGCAACATCACCCTGCAGGGTCACGAAACTGAACGCGGGGTGCCTGCGAGAAAGATCGATTGCAACGGTCAGATCGCTCGCCAGCAGGACATTGCGCAGCAACGGCTCTACTATATCTCTCCGCTCCTCGCTTATTCGTACCCGGGAAAGAAGCGGTTCGCCCCCCTCGGGGATCGCCTCTGCAGAAGCCGTGGAGATGCCGGGGAGAAGAAAACTGCACCTTCCGCCGGTGTCACTCTTGAGAAAACCGACCGCGTCGAGGACATCATCCGCACCTTTCGCCAGAACCGCCTGCAGACGCTCTCCGAGCGCAGCCTCCACGGCTGCCTCGAACTCTTCATCAGCCTCAACCGCATCCGCAACGATGCCGGCAAAGCGTTGCCGGTATCCATCGGCCTGAAACAGTGTGCGCACCCCCTGCCCGTAGCCGGCAAACTGGGCCTCAAGCTCCTGCAGCGACTGGAGCCGCGAGGTGATCCTGCTCAGTTCATCACGGGCAGACTGGAGTTCATTGTCATCAGCGGCAATGCACCGCTTCAACTCGGCCTCGCGGGTAGTCAGCAGGTTGATGGAAAGATTACGATTATCGATGACACCCCGCTCGGCAGCCAGGCTGCTCTCCAGATCGGCAAAACGCCCCCCGGCCTCTTCGAGACGTTCGCGAATAGCCAGTTCCTCACTGCGACTGCGGGCAGCACGCTCCGTAAGGGCGTCGATCCTTCTGCCTGCCGACAGGTTCTGGTTTGCAGCCTGGTTGATTTCGCTCAGCAGGCCGAAGAGTTTACGCCTGCTCTCCTCAAGTGCCGCTGAAGCCGACCTTTCGGCAACGGCCAGCTCTTCCAGCTCCATCAACCGCGTCTCAAGCGCCTGCTCCTCACCGGAAGACTCGCTCAGAAATTCGCTGCTGCGCAGCTCCAGGGTCGCCTGCTCGGCGGTGGCTTCTTCCAGCTGCCGCTCCAGCATGGCGAGCTCCTCCCGGAAACGGATCAACTGCCGTTCCACCCCCTGGGCCTCTTTCTTCTGGAATTCGATCCGGTTTTCCACCCCCTGAAGCTCGGCCTTACCCTGGAAGATCTCCTCCTGCACCGCAGAAAGCTGCTGCTCCTCCACAAACAGGTTGACCCGCATGCTGTCAACCCCGCCGGATTTTGCCTCCAGTGCAGTGTTGGCCTGCAGTTCCTCGATTGCGAGATTCTTCATCTCAGACTCGAGAATGGCCTTGCTGCGACAGAGATCCCCGTGACGACGTGATGCAAAGTAGAGTTCGATCCCCTTCAACTCTTCCCGCAGCAACTTGAACCGCTCGGCCTTCTTGGCCTGACGGTGCAGCGAATTGAGCTGCCGCTTGATTTCCGCAACGATATCGCCGATGCGCAGCAGGTTCTGCCTGGTGGCCTCGATCTTCTTCATTGCCAGCTGCTTGCGGGACTTGTACTTGGTAACCCCTGCAGCCTCTTCGATCAGGAAGCGCCGCTCCTCGGGCTTGGCCATGAGGATCATGCCGATGCGTCCCTGCTCGATGATGGAGTACGCACGGGCACCGACCCCCGTATCCATGAACAGTTCGGTGATGTCCATCAGTCGGCAGGGCGTCTTGTTGAGCAGATATTCGCTCTCGCCATCCCGGTAGAGTCGACGGGTAACCTGTATCTCGGAGTAATTCAGGTACTTGGCGGGAATGTGCCCGTCGTCCGTTGAAAAAACCAGTGACACCTCCGCCATCCCCAGCGGTTTGCGCGACTCGCTCCCGCCGAAAATAACGTCCTCCATCTGCCGTCCGCGCAGGTTCTTGGCGGACTGCTCCCCCATGACCCAGCGGATGGCATCAACCACATTGGACTTGCCGCACCCGTTCGGGCCGACAACAGCGGTAACACCAGCGGGAAAATCAAACGTGGATTTTTCCACGAAGGACTTGAAACCCGATATCTCTAACCTCTTTATTTTCATGGCATTTACTTGACGGCTCTCTCTCGGTTAAATCGAAATATGGTATCTCAAAGCATGAACAACGGTCAATCAGAAAAGCCGCAACACGGCAGTATAACTTGCAGAGTATCGGTCCGGCGAGTATACTTTTTAACCGGTTGACGGATTAGATCAATCAGTGGAAAGCACTTGTTTATGGCCGAAAAAAGGCGTGTGGTAAAAAAAATTTTCTTTGTTGCCGGTCTCCTGTCGCTGCTGGCAACTGCAGGATACCTGCTCCTGCCGCGACTCCTCGACCTGGACACATATAAGAATAATATCCTCACAGAACTGCAGAAATCTCTGAACCGCCAAGTATCATATGACTCCGGCAAGTTCACCATAAGTTACGGTCCAGCAGTCTCCTTCAGCAATGTAGTCATAAAAGAACCTGACGGCAGCACAACGTTCGTCACCATCGACCACCTTACCTGCCGCATTGCCCTGATTCCTCTGCTGCAAAAACGTGTGGTCATCACCGGACTTCAGGCCGACAGGCCGACGGCAATGGTTGAGCGGCACCCGGACGGCCGATTTAACTTCAGCGATCTCATCGAACGGCAGGACGGAACAACCCCGCCGCTCAGCATCAATCACCTCCGCATCAAAGGGGGCACGATCAAATTCACCGATCGGCACATCAATACCGCAGGCCTTGTGACAAAGATCGAGTCAACAGATCTCTACCTGAGCAGCCTGACCAGGGGGGAAAAGAGCGACTTCAAGCTTTCCGGAGAGTTCTCCGAAGGTGGCAGCGGGAAATTCTCTCTCAGTGGCAAGGCTCGGCTTGCACCCAAGGACAAACCGCTCACCGATACTAAAATCGAAATGAGCGTCGTCACCAAACATCTGGATACAAGTCATTTCTGGCCGTACTACAGCAACTATGTGCCGTTTAAAAAGATTCTGGGACGCCTGGAGGTGGACACGACCTTCAGTGGACAGCTGAATGAATTCAGCTCCAACGGAAAGGTCGCTTTCACCGGACTCCGTTTCGATTACCAACCGATCTTCAGGAAAGCGCTCACCCCGAAAGACCTCCATTTCAAATACAGCATGGAACTGAACAGCAAAGATATCCTTGTAAAGGCTCTTGAACTTGCCATCGACGGCGTGAACATCAAGGGGAGCTGCGCAATTCGCGACATCAACACGGCCGATCCGCGCATAACCGCCCAGGCGATTACCTCAAGTTTTGATTTCGGGAAATGCAACCAGTACATTCCCTACGGCATTATCGTCAAGGACACGGCCGACTGGATCGAACAGCATATCAAGGGTGGTATTTACCGCCTGGACGACGGGCGGCTCGACGGCAGGGTCAGCCAGATTCTCCACATGGAAAAAGGGGAAAACTACAACGTGCTCTACATCAAGGGTCGCGTTGAGAAGGGGCTGGTCAGTTACGGCAGTAGCGTCCCGACATTTAACAACATAAAAGGGATCCTGGAAATGAAGGGGAAGGACTTCCTCCTGCACCAGATGTCCGGCAATTTCGGCACCGCCCCTTTCACGCTTGAGGGTCGCATCACCGACTACCCCATCGACAAGCCAAGCGGCTACCCTTTCAGGATGACCATCAGCCCCGGGCAGGAGGAACTGGCCTGGCTTCTTGGCAAGTCACGGGGGAACCGCATCTTCTACAACGGCAATGCGTCGCTCAGTCTTACCGGCGAAGGGTTTACGAGCGGCTACTACCTGTCGGGCTCATGGAACCTGACCCCTTCCGCCTACACCTATACAAACCTGGTGAAGAAATCCGTCGGCATGCCCTCCTCGCTCAATTTCAACCTGTTTCTCTCTCCTTCCGAGGTGTCGTTACGAACTCTGCGTTACACGCTCGGTCCGATGGAGCTGGATATGAGCGCCCAATACCCGTTCTCGTCCAGCAACAGGCTTGACCTGCTCCTCAATTCGAACCTGTTCAACATCAGCGAGATCGCCGGCATGATCCCCCCGATCAACAAATATCAGCCATCGGGTAGAATCCAGCTCGCCATGCGAGGAGAAACCACTGAGATCGGCAGCGGGGACTTCAAATTGCGCGGTGCACTCTCCATAATCAACGCATCCGTCAAACCCACTGAAAGCAGCAAGCCTGTCAGCTCCATAAACGGTCGCATCTCATTTGACGAGACAACCATGGAGTCATCGCAACTGACCGCACGGTTCGGCAACAGCACGTTCAACGGCAAGGTGTCAATTGCCAGCTTCACCCCCCTTGCAGTAAACACATCATTTAACGCCCCGAGCGTCGACCTGTCCGATTTCGGCATTGTTCAGACAAAGCCTCTGCACATTGCAAAGGTTCACGCCGATCTCGCTTTAAGAGACAACAACCTTCAGATAAAGAGCCTGTCCGGACAGGTAAACTCATCACAACTGGACCTGAAAGGTTCAATAACCGACATCAACACCCCTAAAGTCGACCTGATGGTCCATTCCCAGTCCCTTGATATCTCTGACATCCTGGCCTTAAGCGAACTGGAAAAGAAGCGTCAACCGGGTGACAAGGCCGCCCCCCCAGTCAGCCTGAAAGCCGCGATAAAGGCTGATCGCGGCAAATTCAGGGACATTCACTTCGAAAAACTTAACGCGACAGTACAGGTTGCGAACAAAATCGTCTATCTCCAACCCCTCGAAGCGGCGATCTTTGGAGGCCGGCTCACTGCAAACGGGAGGATAGATACCCTGTCAACGCCGAACAGATACCAGGTGGAATTCAAACTGGCCGGCGCATCAGGCGTACAGATAATGCAGCAACTCTCCCTGGAGAGAGAACTGACCGGCACACTGAGCGTGGAGGGGGAACTGAATACGAGGGGAGAATCGGCGGAAGAGCTCAAAAAATCAGCTCTCGGTTCAATAAAAATTGCTGCCCGCAACGGCTCTATCCGTCAGTTTCCCATGCTGTCCAAGGTATTCTCCATCCTGAACGTGTCGCAACTGTTCAGGCTCAAACTACCGGACATGGTATCGGAAGGGATGCCCTATAACGACATAAAGGCAACGATGTCTTTCAAGGACGGTATTCTTTCCACCAAGGATCTATTCGTTACAAGCAATGCCATGAACATGTCTTTTATCGGCTCCTATAACTACATTCACGACAACATGGACTTCACCCTTGGAATTCAGCCGCTCCAGACCGTAGACAAGGTTGTCAGCCGCATCCCCATAGTCGGCTGGATCCTCACCGGCAAAGACAAGGCCCTGCTGACCACCTATTTTGAAATCAAAGGGAAAACGAACAATCCCCAGGTTTCCGCGATTCCGGTCAAATCGCTGGCAAAGGGGGTACTCGACATTTTCAAACGGGTATTCCAACTGCCGGCCAAACTTGTCACCGACACCGGAGAAGTAATCCTGGGCAACTAGATTCGATCGTGACCGGAACTGCCCGCCATTTTAATCTATTATTGCTGCCATCCGACTTACTACCCGCTAATTTTTTATTGTCAAGCAAATCACTCCTGTGCTAATTTGCCGTTTGACCATTTACCAACCAACAAAGGGAGGATAACGTGAAGAAAATTGCTGTCGTTCTTGCAGTACTCGCTCTGGCCGTTGCCGGTTGCCAGAAAAAAGAAGAAGCCCCCAAAGCTGCCGCACCTCAGGCAGGCGCTCCGCAGATGCCTGCTGGCGCTGCTCCGGGTGGAGATCCCCACGCCGGCCTCAAGCCGATGGACATCCCCGCAGGTGCCGGCCACAAAGGCAAAGTGCTCCAGACCATGGACGCAGGTGCCTACACCTACGTAGAGGTCGAAGAAAAAGGCCAGAAACTCTGGATTGCCGTTATGAAAGAAGCCGTTGTCAAGGAAGGCGTCAAAGTCGGCGATACCATCGAGTTCCCGGACTCACCTCCCATGGTTAACTTCCAGAGCAAAGAGCTGAAGAAGACTTTCGACAAGGTCATCTTCTCTGCTGGCCTGCGCAAGTCCAAGTAATTAAAGAAGTCGGCTGAAAACAAAAAAGGCGGAACCGAAAGGTTCCGCCTTTTTTGCTAGGTTCATCCATGACGTCAGGGCTGTGTGGTTTTAGCCAGACCGAGGGTATCGTTCTTCATTGCCTCTTCAGCCACTTCCTCCTCAACACCGAGCATCAGTTCGTCAAGATTCAAACTGTCCGGATTGATCTTGGCAACCCTCTTGGCGCCGATGAAACGGGAGCGATAGTACGGTGTATCCACCGATGAGATAACCACGCGGCGATCCCGTGATGAAGCGTGAATCATTCTGTTATTCCCCAGGTAGATACCGACGTGAGAAGGGAATGACGCATAAGTCCTGAAAAAGATGAGGTCTCCCTTCTGCATATCCCCCTGGGAAACCACTTCCCCTCTCTCGTACTGCTCCCGTGCAGTCCGGGGAAGGTTGACATCCATTTCATTGAACACTTTCTGAACAAATGCCGAGCAATCAAGGCCACTCCTGCTGCTGCCACCGAAGCGATAACGCGTGCCGAGGAACCCGAAAGCCTTCGTCTTCAGCAACTTGACATTGTCTGCCTGGTCTGCCTGAACATCCGTTCCCCTTGCTACCCCGAGATTGACTCCATCCTGTTCCAGCAACTCGGAGAGGGTCTGCTCATACTCTTTTTCGTTCAGCAAATCCGCATACCGCAGTGTCGGTTTTGCCGCTACCTGTGCAGCACCGGAAGAATCAGACCGCTCCGTATCAACCTCGCGAAGCGCAAGAATCTGGCCTGCCCTGAGCTTGCTCTTGCCAATGCCGTTCAGGCTTTTCAGCCTGGCTACGGAAACACCGGTTTTCCGTGCAATCGTCTTGATTGTGTCACCCTTGCGGACCTTGTAGGTTGCAGCTGAAGCAGTGGTGGACTCCTTAGCGCTCGGAGCGGATGCTGTCCTGGGGGGAATAACGAGGATATCGCCCGGTTTAATGGAAGAATTGAGGCGGTTGTTCGCTTCTTTCAGGCTGTTTATCGAGACATGGTACTTTTTGGCAACAGAGGTAAGGGTTTCGTTTTTTTTGACTTTATGGGTCTTGGCAGCAAAAACGATGGAAGGGATGGTCAGCAATGTCACGAGGAGCAATATGGTTAAGCGTTGAAACATATTTTTCCCCCCTGGTTGTTTTACAAAATTCAATTAGGATGTGGTTTTGTATAACAATTCATTCAAAATGTCAACTTTTACATCTCCTCCGATAACATGAATGCGAAATTCGTATTACGCGTCCCGGTCGGAATCATGGATCGGCTCCAATCTGCAATGCAAAGGACAAGCCAGAAAAACCGGTATCCCGTCGAATGCACGTGGCAGCCGCCTATCTCCTCGCCGGTTGCCCGGAACCACCTGCAGCCTCTGACATGCAACATCCAAATCGCCCATGGAATGAACAGCCATATCACGATTCGCGCAGCAAATTACCCGGTCCGGATGTAACTAACGGAAACCGGTAACCACCCGCACCTTCACCGGATCATCAAGGCGGATACGCACCTGGGGAGAAGGCTGCACGGCCTTCAACTCCACTGTCTGGCTCTTCCTGACAGATGAGAGGTCAAGGGGCTCTGTCTCGATATGCCCAAGACTGGCAAGTTCGGATACTGGCCCCTCCACGGTTACCCGGTCAGGTTCCAACCGGGCAGATCTGAGCCATACCCCTTCTGGAAGACGGCCGGACTTGCGCAGCTGGAGCGGCAGCTCGCGGTAACCCTTTCGTTCAGCAACAACCCGCAAGGTGGCCGGATTGACGCGCACAACGGACACCCCAAGGGGGAGCTGAAAAGCCTTGCTGTCAATCTGAAGGCTGTTAGACCCCTCGCGAATCTTCGCAAGGTCCAGATCAGCCGAAACATCCAGCTTCCTCGAGACGAGGAAAAGGTTCGACAACACCTTGAGCTGCACTTCCACTTCCTCCGGCGCTCCGGCCTTCAGAACAAGGTTATCGGGAAGATTATGGAACTTGACCTGGGCATTGACCGTTTGCAGTCCCCCCTCCCGTGCAGTAAGGATCAACCAGCTGACAAAGACCAGCAGGAAGGTGACAATCTTCGGCACAAAATTGTTGAACAGTCTCTGGCGCATGGATACACGGTCAATCTTCGGCTTGGCTGCCTCCAGATACTCCCGCAGCATTGAGACCAGCATCTCCGCCGTCTCCACTCGCACCAACTCGCCGGCATGGGCCAGTGACACCTCGCCCCGTTCTTCCGAGACGACGACCACAACCGCATCGGAACGTTCGGTCAGCCCCAGAGCAGCCCTATGCCTGGTCCCCATGTGCTGCGGCAGATCACCGCTTGAGGACAGGGGGAGATGACATGATGCCTCGGATATTCGGCCGCCCGTGATGATAACCGCGCCGTCATGGAGAGGCATCCTCTCCTCGAAGATACTTGCGAGCAATTGGCCGCTTATCAGGCTGTCGAGGCGAACGCCATGAAGCAGGAGATCATCCAGCTTCTCCTGTCTGGCAAAAACGATCAGGGCACCGGTACGGCGTTCGGCAAGGGCGAAGATCGTGGTGGCAAGCTCCGACATGTTGAATGGGGCGGCATCCCCGCCACGGTCGAAGAAATTACGCATCAGACTGAATCGATACAGGGCCTGGCGGATCTCCCCCTGAAAGACGACGATGATAAGCACGAAGATGACCGTTCCCAGTTCCTGGAGTATCCAACTGGTCATGAACAGGCCGAAATTCTTGGTAATGATATAGAGTATGACCAGAAAGCCGAGGCCGATGACGACCTGCAACGCCCGCGTTCTCCTGAACCAGTTGTAAAGCTGGTACACGAGGAAGGTCATGATGATTATGTCGGCAACATCCTGGATACGCATGGGTAAACCTTTAACGATTTAACTGGCAAGGCTGCGGACAGTTGTGATACTAAAATGCCTGCAGCTGAAACGGAAGATCAGCATCTGATAGCATTTTTACGTGCAAAAGGACAGGGTTAAATGTACCGGCTTTCCAACAAAGGTGAACGGATACGGGAGATGTTCGACACCATCGCCCCGCGTTATGATTTTCTCAACAGGCTCCTCAGCCTCGGCATCGACCAGCACTGGAGGCGCTTTGCCGTGCGTCAGATCCGCTGCTCCGCAACAGGAAAAGTGCTCGATGTGGCGACAGGAACGGGTGATGTGGCACTGGCCATTGCCGCCGCCACGCCGGCAACCGTCAAGATCTGCGGCATCGACTTCTCGCCCCAGATGGTCGGCCTTGGAATCGAGAAAGTAAAGAACTCCCCCCACGCGGAGCGGATAACCCTGCAGGTCGCCCCATGCGAGGCAATCCCCTTTGACGACGACACCTTCGATTCTGCCACGATAGCCTTCGGCATCAGAAACGTGGTTGACCGCCTCTGCGGCCTCAAGGAGATGCTCCGGGTGTTGAAACCAGATGGGAGGGTTGTCATTCTCGAATTTTCCAATCCTCGCTCGAAAACCTTCAAGGCGCTGTACAACTTTTACTTCCTCCAGGTTCTGCCGAAGGTCGGCGGACTTTTTTCAAAATTCAGCGCCTACAAGTACCTGCCAGATTCGGTCCTTGAATTCCCCCCACAGGAAGAGTTCAAACGAACCATGGCAGAGGCAGGTTTCCGCAACATCGTCCATCATGACCTGACATTCGGAATTGCTACGGTCTACGTGGGAGAGAAGTAAATACTGGGCAAGCCACCCGGATGCTATGAGGTATAGATAACCATGTAATGCCAGACATAAAGGTGGTAACCATGAGCTTGAAACTCGACAGCATAGCCGATAACGCTAACATTGTGAAACGGGCAAAGTTCTATGCTTTCATCATTCCCCTGATCATCTATTTGCTTTCACCGGTCGTTCAATTCTCCGATTCAAGCTATACACTGTTGTTGACACAGAGCATTGTTGACCACGCAAGCCTTGATTTGAGCCGTTACAACATCAAGCTAACCCCCTCAATCAACCCATTTGGTTCAGAATTCAAGTATCTACCCTATCATTTCGAGCGATATAAAGATCGTGTCTATTATATATATCCGATTGGCAACGCAGTACTCGCCATTCCGTTTGTCAAAGCATTTAATCTGTTCGGCATTTCAGCGGTGACGAGGGAGGGAGGCTACGACAAACTCAACGAAATAAAGATGCAGAAGTTGATGGCCGCTTTGTTGTCAGCAATAAGTGCCTGGTTGACCTTTCTCGTCGCAAAAAAATATCTGAACTGGATCGGGAGTATTGTCATCTCACTCGGGACTGCTTTTGGAACCGCCATTTTCAGCACGGCCGCATGCGGACTCTGGGGTCACACCTGGAGCCTCATAATCGGGGCAACAGTACTATTGGTTCTGGTAAAACTGGATCAGGGGGAGACTGTCGACGAGACTATCATCGGCTCCTTATTGGCATGGTCATATTTTGTACGCCCCACCAATGCGTTAATGATCCTGGTCTGCACCATCTACCTGCTGATGTCCAGGAAAGTACGGGCTACCCGCTTGTTACTGACCGGAGCATTCTGGCTTTCGTGCTTTTTTTGCTACTCGTGGTACACCTATGACAACCTGCTGCCAACTTATTACAGGATGAGCTATTTTGAAATAAGGAGTTTTTTCAGCGGACTTGCCGGTATAACCATCAGCCCGGCACGAGGACTGCTTGTCTATTCGCCGGCTTTCCTGATCACGCTCTACCTGTCAGCAAGCCAATTCAGACAACTGGTCAGAAATCGGTTGTTCGTGGTTTCCGCGACAATTGTTGCGGCAAACATCGCCGTCATATCTTGCTTTAAATACTGGTGGGGCGGATCCTGTTACGGTCCGAGGTATCTCACTGACATCACACCATGGCTTGCCTTTATGACCATTGTGTCTGTTCGCCAGTTCCTGGTCACGAACGGGCCAAAGGCACGATATGCACTCGCCATCATCTCTTTTGCACTGATTGGCATCAGCATATTCAATACCTTCCCCGGAGCATTTCACGGAAAATATTTCAACTGGTACGATGACGTTGTCCAAAGTGACCGATTTCACACAGAACTTCTTTGGGACTGGCAGAGAGCACCGTTTTTAGATTTGCTGTCAACATCAGGCAACAATCGAATATGAACTATTCCCGATCCCTGCAGGAACCAGTCTATTTGAAATGAATGATGAATCTGGTGCCGAACTTGTCTTCCCGGTCTTCGACCCCCGGTTTGTCCATCCTGCCGAACGTCGACGTGTCATAGAAGAGATTGAGATCGACCCCGGTTCCAAGCTTCACTCCGACCTCGCTCCGCCAGGAGAGGTCGCCGGTCTGGCCTAACAGGTCAGAGGCAACCCTATCGTCGGCAGAGGAAGAGCGATCGCCGGACTTCGTTTCACGGGTATAAAGCGGTATCCGTGCTATTGCCGTCAACGACAGGTTTTCCATCAGGTTCAGCTTTCCACCAGCTTCGCCATGGATCCTCTGTGTTGTCTGCTTCCCAGCCGAACTCGCATCATCCTCCCTGGCTGCATGGGAGAGTCCCACTTGCGGCTCCAAGACGCCAGTAGTCGCTGATGACTGTCTCCTGATGGTCAGTCGGTCAGTATCGAAGAACTTCTCCTGTTGCAAGGGTTCCGACAGAACCGGCACACCGAGATCTACGGCCTCGCAATCCGTAACACCGACAGAAAGGTTCAGGATGCAAGCCGTCAGCAGCAACAGCCAGAGATGGCGATGTGAAAGGTACCGAACTTTCATATTCGACGTCCACCTTATTCGACCCTGAGACTGATAAGCTGTTCGAGTCGAAGTAGTTATCCTCACCATGAAGACTGAGGAATTATCCTCTCCCCTTCATTGCCGCCTGAAAAAATCCATGCCTATCTCCGTGACAAATCTTCTCATATACTTAATGATACATCAAAACTCTGCATCCATGGCGATTATGTAGGAAGTTAGCCAATCGGTAAAATCTTGACTCAGGTCAAGGCGCAATGACCTGCAATCGGATAATTTTTGTCTCACCTGAACATTGCGGACCAACCCGCTTCGGGTATAATCTGAGGGTTAACGCTTTATAAAAAACGAAGTCAAAAACCGGGAATCTACCCGCAAAAACCAAGGAGGAGAAAAAAATGGGAATGTTCTGTAACCAGTGCGAGCAGGCTGCCAACGGAGTCGGCTGTAATATTTCAGGCGTGTGCGGCAAGAAGCCGGACGTCGCCGCCCTGCAGGATCTGCTGCTCTACGCCCTCAAGGGGATCGCTCTTTATGCATCAAAGGCACGGGAGCTGGATGCCAGGGATGCATCCATAGACCTGTTCGTGGTCGAGGGGCTCTTCACCACCGTTACCAACGTGGATTTCGATGCAGGCCACATAGAAAAGGCCGTGCGCAGGGCCGTCGAAGTCCGCGGCCAGGCTAAGGCTCTCTACGAGCAGGCCTGCCAGGCAAAGGGGGTTGCTCCCGCAGCCATCTCCGCACCCCAGGCCACCTGGACTCCTGCCGCCGATCAGGCAGGTCTGGTGCGCCAGGGTGAAGAGCACGGCCTTGTTTCACTCCATGTGAACGAGGATATCCGCTCCGTCATCGAAATCCTCACCTACGGCCTCAAGGGTATGGCAGCCTACATGGATCACGCCCTCATCCTCGGCAAGAGCGATGAAGAGGTCCTCGCCTTCTTCCACAAGGCGCTGGCCGCAACCACCGACCCGGCACTCGGCCTGATGGACTACGTTGGCCTCTGCATGGAGTGCGGCAAGCACAACATCACCACCATGGGAATCCTCAACGCCGGCCACGTTGAGACCTACGGCCACCCGGTACCGACACCGGTACAGCTCGGCACCCGCGCCGGCAAGGCAATCCTCGTCTCCGGTCACGACCTGAAGATGCTGGAGGAGCTTCTCAAGCAGACCGAGGGGACCGGCATCAACATCTACACCCACGGTGAAATGCTCCCCGCCCACGGTTACCCGGGCCTGAAGAAGTACTCACACCTGGTGGGCAACTTCGGCGGCGCATGGCAGGACCAGGCCAGGGAGTTCGTCAACTTCCCCGGCGCCATCATCTTCAACACCAACTGCATCCAGCGACCTAGCGACTCGTACAAGGGCCGGCTCTTCACCTGGGGCCTGGTCCAGTGGCCGGATGTCAAGCATATCAGCGGCTGGGATTTCTCCGAAGTCATCGCCAAGGCCAAGGAGCATGCCGGCTTTCCGGAAAACCCGGGCCAGGAGATTCTCACCGGCTTCGGCCACAACGCGGTTCTCGGCGTAGCCGACAAGGTCGTGGAGGCTGTCAAGTCCGGCGCCATCAAGCATTTCTTCCTCATCGGCGGCTGCGACGGCGCCAAGTCGGGGCGCAACTACTACACCGAGTTCGCCGAAAAGGCCCCGGCAGACACGGTCATCCTCACTCTGGCCTGCGGCAAGTACCGCTTCAACAAGCTTGAATTCGGCGACATCGGCGGCATCCCGCGCCTCCTCGATGTGGGACAGTGCAACGACGCCTACTCCGCCGTTCAGATCGCCGTGGCCCTGGCCGGCGCCTTCAACTGCGGCGTCAACGACCTGCCGCTCTCCTTCATCCTCTCCTGGTACGAGCAGAAGGCGGTTGTCATCCTCCTCTCCCTCTTCCACCTGGGGATCAAAAACATCAAGCTCGGACCGACACTGCCGGCATTCGTAACCCCGAACGTCTTGAACTTCCTCGTGGAAAACTTCAACATCGGCCCGATCACCACCGCCGACGCGGATCTGAAGGCAGCCCTGGGGGCATAACGAGCCGACATGGCGCAGCAGGACAGAAAGGGCGCGGAATCAGATTCCGCGCCCTTTTTTGCAGTTTCACTTGCTGCCCATCCGGGCATTTTCCACCTCGAACAGATACACCAGATACAGCTCCTCGACTTTTTTCCGCGCCCACGGGGTCCTTCGCAGGAACTTCAGGCTGGACTGCATATCCGGATTGCAGTTGAAGCACCTGATATCAATGGCCCGTCCCATCCGCTCCCAACCGTAATGTGCCACCAGGCTGGTGAGTATTTTTTCCAGCGTCATCCCGTGAAGCGGATCACTGTTTTTACGCTCTGTCATTCGCTGTTCCATTCTCGCCGGATTGGACACCATCACCCGGCAGGTAAATCGAGCCGGAAAGTTCCAGCTGGGTCAGGTACAGGCGGGCATCAAACTCCAGCTGGTGATAGGCCGGCTCCATGTATTCGCACAGCCGGTAAAAGGCCTTGTCATGCTCCCGCTCCTTAAGGTGGGCCAGCTCGTGGACGACGATCATCCGCAACAGCTGCAACGGCCCTTCCCTGAACAGGGAGGCAATCCTGATCTCGTTCTTCGCCTTGAGGTTCCCCCCCTGCACCCTGGAAACGAACGTGTGCAGACCGAGGGCACTGTGGATCAGGCCGATGCGGCCGTCATAGGCAACCCTGCTCAAGGGGCGTGAACTGCGCAGGTATTCGTTTTTCAGCTCTACCGCATAGTCATAGAGCGCCCGGTCGGTCCGGATGTCGTGTGGCCGGGGATAACGGACGAGCAGGTAGTCTGCCAGCCTGTTCTCAGCCACCATCTCCCCTGCCCTGCGAACCAGTTTTTCAGAATACCCATCCAGATACTTCAGCCCTTGCATTATTTGCCATCCTTTCTGCCCGACGAAGCGGCCCGACCGGTGACGGCACCATTGGATGACGCGAAACGCCGTTCACATCTGTCGCCTTCTTTCATTAAATCACAAGGAACTCCTGCCATGAACTGTTTTTTCCACTTTTGCTTTCCTGATTAGCGCGCTGATCTTCCGCCAATACCGGGAGAAGGTGGCCTGTCGCCAACTAACTCTGCCACAAAAATAACAAGCGTAAAGATATTTACGTCGGAAAACTTTACACATTTCATCCTGGCGACCTGACCGGAAACTGCATCGGATTCAGACAGTTGAGACAGTGCTTCAAAACCCTGAAAAGTTCTCCGCAACTGCCCAGGTGAATTTCTTTAACATTTAACCTGCCCGCCATCCTGCCCGCCTAACAACACTACCAGCTGATATCATTACCGTTTTCAGACAAGTCACTTTCGGCATGCTTTGTGAAAAACAATTACCTAAATTTGAGAATATAGTGTTATAAATTATGGCAAATTAAAAATCGTAAACTAACCTGGAAACTACCAATACAAGTCGAAGATCAGGCATTTGACATGCAGCAGATCAATTTCCTGTCGGTCAGCTAACGGAACAGAACCATCCGTCAAGGAAATACATGGGAGGTGAAACGGAAAAATAGTGCACAGGCATGGAGCATTAATCAATTCGCAGCAGTCCAAAACCAACAAACAGGAGGTAAATGTAATGAAAAATCTTATGGATCAACTGAATGCTCTTTATGTGAAACTCTTCCTCTCCCTCAAAAGTGAAAAAGGCCAGGGGCTCGTTGAGTATGCCCTTATCGTGGTCCTGATTGCTCTCGCAGCGATCATTGCCATGAAGTTCCTCGGCGGCTCAGTCAACAACACGTTCTGTTCGGCGGGCAGCACTATCAATGCCAGATAATTCTGAAAACCTGTCATGGAAGAGGATTCATTCCTCTTCCATGACATTTCCAACCGGCAGTTCAGCTGCAAATTCACAAAAATTACAGGATTGCCACGTAGAAATAAACCCGCACCCATGGGACAAAAGATGAATACTTACACTGACAAGAAAAAATCCGGACCCCGCGGAAACGATGCCGGCCAGGCACTGGTAGAACTGGCCATATCTATTCTGCTTTTATTCCTACTGGTTTTTGGCATCATCGAATTCGGCCGGGTCATGTACATAAAGAACACCCTCACGAGCGCGGCACGGGCATCTGTTCGCGTTGCGGTCGTTACCTCCGGCTTCATTGATCGTACGTACGCTGCCGGATCGCTCACGACACGCAGCGACACCGATATCGTGCAGCAGAAGCTGTACGACAATGTCGCGAACCTTCCCAACAGTAACCAGGCAACGGCAACCGTTGATGTAATCGAACGAAACGGCGTCTCGGTGGCTCACCCAAACGATACCGTGACCGCAACCGTGTCGATACCATTTATAACGATCGTACCGGGACTACTCACAATGCTGAGACCGGACAACAGCCCCCTCACCCTGGTGGGCAACGCTTCCATGCGCTTTGAATAACGTCTTGAACCGGAGGATTTATGACACGGCCAAATGCCGCAGTAATCGTAACCGTAATCGCCCTCGTGCTGGCAGGGCTGGCATCATGGGGAGCCTATTCGTTCTTGAATAAAGAGGCGCAGAAATCAAAGACCGCTGCGGGACAACCGGTAATCGTTGCTGCCGCCGACCTCCCCATAGGGACCAAACTTGACGCGACCCAGTTGAAACAGGTGAACTGGCCAAACACGAACATTCCTCCGGGGGGCTTCCAGCAGCCACAAACCCTCGCAGGGAGGATTGTGATTCGCCAGATCAGCGCCGGTGACGCCATAACCGAGCAGAAACTCATGCCCAAGGAAGGGGCCTCAACGGCCGGGGTCATGTCCTATATCATCCCCCAGGGGCACCGGGCCGTTACCGTCGGTGTCAATGAAGTCGCCGGAGTAGCAGGATTCGTGGCACCCAACAACAGGGTTGACATAATATTAACGACCCCCATCCCGAGGAGCACCACCGGCGATAACATCAGTAAAATCATCCTGCAGAATGTAACGGTTCTGGCAACCGGACAGATAACCGAGCAGAAGGAAGGGAAACCGGTAGTCGTTCCGACCGTCACCCTGGATCTTGTGCCGGAAGATGCGGAGAAGCTCGTCCTTGCTGCCAGCAAAGGATCGCTCCAGCTGTTGCTGCGGGGCATCATCGATACTGCGCCGGCAGAGGCTAAGGGCGCAACCATCACCAAGGTCCTCGGAGGGACTGAAACCTACGTGGCACAGGCATCACAACAGCCTTCAGTAACGAAACGGGCCCAGCGGCCGGCACGGAAGAGAACAGTAGCTGCGGCGGCAGCCCCCGTCGCGCAGGCTCCACGACAATCCCATGCTGTGACGTTTATTGACGGCGGCGTCCGGACAACGAAGGAATTTGTACTGCAATAAGACTCGACATCAATTACCGCACGAGGTGCTTACATGAAAATCCTGTCAATCCGAATACTCAGCCGTTTCGCCCTGATACTGTTTATCTCGATGATGGTTCCGACCTTCGCAAGCGCAGGCATCCCTCTTGAGGTCGGCCTCTACAAGAGCTCCCTGCTGAAACTGAACAAGAAAATGGTGCTGGTCACTCTTGCCAACACCAAGAAGGACGAAAAGGACAAAGATGCGGAGATCATCGCCAAATACGACAAGATGGATACGGAGAGGCGACGCGACTCCGGACCTTCCAATACTAACAAGTTCGTAACCGTCGAGATCCTTTCCCCCACTGACCTGAAAATCGACGGCATCTCCCTCGGCAGCACGACCATGATTGTCTGGTCAAAAGGGGATGGGGATGAAAAGCCAAAACCGGATTTCTATGACATAACCGTAATAAGCGATCAGAAAGCTCATCAACTGCCGAATATTTTAGCGTTAAAAAACAAATCGACTGAAGGGCAATTTATCGACATAGCAGATATCAAGAACATAATACGAGAAAAAACAAATGAAGAGGGGATAGAAGTAAGTCTTGTTGATGACACCATCTTTCTTACAGGCACGGTAAAGCATGAATTCAACATATTGAAGGCGGTCACCATTGCAAAATCGTATGCGGTAAAAGAAACCATTGAAGATGAAGAGACGGAAGTTGGCGGAGTAAGGACAACTAAACGGAAATATGAATATAAAATTCAAGACTTTTTACAGACAGAAAGTCCAAACCAGGTTCTTCTGGAAATAAAAGTGGCCCAGGTTGACAAGAACTCCTTGAAATCACTCGGCATGAGCTGGCTCATAAAAGGGAACAGCGGCGAAGGTTTCACCAACCTGGTCGGGGTGCCGTCAGGCGGCGCTACTGTCAGCACTACTTCCACATCGTCCCTTGGCGGCGTCAGTCAACAGGTCGGCACCGGCACCGGGATCTCAGGCAACGTCACAGGTCTGGGCAGTTTTAACCCACTTGACGGCATAACCCTGGGCGGCGCCTTCTTCGATGCCGGGGTCGGCGTGATCCTCAAGGCGCTAGCCACCAAGGGTTATGCCAAGATCCTTGCCGAGCCCAACCTGCTGGTAAAGAGCGGCAATGAGGGGAAATTCCATGCCGGCAGCAGGATACCTTATTCAATTGTCACCAGTGTCGGCGGAACGTCAGCCACTACCATCCAGTACGAGTCGGTCGGCATCAAGATCACCTTCAGACCGGAAGTGCTCGAAAACGGCCTGATCAACCTGAAGATCGACCCGGCCGAGGTCAGCAGCATAGCAGGCACAATGGCAGTCAATGGCTATCCGATCATTGACACCCGAACAGTTCAGACCAATGTCGAGCTGAAGGATGGCGAGAGCCTTGTGATGGCCGGGCTGCTGCAGGAAGAGGCTATCAAAACCATGTCGAAGATCCCGTTCCTGGGAGACATCCCGATCCTCGGCGCCCTGTTCCGCTCCACCCAGGACGACCTGAAGGAGAAGGAACTGGTCTTCTTCGTCACCCCGAAAATAGTGAAACCGACCGCACCGGGGGTAAAAACCAAACTGCCGACCGACGATAAGCTCACACCCGAGCAGGAAGAGGAACTGAGATGGATGCCATTGGGAAGCTGAACAACAAAGGGGCAGCCTTGGTCTTCATAGCGGTCGGCCTGGTAGTCCTGCTGGCACTTGCAGGGCTGGCCATCGACCTCGGCTACATGTATGTGGCGAAGGGGCAGTTGCAGAGCGCCGCCGACGCCGCGGCGCTGGCCGGGGCAGGAAGGCTGGACGGGACGGCGAGTTTCGCACAGTACTCGGCCAGGCATGCTGCCGTGCGTTTTGCCCAGAAGAACACGGCTGCCGGCGAAAGTGTTGCCATTTCGTCAGACTACAGCAACAGCCAGAGCTCATCGAACGACGTCACGGTCGGCAACTGGAACGGAATCACAAAAACCTACACTGTCGGCGGAACGCCGGTAAATGCCGTGGAGGTGCGCACACGGCGCACCGGTACCGCCAACGAGGTGGAGGGCCAGGCAAGCGGTGCATCAATTGGCGGTCCTATCTCCCTGTTCTTCGGCAAGACATTCGGCTTCCCCAAGATGGGTGCATCGGCATCGGCCGTTGCTGCCAGAGTGCCAAGGGCAGGAACCTACATCATGATCGGCCGCAATACATGTGGCACTGCCATGCCTCTTTCTCTTGCACCGACAAGCAACAACATGGCATGGACGACCTACGAAGAAACAACGACAGCGACATCGGCCATAGATGTCAAGAACAACTACTTCTGCCCTCGCGATAAAGTGCCCGACGCCCCGGTATGCGGTCGCTCGCTCTACACCACGGGAGGAACGGACAACACCGTTTTCCAGAGCGTGGAGCTTGACTTCTACGACCCCGTGTATGACGAGGCGCACAAAACCTTTACTACTGATGCACAGGGCAATCGAGTCGTGGCAACCTGGACCGTCATTGTACCGATCGCTAGGGAAGCCGATCCAACAGCCCAGCCCTCTCCGATGCCGGTATGGGGATATGCACGAATAAGAATGATAAGAGCCTGCGGTTCGGGCGGAGGCAATCCCTGCGGCAATGAGATAACAACATTTCGTGCTCCGTCAGGAACATGCTCAAGCGGTGAAGCAGATGTCGTCATCGATGAGATCGAATGCGCCAGTTGCGAAAATAGCACCACCTTGTTTGGCGCCAGACCGGGCCTTGTACAGTAGCGGCTACCGTTACAATAACAACATGAGCAAACAGCCGCCGGTCTTCGGGCAACACCTCGAGTAACCGGAAACCATCACGAAAACAGAGGACCCAGACCGCATGCCACCGTCAATATCACTTGCAATCATCGATAGCGAACGAGAGTCGAGATACGCCGTTGAAGAGTCACTCAGGCCGTTCAGCGACCGGGTCAGAATCGTCGGCTCGGTCGGGGATTTCCACGAGGGGGTGCGGATTGTCCAGGATGAAACCCCCACAGTTGCGATCCTTGAAGTTCGTGACCTGGAAGAGGGGATCGACCAGGTCAGGACTCTGCTCTCGCGCTCACCGAATCTCTCCGTATTCGTCACTTCGTACCAGAAAAATCCCGACTGGATTCTGGGCCTCATGCGGGCAGGAGCATGCGAATACCTGCTGAGACCGGTGGATCGGAACGTCCTTCTCGAATCGCTCCAGAAAGCATGGCGACTCTGGGAATCAAGAAAGTCCGAAACGGTAACCATGGGGAAGGTTATCTCCGTCTATAACCCGGTAGGGGGCATAGGCACGACAACAATCGCCGTCAACCTTGCAGCGGCACTCGCAAGCAAGAATGAAAAGGTCGCCCTGGTTGACCTCAATTTTTTCAGCGGAGATGTCGCCACGTTTCTCGATGTAAATCCCAAGTACAGCCTGAGCAGCGTGACATCCAACATCACGCGACTCGATGCCAGCTTTCTGATGAGCGTCATGACACGGCACTCCTGCGGGATGTACGTCTTGAGCGAGCCGCTGGAAATCGAGGACACCATGAACATAACTCCGGAACAGATCGAGCGGGTTCTCGATTTTCTTCGGGGAGTTTTTTCCTACATCGTCATCGACTGCGGCGGACAGATCTTCGGATGCAATCTGGCGGCGTTCAAAAAATCGGATCACTTGCTGTTCACCACGGTGCTTACCCTCCCCTCCCTCAAGAACGCCAAGCGTTACCTGACGGCAATGCAAAAACTGGGGCTCGACAAGGGCAAGATCAAACTGGTGGTGAACCGGTATCTGCCAAAAGCAGACATCAAAGTCAACGACGCGGAAAAGGTCCTGGACCACAAGGTGTTCATTACCGTGCCGAATGAGTACGGAGAGATCATCGAATCCATCAACAAAGGGACCCCTGTTGTAAAACTCAACCCCCGCTCATCAGTCAGTGCGGCGATCACCTCGCTCATAGAACTCCTGCAGTAGCCATCACGGCCAAGGCAGTTCCACAAGTGTCACAGGAGAATCCATATGTTTTTTTCAACTGCTGCTGGACAAGCTCCAAAAGAGAAGAGTCTCCCGGTCGAAAAGAATCTCATGTTTTTCCAGGAGATGAAAACCCGGATACACCGGAGACTCATCGAACGGATTGATATCAGCAAGCTTGACCGGTTGAAAAGCGGTGAACTGGTCAGGGAGATCGGCTCCATCATCGAGACTCTCATTTTCGAAGAGGGTGTTCCCCTCAACCAGTCCGAGAAGGAACAGATCATTGTGCAAGTTCAGCATGAGACCTTCGGACTGGGACCCCTGGAACCTCTCCTGGAAGACCCCACCATATCCGACATACTGGTCAACGGCCATGCGAGCGTATACATCGAACGGCGCGGCAAACTGGAAAGGACCAATATTCTCTTCAGGGACAATGCCCACCTTCTGCAGATCATCGAAAGGATCGTCTCCAAGGTGGGGAGAAGAATCGACGAATCGTCACCCTATGTGGACGCCCGGCTTACCGACGGTTCACGGGTCAATGCCATTATCCCGCCTCTGGCGCTCGACGGTCCGGTCCTCTCCATCCGCCGTTTCGGCACGAATCCACTCAAGGGGACTGATCTTCAGAGTCTCGGCAGCATGGACGAGAGAATGCATCGCATCCTGGAGGGAATAGTCAAAACCAGGCTCAACGTCCTGATTTCCGGCGGTACCGGCACCGGCAAGACGACGCTCCTGAACGTCCTCTCGGCGTTCATTCCCGCAAGCGAAAGGATCATCACCATCGAGGATTCGGCGGAACTCAGGCTGGACCAGGAACATGTCGTACGGCTGGAAACCAGGCATCCCAATATCGAAGGGAACGGTGAAGTCACCCAGCGGGACCTGGTACGAAATGCCCTGCGGATGCGGCCCGACAGGATCATACTCGGCGAGGTGCGGGGTGGCGAGGCGCTGGACATGCTCCAGGCCATGAACACCGGCCATGACGGCTCCATCTCCACAATCCATGCAAACACGACCAGGGATGCAATGGCACGGCTCGACACCATGGTCCTGATGGCGGGAATGGACCTGCCGGAACGGGCAATCAGGGAACAGATTGCCGCCGCCATCAATGTAATCATCCAGCTGGTGAGATTCCCGGACGGGACGAGAAAAGTCGTCAAGATCTCGGAGATAACCGGAATGGAGGGGAACACCATCGTCATGCAGGACATTTTCTGTTTCCAGCAGCAGGGGATCGACAAGGACGGAAAAATTGTCGGCACGTTCAAGGCCACTGGCGTCATGCCGCGATTTGCGGAGCGTTTCAGGGTGTCAGGCTTCAATGTTCCGCCAGGCACTTTCGAATAGGGGGACAAGGTTATGGCGGGCGTTATCTTACTCGTTTTCAGCGCAGTTTTTCTGGCAGTGTATGCCGCCTGTAACGCTTACATGGCCAGCCAGGAATCGTCTTCCGCCATCTTGAAGCGAAGATTGCACCGCATGGCCCATGAGAGCTCAGATAACGGCATTCCAGATCATGTACGTGTCGAGATATTCAAACAGACGCCCTTGCTGGAACGACTGTTCATCCGGATTCCCATGCTGCGCAACCTTGAACGGATGCTTGACCATGCAGGCCTGAAAATGGCGTTGAACACCTTTCTCCTCATCACCCTTGCCGTTACGCTGTCGGTGGTTGCCGCCGCCTACGCCATTACCGTCAGTTATCCCGTGGCCGCCCTTAGTGCGGTTATTGCAGTCCTTGCCGCTCTTATCTGGCTTCGCGCAATGAAAACCAGACGGGTGGACAAGTTCACTGAACAACTCCCCGATGTGCTCAACATGATATCCCGCTCTCTCAGGGCAGGACACTCCCTTACCAATGCGGTGGAACTGGTCGGACAAGAGAGTGCCGACCCGGCAAAAGAGCTCTTCAAGACGGCCTACGAACAGCAGAAACTCGGTCTGCGCATAACCGACTGTCTGGCCAACATAGTAAACCGGATCGACTGTATCGACCTGCGCTTCTTCACGACAGCAGTAACCATCAACAGTGAAGTCGGCGGCAATCTGGCAGAAATACTGGATAAGCTGGCAGAGACAATCCGTGAGCGCCTCAAGATCAGGCGGCAGGTACGGGTTTACACCGCCCACGGGCGTCTGTCCGGCTACGTCCTGGGGACCCTGCCCATATTCGCCTTTATTCTCCTGCAAGTCATGATGCCGGGTTACACGGATGTCCTACTGAAAGAAAGGGATGGAAACTTCATGCTTGGAACGGCCATCGCGGCCCAGATTCTCGGATTTATAGTAATCAAGAAGATCATAACCATCAGGATTTAGGGGTGAACCATGCTTACAGTCACCATCTTGGCAATCTTTGTATCGGTCTCGCTCCTGACGGCTGTCGCGCTCTTCCCGATATTGACCAAACGGAGCATCGTCAAGGACAGACTGGCGAAACTCACCGATGAAAAGTACGAACAGCTTTCCCTCATTTCGGAAAAAACACCTTTTCAGAAATTCCTCGACAGACTCGGCGGACAGATGCCCGGTCGACGGGCAGACCAATCCAAGTATGTCAAGTTCCTGCTCGCGGCCGGTTTCCGGAAGGAGAGCATCTTCCTTTTCCACGGAATAAAGCTTCTCCTCGCGTGCATTTTCCCTGCTCTTTTCATCATTCTCTATGCCCTGCCGAAGGGAATTCTCTTGCAGGGGGACTCCCTGCTGTACGCCGTCGTGCTTGCCATTATCGGCTTCCTTTTGCCAGGCCTCATCGTGCACAAAATAGCTGAACGTCGCAAACTCGAAATTTTTCACACGCTCCCCGACATCCTCGACCTGGTGACCGTTTGCGTCGAGGCAGGAGTCAGTATCGACTCGGCAATGATGCGCGTGAGCGAAAATCCCCAGTTTACGGATAACCCGCTCGCAAATGAACTGAAGACCGTCACCCTGGAAACCAGGGCAGGCAAGCCACGTCCGGACTCCTTGCGCGACATGGCTGCACGGACAGGGGTCGACGACGTGAATTCGTTTGTCACCATGCTCATCCAGACGGAGAAATTCGGCACCAGTCTCAGCCAGGCATTGAGGGTCCACTCGGAATCATTGCGCACGAAACGAAGACAGCTCGCCGAAGAAGCCGCGGCAAAAACCCCGGTCAAGATGCTTTTCCCACTGGCCTTCTGCATATTCCCTTCACTGCTCGTGGTTCTGCTCGGTCCGGCAACCTTCCTGTTCCGGAATATTTTCAAGTGATCCGGGAATAGCGAGGCCATTTCAACATAAAGACTCGAATCTTCGTTCCAGTCGGGAGTCCCAATGAGAGCGCCTCAACGACATAAGCTAACAGAGCTCGCACCGGATCTGGCAACGGCTGAATCTTTTTTCTCCCGCATGAAAGGGCTGCTTGGAAAGAGTACTCTCTTCTCCGGAGAAGGTCTGTTGATCAGACCGTGCAAAGGGGTCTCAACCTTCGGAATGAAATTTCCCATTGACGTGATCGTCCTGGATCGACACGATCGAGTCATTGCAACAATGGGGGAGATGCCGCCGAACCGCCTGTCACGTATTTATCTCAGAGCAACCGCTGTGATCGAACTTCCGGCGCGCACGATTGAAACCGCAGCCATCAGGATTGGCGACCGGATTGAGATCGTCGCCTGAGATATTTTCCCCATCGAGTTGAGTGACCTGGAACTGGTTCATATCTCACACGGAAACCGGGAAACAAATCAAACTCGCACCGCTCGCAAATCAGGAAGGCAGGCTATGAATACCACAGCAGGAAAACGGTCATTGTTCCCTTCAATTGCAGATATCCTGTTCATATCGCTTCTGCTCTACCTTTGCCTGTTCGAGGGGAAAAGACTGCTGAATGACGGGGACACCGGCTATCACATACGCGCCGGCGAGTTCATTCTCGACTCATTTACCGTTCCCCGCTACGACATGTTTTCCTTCATCTCCCCCGCCCTCCCCTGGACAGCCCATGAATGGCTTGCCGAAATAATCATGGCCCTGGTCCACCGCGCCGGCGGTCTCACCGGCGTGGTTGTGTTCTTCGCCCTCCTCATAGCAGGAACGTTCCATCTTTACTTCAAGACACTTCGGCGAGAGAACGGCAACATCTACATTGCCATACTGCTCATGATAATGGTAATAGCCACATCCAAGATCCACTTACTGGCACGACCCCATATCTTTTCTCTCACGATCATGGTGGCCTGGTACTTTCTTCTCGACAGCTATCAGTATCAGGACCGCGACCGGCTCTACATCCTGCCGTTTATCATGCTCCTCTGGGTCAATCTCCATGGCGGCTATGTGGTCGGACTTTTCCTCATCGGAGTATACCTGCTTGGAAACCTGGTCCAACTGTTCACACCCCAGAGTGAACTGCGGCAACAAGCGGTGACGAAGGCGAAAAAGCTCACCCTGATCCTTTTCACCTGCCTTGCCGCATGCCTCGTCAATCCGACCGGTTATCATATCCTGCTCTTCCCCTTCAAACTGGTTTCCGACACCTATATCATGGACCATGTTCATGAGTTCATGTCCCCGAACTTTCACGAGCCGTTTTACTTCAAATACATGCTCCTCGGCATGATCATTCTCTTCGCCGCAACACGGGAAAAGCTGAACGTCATCGAACTTGTGCTTATCGTGTTTTTTGTCAACATGTCGCTCTATTCGGTCCGCTACATCCCCCTTTTTGCCATCTTCAGCGCACCGATCATTCTCAGGAGGTGCGACAGCCAGGTCGCTCAATGGTCAAACCGACCGGTGAATTTCCTGAAACGGAGCGCAGAACGGGTAGCATCCATGGATGCATCGGCACGGGGACTTGTCTGGCCTGCAGCAGCAATCTCCCTGGTCGCGGTCATGGCGGCAAGCGGACGAACCGCATTCACCTTTGACGAGAAGACAAAGCCGGTGGCAGCCGTCCGGTTTCTGCTCACGGAAAAGATCAGCGGCAACATGTTCAACAATGACGAATTCGGCGATTACGTCATCTACAGCAGCTACCCCCACTACAAGGTATTTATCGATGGCAGATCCGATATGTACGGCAGCAAACAACTTAAAGAATATTTCAGCGTGATTAACTTCGAACGTGGGTGGGAAGATATCCTGGAAAGATACAATATCGACTGGATTCTGTACAACTCCGACTCGATGTTTACGCGCCACCTGCTGAAAAACAGTGACTGGCGGCTCATTTATGCGGACAATACGAGCAGCATTTTTGTGAAAAATATCCCGAAATATCAGGCGCTGATCGAAAAGTACCCGGATGTCAAACCGGCAGTTCCAGAGGATAAATCCACGGCGACAGCCCAGGTGAATCCGCACAGTTGAGGACCATCGTCATGAAAGCCCGAACCAGAAAAACCAACGAGTCAACCAACATGACCTGGTCTCTTGCGGCTTCCATCGTGTTTCACGTCCTCGTAGTCATGATCTGTGCCACCACATCGGTTTTCTACCCGTTGACCGGCCATGCCGAAAAATTCGAGTTCATCTGGCTTGCCGCCGGATCCCTGCCGGACGCAGCGGACCCGTCGGTTCCCCTGCCGGCGGAGAATGGCCAGCCCGGAGGTAACGGTTCGGAAAGCATTCAGACCACCACTCCCGACGATCCTGCGGAAAATGACGCTGATCAGGACCCTTCCCCGCAACCGGAAGAAACGGATTCCGTCACACTGGTAGCCGCCGCTGAAAAAATACCCCTGACCCGTAACCCCCCGGCAGAAAAAGCAAACATACAGATTCCCGTCCAGCCGAGGAAGAGCGAGCAGCTTCCCGAAGAGAACGACAGGACCTACCCGCCTGAGAAGCAACTGGTTGCAGCCACCTCCAACAATCTGCGTCGTGACGAGGAGGCTGAAAGAGCCCGCGAAGAGGCCAAACGACAAGCTCTGGAACAAGCGGCCGTGGAGCAGCGCGCCAGGGAGGAGTTGAACGCGAAAAAGCTCGAGCAGGAGCGACTGGCGACGGAACGGGCAGAGCTTGAGCGGATCGTACGGGAACAGGCGGAGCGTGACCGGCTGGCCGCCGAAAAGGCCGAACTGGAAAGTAAAGCGGCAGCCCAGAGAGCAGCACTGGAGCAGCAGGCGCGGGAGAAGGCGAAGCAGGAGCGCCTGGCAGCGGAACGGGCAGAGCGGGAGCGGACCACACGGGAACAGGCGGAGCGTGAACGGCTTGCCGCGGAACAGGCAGAACGGGAACGGATTGCCACAGCACAACGGGCGGAACGAGAGCAGCAGGCGCTGGAGAAAGCCCGGCAGGAACGACTGGCATCAGAACGGGCCGAGCGGGAGCGGCTCGCACGGGAACAAGCGGAGCGTGACCGGCTTGCCGCGGACCAGGCAGAGCGGGAGCGGAAAGCGGCTGCCCGCAAGGCTGCGCTGGAGCAGCAGGCAAGGGAAAAGGCACGGCAGGAGCGACTGGCAGCGGAACGGGCCGAGCGGGAGCGAATAGCACGGGAACAAACGGAGCGCGACCGCATCGCCACGGAAAAAGCCGAGCAAGAGCGGAAGGCTGCGGCCCGCAAGGCTGCGTTGGCGCAGCAGGCAAGAGAAAAGGCACGGCAGGAGCGACTGGCGGCAGAACGGACGGAGCGGGAGCGAACCACCCGGGAACAGGCGGAGCGCGACCGCATCGCCGCGGAAAGGGCCGAGCAAGATCGGAAAGCGGCAGCACACAAGGCTGCGTTGGAACAGCAGGCCAGGGAAAAGACACGGCAGGAGCGACTGGCAGCGGAACGGACGGAACGTGAGCGGATAGCACGGGAACAGACGGAGCGCGACCGCATCGCCGCGGAAAGGGCCGAGCAGGAGCGGAAGGCTGCAGCACACAAGTCTGCTCTGGAGCAGCAGGAAAGAGAAAAAGCGCGGCAGGAACGCCTGGCAGCGGAACGACTGCGGGTGGCAGCTAACAGCCGGACGGTTGATCGACCTGTTCAGAAACCGGACCCCCGTGCCGGGGCCGCAGACAATCTTGCCTCCGCAACGACCCGGCAGGCAATTTCCGAGCTGCCACAGGATCGGGAGAAACGGCAAGCTGCCAAGGTTGCCCCGGAAGCCGCACAACCGATTCTCCCCCCGGTCTACGGCGATCTTAAGATGGTGGTGGAAACCGAAAATGATCTGAAGATCTCCGTACTCTTCAGAGAAGTCCCCCAATCCCGCAGATCCAGACCCATGACGCGGGCCGAAGCTACGCGCACCCGGAAGGTTGAACCTTTAGTCCTGAAAACGGTCAGAAATTCACGGGAAGTGATCATAAAGACGGCAGGCCAAGGGGTTTATCTCTTCCTTGCGGAGACGGATGCCGGGGAAACGAACCGGGGCGCATTTACCCTCAAAGTATTCGAATCGACAGCCACTGCGAGGGTGAAAGCCATCGGGAATCGAACGATTGCAGGAAAAACCGTGATTGCCAGGGTGCTGATGCCCGAAGGCATCCTGTGGGAGGACGACACTGCTTTCAGCGGCAGTTATGAGGATTCGGACAGCACGACCAAGTTTAACGCCGACACCGGCCTGGCATGGAAGGAATACAAGAACTGAGCGGCAGTTACACCTGCTGACCGGCCGGCAGCAACGGCACGGCACACTGGAGGGGGTCATGGAAAAGATGCTATCTATTGTTATCGCTGCCTACAACGAAGAGAAGAGGATTCCCGATTCATTGCGCAAGATTCATGACTTCGGGATCGCCCGGGGGCTGGACGCGGAGATCATCGTTGTCGATGACGGCAGCACCGACAGGACGTCAGAGGTGGTCCGAGAGCTGACCCCACTGATTCAAAACCTGAAGCTCATCCGCTATGAAAAGAACCGGGGAAAAGGTTATGCCCTGCGCACGGGAGTTCTGGCATCGCAGGGTAGCCTTGTGCTCGTGTCGGATGCCGACCTTTCCACGCCGATTGAAGAGTTGGACGTGCTCAGGGAGCATCTCGACGACAAAGGGTGCCATGTGGCCATCGGCTCCCGGGCACTGGCACTCAGCCAGCTCATCAGGAAGCAGCCATGGTGGCGCAGGACCATGGGGAAAACCTTCAACCGGTTTGTCAAGCTGCTCATCATGAAGGACTTCTGCGATACTCAGTGCGGGTTCAAGCTGTTCCATGGTAACGTGGCCCGGAACCTGTTCTCAAGGGCCAGGATCGACCGGTTTGCCTATGACGTTGAAATTCTTGCCCTGGCCAAGAAAAGCGGCTACCGGATCGCCGAAGTGCCGATCCGGTGGATAAATGCACCCGGCTCGAAGGTCGATCCCGTCGTCGACTCGCTCCAGATGCTCAAGGATCTGCTCAGGATCCGCTTCAGCCTCGGCAACGTGAAAAGCTACCGTGCCTGCAGCATTCTGATCCGTTAAACAGGAGAAACTGCCGTAGACGTAACCTCATGGCATATTCTCAGCCGGCAGCGTTACTGCCCCCGGCAGCGGCTGTACCAATCAAACTCAGACAAAAAGTTGATCTACCTATCCGACTGGAATCCAGATGAATGAGACATATGCCCTCAAGACAACCGACATCTCATGGATCTCCCGGGAGCGCCGGGTACTGATTGTAGTTATTTGCTTACACTTTGCATTATTACTGGCCATGGGACTCTTCCGCCATTGGGGTAACATGAGCAGCTTGAACGACTTGGGATTCTTCGACCAAGCCGTTTGGGGAACCCTCCATGGTCAATGGTTTCTCGACACAAACAACACGTTTGGACGACCGATAAACTGGCTTAGCTGCCACTTCAATTTATTCCTCCTTCTGTTTGTCCCCCTCTATGCGATTTGGCCCGCCGCCGAATGGTTCGCGATCGCCCAGGCTCTCGCCTTGTCGGTCGCCGCCTGGCCGATCTTTCTCCTCGCGAGCAGGGTGCATTGTTCGGAGCGCGCAGGTCTTCTCTGGGCTGTCATCTACCTGCTCAATCCTTTTGTACTGGGTGCCGCGGCTTGGGACTTCCACCCTGTCACGCTTGCAGTACCTGTCATAGCGGGAGCTTTACTGGCCGTAGAAAAGAAGGACTTTCGCCTGCTCATGATCTCCAGCCTCTCACTGCTACTGATCCAGGAACAATTCGGGCTTACGGTCGCTGGCTTTGGCGCACTATGGAGTCTTAAGCATAGGGATTGGAAGGGGGGGCTCATCCTGACAGGAACCGGCATCCTGCATACCGTGCTCGTTTTGGGATTTATCATGCCGTCATTATCGCCATCGGGCACCCATTCAATGATCGTCGATCATAATGCACAGGATAGCCGTTATGGTTGGCTGGGGGGGTCACTGTTTGAAATTCTTGGGAATATCTTCCTTCACCCATTATGGATGCTAAAGACCCTAGTATCGATGGACGGTACAATCAGTTATTTTATTTTTCTTTCATTACCGTTCATGGGATTTTTTTTCGCAGCGCCAGTCTGGCTTCTTCCGGCTATTGCTGATCTCGCGGCAAATACTCTCTCCGCTAATCCAATGCCCAGGGGGATCATATCCTATCACAGCGTCACACTCGTCCCATTATTGACGGTTTCGTCAATTTATGGAGTCCGCCGCATTGCTCCGCTATTAGCTAAAAAACTAACTATTGCACCTCCAAAGTTGGTTCTGTTGTTTACTTTAGGGCTTACTTATGCACTTGCTCCGTTACCACTGCCCGGTGCCTCGAATTTTTGGCAACCCGTGCAATGGATACAGTCCCCGGATCCAGTTCTGCAACAGATACGGCCGTTGATATCAAAAGGCTCTTCCGTGTCCGTGCAAGCGAACGTTGGTGCACATTTTTCCCAGCATCAGCAGGTATACCGCTACCCCTATAAGGTTGGCGAAGCAGACACCATAGTTCTGCGGCTTGATACACCCACGGGCAACATTTTACCTCATGACAGACGCATGATCGGCACGGTTGCCCATCACTTGCAAATGACTCCCGCTGAATACCTGGCATCCATTGAATGTTTACTAGAAAGCCCTGCCTATGGAGTAACGCTTTGGAATGAGCCATGGTTGGTAGTTTCTCGTGGACCAGATCTTTTGAGCGCTGATAATTTAATTCGGAATAAGTTAGACTCTCTGCGACAATCCTGGCAAATTACTTCGAAAGAATATGAAGCAGTTCTTCAAGAATGCAGGACTAAATCAAAATGAGCAACCACCCCATTAATCCGACTGTCTCCGTATGCATTCCGACTTACATGGGAGCCGAGTTAATCGGCACTGCGATCGAATCGGTGCTTTTTCAGACCTTCAATGACTTTGAACTTATAATTATTGACAATAATTCGACAGATGGTACTGAGACCATTGTTGGCAAATATAATGATCCTCGAATTAGGTTTTTGCGTAATGATCGGAATCTCGGCCCAGAGGGCAACTGGAACCGCTGCCTGACAGAAGCACGTGGTCGATACTTCAAGTTGCTCCCGCATGACGACCTTCTTTCATTGAACTGCCTTGAATTACAGGTTGCTGTACTTGAAGCGGATACGGAAGAGCGCATTGCCCTGGTGTTCTGTGCCCGTACAATCATCGATTCTCTGGGTCGGAGCATCATGACGCGGAATTACCCACGACACCGAGGCGGGGTAATCAGTAGCCGATCTGCAATACGAGATTCCCTTCAATCTGGAACCAACCTCATCGGAGAACCTGGCGGAGTGTTGTTTCGAAAAAGTCTTGCCGATAAAGTCGGTGGATTCGATGCAAGCATCGGCTACGTTGTCGACCTCGATTACTGGTTTCGTTTACTGATTCGAGGTGATGCATACTACCTGCCAGAGAAACTCGTTTCTTTCCGCATTGCAATCGGGTCATGGAGTGATGCAATTGGAAACAAGCAAAAAGATGATTTTCTGCGTTTTATTGATAAAGTAGCCTCGAATCCGGCGTTTGCTATAGAGAAATCCATTTTCATTACAGGCAAAGTGATGGCGAGGGTAAATAACCTGCTCCGTTTATGTTTGTACAAAATTCTTCAAATCAGAAACCGGCAATCATGACATCTGAGTTCTCTAAAGACTATACGGAGCAACTACGATGCATCCGTCAACCTTTCCATAGGTTGTCTTAGATCGAGAAGAATACCTCAAATGTATCCCTTGAAAATTGCCCGAAAAAAGTACGAAGTTTTTCACGGAAACCAGTTCCTGCGTTTCGTTGTAGTTGGCGTTTTCAACACCTTACTGGCCTATGCGATCTATGCCCTTTCGCTAGCAGTTGGATTTCCCTATCCAATTGCAAACTTCATCGCATTAGTCTTTGGAATCATTATCAGTTTCACGACACAGGGTAAAATTGTCTTCAATAGTCTGGAGTATCGTCGATTCTGGCGGTTCTTATTGTGTTGGTCTCTGATTTACTGCATCAACATAGCAATTATCCGAGAGCTCATTCACCTTGGATTTGGTGCGTATGCAGCAGGAGCCTTAGCACTTCCAGTCATTGCTGTGATTTCCTTCGGCGTGCAAAAGTTTTTCGTATTCACTCAAGAGAATGCAGTATGTTGTTCGCAGACTTCATTTAAAGAATGACTCCCCCACTGACGATTCCAAGAGGCATAACATGTCTATCAAACTCGCTATTGTAGTGCCTTGCTATAACGAAGAAGAAGTTCTACCCGAAACCAGCCGACGCTTGGTTGGTCTGCTCGATCGCATTCAAAACGACAGACTGATTGCACCGGAGAGCGCTATTTACTTCGTTGACGATGGCAGCAATGATCAAACATGGCAGATCATTCAGTCCTTGACCTTGGTTGACTCACGCGTCTGCGGGATCAAGCTTTCCTGCAACCGTGGACACCAGAACGCTTTGCTTGCCGGGCTCCTGACCGCGCCGGGAGACGCGATAGTCACCGTCGACGCTGACCTCCAGGACGACATCAGCGTTATTGAAGAGATGGTAAGACGTTTCCAGCAAGGGAGCGAGATCGTGTATGGTGTTCGCAAATCACGTGCGACGGATACACCCTTCAAACGTTGCACGGCCAATGCGTATTACAAACTTCTTGGATGGATGGGAGCCAAGGTCGTCTATGGGCATGCTGACTTCCGCCTGATGGGAAGGCGGGCAGTTGAATGTCTGCGCGAATATTCGGAGGTCAATCTTTTCCTCCGTGGGATAGTGCCGCAATTGGGATTTGCAACAACAACGGTGTATTACGATCGTGCCGAGAGGTATGCCGGTAAATCGAAGTACCCATTCGGGCGAATGCTCGCCTTGGCAGTCGACGGGATTACTTCGTTCAGCATCACCCCCCTTCGACTTATTTCCACCTTGGGACTCATGGTCTGTTTGTTGAGTTTAGCCATGATCGTGTGGGTCATTTACGGTCATCTAGTTTTGAATTCAACGATTCCCGGATGGGCATCGTCGGTGATACCGATCTACTTTCTCGGTGGGATCCAATTACTTGGCATTGGAATTGTCGGCGAATACATTGCCAAGATGTATCTCGAAACAAAACGGCGACCGCGCTTTCTTATAGAACGAATAGTCCCTGCACCACCTGACCAATCTGGCTTGACGGCGTGTCGACTTGATCCGTCAGGCGGGGGGAAAAACCACTGGACGTAACCTCATGGCGTCTCGTCAGTCGGTGGAAACCCTATCTCCGTCGGCGGCACCGGGGCCGGAACCAACGGCTGCAGGGGCGACCCGCCATGTTCCGGGCAACTCACCTCCGGCACGGTTCCGGAAAGGAACAACTCGTCCCGCTTCTCCGGGCAGTCGGCATTGGCAGGATAGCCGGTAAGCTGGTCGATGGTGACCTTCGCCACCGTTTCCGGCTGGATGAAATCCACCGCCGGCCTGGTGGCCACTGCCTGACGCATGAACTGCTCCCAGATGGGAGCGGCGATCGCCCCGCCGGTAAAACCCTTCCCCCCCGGTTTTGGCTTGTCATGCCCGACCCAGACGCCGGTCACCACCTGCGGCGTATAGCCGATGAACCAGGCGTCGCGGTAGTCGTCGGTGGTGCCGGTCTTCCCGGCCGACGGCCGCTCCTGGCTGAACTTTTTCAACCCCTTGGCAGTGCAGTAATTCATTACATCCCGCAGCAGGTCGGTGGCCACAAAGGCTGCCCCCGGCGAGAGTACCGGGGCAAGGGCCGGCGGGTTCTCCGTCACGGTATTACTCCTGCGGTCAAGGATGCGGATAATGGTCCGCGCCTCGGTGCGCATCCCGCCGTTCGCCAGGGGGGAGTAAGCCTGCACCAACTCATGCAGGGTGACCTCCTCGGTACCAAGGGCCAGGGAAAGGTCGTTGCGCGCCTTGAGCGGCAGACCCATCCTGCCGGCAACATCGGCAAAATAGGGGACCCCTATCGATTCAAGCAGCTTCACGGCAATGACGTTGTTGGAGTAAGCCAGGGCCTGCCTGAGGGAAAGGGAGCCGTACTGCTCCCTGCCGTAGTTCTGCGGCGTCCAGCTGCTGCCGTTCTCCCCGCGGCTATAGGCGACCGGCGCATCATCCCAGATGCTGCCGGCGGTAACCCCGTTTTCCAGCGCGGCAGCATAGATCAGCGGCTTGATGCTTGATCCCGGCTGGCGACGGGCATAGAAGGCGCGGTTATAGTTGCTCTTGCCGAAATCTACCCCGCCGACTGCCGCCAAGAGGTCTCCGGTGGCGATATCCATGCTCAGCAGCGCTCCCTGCAGTTGGGGAGAAACCCGCTTGACCCCGTCACGCAGAGTCTGCTCGGCCAGTTTCTGCAGCTTCAGGTCCAGGGCAGCGGTCACCTCCAGCCCCCCCAGCTCGACGATCCCCTGGCCGTAGCGTTCGACCAGCTTGTTCCTGATATGGGCCACGTAGTAGGGCGCCTGTCCGGCCGGCGTCACCGCGGCGCTGCGCGAGCGGATCGTCTGCCGCTGCCTGGTGGAGATCATGTTCAGGTCAAGCATCCGCTTCAGAACTATATCCCGACGCGCGGTAACCTTCGCCGGATCACCCAGAGGGTTGTAGCGGCCCGGGTTTTTCGGCACACCGGCGAGCAGGGCGCATTCGGCATCGGTCAGCTCCTCCGGATTCTTGTCGAAATAGAAACGTGCCGCCTGGCCGATCCCCCAGGCACCGTTGCCGTAGTAGATCTCGTTGAAGTACATCTCCAGGATCTGCTTCTTGGTATACTTCTTCTCGAACTCCACCGCCATCATCCCTTCCTTGAGCTTCCGGTCGATGGTTTTCTCCGCCGAGAGGTACTTGTTCTTGATCAGCTGCTGGGTTATGGTCGACCCACCCTCTGCCAGCCTCCCCTTTACCACATCCTTCACCAGCGCCCGGGCAATGCCGCGGACATCGATGCCGCCATGCTCGTAGAAACGGGAATCCTCGACAGCCACCAGCGCATTCTGCAGGAAGACCGGAATCCGCTCGATGGGGGTCCAGTAGCGCCCCTCCGGCAGGATCCTGCCGACGAAGCGCCCCTCCCGGTCAAAGATCTTGATGGAAGAGTAACCGGTGGAGATGATGGGGTAGGCGGCGATCGCTTCCTGGGCCCGAACCGACGGAGCGAAGCTCAGGATCAGGAAACAGCAGAGAATGGAGCAGGTAATCCATTTATGAAACCGGGGAGAAAAGTGGCCAAGCAAGATAATCGTTACTCCTTGAGCAGGTATAGGAGCCTGTCGAACTTAGGAAATTGAAGCGAAAATTCGACTGGGCGAGGGCAGATTTTGTCGATTTTGCAGGTCAATAGTTATTCTATTGATCAAGAAAGCGGCGAAATATGAACCGTCCAGACGGATTTGCAGCAGATTTATTCTAAGTCCGACATGCTCCTTAAACCGCTGGGAAACGGCTGCGGTTCGTCCGTGTAGGATACAGGAATGACCAGGGGTGCGTCCAGTGAATACCTCGCTGAAGCCTCACCCCGCGCTCACGCCGTCCCGATGCGCTGTTCCGGCGGGAGGACAAAGTAGAAAGTCGCCCCCTTGTCCACCTCCCCCTCCGCCCATACCCTCCCGCCATGGCGGTGAATGATGCGCTGCACCGTGGCCAGCCCTATCCCGTGACCTTCGAAATCGCTCTTTTTATGCAACCGTTCAAAGGCAGTGAATAACTTGTCTGCCTGGTTCATGTCAAAGCCTGTGCCGTTGTCACGAATGAAGTAGGTCCGTTCACCGTCGCATTCCGTCACGCCAAAATCGATGACGGTTGTCTCCCTTTTACCGGTGTACTTCCAGGCATTGCCGATAATGTTCGCCATTACCAGACGGAGAAGGTCAGGGTCTCCATAGGCAGTTACGCCGTCTGCGATGGTGAACACCGCCTGTCGCTCCGGATGAACCAGTTGGAGTTCCGCGGCAATGACCCTGGCCATGGCGGAAAGATCGACCGTGGCAAGGTTCAAATCACCGCGGGAGATGCGGGAAAGACACAACAGGCTGTTGATGAGTTGCCCCATCCGCTCCGTTGTCTTGCATATCTCCTGCAGGACGCTTTTGCACTGATCGTTGATATTGCTGCCGCACAGCTCCATGATCACCTGACAGCTGAGGTTGATCGTGGTTAAGGGTGTCCGCAAGTCGTGCGATACGGTATAGCCGAACGCTTCAAGTCCCTTGTTGGCCTCTTCCAGTTCGGCGTTCAATTTTTTGATTTTTTCTTCCGCCTCCTTGCGGGCGCTGATGTCACGGTCAATCCCCCTGAAGCCGGTGAAGTTACCTTCGGCGTCAAAGAGGGGGACACCGCTCGTCTCAAGGACAACCTGGTAACCGTCCTTGTGCAGATTGACGTTTTCCAGCCCCTTGAACGGCATCGGGCTACCAATCAGTTCTGTGAGGGCCGGCTTGAGCCGGGCCGCTTCTTCGGCAGTCATCAAGTCGAGGGGAGTCTTTCCGATCAGCTCGGCCGTTTCATACCCGAGGAGTTCCCCGACCACCGGACTGGAATAGACGTAACGCATGTGTTCGTCCACTTCCCAGACCCAGTCGCTCGTGTTTTCCGTGAGCTCGCGAAAACGCTTTTCGCTCTTGAGCAGGCTGCTCTCAGCCTGTTTTCGCTCGGTGACATCGGAGCATGTACTGATGTAACCGGCAAAGTTTTCAGGGGGGGTATAATAAGGCTTACTCTGGTCGATGACCCAGCGATATTCCCCGTCATGGCGACGCAGGCGGTACTCCAGGGTACAGGGTTCCCGGGCAGCAAACGCCTGTCGGCAGGCATTTTGACAAGAATCGAGATCATCGGGATGGATTGAGGCTTTCCAGCCATCGCCCCGTTCCTGTTCAAGGGTTCGGCCGGTAAAGGCAAGCCAGGTCTTGTTGAAATAGTTGCATGTGCCATCAGGACCCGAACAGCGGATCAGGGTGGGAAAGTCCTCAAAAATTTCCAGATAAAAATTTCGCGCCTGGCTGATTTCTTTGACTGAATGGGCTATCAGCAGGTAGAGAAGTGTCGCCGTGACAAGAATAAACAGCAATCCCTTGATAATGGAGAACTGGACAGCGGTGGCCCGGTCCTGTATCAGCAGCGCCAGAATTTCATCCGAGAAATAAATCCATGCACCGCCTGCCAGCAGATAGAGCATGGCAAACTTCAGTGCTATGGGGGACATATGCTTCCGGAACATGCGCAGGTCCTTTAGGGAGCAGTTGCTGGTAAGCAGGCACTAGCCGAACTCTTCTACTGTAAAGTTAGTACATTTTAACATATTTTTATGGCTGAAGAAATAATATTGACGTTTCTATTCAGGAGCAGCCGGGAGGTTGGGTTGCGAAAACTGGCTGAAAAGTGCGGACTTTCATTCGGCGCAGCAGGAAAGCCTGGTTATGTCCCGCGAGAAACCCTGGGCGCAGAGGCGCAGTCCCTCGCTCATGGTCGGGTAGACGGGGAGCGTGGTGGCCAGGTCGTCGATCGTTGCATGCAGCCGCAGGGCGAGAGCCGCCGCGTTGATCAGCTCGGCCCCCCGGTGGCAGAGGAGATGCACGCCGAGCAGCCGGCCGGAAGACCGGTCGGCAACCATCTTGATCACCCCGGCGGTATGGCCGGTGACGTGGGCCTTGGGGATGGCGGCAACCGGCATGACGTTGACGACCACGTCGAGTCCGGCCTGGCGGGCGCTCTCCTCGCTGTGACCGACGAGCCCCAGTTCCGGATCGGTGAAGATGGCCATGGGGGCGCTCAGGTAGTCCATCGGGCAGGCGCAGCCGGGATTGAACATGTCGTCCACTGCCAGGATCCCCTCGCGGGCACCGACGGTGGCGATCATCATGCCGCCGGTCACATCGCCGGCAGCCCAGATCCCGGGAACGGATGTCCTCAAATGGGGGTCGGTAACGATAAACCCTTTCCGGTCAACCGTCACCCCCGCATGCTCGAGTCCGATGCCTTCGGTGGCCGGAGCGGTCCCCACCGCGAGAAGCAGCCTCTCCCCCTTGAACTCCTGCCGTACCCCGTCAACTTCGGCGGAAACCGTTGTCACCCCCCCGCCGGCGCCGGCCGAACAGATAGTTGCATTCAGGACGACGCGCACCCCCGCTCGCATGAGAAGATCCCGCAGGGCTTCAGCCGGCTCACGCTCCACCGCCGGCAGCAGGCAGTGGCCATGCTCCAGAATCGTCACGGCCGTGCCGAGACGATTGAACATCTGTCCCAGTTCCACGGCAATGACGCCGCCCCCCACAATGATCATGGAGTCCGGTATTTTTTTCAGGAGCAGGGCAGTGCGGCTGGTGAGGAAGTCGACGCCCTTCAGACCCGGAATCGCCGGTACGCGCGGCACTCCCCCCACGGCAACCAGGAAACGATCGGCACGAAAAGACCGTTCATCCACCTCAATGGTGCGCGGGTCAAGAAATCGTGCGGTCCCCTTGATCAATTCAAGCCCGGGAAAACTCTGCAGCACATCGAGATAGCGCTCCTGCCGGAGCCGCTTCACCACCTGATCGCGGCGGGAGGAGAGCCGTTCGACATCTACCTCGGATCGCCAGTATCCGAGACCGAGAGCCGCGCCCAGCCCGGCCTCATGGCTGAAGAGCGCCGCATGGATAAGGGTCTTGCTGGGGATGCACCCCCAGTTGACGCAGGTCCCCCCCATGACGCTCTTTTCCACCATCAGCACCCGGGCGCCGTAGGAGGCGGCATGCAGGGCAGCGGCAAAGGCGGTCGAGCCGGAGCCGAGAATTATCAGGTCAGCGTGGTTTTCGGTTTGTTTTTCCATATCATTAAGTATAACAGACGAGCCGCCTGCCATCAGCCGGGCAATGATTTTCTTCATACCGGACCGCGGAGATCACAGGGCATCGGCGGCGATGATCCGCTCCAGGGTGCGGCGGATATAGAGCAGAGAGAGCACGGTCGCCAGCCAGTTGACCAGCAGGATACCCCACCAGACTCCGCTCACCCCCAAGCCGAGCACCATGGTCAACAGCCAGAACACCGGCACCGGCGCCACGAACTGGCGCAGCAGGCCGAGGATCATGGCAAACCGGGGAAGCTGCAACCCCTGCAGGGCAAAGGAGTTGATGTAGAGAATCACGTACGCGGGGAAGACAAAGGAAGCAATCCGCAGGTAGGTTGCGCCGATTGCCACCACACCGGAATCCCTGGTGAAGAGAAGCATGAGCGGTTCGGCCAGCAGGAATACCAGCAGGGTGCCGATACTGATCAGAATCAGTCCGAATGCGAGGGCAGTGCGGACGATTGTCCGTACCCGTTCATAAAGCCGCGCCCCGGCATTGCGGGCCACCATGGTCAGGGTAGCCACGTTCAGCCCCATGACCGGAAGCAGAACGACCTGCTCGATGCGGGTACCGATGCCATAGGCTGCCATTGCCTCGTGGCCAAACCGCCCCACATACCAGCTGATGACAAACACACCGATGGCAACGGTCAGCATGGTCAGGCTGGAGGGGAACCCCTGGCGGGCCAGGTTTCTGAAGAACGTCATGCGCGGTCGGTAGAGTGCCCATGCCGGATGGCCGAGCAGGCCCGTCTTGCGCGCGCGGCGGTGCAGGTAGACCGTCCCCATCGCCTGGATGGTCACCGTCCCGAAGGCGATTCCCCTCAGGCCGAGCGGAGGGAGGCCGAACCCGCCGTAGATGAACCACGGGTCGTAGACGAGGTTCAGGAAAAAGGCGATGATCAGGAAATTGCGGAAGCTTTTGGTATCGCCGGTGGCATTGAGAATGGCGTTGTGTGCCTGGTTGACCACGAAAAAAACGGCGCCGCTGAACATTGTCCCCATGTAGGCAACCGCCAGCTCCAGGTAGGCGCCGCTGGCCCCGAGCAGCCTGAACAGGGCCGGCGTCATGAGTACCCCCGCCAGAGTGAGCAAAAGGCCGTGGATCAGGGCGAAACTGATGGTCTGGGCTGCATAGACGGTCGCATCCTCCCGCTTTCCGGCACCGAGGGCATGCCCCATCAGGGCGGTGGCGCCGCTGGAAATGCCGCTGGCAACGGCGATGATGAGGAAAAAGAGCGGGAACGAGATGGAGACCGCTGCCACGGCCTCGGTGGAGATCCGCCCGGCGTACCAGGTGTCCACCACGTTGAACATGGTGTTGAAGAAAAAACCGATCCCCACCGGCACCGCGAGCCGCCGCAGGAGAGACCCAACCGGGTGGGTGATGAGGTCATGGGCGCTCTGCATCGTTGGCTCGTTCAGTCCCTTCCATCTCCCAGCACGGCAGTGCCACGAAAAAGGTGCTCCCCTTCCCCGGTTTGCTTTCCACCCAGACCCTGCCGGAGTTCAACTTGATGATTTCGCGGACGAGGGCAAGACCGAGACCGGTCCCGCCGATCCGCCTCGTATCGGTGTTGTCGACCCGGTAGAACTTCTCGAAGATCAGCTCCTGCAGATCGGCGGGAATGCCGATCCCTTCGTCGTGGACCGAAACGACGATCTCGGCCCCGTCCTGCCGGGCAGCCAGGGTCACCACCCCCCCATCGGGAGAATACCTGATGGCATTGGAGATCAGGTTGCAGAAGAGCTGGTGGAGCTGATCACCGTCCCCGCGGATATCCGGAAGCCCCGGAGGCGAATCGATGACGAGCCGATGCCGCGGAGACATGCCGGCATAGGCCGCCGCCGTATTTTCCAGCAACTCCCTCACCGGCAGGGAGCGGAGAATCGCATGTTCGGACCTGGAGGCGTGGCGCTGCAGCTGCAAAAATGTTCCGATCAGCTCGTTGAGTCGCTCACTCTCCTTGTGCATGATCCCCAGGTACTCCCTCCTCGCGTCCTCTCCCACATCCTGTTCGAGAAGGAGCTCGGTAAAGCCGATCATGGCGGTCAGCGGTGTGCGCATCTCGTGGCTCAGCGCCGAGATCATCTCATCCCTGATCCTCTCGATCTCCTTCCTTTCGGTGATGTCGACGGCAATCTCGATCCTCACCAGCCTGCCGTCGGTCCAGCGGATTGCCCGGTCGATGCACTGGAACCACCTGCCGGTCCGGGTATTCCTGAACTCCCATACATAGGGTGGCTGCGGCTTGCCGTCCTTCACCAGAGTGTCGTTGGTGCAGAACTCGCACGGTCCTTCCTGGCCGACCTGAAGAACCTCGTGGCACTTCTTCCCGTGCCAGTCGCCGCCGAAGAGTGATGATCCGAAACTGTTTACGTAGAGAAGACGGTAATCCTCCATGTCCGCCACATAGACAACCGCGTTGAGAGAGTCGAAGATGGTCGACAGCTGGGAAAATTGCTCCCGGAGAGCATCCTGCGCCTGCCGTTGTCCGGTGATGTCCCGGTTGCTCCCCCGGTTGCCGAGGAAACGCCCCACATCGTCAAAAACCGGCTGGCAGACATGGCCGATCCAGCGGGTTTCGCCGTCCGGCCGGACAATACGGAATTCCAGGTCGCCGGACATGCATCCGCTGACAACCTCGCGCCTGTGTGCAAGAAAGAGCGGGATGTCGTCCGGGTGGATGATACGGACGAGGAGTCCTGGGTCGGCGGAGAACTCTTCGGCCCGATGACCGGTCACCCGCAGGCATGAGGGGGAGTTGTAGATGAACTCCCCCTCCGGGCTCACCCAGAACTCCCAGTCATGGGTATTTTCGGCGACGATCCGGTAGGTGACCTCTGCCTCGCGCAGCTCACGGACGTAACGCCGGATGAGCCAGGCGAGAAGCAGCGCCGTGGTGACGACGAAGAAGAGCCCCTTCCAGGTCTGCAGGGTTGTGAGAAGGCGGTTGTCGCTTACCAGATAGGCGAGGAGCCGGTCGGAAAAGAGTATCCAGAGCCCGGACACCGCCGCATAGAGGGCGGCGATCCTGAAGGGGGTCATCTCCCCACCCGAAGTTTTGAACAGTCCGGGCAACCTACCCATGTACCACTCCCCCCCGGCATCAGCCCCGGAGACAACGTCCTGTCGCTAAAATCGGCCAACAGGTTTCATTATAACGTGCTCCGGGAAAATTTCAGGATTCGCGGAGGCTTGAGATGCCGATTACATGCTTTTATTCAGGCATCGCATGGACAGGTCATTGCAATTCATTGACAACCTCGGCAATTATACCATGCGGGATTCGCAAGAGATTTCTTATGAAACTGGATATAGATCCGACAGATGATAAAATGTAAGCCTGATCGCAGCCTTGCCCGTTGCGAGTACAATGAATGACCGGGGGAGGGGGAAATGAATTTGACCAGAAGCGAAGTCATCGACCAGATCGTCGCGAAACGCGCGGAGGGGCAGTACTTCATCAAGTCCTGGGAAACCGGTCACACCTTTGTCGACATCGATCTTATTGAACGGTACATGGACAAACCCGGTCAGCAAGCCATCGAGGGGTTCGAGCTGCTCAACATGGAGGAGATGTGGCAGACCCTCATCGACCTTGATCCGGACAAGCTGACGCGGATGCAGACAGCCGACGGTGAGGTCATCGAGTGGACCTGGAAGGACAGCCACGGAACGGAACAGAAGACCATCTACCCGTTTACCCCTGAGGGTATCATGACCATCATCGACGACGAGTTTTTTGCCTGACGGCTTTGTGCTGTCGCCCTCACGTGATTCCAGGGGGCCAACAGAATCAAATAACTGGGTGCATCAGGAAAGAGCTCTCTTCTCTTTGCCTTGCAGCATTCTCCTGCCGACCCACTGGTTTGCAAACTGCCAGGCAATCCTGCCGCTCCGGTCACCCTTGACATGGGACCAGTCCACTGCCTCCCGACCGATCTCCCCGTCCCACTCATGCTGCAGCCCGTTTTTGTCGCAGAGCCTTTCCACCCACAGCCTGGCCACCTCCAGGTACTGATCCTGGGTAAAGGGGTGGAAACCGACCCAGAGTCCGAATCGGCCGGAGAGGGAGATCTTCTCCTCCACCGATTCCCCGTGGTGGATTTCATTGTTCACCAGCATGGCGCCCCGGTTGTCGCTCTCGTATTCGGGGAGCAGGTGGCGGCGATTCGAGGTGACGTAGATAAGCACGTTTTCCGGAGGAGCATAAACCGAGCCGTCCAGCGCGCTCTTCAGTACCTTGTAGCTGGACTCGCCGGTCTCGAAGGAGACGTCGTCGGCAAAGATGATGAACCGGTACGGTTCGTTTCTGATCTGGTCGACGATGTCCGGAAGATTGACCAGATCGCTCTTGTCCACCTGGACCACCCTGAGCCCATGGTCGGCGTATGCATGAAGCAGCGCCCGCACCAGAGATGACTTCCCCGTCCCCCGTGTCCCCCAGAGGAGAACGTTGTTGGCCGGATAGCCTGCCAGAAACTGGCGGGTATTCTCCACCACGACCTCCTTCTGCCGCTCGATGCCGAGCAGGTCGTCAAGCTGCATGTACGCCCCGCCCCGCACCGGCTCCAGGTAGCCGCTCAACGCCTGGCTCCGCCAGCCGGCTGCCAATGTTTCCCGCCAGTCCACCGGTGGAGTCGGCCTGGGAAGAAGCCGCTCCAGGGAGGTCAATACGCGTTTCAGTTGCAGGGTCAATTCTTGGTCCATGGGGCACATCGCTGGAATCCTCAGTTTGATTTTTTTGAAAATTAGATGGAATTTCAAGGGAGTAGACGATTTTCCACAAAATCTGTGGATAACCTGTTGACAACCATGTGGACAGACAGCTAAAGCGATATTTTATCCAATGATTTTTACTCTGTGCCTATTTTTTAGGCAGCTACACTTTTCTGTATTTTCAGATAGTTACAGCAGCGAGACGTCAAATCAGCTAGTTACAACAAGACTACCAAAGTCTTATTAGATCCATAACGCCCTGTCAAGCTTTTTCTGTGTAAAACATGGCTGAATTCCCCCATGAAATCACCTTGTTGGATGAAGAGACACTCACCCCCTTCCATCTGTCACCGACCCAGTATCTTTTTCCGCAACAGCGCGGCTGCCTCGCCGGCCTCGGAACTCTTCAGACAGAGGGAACCGACGGCATAAACGAGAACGGCAGCGCCGATCCCCCCGCCCAGGACACCGCATTTGATCAGCTTCCCCCCCTCCAGCGACCAGTCGATCATGCCGAGGATGAGAAATGCGGCATAACCGGCGGGGATGGCGGCAATCAACCCTTTGATGGATGCGGTGAGAACGCCGCGGCCGCCGAACGGGCCGATCTTCCGCCGGAGGAAGTACAGCAAAAGAAGCATGTTGACCAGCGCCGACAGGGAAGAGGCCAGAGCCAGACCGGCATGGAGCATCGGCCCCATCAGGGCGAGGCTGAAGAGCAGGTTGGCGATAAAGGCGACAAAGGCCGTCAACACCGGGGTCCTGGTATCTTTCAGTGCGTAGAATGCCGGGGCCAGGACCCGCACCATGGCAACAAAGGAGAGCCCCACGGAGTAATACAACAGTGCCCTGCCGCACTGACCGGACTTGTAAAAGTCGAACTCCCCACCCATGAAGAGCAGTGAAAAGATAGGGGTAGCCGCAACCATCAAGCCGACCATGGCAGGTATGGTGATGAACAGAATCAGGCGCAGGCCGAAGCGGAGAGACCCCTTCATGGCTTCCAGATCGCCTTCTGCCGCCTGCCTGCTCAGGGAAGGGAGAACCGCCTGGGCCACGGATACGGTGAAAATCCCCTGGGGAAACTCGAACAGCCTCTGGGCATAATAAAGGTAGGAGACGCTCCCCTGGGGGAGAAGCGAGGCGAGAATGTTTCCTACCGTCAGGTTGAGGTAGTAGACACCGACACCAAATACCGACGGCCCCATGAGCAGGGCGATCCTGCGCACCGCTGGCTGATTGAAGTCAAAGCGGGGACGTAAGGGAAACCCCTTTTTCCAGAGCACCGGGAGCTGCAGCAGCAGCTGGAGAAGTCCGCCGGCCAGCACCCCCACCGCCAGGGAGACGATGGGGACGGCAAAGAAGCCGTGCAACAGGGCGGCACAGAGGATCATGGAGAGGTTGAGGAAGACGGTTGAGATCGCCGGAGTGAAAAAGTGGCGGAGCGTGTTGAGAATTCCCATGCAGAGCGCCACAAGGCTGACGAAGAAAATGTACGGGAACATGAGCCGGTTGAGCAGGACCGTCAGTTCCAGCTTGCTCGGCTCTGCGGCAAAACCGGGAAACATGAGCCGGACGATCTGGGGTGAGAAACAGATGCCGGCAACCGTGATGCCGGCCATGACGATAGTCAGCAGGGTGAAGCAGATGTTGGCCAGCTCCCGTGCCTCCTTTTCGCCCCGCTGGGTATATGTTTCGGAAAAGGTCGGCACGAAAGCCGAGGTCAATGCCCCTTCGGCAAAGAAGCGACGGAGCATGTTCGGTATCTGGAAGGCTGCAAAAAAAGCGTCGGTGGCAAACCCCGCACCGAACAGGCGGGAGACCACCATGTCCCGTACCATCCCCATGATTCTGGAGAGAATCGTGGCAAAACCGAGCACACCGGCGGCCCTGGCAATATTCTTCCTTTCGGACACAAAAAACCCCGTAACATCAGTCGTTACGGGGTTTTTACCATACTCGCGCGAAAAGTGGAAACTTTATCCGATCAGCTTGGCAAGGCGGGATTTTTGCCTCTCCAGCTTTGCCTGCCCTTCGTCAATAATCTTGATCAGGTCGAGCTTGGCTTCGTGGGCCAGGTCCTTTCCCCGGTCGAGAATATCCTCGGCACGCTCGCCGATTGACTCCACCATTCCGTGGACATTGCCGGCAAAATCATCGACGATATCCTCGGCCTGTCTACGAACCTTGCGACTGTAGCGGGAAATGTCCCGCCTCGTCTGCCGTCCTGACTGGGGTGCATAAAGAAGCGCCACCCCGGCACCGACAAGTCCACCGGCCACAAGCAGAATTCCGCCCAGCATCGCGTTTTTTTTCACATCACACTCTCCCATGATTTGCCTCCTTGGTCGCAACTTGAGCTTTGTATTATTTGAAAGTATAGCTTCTTCAATGTTACCCTAAAAAATCGATCTGTAAATCATGAATGATTTGACCCTGCAGGCCGCCCCGCCTATAATCCGTAACAAGGAGAAGAACTAATTAGATGGGTACACGCAGATTACCGGCAGAATGGGAAGAGCAGGACGGCGTCCTGCTTGCCTGGCCACATGAAGATAGCGACTGGGGGCCGGTACTCGAACTGGTCGAACCGGTCTTTGCGGAGATAATTGCAGCCATCAGCAGACACGAGCGGGTTCTTGTCATCGTGCAGGAAAACGGAATTGCCGATTACAAGATTCGCCGGGCCGGCGCCGTCATGGAGAATGTCATCTTTGCGGAGATCCCTTCCAACGACACCTGGGCCAGGGATTTCGGGCCGATTACGGTGCTCGATGATGACTCCCCCCTGCTGCTTGACTTCGGCTTCAACGGCTGGGGGCTCAAGTTCGCCGCCAACCATGACAACCTCATAACCGGACACCTCTGTAAAGCCGGACAGTTCGCCGCGAAGCGTGAAGTGGTCGGCCTGATCCTCGAGGGGGGGAGCATCGAGAGCGACGGCAGGGGCACAATACTGACAACGAGCGAGTGCCTGCTCAGCCCCAACCGCAATCCCCACCTTGACCGGGAACAGATCGAACGGCTCCTGGCGCAGCAGTTCGGCACGGACACAACCCTCTGGCTGGAGAGCGGCTACCTGGCAGGGGATGACACCGATTCCCACATCGACACCCTTGCCCGCCTCTGCCCGGACGACACGATCCTCTATGTCGCCTGTGACGATCCGGCTGACGAACATTACGGGGCGCTCGGCACAATGCGGCGCGAACTGGAGAAGTTTCGCACACGGGCGGGCCTCCCCTTCCGCCTCATCCCCCTCCCCTGGCCGGCCCCCTGCGTCGACGAATCCGGGGAGCGCCTCCCGGCGACCTATGCCAATTTTCTCGTCATCAACGGGGCAGTTCTGGTCCCCACCTACAATGACAAAAAAGACGCTGCCGCGCTGGCAGCGGTGCAGCAGGCCTTCCCCGACCGCACCATCGTCGGCATCGACTGTCGCCCGTTGATTCTGCAACACGGGTCGCTGCACTGCGTCACCATGCAGCTCCCCAAAGGAACCTTGCCATGAAAAAACTGACCGTCGGCCTGATACAGCAGAGCTGCTCGGACAACCGAAGTGCAACCATCGACAAGACCATCACCATGATCCGCCAGGCCGCAGGACGCGGCGCCCGGCTGATCACCCTGCAGGAGCTCCACACCGGCCCCTATTTCTGCCAGTGCGAGGCCACATCAGCCTTCGACCTGGCCGAGCCGGTCCCCGGCCCGTCCACGGAACAGTTCGGCAAAATCGCCCGGGAACTGGGGGTGGTCATCGTCACCTCCCTGTTCGAGCGCCGTGCACCGGGGCTCTATCACAACTCCGCCGTGGTGCTTGAGATGGACGGATCCATTGCCGGCATCTACCGCAAGATGCATATCCCGGATGACCCGGCATTCTACGAAAAATTCTACTTCACCCCTGGGGATCTCGGTTTCACCCCGATCAGTACCTCCGTCGGGAAACTCGGCGTGCTGGTCTGCTGGGACCAGTGGTATCCGGAAGCAGCGCGGCTGATGGCCCTGGCCGGAGCCGAACTGCTCATCTACCCCACGGCCATCGGCTGGGATCCGGCCGACACCCCGGCAGAACAGGAACGCCAGCTCGACGCATGGATCACCGTACAGCGGGGACACGCGATCGCCAACGGACTGCCGGTGCTTTCCATCAACCGTGTGGGCACGGAAACCGACCCCTCCGGTGTCGGCAACGGTATCCGCTTCTGGGGAAACAGCTTCGTAGCAGGCTGTCAGGGGGAGTTTCTCAGCCGGAGCAGCGCGAATGACGAAGAGGTTGCCGTCGTGGAACTCGACCTGGGGAGAAGCGAGGCGGTACGCCGTATCTGGCCCTTTCTGCGAGACCGGCGCATCGACGCATACGGGGAGATCACCAAACGTTTCATCGACGGAAAATAAATATCAACGGTCATACCCATGCAATGGCCAAATAGTTGCGAATTCAACCTTTTCGGGTTGATAAGTCGGACGCAACTCTGCTATAAATAATACGTTTTTAATTCAATTCAAGAGGTCTGCCATGAACGGCCTTAAACTCGGACACAAGCTCATCGGCCTTTTCCTGATAATGGCCATCATCGTCGCCATGACAGGCTTCTTCGGCATTTACAGCCTCAACAAGGTCGGCCACACGATCCAGGATGTAATCATGACCGGTTCGACCCAGTCGAACCAGGTCGTACTGATGAAGACCGCACTGCAGGAGTGCCGCCTGCATCTTCAGGAAACCTCAACCATCAGCAAGATAGACGACTTTGACATTGTCAAGGCGGATTACGAACTGAAACGCGACCGTTTCAGCGGCTATCTCGACATCATCATCAAGGGGAACGCGAAGCTCGGCCTGCCACCCGCCCCCAAGGGGAGCCAACTGGAAGAGCGGGCCCAGGCGGTTACCACGCAGTTGAGCGAATTTGCCAACTCGGCCGAAAAGATGCTCTCCCGCAAGGAAGCCCTCCTGAACGCCGGCAGCGGTGCGGCCTCGCTTGCGGATGCCGAGATAAACCGGATCATGCGTGAAGAACTCCCCGAAAAGAGCGATCAGGTCGCGGCAGCGGTGGATGAACTGCTGGTAACGGTCAATGGCCTGATGAAGCAGGCGAACAAGGATGCTTCCCTGACCCAGCGGAACGCACAGATGACCCTGATCACGGTCATCCTCGTTGCCGTGCTTTTCGCCATTGCCTTCGGCACCCTGGCAACCAGAAACATCCTTACCCGGGTGAAGCGGATGGGAGCAGCCCTGGCGGAGAGCTCCGGCGGCGACCTGACCGTCACGATAGCGGACAGCTCCACCGATGAACTCGGCATACTGGTGCACGACTTCAACAACATGATCACCAAGCTGAGCGAAATGGTGCGCAGGATCAAGGTATCGACCGTCGAACTGGGCCAGGTTGCGGGCAGCATTCGCGAAGCCACGCTGAAAGGGGTTTCAGCCGCTGAAACCCAGTCGGAGAGCGTCATCCAGACATCATCGGCGATTGCCGAAATGAACTCGTCAATAAACGGTGTCGCCCAGGCGATCGACAGCCTTTTCCTCTCCACCTCGGAAAGCTCGTCCTCGACGATGGAGCTGATTGCCAGTATCGAAGAGGTCGCCCTGAACGTGGAAACCCTCTCCCAGGCAGTGGATGAGGTCAGCTCTTCCATCACTCAGATGGCCGCTTCCATCCGCGCCATCGACGGCAGTGTCGCCAGCCTGGTCGATGCTTCGCTGACAACAGCCAACTCGATCGCCACCATGGACTCATCCATCAAGCAGATCGAGCGAAATGCCACTGATAGCGCCAGGATATCGGAAGAACTCCTTGTCGATGCCGAAACCGGACGGCTCTCCGTCGAGGCGACCATTGCCGGGATCTCCGAAATAAAGCGTTCCTCCGTGACAACCTCAGAGGCGATTGCGACCCTGTCTGAAAAGGCAAGCGACATCGGCTCCATCCTCTCCGTCATCGACGAGGTTGCCGAGCAGACCAACCTGCTGGCGCTGAACGCCGCCATCATCGCCGCCCAGGCGGGTGAACACGGCAAGGGTTTTGCCGTTGTGGCCGAGGAGATCAAGGAGTTGTCGGAGAGAACCACCAGCTCGACCAAGGAGATAGCCAAGGTTATCGCCGCGGTCCAGCAGGAGGTGAGCAAGGCGGTAGAATCCATCGCCCTTGCCGAGCAGAGCATCTCTGACGGCGAGCAGCTCTCCTACCAGTCCGGCGAAGCGCTGGCCAAGATACTTGGCGGGGTGAAGACCTCAAGTTCGCGGATTATCGAGATCGCCAGGACAACCGAATCCCAGTCACGGGAAAGCCAGCAGATCCGCAATGCCATCGAGCGCGTTTCGGAGATGATCACCCAGATCGCCACCGCTACCGGTCAGCAGGGGCGTGGCGCAGACATGATCATCGCGGCTGTGGAAAAGATGAAGGGACTGAATTCCCAGGTAAGAAACTCCACGCGCGAACAGAGTACCGTGGGCTCGTTCATCGGGAAATCGACGGAGAACATTACCAGCATGATCCGCAAGATCAAGCTGGCAAGCGATGAGCAGGCGCGGAGCAGCGCCCTGATCCTGCAGTCTGCCAACGAGATCCAGAAATCGACCGAAAGCAGCCTTGAGACCAACAGGATGACGGATGAGGCGGTAAAACGCCTGTCGCAGCAGAGCGAGCTGCTCAAGGCGGAGATGAATCAGTTTATCGTCGAATAGACACGGAAAGGGCGCATCAATCCGATGCGCCCTTTCTGTGTCTGACAGCCAGCATGTAAAGCCGCTCATATTTTTCTGCAGCAGCCTCCCAGGTAAAACGCACAGCCATGGCATTCCGTCTTAACCGCTCCAGAGCATCCCTCCGGTTGTACCATGTGTAGACAGCCCATCCAACAGTGTCGAAGATTGCTCCGGCGGCAAGTTCGTGAAATTTGAATCCGGTGCCGGTCAGCAGGTTCTCGTCATAATTTTCCACGCTGTCATCCAGCCCTCCGGTTGCCCTGACAATCGGAAGGGTTCCGTAACGCAGGCTGTACATCTGATTCAGGCCGCACGGTTCAAAGGCCGACGGCATGAGAAAGAAATCCGCCCCGGCTTCAATCTTGTGGGAAAGGACGTCTTCATACCCTATGACGGCAGTGAATCGGTCATCATACCTGGCAGCCATGCCACCGAAGTAGAAATGAGCCCATGGTTCCCCCTCGCCCAGCATGGCAATCTGCAGCTCCAGCCCGAGCAGACGGGGGAGCGCCTCGGCAAAGACATCGATCCCCTTCTGCTTGACCATCCTGCCGACCATGCCGATCAAGGGCACGTCATCCCTCTCCGGCAGGCCCAGGGTCTTCTGCAGATCCGCTTTGCAGATTCGCTTGCCGTCAAGGGCTCCCGCCGAATAATTGGCCGCGATGTATGGATCAATTTCCGGTGACCATTCCGAGTAATCCACCCCGTTGAGTATGCCGAACAGGTCCGCCCCCCTCTCCCGCACCACCCCCTCCAGACCCCAGCCATGGGCGGGTGTCTGGATCTCGGCAGCATACCCCTCGCTCACGGTGCTGAGCAGCGTGGCGTGGTAAATACCCCCCTTGAGCAGATTTACCCGATTATCCTTCTCCACCCCGAGGAAGGTAAAATGCTCCCACCCCACGCCGAGAAGCTCCATTGCCGCGGGGGGGAAACTCCCCTGATACTGCATGTTGTGGATGGTGAGCAGCGTTGCGGCCTTACCCACATGGCTGTCCCGACGATAGGTCGTGTTCAGCAGCAAAGGGATGGCGGCGGTATGCCAGTCATTTGCATGAACGAGATCCGGGTGGAAATCGATCATCTTGCACAGCTCCAGGCTCCCCTTGGAAAAGAAGATGAACCGCCGGTCGTTGTCAGGGAACTCAACATTGTTCTCTGCATACAGGTCCGTTCTGCCGAAATACCCCTCATGCTCCAGGAAATAGACCGGAATATCCGTCTCAGGCAGTCGTCCCTCATAAACCGCGCAGTATTCATCACCGGCAGCCCCCATCGGCACCACGAGCACGCCGGGGATACGTTCAAGCCCGAATTTCCTCCGGTCGATTCGATAGTACCGGGGGAGCACCAGGCGCACATCGTGCCCCAGCTTCCGCAGGTATTTGGGGAGCACGCCAACCACATCGGCAAGACCGCCGCTCTTGATGAACGGAACTGCCTCGGATGCGGAAATCAGAATGGAGAGTGACATCAACAACCTCTTCTTTGCTAGGATGGCGACTGCCGGAGGGAAGACCGTCCGGCAGATCGATATTCATTTTATAACCGCAAAGCCATCCGTTGTCACAATAAAAAAAGGCGACCCAATGGCCGCCTTTATTGCTGTTCCTTCTACCCCGCTCTATGCTAAACCTTTTCGGACGCTTTCTTTACCGGTCCGTTCAGCCTGATCGCAGCGGCGTATTCCATCCAGAAGATGAGATAGATGGACACCATGGCAGAGAGGCCTATGTTCTGGTTCTCCGGACCGAGGGACTTGGCGAGTATCGGCGAGGCGAATCCCGCCCCCAGCGTTCCGGTCGCCCGCTCAAGAATGTAGAACACCACCAGTGTCACTGCCGTGCCGCCGAACATGAGGGCAAGTCCGCGACCACGCTTGACCCAGTATTTCGGGGAGAACCCGAACATGCGCATGAAGATGACGACCCAGATGATCCATACCGAGTAATCGACGGCTGCATCAGGGAGAGCGAATTTGTTCTTGACCAGAAACACCTCGAGAACAGTCACTGCGGCCAGAAGGGTGAACATCCAGGAGAACTTTTCGTCGGCCTGGGAGGTCCAGTTGCGGCTGTCCGGAGCCTTGACCTCCTTGATCGAGTGGCTGTGGGTACCCAGGGCGGAGAAGAGTATCGCAAACCATATGCCGGCGTTATGGAACAGCAGGGAGGCATGATTGCCGGCAACATTGGCGACCCGTGCCATCGGTTCGCGGGCGAAATCGGCGGCAATGCGCATCAGGAACAGGTTTGCGATGATTGAACAGATCGTGATGACCGTTATGGTAAAGATCCGCTTGGGCAGCAGATATGGATCGACCCTGTCCGGAAAGCCGATGATGAAGGCAAACCAGATCAGGAACATGATAAAGGGGATGCCGTAACAGATCCCGAATACCGAATTGCCGGCGAAGTCACCGTTCTGTGCATAGATGATGTAGTTGTTGTTCGGATCGGCATCCGTGTTGGCAGCCTTGACAACATCCTTGGGCAGGGTCTTCACGTGGGGGAGAATACCCATCATGTACCAGCCATGGTCTCCCTGGGCACTGTCCACAACCCAGTACTGATCCCCCATCATCTCGTCCAGCCCCTGGAATATGCGCATGGAAAATGTGGCGCAGAGTGCAACCACAACCAGCAGCAGTATGGAATTCTTCAAACTCATCGGGGTCATGCGGGTATCCTCCTCTGTGAAGGGGTGAATGGTGAAGCGACTTCGACGTTATTCACATTTCACATTTCACTTTTCCCTGATTTATTCCTTATGGGTCGTCCAGAACATGGAAACAGCATTGGCGGCAAAGAGCCCATAAAGCCACATGGTGTTCCAGGCCGGGCCTGACCAGTGACTGCCGCGACCGCCACCGACAACGCCGGATGCAACAACAATTCCTATGAGCGCGGTAAACGAGACCATGGCAACCGCGCGCAGAATTGCGCTGTTGCGCCAGGTGTGGCGCTCAAGCTCCTCTATCCGGGACAGAAGTTCAAGCTCTCTCTCGCTCATCTCTTTTCTCCTTTAACAGTTGGGTGATGATCAGGCAGAGTACCGGCAACACTGCCGCAGTAACCGCGAGTTGTCCAAAATGGAGTGTCATATTGTAAAGCATAGTTCCTCCTCTAGTTGCAACCGGTGCATGGAATCATGTCTGCAGGCATCCTGTCCGACAGCTCCAGATACTTGTGGCACGATGTGAAACTACTGCTGCAAAACCGGATAATCATATTGACATCGTAGGTGGATATGTAGCCGCACCCCACGTCGCAGAGATCTTCGTTCTTACCAAAATAAGGACAGATTTTTTCCGGCATCTCTGTTCCTCTTGTTTCTTTTTCGCACGGCTTCGGGAGGTGGTCGTCACCACCTCCCTGTATGAAGCAACGTGCTTTAGGAGTAACCTGATCTGTATACAGCAACCTGCGTACCAAAATTTACAATCTCGTGTATTTTTCAAATAAGATTCGCAATTTCAGGTAGTTAAATCTGCTCAGGCACCAACATTCCGTTATATCGGCAATTATCTGATTTGCACTACTGCAATCCGGGCCAGGACCTTGAAATTCAGACTCTTCGCAGTCAACGGGCACCAACGGACAACCGTGCGATACAATTGAGTATTTTCTCACTTTGCGTTTCTGCAAACAAAAAAGCCGGATTCGCAATATTGCAAATCCGGCTTGGATGCTCGGTCGTTACAGGCGGCAGGTATTATTTTGCAGTCAATTTTCCGAGGAGGCCCTGCAGGGCCAGTTCATACCCGGCCGGTCCGAACCCGGCTATCTGGCCGAGAACAACCGGAGCTGTCAGGCTCTTGTGGCGAAATTCCTCACGACTATACACATTGGAGAGATGCACCTCTACCGTGGGTATGCCGACAGCTGCGATGGCATCGCGAATGGCAACACTGGTATGCGTGTATGCAGCAGGGTTGATTATGATCCCGTCGCAACATCCCGCTGCCTGATGGATTGCATCGACAATGGCCCCTTCATGGTTCGACTGGAAGAAATCGATCGTAACGCCCAATGCCCCTGCCACTTTTGCCAGATTCTCGTTTATATGCGCAAGGGTTGCAGCACCATAAATGCCTGGCTCCCGCATGCCGAGCAGATTCAGGTTCGGACCGTTGATTACCAATATTTTCATCGCTGCTCACCCCAGCTCATGCTTCAACCGCAACGCCTCACGGGTCAAAAGGTAACGCCCCTTGCCATAATTGCCGCCTGCAACCATGACCAGAACCAGAAAGAAATCGTCATTGATGATTCTGACGAGCACCCTCAGCCTGTCCGTTGCGATGGAAACCTCCTGCATAACGCCGTCTTCAAGCAACTCGACGGTTCGCCTGATATCCCTGAGCAGGTTGGCATACTCCACGGCAACCAGTTGCATGTCACACGGCACTTCAGCGGCTATATATTCATCGATGGGTATACCGTCGTATCCCATGATGATTGCAGCCAGGCTGCCATCAGCTGACTCGGCCAGCGCCTTCAGCGACTCTCTGTACGGCATTCCCTGATCCTCCCGATGTTGCTCAGCCACCCTTCCAGCACGCCCACGGCATCCCTCGTGCTGGTGATGGGTTCGGAAACATTCTCTGTCACGCCGCTGAAACCGGTTGCTTCAGCGGGACTCTCCACAACAGCCACCCCCGGTCCGGAAGGTACCGTCAACTCCTGAAGCCGTGCCAGGTACACTTCATTATCCGGACTTTCACGCAGCAGTTCCCGGTACACCCCGATCCCCTTATCAATCATCCCCTGGCTGATAAAGAGCTCCGCAATGGTTGCCGTCATAACCGCTGGCGGGGAAACCGCCTCTTCCCGCGCGATTTCCGACTCTTCAACCAGGAACTCGTCGGCAGCACTGGCTGCGGCTGGCGCTAACACCGTCGCCGGAGCCGGCTCCGTGGTCACGGTTACCCGCAGGGAAGGTCGCTCGGGAGCTGCGGCAAAGGGGGCAAATGACTCATCCGTGTAGCTCTCTTCTTCAATAAGGTCGTCAGTGAGTTCGAGGATATCCGCATCCAGGATCTCCTCTTCCTCCATCTCGGCGTAATCCCGGAGGGGCTCAGCAGCAGGTTCGGCCATGACGGGAGCAATGCCAGCTCCCGTCGACTGGGAATATGCGACAACCGCTTCGGCCGCATCCGGTTCCAGGTCCGCAACTATCCGCAGACACTGCTCTGCAGCAGCGGCATTACCGGCAGCGGCATAGATGCCGGCAAGTTTTTTCTGGGCATCAAGGTTCTCCGGGGTCACCCGGACGACGACTTCAAGAGCCTTCCGGGCTTCATCGACCATGTTATTTTCCAGGCATGCGACAGCAAGCGACATCTGGCCGGCAGCGAAATCCGGGTGGAGCGCGACACCGCGCCTTGCTATGGCAATAGCCTCTTCCAGAAGTCCGAGTTTCCTGTAGATATCCGCAAGGGGAGCAAAGCTGTAGGCCTGTGGGTTACGGGAAAGGATGTCCTCGAACTTCTTGATACCGGCCCAGAACGATGCCGACTCATTTTCCATTGCCAATCTCCTGTCATGCTGCCAACGACCTGCCGGCAGCGGTTACTCAAGACTCGTTTCCCTTGAACTGCGAAACTCTCTGACGATCTTCAATGATCCCCGTTAAAATTTGCCAGCAGGGCGCGCAGATCTTTCACCTTCTCAATGGAGTAGCCGCCGATACCCCGATTAAAAATGAAACTGACACCATCATCGCTTTTTTTCTTGTCATGGCCGATGACTTCAACATACTCGTCCAGGGAGAACAGGGGCAGCTCAAGAGGGAATCCGATCTCTTCCATGAGCGCGAGTATCCGCCGGGTCTCATCCGCATCGGCAAGGCCACGCTGCTGCGACAGCAGGGCAATTCGCGCCATGCCTATCGCAACGGCCTCACCATGCTTGAATCGTCTGTACTCCGTCAGGGTCTCGACCGCATGGCCGATGGTATGGCCATAATTGAGCACCGCCCTCAGCCCCCCCTCCCGTTCGTCGCGCTCGACCACCGATGCCTTTATGCTGCAGCACGCGGCAACGACATGCAGCAGGGCGGCCTTGTCAATGGCCTTTATAGCCGTAACGTTGGCACTTAGGTATTCAAACAGCCCGCGATCGAGCACGATTCCGTATTTGAGCGCCTCGGCCAAACCGCAAAGATATTCGCGCCAGGGGAGCGTATCAAGGGTGAGGAGGTCGATCAGTACCAGCCGTGGCTGGTAAAATGCGCCGATAAGGTTTTTCCCGCGCGGATGGTTGATGCCGGTCTTCCCCCCCACACTGCTGTCAACCTGTGCGAGCAGTGTGGTCGGCACCTGCACGAAGGGGATGCCGCGCAGGAACGTGGCGGCCGCATAACCGGCAATGTCACCGACGACTCCCCCTCCGAGGGCTACTATGAACGCCCCGCGGTGGAGCCCTTCGGCAAGGAGGCGGTCATAGATCGTCTCAAGCGTCGCGGCGGTTTTAAACTCTTCCCCATCCGGAATCGTGATGACCGCGACCTCATAGCCTGAAGCCAGCAGGCTGCTCCTCACCCTGTCCAGATAGAGTCCGGCAACCGTGGGATTCGTGATCACGGCAGCCTTGCCGGCCAGGGAGACACCGCGGCAGAGGTCACCGAGACGGGAGAGGCAATCTGTCCCTATGTTGATGTCGTATGACCTGTCACCGAGGCCGACCCGTACAACTTCCACTTAAAGCTCCTAAAACTCGCCGAGATAGGCGATATAAGCGTCGTAGTTTCTCCTGATTTCTACCATGCTGTCCCCGCCGAATTTCTCCAGGAACGCGGCAGCCAGCTCTATGGCAACGACCGCCTCGGCAACCACGGCAGCTGCCGGCACCGCACAGACATCGGAACGCTCGACAGTTGCCTCGACTGCGCTCCTGCTGTCCAGGTCAACCGTCCTGAGCGGCTTGTAAAGGGTCGGGATCGGTTTCATGGCAGCGCGCACGACAATATCCTCGCCGTTGCTGATGCCACCTTCGATGCCGCCGGCATTGTTGGTTGCCCGGTAATAACCGGTCCTGACCGAGGAGCCGCCGGCATAGAAGATTTCGTCATGGACCCGTGAACCGGGCGTTGCCGCGGCAGCGAATCCGCAGCCGATCTCAACCCCCTTGATTGCCTGGATGCTCATGAGCGCCATGGCAAGCCGCGCGTCCAGCTTTCTGTCCCACTGCACATGGCTGCCAAGACCTATCGGCACACCACTGGCAATCACCTCGACCACGCCGCCGACGGAATCGCCGGCACTCTTCATGCTGTCGATATGCGCCTTCATGGCGGATTCGGCCTGCTGGTCATAGGTAAACAACTCTGATTTCGAGGCCATGGCAACAAGCTCTTCCGTCGAGAGCTGGGGGCGGACAGCCTTGATCCCCCCGAGTTCGGTCACGAACCCGTTCACCCTGATGCCGAAGGGAGCGAGGAGACACTTGGCTACAGCGCCGACGGCAACCCTCACCGCGGTCTCCCGCGCGCTTGACCGTTCGAGGATATTGCGCACGTCCCTGTGGTTGTACTTCATCGCTCCGGGCAGGTCGGCATGACCCGGGCGGGCGCGGGTAACCCTGATGCTGTCGTCACGGTACTCCGCGGAAGGGGACATCCTGTCGTGCCAGTTCTCCCAGTCTCTGTTGATGACACAGAGCGTAATCGGCGAACCGAGCGTCTCCCCCCATCTGACGCCGGATAGTATCTCCACCTGGTCGGTCTCTATTTTCATCCGTCCGCCACGGCCATAGCCGCACTGACGTCTGGCAAGATCGGCATTGATCTGCTCGGCCGCAACAGCCAAACCGGCCGGCATTCCTTCAATGATTGCAGTAAGTCTGGGTCCATGGGACTCACCGGCAGTCAGGTAACGAAACATGCGCTATTCTCCACTCCATTGTCGGTAAAATTCCTGCTTTAAAATAAGAGGATAAATCGCGTTGCGCCTGAAACACGATTCCCGCGTACCTCCTGCAAGAATGCAGCATTGTAAGCAGGATTAGCGATTATTACAAATAAAAACCGCATAAGATTAAAGTACTGCCTTTAGCGTGAAACCTCACAACCTGCCGTTTATTGAGACAGGAATCCGACCTTTTTCCAACTACCCTCAATACAAAAGACCTCCGTGGGTTAGGCCACGGAGGTCTTTTGTATGTTCACGACTCTAACATCCCGGCTCAGCTAGCTTGCCTGCTCCGGAACCACCGACTTGACCCGGAGTTTTCTGGAGATCGGATATGCCAATCCCAGAGTAAACAGCAGGCTGAAGAACAGCGGATATTTGACGGCAAAGATCAGCGGCGTCAAGGCAAGACGCATCACCATGCGCAGCGTGCCGTGCTTGGCAATGAAATCGGCGATCGGCGGGCTGTGCTTGTAGTAAAACTTGACGAACGCAGTCCCCAGCTCGCTCTGCAGCAGCACGTTGTCGCGGAAATGGCGCAGCACCATGACGTGGGGATCGAGGTAGCTGCCGTAGGCGGCCGTGGCGATGAAGCAGCCACCACCTCCGCCACCTCCGGCGGCAGGTTGCGGAACTGTTCCGTCCGTGGGCGTGCCGCCAGTAGTAGTCCCAGTAGTACCGACAACAACCATACTTCTAGTGGAATTGACCGCCACATCCTTGTCCAGTGCGGAATCATTATCTGCAAGGGCATAGGTAAAGGTGGTTCCTGAAACGGTTCCCGTGATTGGGTTCCACTTGCCACTACTGTCTATTGAATAAAATAGAGGAGTAGTCGGGAAAACCGAACTGTCAAACGTCAGGGTAACCGTAGCGGGTGAACTGGTGAGTCCGGTTATGGTGAATTCACCGGCGGTGGCAACATTAATGTTCGCCGGTTTTGTTGCAATCGGCAGCTGAGCCGTGGTGAGCGGGGTCACCGTACCAACGGTGCCGTTCGAGGCGGCAGTCTGCACGCTCATCGGCGATCCGGTACCGCTCAGGGCAAGCTTGTACTGGATTCCATTCGAATCAGCAAGGATGAGATTACCTGCAAATGTTGTCAGACTATTTGGTAAAAACGAAATCGTAAATGTTTCGCTTGCATTGGCAGCCAGTGAGAACACAGCGGGAAGATCTGTGAAATAGGCACTATTGTCGGTCTTAACCTGGCTCACCGTGACGGTGCTGGTACTGTTGTTAGAAACGGTTACAGTCTTTTTCCCCGTTGAACCAACAAAGACATTGCCAAAATTCAATGTTGTTATAATCGTACCATTCTGATCGGAGAAATAGAACGGCGAGCTCGCAGCAGTCGGGTCGACAACTAGTAGATCATATGTCTTGAATACGGTTGAGAGGTACTGCTTATCCTTAACCTGAACGGCAAAGAATGATTGCCCAGCTGCTGATGGTGTTCCTGTCAGCATACCGGTGACAGAATTCAGAGTAAGCCCAGCCGGCAGTTCGCCGCTGATAACCGACCATTCATATATTCCGCTTCCACCCGTTGCCTTGAAGACAGTTGAATATGTTTTCCCGACTGTTGCGCTGGTGAGTGTGCCGGCTGGAGTAGTGATGTCGAGCAGCGGATTGATTGTTATTGAAAGCGGCTTGTTCGCAACAGCACCGATATTGTCCATTACCGTGACGGTGAAGTTGAATGTGCCGGAACTGGACGCATTGCCGCTAATGATTCCGGTACCGGAATTTAGGGTCAAACCGGGGGGGAGGGACCCTGAACTGATCGACCAGGAAAGTGGCTGAGTACCACCGATTGCCAACAGTGACTGGCTGTAAGGCAGGTTCACTACAGATCCGGCGAGACTGCTCGTGGAAACGGAAAGTGGCGTGTTGATCGGTATTGAAAATTGTTTGGTCGCCGTCTTTGCGCCTTCGACAACCTTTACAGTGAACGAGTAGTTACCCGATGCCGTAGGAGTGCCACTCAACGAGGCAGACTCATCAATATTCTTGGTCAGCAGGATTCCGGGAGGAAGAGAGCCGGCAATGATCGACCAAGTCAGCGAACTACCTGGGGTAGCGCCGGTAGCAATCAGTGTTTCGCTGTAGCCCGCCAGCCCCTGGGTCCATGCCTTGAGGGGTGATGTATTGGCAATGGAAATTGATGTGACATTGATCGTAAGGTTCCGCGGAGCACTGGTGACCTGGGGACTCGAATTGTCGGAGGCTGTCACCGAAAAGGCGTACGAACCAGATACATTACCAATGGTACCGCTGATAAGACCGGAACCGTCTGCCGCCGTTGTCAGCACAAGACCAGGGGGGAGAGTACCAGAGACGACTTTCCAGTTACTATAGGGAACCGTACCGCCGCTGCCGTTAAGGGTAGCACTGTATGCGGCACCGGCTGCTCCATCCGGAAGCGTTGCCGTAGAAACCGTCAGAGGGATTGACCCTGTACCGCTGCCGCTCAGATAAATGGTTGAATTGCCGCCGTTGGAGTTGAAGACAATCTTGTAATTATTGGTCGTGTTCCCCGCATAGGAACCGGAACCGGTGGGGGCGAAACGGACCGTCATGTCGGCGCTGGTACCGGGGCTTATGGTCACCGGTTTGGGCGTGATGATTGAAAACGGCGTGGCAGGATCGCTGATACTGCTGATCGTCAACTGGGTATTGCCATCGTTGCGGATCTTGATGATGAAATCCTTGTACGGGTTCGTTGCGGCGATATCAACGTTGCCGAAATCAATGGCGCCGTTCAATATGGGGATGTTATCGGCATCATTGATAGAGAGCTGGGGAAGCGTGGAAAATTCGAGGAGCTGGGCATAGATATCCGAATTGGCAGGATTGCTGGCATCCTTCCAGACTACCATGAATTTCCTGAAGTCCACATCACCGAAGGCAACGGCTGGTGCAAGTTGGTTGCCCGGCGCAACAGTCACGATGGTATTGCCGCCGCTCAAGTTCCCGTTGGTGGAATCAATAAACTGCGAATAGATGTCTATGTTACTCAGATTGGCAGTGCCATTTCTGGCATCCTCCCAGGCAACAAGAAACCGCTCGTTAACGTTGTCATAAGCTGCAACCGGGGCGGTACGCGGTCCGGCCCCTTTCGATATCTCAATGTTTTGAGGTGTAATGTTCGTAAACGAGCCGATGTCAATCAGCTGCCCCAAGATCTGCTGATCATCCTCCCAGGCGAGCAGTACGCGGTTGGTGTTAGGATTGGTTGCCATGGTTGGATAGAGAGCACTCCCGATGCCGAAACTAAAGTCCTTCACCAGGCCGAGACCATCATCCTTTCGAATCTTGATCTTCTGTTTGTCGACGTCATCGTTAACCCCTTCAAACACCGCGGCATTATAAGTACAGACGCCGGTAGTGGCCGGCGGGGTGATCGTGCCAACCTCATACTTCAGTGTCATGGTGACAGTGGACGTCTGGCCGCTCCAAGCGGCAAAGTAGTTGCCGGTCAGGTCATACCCCAGCTTTGGCGATATTTCATTGGACTGTGCTTTCCATATGGCAGTAAAAGTTCCGCTATCATCGGCAACTGCGCTGCTGGTGACCAGCCCGGAAACGTTTTTCTGGTTTGCGCGAACACCGCTCGGCGAGATCTCCACGGACCGCACGACATTATTGTCAACAACAGGCAGGGGGATGTAGGGGACAATAACCGAGTTATTGCATTTAGCCCCCCGCAGAATCATCGTATTGTCTGGATTGCTGCTCGTATCGAGGATACTCTTGTCAACCCAGGCAATCACGAACCTGTCGATAATCGGATCGTAAATAATGTCCGGATCAGCCTGGCTTATACCATTATCGGCAGTCAGTGTGGTTACATGGTTGGAAACCTGCATTTCAGAGCCTGACAATGAGCCAGCAGGCGTCAAGAATTGGCCGAAAATCTGGCCATAACCTGCTCGGGTATCGGTCCAGACAACCATGAACTTGCTGCTTAGGCCATTCGGGTAAAACGCAACCTTGGGCTGGGTCTGATTCCCATTAGCGGTCGTGATCGGGAACTCGGTGCCGCACGTCATGGTAGTCGTATCGCCGGTCCCCGACCCGGTACAGATGGCGCCATAGATGTCCACATTGTTTGCGCCGTTGCGCATATCGGTCCAGACGGTCAGATATTTGTTATTAACACTGTCATAGGCTACGGCAGGTGTCGCCTGGTCGCTGGTGTTCGTGGTGATGCGCAGGTCGTTGGCCAGAACCTTGGTGGTCACTTTCCCGCTCTTTGTCCCCCCGGACAAAGACGAGTCCCCTGAACAACCCGAGAGCACCGCAAGAATGGCACCGATCAGCAGAAAGAACCTGGTAAATCTTGACATCTTCATATACAGCCCCCTGAATACTTTTACGTCAGCCAAGGACTAAAAAGTCTTATAGCGAAAATTCTTGTTGTTTGGTGCCATGTGCGAACAGAACGATCAGATGAACCATTATGGTGCAGCTGCTGCTATGGGTGTCGTAAAGACAGCCGACAATCCACCAGCAGTTGCGCTGACTTGAAGAGTCGCAGCCGCTCCAGGCTGCGTGATGTTGCAACTGATTGTTGCGATGCCTGTTACGTTCGTATTTCTAGTACCGCTACATTCAGCCGGCACAGGAAGAGCACCACCGGCATTGAACATTGTCGTAATGAAAGTTACTTCGGAGCCGGTCTGAATAGGTGTCAGTGCAGCCGAAGCCGACATGGCTATCACTCCTGCATTCGGGGTAGCAGTAACACCTGTAAACGTCAGCGTACCATTCGTCTCACTGTTGCCATCCCCGCACCCGGAAACGGCGACAACCAGCATTAATGTTGCAATGATCTTTATAATTCCCTTTAAGCGCACGTGATCTCTCCCTATCCGACAATTTTTGGTGTTATGAATATCAGCAGCTCATTTTTAACCTTGTTCGTAGCGTTGGATTTGAACAACCAGCCAAAAAGAGGGATATCAGCCAGAAACGGCACGCCCGTATCCCCCTCTGTTTCTGAATCGACGTAGATGCCGCCGATAACCGTTGTCTCCCCGTTTTTCACCACCAGTTCGGTTGTCGCCTCCTTCTTGTTGATCGGAGGCGGCGAACCAAACCCTGCAGAGTTGTTGCTCGCCTTTATCTTCATGTTCACGCTGCCGTCCGACGTAATATGCGGCGTGACTTCAAGAGTCAGGGCAGCTTCTATGAATTCGGTTTTCGCCCCCTCGGTGGAGCTTGTATTCTGATAGGGGATCATCTGGCCCTGGGATATCTTGGCGGCCTTGTTGTTAACGGTCAGGACCTTGGGTGTTGAGATGATCTTCACATGTCCCACCGTTGCCGCGGCTGAAAGGCGCATGTCGAGCTGAATGTTGCTTAGCAGCTTGCCAAAGGACATGCCTGCGGCAATACCGCCGGTTGTCCCTGTCGGCAGGACATTCGTCACAACCCCGCCCATGGAGGTGGTAAGATTGTTGATATTGGCAACCGAAGCGCTGCCGTCAACGTAACCGAAGTTCCATTTGACGCCGATATCCCGGGCAAATGTTGCTGAAGCCTCGACAATGCGGGCCTCGATCATCACCTGCTTTTCAGGCACGTCCAAGGATTCCAGCAGCGCGCGCATTTTCTTGATGTTGGGATCTATGTCAACGACGATGATCTTGTTGGTCCTCATATCGCTGGAGACGGAAGAGTCGTTTCTCTTGCTTTTCAAGGTCATGAACTGGGTCTTGATATCATCCAGCGTTGCAAAATTAACGTCAAAAATAACCGTGGAAAGCGGCATTTTCCTCTCTTCGGTCAGCCGCATCTCGATCGCTTCGTCATCAAGGGACTTCATCTTTGTCTTGGGACGGATCTGCACGATGTTGCCATCCTTCTGCATGCCGAGCCCCTTGTTCTCAAGTATGACATCGAGGGCCTGGTCCCACGGCACATTCACGAGCTTCAGACTGATCGTTCCGGATACGTCGTCGGAAATCAGGAAATTCTGATTACTGACTTCCGCGATCAACTGAAATATTTTCCTGATATCAGCATCGGAGAACTCCAGGCTGACCTTGCGTCCGGTATACTGCTTGCCCGGCCTGGCAACCGGCTGCGCCATCTTGTCCAGCGAGAGTGCCTGATCAAGATCCCTGTCGGATTTTGCGTTCTGCTGCGGCCTCCTCTCGTCGACAAACTCCCTTTCCATCGCCTCCGGTTTTGCGGCAACAGTCGGTGTCGGCTCTGCGATCGGCTCCTCAGGCTTTATTGTTTTTACCGGCTTCGTAATTTTTACCGGTTTGACGGGCTCCCTGAACTCCCAAATGAACTGTTCCCCGTCTCTCTTGAGAATATTGGGGGCCTGATTCCTCAAATTGACAGCGATGCGTGTCTCGGGTCCCACCTTTGATTTAACGGCGTACGGCACGATCTCCCTGATGACACTGGTAAAACCCTTCGTATCCAGCGGCCGCTGCAGTTTGGCCGGCAACCGGCACCCCTTCATGGAGATGTAAAGACCCTTTGCGGCCTTGACCGGCTCGGAAACCGTGCAACTGCCGGTCGTTTTCAACGTTATCCGTGACAATCCATCGTCCTGGGTGAATTCCACGGCAGTCAGGATCCCCGGTCTGCTTGCCGCGACCTTGGCCGGCATTTCAACCGACTTTCCGCCGGCTACCGATTCAGGGGCTGATGTTACCGCGGCAACAGCCGGTGTTTCTGCCGGCCGGGGGCTTTCCCCTGTTTTTGGGGAAGCAGCCTTCAGGGCAGCCTCACCGAATGCGATCGAAAGTCCGGGCTCGGATTTCATGACCTTGTATGGAGGGATTGTCCCGCCGACAGCATCAAATACCACGCGCAGCTTGTCGGGCGAACCGCCGATCCTGGCTTTACCGAGATTGAACCTGTTGATGTCAACGGATTTGACACCCAAGTCGTTCCTGGTTTTGGGCAGGTCAATGACAAGCCGTTCAGGACCACTCAATTTGAATGAATTGAATGAGTCTACTTCTGATGTGAGGACAATGCTGACACTGTCATCGGACAGGGTAATGGCCTTGAGTGCCCGGGGGCCGGGGGCTTTCTCGATCCTGGGCACGCTTTTCGCGACAGGCTCCGGTTGCGGTGGCGCAGCCGTCGCCGAAGGAGCCGGTTTTTCCGCAACAGGTTCGGCAGCCTCACTTTTAGCGGTGGACGGACTCGGCACTTCCGCCTTTTTGTCCGTCACAGCCTCGGCACTCTGCTGCTTGTCGACTGCTGCAACGGACTCCGTGGCAACCGGTGCCGCTACAGCGGCTGGAGTCTCAGTGGCAACCGGTGCAGCTGCGACGGCTTCCGGTTGCTTCGTCTCCGGTTGCTTCGTCTCCGGTTGCTTCGTCTCCGGTTGCTTCGTCTCCGGTTGCTTCGCCTCCTTGCCTCCGGACAGATACAACGACAAGTGGCGATTGTCCTGGGGGTCAAGGGCAGCCGACAGATTGACCTTGTCATTGAGGCTGATGTCAACCCTGCTGAGCACGCCACTGCCAAACTCGTGCTTGGTGACATTTATACGATTTACATTCCCCCTGTTTACTTCAATGGGGAATATCAATGCCCCGGAAGTCACCTGCGCGAGATCGACAACAATTCTCGGCGGCGATTCCAACTGATAGTAGGTATAGACAATTGGGCGGTCAGAGATTATGTCGATTTTCGTTGTGTCCTCTGACACCGTTATCCCCTTGATCTCGCCGTTAACAGTGGTTTCGGGCGTGATGTCAGTCTGTACGGATTGCATCTGTTGAGCACATCCGAAAACAGACAGCAAGGATGCCAGCATGATCAGCCGCAGCAATCTTCCGGTTTGGCACATTCTCATCGATAACTCCTACTTTTTCCTTGTTAATGCAAGTTTTACCACGCGCTTACGAACCTTACCGCCGTCGTCCCTGTAATTCTCCTCCACCTCTACCGTTGAGGCGGTTATTCTCTTGATCCGCCCATCATTGCTGCCCAAGAGCATGCCTTCCCTGACTACATACCCCTTGCCCTTGGGATCGATCACCAGAGCGCTGTTTTCCCTGAGTCCGGCAATGATCCCGGACACCTTGAAACTCTCGGTATCGAAACTCTGTATCGGCAACAGGTCCCTGGCCGGCTTGGCAACCTTGCCGGCAGCCGACGGCTGAACCGCCGGAGCCTGGACGTATGGACGGAACGGGTCTCGCCTCTTGGTGAAATCAAGGCTGATGGCTGTGGGTGGCTGCCCGATTCTGGCAGAGGACATCTGTTTTTGCATATCGGTCTTGACGGCTGTCGGACCGGTGACAGCCGCGGTAGTCTTGACAGGAGCAGGAGCAGGGACGGCTGGCGCCACTGGCTGGGACTGGGCCGGCTTTACTGCCGCGGGTGGAGTCGCCGTGGCGGCCGGTTTGACCTGTGCCGTTTTCGCAGACGAAACGCTCCCCTGCACGGCTTTTTTCGGCAATGGGTTGACCTGTACGGGAGGTGGTGGAGGCTGTTCCTTTTTGCATCCGGGCAGAGCAGTGGAGATAAGCGCAAGAGCGACCATCCCCACATAAAGCAACAGGTTCAGGTTAGTTCTTCTTTTTCTCATCCTTGATCTCTTTCTTATCCAGGAAACGGAATGTGGTTGCCTGACAGTTCACCCTCACAATATTGCGCCCCTTGTCGTTCTTGATGTCAGAAAAGGCAACGTTACTGATATTGACAATTCTCGGCAAATTGCTGACCGCTACGAAGAAGTTGGCTATACCGAAAAATGGGCCGGACACGGAAATATCCACGGGCACTTCCGCATAGAACTCCTTGGGGATCTCCGATTTGGGCCGGAAAACCAGGAAATCGAGACCGGCTGATTTCCCCGCGCTGGTTATGCTGGTAAGCAGTGACGGAATCTCCTTGGAGTTAGGCAACTCGGTCAGTGCGTTGTCGAGATCCTTTTTCAAACTCTCGTACTCTGCCTTGAACTTTGGCAGATTGTTGGCAAGTCTGCGTGTTTCTGAAACGTCGGTGCGCAGTTTATCCAGTCTGGCTTGCAAATCTTTCAGCTCGGCAAGTTTCGGCTTTTCCAGGCCGAAGAAAAAACCAGCCCCGATGACGATCAAAAAAAGCGCCATGCCTGCCATTTTCTGCTTCATTGGAAGATTGATAAGTTTTTCAACTTGCGGATGCATATAAAACCCTCATTAACAGCTCAGGTCTGCTACTATTTTTTCGCCGGTTCCTTCGTAGGCTCTTCCTTTTTCGGCACGTTGAGAGCACAGGTAATGTCAAACTTCTTCAGCTTTACGCCACTGACCTCCTGCTGTTCCGAAACCTGCAGTTCGACGTTGGTGAATTCGGGAGAACCTTGTATCTTGTTCATGAAATCGGCGATCAGGTCCTCGCTATAGGCCAGACCGGAGATAGACACGGTCGTGCCGGACTCGACATACCTTGTCAGCCACATACGCTCGGACACGATATCACTCATGCGAGCAAGCCTGATTGCAGGCCCGGTCTTTTCCTTTCGCAGCTGATTCAGGATATCCAGTTTCTTCTGCACCTCTGCCTGCAGCTTCTTCAGGTTGTCAATCTCACCGATCTTTTTCTTCAGCGTGGCAAGCTCTTCTTCCGAGCGGCCGATCTCCGCCTTGGCAGTGCTGATTTTGCTGAGCGTCACCGCGTAGACAACCCCGACGGCGACCAGGGAGATAACGAGAATCGTGCCCATGATCACCAGTTGTTGCGTGGCTGTCTCCTTCTTTTTGGAGACCCGGTACGGTAATAGATTTATTTTTATCATTTATCTCCGAGCCTCCTTGCGGCAAGCCCTACTGCAACACACATGATTGGCGATAGTTCGGCAACGAAATCCGGCTCGAACTTCTTTTCATCCCATTTGATCTTTCTGAACGGATCGACTATCTCAACCGGAAGCGAAAGCCGTTCGCCTATGGTTTCGGCGAGATTCAGGGTCTTCGAACCACCGCCCGCCAGATACAGGCCGCTGATCTTGCCTTCAAGCGCACTGGAGTTGTAGAAATCAAGTGAACGACGGACTTCAAGGGCAATGGTGTCGTTAATCTTGCCAATCGCCTCCAGCAGGCTCTCGGATGAACCAGGACCGGCGGATACCTTCATTCTGTCTGCCTCATCGGCGCTGGTGCCAAGCTTCTTCTGGATCTCTTCCGTGTAAAGTGATCCCCCCATCTGGACATCGCGGTTAAAGAGAGAAACCCCGCCTTTCACAACGGTGATATTCATCATGTTTGCACCGATATTGATGAGTGCGAAGACATCCTCGGGGCTGACGTCATAATTCATTTCAAAAGCGTTCTGAACCGCAAAAGCATCGACGTCAACGACAACCAGCTTCAGTCCTGCCTCGGCAAAAACCGACTGGTAATCGTTGATAATATCCTTCTTGCTTGCAACCAGAAGCACATTCATCCGGGAGGGATCATCATCGCCCTGTGGCAGGATCTGAAAATCGACATTAACATCCTGAATGTCGAACGGAATATACTGCTCGGACTCCCACAGAATCTCCGATTCGAGTTCCTCGTCCGTTGCTGCCGGCATCTGGACTTTTCTAATGATTACCGAATTGCCGGATATCGAACTGGCCGCTTCCCTGACCTTTCTGACGGCAAGCCCTTCCACAAGAGACCTGATGCAATCGGCGACCGCCGAACTGTCCATGAGAGTATTGTCGACAATTGCCTCGGGCGGCAGGGCCGCAATCCCCATACTGTCCACTTCGTAGCCACCCTTGGACTCTCGGAGTTGCACAAGCTTTATAGAGGTCGAACCGACATCGATGCCGATCAACTCTTTTTTCTTAGAAAATAGCATGGATGATCCTGTCCGGTGTATTAGTCCTGAAACACCTTTTCCTTGTCAGTCAAGGCAAACCCCAACGCAAGAATTATTTTCCTCTTGGTTTCGACCCGACACTGTTCGCCCCGCTCAATCCGGTCAATGGTTATGGCTGAAACACCGGCCAAGCGCGCCAGTTCGGCCTTACTCATCAACTTGGCCTCACGAATCTTCTTGAGATTGTTTTTCTCTTTCATCTTGGCATGATCCAGGTGCAAATGGAATTTTTACAGCATGCCAAGCTTTTCTCACTAGTTATTAACTTTGTCAAGAAATTTAATATAATTATATGAAGATTAAACTCATATCTATACTTATGAATCCATTGTACCTCAACATACTATATGTTGTTATCCATGGCACCCTGAACGCAAAAAAGCCGGGGCCATAATATCCTGGTGTGATATTTCGGCAACCCGGCTGTCTGCTTGAGACCCTGTAGGCTTTCCGTCCCACCCTCGCGGATGGTTTAGTATTATCGTGTATCTATATGTTGTATTTTGCGCAATATAACGACAACAGACCAACAAAAGTCAATTCCAATTTTTAATAAATGCCGGAATAGTTACATTTAGTACGCGTAAAGAACCATGACACCCGCCTTTTCCTTAGGATTGACTGCTGCCTCGCCCTGTACCTCGACGGAATAGATACTCGGGGTACGGGGTGTCTGTGTGGTTGAACTGATCCCTGATACCCCTACCCCGGAATCCAGATAATCGATGCCGCTCTCATCGATGAGCCCGACCGCGGGAACCGTGTCGACGATCTTGCTGTACACCTTGAAGTTGTTCCCCCCCTCACCCTTGAGAGTAAAGACGAAATCAGGAACCGTCTTGGGATCAACGGTCCGTGAGACACTGCTGGACCATGCGCTGGTCGGTTTGAACATCTTTTCTGCCAGCGCATCCTTGGTTGACGTACCTGGCCCCCCAAGCTTGAGGTCAAGGGTAGCAGCAGGGAAATCGGCTTTGAGAGTAGTTACGTTGGATGAAAAGTTTGTGAAAAGTTTGGGAATGACGTTCTTGGTCACGAATTCGGTGCCGCCATAGGTAGCTTCGAGGGAGTTGCGGTACTTTTTCTGGGCCGCTGACATCTTTGTACCCGTCAGGACGTAGTACATGAGGGTCATTATCATTGCCAGACAAATGAGGGTAAACATCAGGGCCGTTACCATGGCGATGCCATCTTCGTTGCGCAAATATCTCATAGGATCACCGACCCTCTCACTGAATCAGGTTCTTGGGACGAACCACTATTGTATACAACTTCCAGCGATAGTATTTGTAATCATTGCCGATAACAGCCGGCAGATTGAATCTCCTCCCGGTGAATGAGCCATTCAGCGTCTCGCCGACATCAAAAACCTGCGAAGGGAAATTGTACAGCGTATCCCTGCTACCGTCCTGGACAAGGAGATAGACCCTCAGTTCCTTGATCTGCGCCCTCTGTTCAGCGGCGGTACCAGGCGCAACCGTGGTATAATCGTTGATGCTTCCGCTGCCGCTTGTATCAAGCCCGTAGACGATCTGCAGGTCTGCAACGCAATCAAGCAGCGGCATCGGGTTCCTGGCTCCGTTGCCATGGTTGATGGTCGCCTTGTACAACACGCCGGTATTCGGCGCGCAGGAGGCCGGCAGGTCACTGGCTGGCGAGGGGATGCCAAGATAGTAATCGGCCCGGTTGAACGGCATCCTCAGGGAGGTAATGTTTTCAGGTGCGATGCCGTAGACCTGGTAGGTTTCGCCATCACGTGCCGTAACCGTAAGCGTGGTATAGGTGCCAAACGTCGCAAAAAAGGTCCCGGTCGTCCCGTTTACCATTAACTCCCGTGTCGGGGGTGTGGTAGTCAGGCTGTTCTTAACTACAATGACCTTGTCATTGTCAGCGAGGTCCCTGTTGGGATCACCCCACTCTTTCCGTGTTTTCGTGCCGTTCGCGAAAGATACGTTCGTCCATTTCTTGGCGGATTCATTGTTGGCGATGACCGTCGACTTGATCGAAATGTACTTCGAACCGGTGTATGAGCCGAACAGATCCTTGTTGGGTCCGCTGACTATCGCACGGGGAACATCGGCTGTTGCATCGTTATAGGTTGTGATAGCTGCTTCCTGGTAACCGGACAGGGTATTCTGAAACGACCAGGGAAGCCCGAATCCCGCCTGCTCCAGATCAGCCCTCAACACCTCTAGCCCGACGATTCCGCTGATCTGGGTTTCAAGGGATTTGGACTGGCGGGCTGTGCTGTGGACAATGGTCTTGAACGCATCGGAGGTTATCATCATGACCGTAACGAAAATGACCATGACAATCAGCAACTCCACGATGCTGAATCCGCGGCTGTTGACAACAATGCCGCGGGCACGAACATATGTATCCGAAAATCCCGACACCGGATCACCTCAAAATTGAAATTGGAGAAATCACCCTGTTCTCGTAGCCGACACCCTTGTATTTCCACCTTACAAGAACTTCAAGCTGCTTGGTCACGGGTTTCCCTCCTTCAGAGGAAAGCACTCTGGAGCTTCTGTTCACGCTGTACATTTTGAATGCACCCCTTACCTTGCTCGGCACGGCGGTCGGTGAGTAGTTGTAGGGATCCGACGGGGTAGTTGCAACCGAGATGTTGTCGAATCCCTTGCCGCGCATTTCGTTCATCACCCTCTGACCGATATACACCCCCTCCTCGCGGAGCTGGTTGCGCAGGCCTACCTCCAGTGCAAGGTTTATGGCTTGAAGAAGCCCCACCATCCCGACCATGAGGATTAGGATTGCCATCATCACCTCAACGAGGGAAAAGCCGCTGTCATTTCTTTTCAATATGTTCACTTTTACATTCCTCTCCGGTCCGCTTGCCGAGACTGACCCTTCCTGCCGATATGACCAGGCTGTCGACCGAGGCGTCGCTCTTTTGGGCAAGGGTACCGAATGGATCTATACAGACGGAACCTGCGGTTCCGTTCGCCATGCCGCTGGTATTGAAGACAAAATCGCCGGTCGTTGTGCTGAAAGGATACTTGAAGTTCTTGGCCTCGATCGGAGATGTGGTTTCCACGTTTGTTGAGTAGACCCTGAACTCAGTGCCGGCAAACTTCACCCGCCTCTCCCGCTTCCCGTACAGCGCCTCCAGGCGGATCCGCATCAAGTCGGCATGAACCGTCCGTATCTGTCCCTCCACAGTCGTCTTGATCGACATCCGGTTCCAGTTCATGGTCGCGAGCGTCCCCAGGATGGCGACGATGGACAGGACCACGAGCATCTCTATCATGGAAAAACCCCGGCAGTTCATTGATCAGTGCTCCTGAATGTGAAGGACTTTCTTCACCGGTCTGTTCTGACTGCTGCTGACGATAGGCGGAGCGTCTGACGGCGGTTTTCCCGTCATCGGCGCCTGCATGCGGCGATTCAGCTTGTCGGTGAATGCGGAGGACAGATCGACCTCACGGAACTCTCCGGTGGAGAGCTGGATCAGTGCCTTGCCGACCAGCGCGTTTGCGGCAGCCTGCCCCCCCGTGTCGTATTTCACCCCCCAGAGGTACGAATTGCCGCCATAGCCGCAGATATCCATGGTCGGCTTGAAGGTGGTGAAATAGACCGTGCCATTGGTAAGGGCGACCGTATCGGTGACGACCCTCTCGGCGCCGATGTCGGTACCAGCCAGATCGAGGTTGATCCGCCACCCCATGTCGGAAGCGCCGACGGTCGAGATCGAGCTGGTCTGATCGACCAGGGAGGAGGCAGCCAGCGTGGTTGTGCAGTTGCCGTCCAAGGCATTGCCCGGCACATCGGCCGTGTTGTAACAGGGCTCGCGCAGACCGAACAGTGCCCTGCGGGTATCGTTGTCGTCAAGGCCGACCGAATCGCGGAAATAGAAGCGGCCGGTGCCGAAATAGAGCCAGAGGTTCTTGTTCTTGATATCCTGGGTCCGGGCAATGGAGGTGGTCACCGGACCGATGCCGTCGATCACCTTGCTGGCCACCCAGTTTGCCGGATCGGGATCATTGTTGGTCATGATCCTGACGACCCCGCCGTCCGTCCAGGTGCCGCCCGAGGTCTTCTTCACATACCCGGCATAGATGGCATCGTCCTGGTAGTTGCCGGTCCTGGTCGTATCTCTCCGGTCGGCGTCGATGCTTGCCCCGAGCATGGTGCCGGCAAACGCCTCGCTTATACCCAGGGCATTCGTCTCATTAATGGTAGCCAAAAGCGTACCGGTGCGCAGGTCAACCACGAAGAACCTGAGATGTTGGTTCGATTGGGCCTTGAACTGGTGGGAGGGACCGCTGTCGATCGGCCCGAAAGGCCCGTTGCCGAACACGGCAAACCAGCGGCCGTTCTTGTCCTTGTCGCCGATCCGGACGATCGCCGGCGCGGTGGTCGAGTAGCCGAGCTGGTTATTACTGAACTCCCAGAGGAATTTGGGATTCTCCGGATCGGTTACGTCAAGGGCGGCATAGGACGAGAATCCGAGGCCGCTGACCGGGGTCTTGACGCAGCTTCCGGTGGCACCCTCGGTGCAGGTCTCACCGGCCACGTTGTCGCGGGAGGCGCCCCCAAGCCCCATGCCGGTAATAAGGATCGTCCGCCAGGTGTTTTTGGTCGCGTCGAGGTTGTTGCTGCTGGTGACAACGCGGATTGAACCGTTTCTCGGCTTGCTGCACTCCCAGTAGCTGCTCCTGACACAGCTGCCACTGTTGGTGTCGCCGATGCTGGCATCCAGCAGGACGGTCCTGCCGTCTACGAAATAAAGATGATTGTAATCCGTATCAGAAAGGTATTTCAGGTACGGCAGGCTGTTTTTCGGGATGAAGGCCCACATCTCCTTGCCCAGGTCCGTGCCACCCAGCTCGGCCTTCTTGAAACCACTCGCCTTGACCGACAGTATCCCGAGATTGAAAGCATGGAGCATGCCGTCGTTGGCCCCCACGTAGACCATGCCGTGATCATTGTAATCATTCGAGTTGATGAAATCCTCATAGGTCTTGTCGCCATACCCGGCCGGGGCGGAGAGGTTGTAGCTGTTGAGCCGCACCGTCGACTGCACCCTTGGCGTGGAGGAGATGATGTCACCCAGCTTCCATTCATTGGTTACGTTGTTACAGGTTGGGAGTGGAGTGCCGGTTCCGCAGTCCGCCGTTACGGTACCAGTCGTGCATCGTTTCTGTGTGTTATTGGAGCAGACGCCGATGGTCACTTCCCGTTTGCGATATGCGCAGTCAGCATTCAGCCTGATGCTGCCCACGTTGCAGAGAAAGGTGGTGGGGCTGTTGACGGTATTGTCGACATTGTCATCAATTTGATCAGTGCCGCGGACATAATTGACGAGTTTGGTGGCCAGTTCCTCACGCTGGGCATCGGTAATTCCCGGAATCTGTGCCGTCGAGGGTATCTGCAGGGAATCCCGGAAGGCGGCAGTAGCAGCCAGAGACGTATCGAATGCGGTGGGGGTACTGTCGGCCGTTGCATTATAACCGGTATAGATCGTCCTGGCCGAGGCGCCGGAATCGTTGCGCGCCCACAGCTTCATCCCGGCGCGCCAGATGCTGCTTATGTAGTCAGGGTCGACAGTATCCCCCAGCTTGTCGCTCTCCGTGACGACCCCGTCTCCGTTGGAATCGGAGTAACGTTGAACCATGGTCTTGTCCTGACTGTTGTCAAAGGCGAACCGGACCACATTGTCACTGACCAGGTGCAGCTTCAGATCCCTGTCCGTATCCTCGCGGATGGTGCTGTTCTGGATGTAGGGGTCGACAAAGTACCAGAGGTTCTGCATCTCGCCGATCCAGTGAACAAAGGTGGACTGTTCGAAGATCTTCTTCGGGTAGAAGACCGCCTGGAGGATGTTGGCGCCGCTCCCCTCGCTGTTGGAAAGAATGGATGCCGCCGTACCGGAAGCCGCCTTGGCGGCAACGGTCGAGAATGCCGCGTCGATCTTTTCATGGAGGGTTTCGGGAGTCCTGGCTTCGAGGAGCGATGTGCCGCCATTTAGCGCGGTATTGTTCATGAGCGTCCGCGGATCGCAGAGCCCGGGCTGACTGCTCGTCTCGGGACCCGCGTAGACAACGTAGGTGGTGATCGATTCGCTGGCCGTATCCGGTGGGGTCGTGCTTGCCGAGCTTGTGGACAGGGTCTTGATGTCGCGGTTTTTCGCCAGCCAGGCAAGGGTGTTGATGCTCCTGCTCCCGGAGAAGCTGGGGCACTTGTTGGTCGCGTCGTAGCCGTAGTTGTTTGAAGAATTGTAGCCGGTTGTTGTCGGGGTGTACGTCACGCCGCTTATGGTGTAGGGGACCAGGGGGGCATAGAGTGCTGCCAGGGAGTCGACAACGGAGCTCTTGTCGGCGGTGGACATACCGTCGGTTATGAGCAGAAGGTTGTTCGACTGGCACCTGAACTGGGACGGATTCCGGTTGTCGACGTAGCTCGCCGCTGTGTTCGGCGAGGGGAGCGAACTGAAGTTGGCGTCGCTGCGGCTCGTCGGGGCCGTCGTGCTGGAAACAGTATAGGCATTTGACCGGGCCAGATAGCCGATGGCGCTGTAATACGCCTCTGCAAAGGGGGTCCAGGAGGTGGCCTGGATGTCGTCTATCGCCTTCAGGAGCCCGGAGGTGTGGTCGCCGATGGCGGGTTTGCAGTACTGGCCGCTCGGGGTGAGGCCGGCGCAATCCGAATCGACGTAGCAGGATGTCGTTGCCGTGGAGGAGCACTTCCCCTCCCCCACATAGGAGATGATCTTGCCGCCGTCCGTTTTCGCCAGCGATCCGCAGGTCTCCCCCGACGGGCAGTCGGTGTCCTTGTAGCACTGCCGCGTCGTTGTCACCGAGCAGGTCTTCGCGCAGGGGATCGGATAGATGCAGCTCCCGCCACTGCCGCAGGCGGCGTCCGACGTGCAGGCGGTCCCGCGGTAGGCAGCCGGCGAGGTTGCCGAACAGGTTCCAAGTGTGCCGCACTCCGAACCGGAGCCGTTGTTCTGGAAGGTCATGGCACCGAAGCGGATGGTTTCCTTGTACTTCTGGATCAGGCCGGTGGGTGGCCAGGAGGAAAACCCGCCCGGATCGTTGACATGGAGCGGGAACCCCATGGTATAGACAGGGTTCGTCGGATCGATGGAGGTATAGTCGTTCATCATCGTAAGGCTCGCCAGGCCGAGCTCCATGACAAAACCGGGAACGTTCTGCACTGTCTGGGAAGCCACCGACTCGGAGGAAGGGTCGGTGACTGCTCCCGCCCCCCCCATGGCCTGGCAGAAATCCTTGTTCTCGGTCAGAACGCAGTCATTGTTCCAGGTACCTGCGGTGAAGCAGAGCCCCAGATAACCGGTCGTATTGCCGATTCCACCATCGTTGATGGAAGCCCCGTGACTCAGGGCGTTGGAGCAGATGGCGTCAGGCTCGCTGGCGCTCACGATAGTGGAGGGGGACTTGGTCTGATAGATCGTAGAGCAGAGATTCTTGATCGGCTGAGTGTTTGTCAGGCCGTGGCCGTTGAAGTACCAGAAGCAGTCGTGGATGGTCTGGTTGGCGGCTGCCAGCTCGTCCGCAATGCTGCCGGTGCCGCCGATGCAGCTCTTGGTATCCACCTGCAGCGGCCCCATATTGGCGTCGGACACCCCCTGCCAGTCGTTCATCGCCGCGCTGCAGGCATCCTCGTTATAATTACCCTTGTAGATCTCGATGTAGGTCGTTCCATACTGGGTCGCCTGGCTGGTGTTCCTGACCGCCGCGCTCCCCCCCCTGATGCCGAAGCTGATGGCCGGCAGGGCCGGCAGGGTCTTGATGAACTTTCTCCCCGCGCAGCCGCGGGACTCGCCGACGATATTACCGTCAAGGTACTTGCCGCCGGTCAGGATGCCCTTCTCGATGTCGAACTTGGACATGGTCAGCCAGTTGAGGAACCTGCCGCTGGCCACGAACCGGCTCACCCTGTGCGTGGTCGTATCCTCATCCACGCAGACATAGGGGGTGGTTGACGAGGAACCGCCATAGGTGCATGTCGCCGGCATGGTGGCACCACCGTCGAACCGGTCGTGGGTGCCGCTGCTCGCGCAGGTGGTCAGGCCGCTCTTGGTGCTGTAGCAGTAGGTACGGTCCGGATTGAAGTAGCCGGTGTAGGTTCCGGTGTTGCTGTAGGTGTCATCGAAGCAGGGACGGGTGGTCGAGGTACATTTGTTGTTGCAGCTGTCGCCGCTAACGGTGCAGTCAGCATCGGTTGAACAGGCCTTCGGCGTGGTCGTGGAGGTGGTAACCGTTGAGACTGCCTTCTTGCACTGCCCCTTGCCGGTATTGCAGGTGTCGCCGGCAAGAATCGCGCTGCACTCGGCATTGGTGGTGCAGGCAACAGGTGATGAAGTGGTTGATGTCGTGGTCGTGGCGGTCATCTTGCAGATGGCCGATCCGGAACAGACGGCACCGGGAGTCGTGCAGCTGGTTGACGGGCTGTTTGCGCAGAAGTTGTGGGGGGTCGTGTCTGTGTAGGCCAGATCGTACATACTCGCCGAGTTGTCGATCATCAGCAGCAGGTTGGGCATGACCCCGGCGGTGATGAACGGGGGGGTGACGCAGTACTGGTTCCCCGGGTCGGCCGACGCGACCGTCGGCAGCATCGCCATGACGAGAAGCAGGGCCAGCGGCAGGCGGTTCCGTATCTCCGTTTTCATAGGTACACCTCTAACATGGTCTTTCCTGGTTGGCCGGGCAGTGTGTCCGGTGCTGTACAAGCAGCAACAACAATGCCAATTCGGCACACCGGCTCACATCCAATGTAACACCCTGAAATAACTGACATATCAAAACAACGAAACTGTCGCTCCGGCAGATTTGCCGTGCAAATATTGCATGGCAGTCAAAAAAATCACTCCAGACCGTACTCCTTGATCTTGTAAATAAGGGATCGCAGGCTTATCTCCAGAATCCTGGCGGCGTGGGTACGGTTGCCGCCCGTGCTCTCCAGCGCGCGCCGGATGAGCACCCGCTCCATCGCCTCACCGGCCTGCTTGATCGACAGGGTGTCGCCGCGGAGAATCCCTCCCCTGTCGCCCGGCAGAGCCCCGGACAGTTTCGCCGGGAGCAGGCCGGGGGTCAGGGTATCCCCCTCGCAGAGGATAACCCCCCGCTCGATGACGTTCTCCAGCTCCCGGACATTCCCCGGCCAGCCGTAGGAGTTCAGCAGCCGAAGGGCGGCGGGGTCCACGGCGGTCACCCGGTTGCCGAACCGTTCCGAATATCTGGCAAGGAAATGCTCAACCAGAAGCGGCAGGTCATCGAGCCGCTCCCGCAGGGGGGGGAGGGAGATGGTGAAGACATTCAGGCGGAAGAAAAGGTCCTCGCGGAATCGCCCGTCTGCCACGTCCTCTTCCAGGTTTC